>Ga0116171_10000011_pt1 | contig 190870 bp, 165 predicted proteins | sample AD_JPNHW2_MetaG_FD_89798 | JGI IMG/M metagenome (GOLD analysis project Ga0116171, IMG submission 89798) | Active sludge microbial communities of municipal wastewater-treating anaerobic digesters from Japan - AD_JPNHW2_MetaG | ecosystem: Engineered > Bioreactor > Anaerobic > Digestate | place...
AAGCTGTGCCTGAAAAACTTGTAAAGGAGAAGTATAGTTTCCAGTTCCCTGAACTTGGGCCTGCCCTGGAAAACCTGATGAAAAAGAGTTAAACATGTGCGAAAAGGAATTGCCGGAAATTAATATTGACAAAAATCGAACTCATTTTACGATAATCCTTTAAATTTAGCCGCATTTTAACTGAAAACAACCAATACTCAGATATTGAAATTATAATCTTAGAGAGGTACTTCAAATGCAAAGGACATTTCAGCCAAGCAGAACGAAAAGGGTAAGGAAGCATGGCTTCAGAGCAAGAATGCTCACAGAGGAAGGAAGAAAAGTACTTATGAGAAGAAGAAGAAAAGGCAGAAAAAAACTTACAGTTTCTGATGAAAAAAGGATGCCCAAGTAATCTGAATTCCAGATAAAAGTATGTGAAAAAGGCATATTCATTAAAAGGGAGGAAATCATATAACGAAGTCTTCACCAGGGGAAAAAAATTCAGGGGTAAAGCAGTTATTGTTTTCCTATTAAAGAGTAAATTTGAAGAAAAAAGTAATAATTCAACCATTAAAGATATAAGGATAGGAATATCGCTCAGCAAAAAGCTGGGAAAGGCTCACGACAGAAACAGGATAAAGCGGAGAATTCGAGCCATTTGTAATGAATTATTAAATAATATGAATACAGGGATCACTATTATAATAAAACCCGGTCCGGGCTCCAGGGAAATGAGTTTTGAAGAATTCAGGGGCGATTTAGTAAAAGTATTCAAAAACTCGGGGATTTTAAATGAATCTGATTAGAATTATCAGCAATTCAGCCGGTAAGCTTTTTGCAGAGACGGCTGTTTATATAATAAAGGTTTATAAGCTGTTAATATCACCTTGGCTGCCTGCCTCATGCAGGTATTATCCTACTTGTTCAGCCTATTCTGCGCAGGCTATCAGCAGGTTCGGTATAATCAAAGGTGGCTATCTTGCCGTTAAAAGAATTCTTTCATGTAATCCTTTCGGCGGCTCCGGATTTGATCCTGTTCCTGAAACATTCAGTTTAAGGAAATAACTTCATATTTATTTTTACTCCTGCCTTAACATTCCGGCCTTTTTCCAGTCTGAAAGAGTATCTATGTGTGTCAGATATTTTCAATTAATTTAATTTAAGGAATAAATAATGGAAAAAAGAACCTTGCTAGCATTTGTTCTTACAGCCGGTTTGTGGGCGGCATGGATGTGGTATTTTGCTCCTGATAAAAAAAATATTGAGCAGAATACTGCACCCGGCACAACTGCCATGAGCACAGAGAGCACCGGCGCCGCAGATCAGAAATCCCCGGAAAAATCCCTGATAGTAATTCCAGCAGCAAAAAATGTAAAAGAGGAATCTATCGGCCTGACTACAGAAAAATTTGTGTTTGAGCTGACCAACCGCGGCGGAGCAATAAAAAAAGCAAATTATAAGGAACGGAATATTGACCTGGTTTTCGGTGATAAATTCAGCTCAAGAGGAACTCTTGATTTTGCAGTTCATTTTTCTGAAGATGAGTTTATGAAAGGCAACAGCATGGCTGATGCCGCCTGGAATACTGCTAAGGTGGACGGGAGAACTGTAAAATTTTTTACTGATATTACCATAGACGGGAAACCTTTGAGAATAGAGAAGATCTACCGTTTTACAGAGAAGGGATATGACTTCACTATTGATTATGCATTCATTAATACAGGGAAAGAAAATCTAAAATTCAAGAACAGCTCAGTAGTTTTTTCACCCTCTGACATCCTGGGGCCTGAACTGGATTATTCCAACAGGTACAACGGCATGGTCGGTATATTTTCAATCGGCAGCGATTATACGCAGAATATGAAGGGCGGCGGATTCTTTTCAAAGGCTGAAGACCTTAAAAAGAAGGACGGTGCTGTTGATTATACAGGTATTATGAGCAGGTACTTTCTGCTCATAATGAAGCCGAAGGATTTCACTGGGACATCCATGCTCTTTGATAACAGGGCTCATACGGGAAGCAGGACAGGTATGACGGTGGAGATGAAGGATATTGCTCCGGGAGCACAGGTCCTTCGTTCTTTCAGGGTCTACCTGGGGGAGAAGGACAAGACTATGCTGAAGACAGTTGACCCGCTGCTTGTTGATGCTTCCGACGTGAGCACGCTTATTGAACCTATCAGGTATTTTGTTATTTGGGCCCTTACATGGATCAACAAACTCTTCGGCAACCTGGGATGGGCGCTCGTGGTATTTTCGATTCTCACAAAGATCGTATTCATGCCTCTTACCAAAAAATCTACGGACTCAATGAAGAAGATGCAGGAGCTTGGTCCCGAGATCAAGAAGATGCAGGCAAAATACAAGGACAAACCGGATGTTGCACAGCGCGAGATGATGAGGATGTACAAGGAGAACAAGGTGAGTCCCCTTGGCGGGTGCCTGCCTCTCCTTCTGCAGATGCCTTTCTTCTTCGGACTTTATAGTGCGCTGATCAACTCAATTGATATGTGGCATGCTCCGTTCATGTTCTGGATGAAAGACCTGTCGATGCCGGATACAGTGCTTACAGTTTCAGGATTCAATATTAATATACTGCCGCTGTTGATGACTGTTTCAACAATCATCCAGCAGAAGCAGACCATGGTTGATACAGGCAACCAGCAGCAGAAGATGATGATGTACATGATGCCGGTAATTCTGCTCTTTATTTTCTGGAACATGCCTTCAGGACTTGTACTTTACTGGCTGCTCCAGAATCTGTACCAGATACTCAACCAGACAGTGGTTAACAGGATAGGGAAAAAAGCTTAAATGGTGATATACGATATTATACAATTACAAGTCAGGAGGCTTCATAATGAAAGTAATCGAAGTTGAAGGCCGCACAGCGGATGATGCGACCAAGAAAGCCCTTGCTGAACTCGGGATCAGGGATGCTTCAAAGGTCAATGTCGAGGTTATTGACCAGGGCAAAAGCGGGATTTTCGGATTCGGTGTGTCAAGGCCTGCGAAGGTCAGGATTTATTACAATGAGAGTGGTGAGGATGTAGGAGACAAGGTCAGGGAGATACTGGAAACACTTCTTGATAAAATGAATATCGATGGTTCTGTCAAAGACATCAAGGAGGGCGAGACCAAGGTTTATGTTGAACTGGAGAGCAAAACCAGTTCAGGCCTCATTATTGGTAAAAAAGGAAAGACTCTCGAAGCGCTTCAGTTCATGGTTAACCTCATGATCAACAATACCACAGGGAGCGAGAAGAAGATCATACTCGACATAGAGGCATACAGGGATAAAAGAGAGAAGGCTCTGAAAAAAATGTCAAGGGACATGGCGATCAAGGTAGTCAAGTCCGGAAGGCCACTTACGCTTGAGCCGATGAACCCGTTTGAAAGACGACTTATACACCTTACCCTTCAGAACGACAAACGTGTTGTTACAAAGAGTGAAGGGCAGGGAATATATAGAAAGATCAGGATATCCCCTGCTAATAAAAAATAATGTTCAGCGATACAATCTGCGCGCCGGCATCTGCGCCGGTCAATTCCTCCATAGCGGTCATACGGGTAAGCGGTCCTGGATCATACAGGGCCGCATGCTCCATCTTCAGTAGAAGTGACTTAATAAAAAACAGGTACGCGGCTTACGGTTCGGTCATTAACGGTGATGCGCTGGTTGATGATGTGATTCTCGTTTATTACCAGGGTCCGGCAAGCTTTACAGGCGAGGATATGGCGGAGATTTTCTGTCACGGGAACCCGCTTGTGGTCAGCAGTATCCTGCGGCTTCTTTTTAAACATGGAGTGCGGGCCGCTGAACCCGGCGAGTTTTCAAAGCGCGGTTTCCTGAACGGCAGGATGGACCTTACAGCTGCGGAGGCTATAAACAGCCTGATAAACGCAAGGAGTGAGTGGGAGATAAGCGCTTCGCTAAACCAGATGCACGGGTCGCTTAAAGTCGCGGTGCAATCCTTGCGCGAACAGCTTGTTCTTCTCAAGGCGGATATAGAGGCGGGGATAGATTTTTCTGACCAGGAAATTGAGTTCGTGTCATATGAGAATGCAATGGAGATGGTTAAGTCCGTTGAAGAATCGCTTGCAGACATACGGAGAAGGTGCGGCGAAGGGAAAAAGGCTTCGCAGGGCCTTGACGTGATCCTGGCAGGACGTCCCAACGTCGGGAAATCCAGCCTGATGAACCTGATTCTGAACGAGGAGCGGGCGCTTGTGTCGGACATCCCGGGGACAACACGTGACCTGATACGTGAGACGCCGCAGGTCGGCGGTATAAGGATCAACCTCACTGACACTGCGGGTATAGGGACACCGACAGACGATGTTGAGCGAATGGGAATTGAACTTACACGCAGAAAGCTTGCTGACGCGAGCGTGGTTCTGATTGTGATCGATGCCTCTTCGGGAATTACAGAAGAGGACAGGAAAATAATAAGCAGTACCAGCGGCAAGAAAACTCTTTTTATCCTGAACAAGATAGACCTTGTGGAAAAAGATTTTGCAAAGTCCCTTGCCGGTGAAACAGGTTATGAGTTCATACCTGTATGTGCTAAAAGCGGGGCCGGGTTCAGGGAACTTGAAGAGGCCCTGAAGGCTGTGATTACCGGTGAATTTGTTGATTATAAAAACTCGTTCCTGGCCGATGTGCGGGTCCTGAACATACTGGATTCTGCAATAGAACGAATGGACGGCCTCACGGAACTGTTCAGGCGCGGAGAACTTCCCGAAATAATAGCCTTTGTGCTGGACGAGCTTATAGCCATTCTATCTGAAGTAACAGGGGAGATAACCCCTGAGGATGTGCTGGGATCAATTTTCAGCAGGTTCTGTATAGGGAAGTAGCATTATTATTTTGTAATCTTCGGCTTAAAGATCAATATGAGCGCCGGAAGCATAAGGTAATCCCCGAACGGTGCTATGAGCATGGCAAACGCCGAAAGTATTCCGAAATACTGGGTAGGTCTTATGCTCCCAAGCATCAGGACGCCGAAACCGAGACACAGGACAAGCGACGTTATAAATGTAGGTTTGCCAACGTCTTTGAATGTCTGCACTATTGCATCCTTGTGAGTCATACCCTTGACCATGTTGCGCCTGAACCATATCATATAGTGTGTTGTATCATCTACCACGATACCGAGTGTCACACTTCCGATCATGATAGTGGCAACATCAAACGGGATGTTAAATATTCCCATTATTCCCAGGGTGATGAATATCGGGAAAATATTCGGTATCATGCTGATGATTGTCAGCTTTATGTTCCTGCATACGAAAAACATCATACCGAATATCAGGATAAATGAAAGTATAAAGCTGCTGATCTGTGTAGTCATAAGGTTCGTTTCCATCTTGAGGTACAGGGTGGAAAGGCCGGTAATTTTCCAGGTATAATTCCCGCCCAGAAGTTCATCCATGTGCCGGCTGATGCTATTAAAATTATTCAGCGCATCGCTGTTATTTCCCCAGGTGGTCTGAAAATTAATACTGGCCTCCATGCGGTCAGGGGCCACTACACGGCTGATGACCTCCTGGTCACCGATTTCGTAAAAATCAAGAACATCCATTTGCGATTCCGGGATTTTAAAGTAACGCTGATCATTTTCGTGGAAGGCTCGGTTGATTTCGGGGAAATAGTTTGCGATTGAGAATGAATAGGTGTATTTCCCATTGCTTATATCCATCAGGTCTCTCTGGGCCCGGTCTATGAGCTTCAGGCTTTCAGGATTGCTGAAATCATATTCCGGGGTTTTAGCCTGTATGGTTATAGCAAAAGGAATGGACCCGCCGAGGTTTTTCTCGATGAACCGTATGTCGGACTTTGTTGAATCCTTCTCTGTGAGGTACTGGATTGTGTTCGTCTCAAAATGAAGTTTATAGATACCTATTGCCGCGGAGATAAGGAGAAGTCCGGTCATGATGATTGAAATCGGTTTGTAATGGCGTACATCAAAATTTACGAGTTTCATAAGCAGATGCATTATTATCCCGCTATCGTGGGCCTGTACGGAGTTCCGGGTCTTCCATGATATTTGTTTATGCATCCTGTTCTGAAGGAACATGAGTGCAGCGGGCATAAATACCATCGTTATTATAAAACCGAGCAGCACCATTATCGCTGTATATATACCGATAGTCTGGACAGGCTGGACTGTAGCCTTGCCGAAAGAAAGGAATCCCATGGCAGTAGTCGCGCTCGTGAGAAAGCATGGAATCCAGACCTCCCTGATTGTCATGCGGACGAGATCTGCATAATTGTTCCTTCCATCAGATGCGATATAGTCCTCCTCGAACTGGGAAAGGACATGTATCGAGTGTTCGACAGCGGTGGTAAGCAGCATGGGTCCCAGTATTACAGTAAGCATGTTGAAAGTCTGTCCCGCCATGCAGTATATGCCTATGCCCCATGCAAAAATAAGAAGCATGTTGGCCAGGGTAAGAAGGGAGAGTGTCCAGTTGCGCAGGTTGATGGCTACTAAAATAAAAATGATGAGTAGAGTTATAGGGACAAAAAGGTTGTAATCCCTGGCTGAGAGGATGTTCATCCTGGCCTCAACCACAGGAACTCCTGCAATGTGAAGTTCAGTGCGCCCGGATCCGGCTTTCTCAACCTCGTCAATGACTGTGTTTACAAGATGTCTCTTTTTTTCATCCCTGAAGGGCTGAAGCTGTGCGAAAATCGCTGTCGTTGTACCGTCAGGAGATATAACGCTGTTTACAAGGTTCCGGTCGGCAAGTACACGGTTTTTTAATCCGGTTAAAGAATCTTCAGTATAATTATCCGGGATAACCGGCCTGAATGAGATCGAATCAGCCTCACCATATGCCTCCTTAACCTCGGTCAGGCTCAGGGCTCTCTGCACACCGTCAATGTTCTTAAGGGACGAGGTTATGTCCCTGATCACATCCATATTTTTTACTGTAAAAATGTCCGGTTCCTTGAATACAACCATGATGAATTCCTCATTGCCGTATTTTTCCTGGAACTCCCGGTAATAAACGAGGTCTTCATTATCCCTGTCGAAGTATATGCCGATATGGTTTTCGTGCCGCTGCTGTGAGTAAAAATAAGCCATGGGGATGGTGAGCAGAAATAATATTATCAGTACGGCCCTGTAGTGGATCACAACAAAATTATTGCAGGTATCGATCAGGGCATAAAGCGTTTTGCGTATCATTGCCAACCATCCACTTAAAGCACATTTCGTCAGAATGAAACTATCGCGGAAATGACTGTTACATGACATCATAATCCGTCATACAGGCTCCGACGCTATAAATTTTCCCGATAACAATTAAGTTACCGGTACAGCTAAAGACGGATTTGTCAAATACTTAACAAATTTAGTGCCTCTGCGGCAAAACGTTATCTGGATAAAATCTCCCGGATTGTTTCAAAATCGCTGCATGTGTATGCCACTGCATAATCTTCAAATTCATAATTATTTTCAATAATCTTCGCATAGTCAAGTTTGCGGCCGTCGATGTAACTGACTGTTACACCCGCTTTTTCCATTACCGGTATTGCTCCAGCCCAGTCCCAGAGGTATGACTTTCCTATAAAGGCCAGGGTGCGGTTGCGAATGTTATCTGTTGTAAGGCATGCGTGGAGAGCTGTAGATCCCAGGTTACGCACCTTGCCTGTGAAATTTATTTTTACGTCACGAATTTCTGATGAGTAGAAGATATTGGTCTCGTTGTCTATATCGATGTTTCTGTCTATGGCCAGCCTGTTTCCGTTCAGCCATGAACCTTCATTGTCTGCATGAAACATCATGCCGCATCCGGGGGAATAGACAAATCCATAAGCCGGTTTAAACCCGAGGAATATACCTATTGAGACGCACCAGATCGGCAGGTGCATGCTGTACATGGCTGTGCCGTCGATCGGATCTATAATAACCGAAACTTTGTCCTCTGCAAGGACTGACCTGTCTGAAGGAGTTTCCTCGCCTATGAATCTAAAACCAGGAAACTTTTCCGAGATTTTTTTTACAAGAAAATTCTGCACCCAGATATCTGCATGTGTCACTATGGACCGGTCATCCTTGCGGCAGAGGATTATATTTTCCCGCTGGTATTCAAAAGCCCAGTCGCCTGCAGACTTGGAGATTTCGAGGAAGAAGTCTATATCGCTGCGTGTTAGATTTTTCAGTTCGGTTCTCCAGAATTTAAATGTTATTCACCAAGGTATGCGGCCTTGACGCCGGGATTCTGCAGCAGGCTGCTGCTGGCGTCCTCAAGAACAATGTTTCCTGTTTCCAGGACGTATCCCTTGTGCGAGATTGCAAGTGCCATCTTCGCGTTCTGTTCAACAAGAAATATTGTCACATTCTCCTCACGGTTGATCCTTACAATGATGTCGAATATATTTTTTATAATTATCGGTGCGAGACCCAGTGCGGGTTCATCAAGAAGAAGAAGGCGGGGTGATATCATGAGTGCCCTGGCAATAGAGAGCATCTGCTGCTCTCCGCCCGAGAGTGATCCTGCCATCTGTTTTCTCCTGTCGCGCAGTATGGGGAACATTTCGTATTTTTCATCGATGCGTCGTTTTGTTTCGGACTTGCTTTTAATCAGGAACGCACCCATCTCGAGATTTTCAAGAACTGTCATTTCGGGGAAAATGCCGCGGCCTTCAGGAGCCATGGATAATCCAAGGCCTGTTATTTTGTCGGTACGCATTGACCGGATTTTGCCTTTGGTTTCACTGTTGTGTGCAGTTGCGATTATATTACCGTCAAACCTGATCTCCCCTGCTGTGATAGGTTCAAGGCCCATGACAGATTTAAGCAGTGTAGATTTGCCTGCGCCGTTTGCGCCGATAAGGCAGACTATCTCTCCTTCAGTAACGGAGAGACTCACGCCCTTGAGCGCCTCAATGCTGCCGTAGCTGACGTGAACATTATCAAGTTGAAGAATTGTTTTATTCATCGGATTTTCCTAAATATGCTTCAATAACTTCCCTGTTATTACGGACTTCTTCAGGTGTGCCCTCTGCGATTTTTCTTCCGTAATTGAGCACTATGATACGGTCACAGATATTCATAACAAGTTTCATGTCGTGTTCAATAAGCACAACTGTTATGCCCAGGTCGCGGATGCGTTTTATGGTCGTCATCAGCTCAGCGGTTTCGCGGGGATTCATTCCTGCTGCGGGTTCATCGAGAAATATCACTTCGGGCTCTGTTGCAAGCGCGCGGGCTATCTCAAGTTCACGCTGTTTTCCATATGGAAGGTTTTTTGCGTACTCGTCACGGTACTCGCCAAGTTTAAAGAAGTTGAGCCATTTGATTGAATTTTCGTATATGTCCCGTTCTTCGCGTTTTACGAGTATGCGTCCCAGGATAAAGTTTATTAACCTGTTCTTGATGATAAAAGGATGGTTAGCCCTGAAGTGCCTGCCGATCATTATGTTTTCAAAAACGGTCAACTCTTTAAAAAGGCGGATGTTCTGGAAGGTGCGGGCTATTCCACTCCTGGTTATTTTGTATGCGGGGAGCGGGGTAATATCCTCACCTTTAAAAAATACATAACCGTTTGTGGGGTAGTCCAGCCCTGTGATTGTGTTAAAGAGCGTGGTTTTGCCTGCACCGTTCGGGCCGATGAGCCCTGTAATCGAGCCTTTGTGAATCTCGATACTGACATCGGATACGGCAATGACTCCGCCGAATTCACGTCTCAGGTTTTCTGTATAAAGCAGGGGCACTTTATTTCTCCAGGTTTAGTATTTCTTTTTTAACGATTGCCGCGTAGTTTATTTTTTTTCTTCCGATAAGTCCCTGGGGCCTGTATATCATCATCATGACCAGGATAAGGCCGAAAAGTATCTGGTTCAGCTGAGGCGGTATGATGTTCGATATGCCGAGGAGCCTGGGTGTGAATTCGGCCAGGACAATGATTACCGCGCCTGCAACAGCTGCTATATTTCTTCCCAGGCCTCCAAGAACGATCATGCACAGGATCATAACCGACATCATGAAATCAAAGGTATTAGGCGCGACTGCCTGTGTATAGGCCGCATAAAGTCCCCCTGCAATCCCTGCAAAAAAAGAACCTGTGATGAACGCGCCGATTTTATACTTGGCAGTGTTGATTCCCATTGAAGAAGCCGCGATCTCATCCTCGCGTATAGCCTCGAGTGCGCGGCCAATCCTGGACCGGACGATCCTGCGTACAAGATAGTACGTGATAAAAACGAACCCCCATATAATCAGCATCCATGGGAGCTTATCCAGAATTGTAAGTTTAATTCCGAAAAGGTTTACAGCCGGGATGCCGTTTATTCCCATGGGGCCCTTTGTCACGCTGTCCCAGTTTATGATGAGGTTCTTGACGATCTCGCCGAATCCGAGGGTGGCAATGGCAAGGTAGTCCCCCTTGAGTCGCAGCGTAGGAATACCTATGAGCAAACCGCTGAGCGACGCAGTGATTCCTGCAACGGGGAGCACCCACCAGAATGAAAGACCTGTAGAAGTCATAATTATTGCAGTGGTGTATGCCCCGATTGCCACGAATGCGGCCTGGCAGAGTGACAGGAGGCCTGTGTAACCTACAATCAGGTTAAGTCCGAGTGAGGCGATTGAATATATGCCTATATAGATAAAGAGAACCATTAAAAAATCGGTCATTACACCTTCTCCCTTATGTTCCTGATGAGAATGCCGCTTGGTTTAACAAGCAGTATAATAATGAGCACGGAGAATGCGATTGTGTCTTTCATCCCCTGGGGTATGCCCAGTATAACCACACCGAATGTTTCGAGTAGTCCAAGCAGAATCCCGCCGATCATGGCGCCGCTGATGTTTCCTATTCCGCCGACAACTGCGGCAATGAATGCCTTGAGCCCGGCCATCTGGCCCATTGACGGGTAGACCTTGTATTCCATAGCGATGAGCACGCCTGCAACAGCGGCCAGGGCAGATCCTATGGCAAAGGTGAGTGATATAATAACGTTAACGTTTATTCCCATGAGCGAAGCCACGTTCTGGTTCTGGCTTGTGGCGCGCATTGCCTTTCCCAGTTTTGTCCGGTCGACAAAGAGCTTCAGCCCCGCCATCATTATAAGGCCAACCGCGAGTATCATTATCTGGTTTGGTGTTATGCTGGTGGTTCCCATGTTTATGACTGAATTGTCAAAGGGGTAGCTGAAGTTTTTGGGTTCTGTGCCGAAAGCAAGGGCTGCAAGATTCATCAATATTATTGATACCCCGATCGCGCTCAGCAGCGGTGCAAGCCTTGGAGCCCTGCGCAGCGGGCGGTATGCAATACGCTCGATAAGCATCCCGATAACCGCGCTTAAAATCATGGCGAAGAGAACAGAGAGAATAAAAGATATCATGACCCAGCTTCCACCCTGGTCCGGCGTACAGAGATAATAGTACAGATAATAACCTGAATATGCACCAAGCATGAATATTTCACCGTGGGCAAAATTGATAAACTTAAGAATGCCGTAGACCATCGTGTAACCAAGGGCAATCAGTGAATAGATCGCACCGAGGGTGAGGCCGTTAAGTATATGCTGAAGAAGTTCGTTAGCCGGTATATTAAAAAGATTCATCAGTTACATCCTGAACTGCATGTATAAAAACCAGCCGCGGTATTTCCGCGGCTGGTATGATCATTATTTGATTTCAATGATCTTGTCGTTTTCAAGCTTATATGCCTTGATCTGTTTGTACTGGTTGTTTTCTGAAGTCCAGATTCCTATGTTGGCCACAAGGTCGCCGTTGGCTGTGAATGTGATCTTTCCTGATGCTCCATCAAAATCTTTTGTAGCAGCAACGATTGATCTTACCTTGTCCCTGTCGATTACAAGCTTTTTGTCCTTGATTTCAGCCGCCTGTTTGATGGCATTCATAAGTATCCTCGCGCCGTCGTATGAATTAAGCGCAAAGATGTCCGGGTCTTCGCCGAATTTTGTTTTGTATTTGGTTATAAAATCCTTTTTAACCTGGCTGCGGTTTTCGGCGATCTGTGTAAAGATTATGCCGTTCGCGGATTTTGGAGCAAGTTCAAAAATTTTAGGATTGGAGAATCCGTCAGCGCTGTAGATTTTTGCTGTTATTCCAAGCTGTTTTGCCTGCTCAATAATCTGCGCGATCTCTTCAACATAGTTTGGTATGTAGAGGGCTTTCGGGCTGAGACCCTTGATTTTTGTCAGCTGGGTCTTGAAGTCTTTGTCGCCTTTGAGGCCTGATTCCATCGCAACAACCTTGCCCCCCTCTTTTTCGAACTGGGTTTTAAAATCCATTGCAAGGCCCTGGCTGTAATCGTTCTTTACATAGAGTATCGCAACGGAGTTTGTCTTTTCAACCTGGTAGAGGTATTTTGCGAAAACTATAGCCTGCATTGAGTCATTAATTACATCCCTGAAAATAAATTCTCCCTTGTCAGGAAGGTCTTTATGTGTTGATGAAGGTGATATCATTACGATTTTTGAAGCTTCCGCTTTAGGCGCAATGGCGAGTGATACAGAACTGAATACAGCACCGATAATTCCATAAACCTTATCTATGCCTGCAAGTTTTTCGATGGCAGGATTTCCTTTTTCAACAGATCCCTGGTCATCTTCGATTATAAGTTCAACATTGTACCCTAAAACACCGCCCTGTGCGTTAAATTCCTCAACAGCAATTTTTACAGCCTGGCTCATGAGCTTGCCGTAGTTGCTGTCACCGCCGGTCATGGGGCCCATGAACCCGATTTTTACAGTATCACCTTTTCCGCATGCCATGGTGAAAAGAAGCATTATTGAAAACAGTATTGCGAGTAACCTTTTCATTTAACTCCTCCTGGTTAATGACTTTGTATTTTTCAGAAATAAACTTATAACTTATTATATGCATATTAAAATATTATTTTCGCTAAATGAGGAGCGGTTAATAAAATAATTATGCCAATAAAGGTTATAGAATTATCACTGTGATTTAAATAAATGGAGAGTTGCGATTAATGTCAATGAGATATTGGCAAGTGCGGGTATTTTATCTTTATGGGTCACATCCGGAACATGAGTTTCATGTCGAAGAATTTACTTCCTGCATCTCCTGTCCCATTTGGAGAGTATCCTGTCAGGATCGATCTGCGCAACGGTTTCGAATATGTAATCTGGCTGGTAAGGGAATTTTTTCAGGGAGTTGCGCGAGGTAACACCCGTGAGCACCAGGCAGCACGTCATGCCGGCCTCAAGTCCCCCCACTATGTCAGTGTCCATGCGGTCTCCTATCATAAATGAGTTCCGTGTGTGAACTTTCAGTTTCTTCCTGGCCCAGTACATCATTACCGGGTTTGGTTTTCCCAGAAAATATGCCTTTACACCGGTTACCCTTTCAATGGGTGCAACAAGGGCCCCGCATGCAGGGACAGGCCCGCGCGGGGTTGGGCCGGTTATGTCCTGATTCGTTGCAATGAATTTAGCTCCTTCCTGTATAAGGTGAGTGGCCTCGATTATACTCATGTAGTCGTATTCCTCAGTTTCGCCGACGATTACATAATCCGGATTTTCTTTTGTAATGCGTACACCTGCAGTTTCAAGTTCCTGCTTCAATCCGGGCCCGCCTATGACATAGGCGCTGCAGCCGTAGTTCTGATTTTCAAGAAAGTTCGCCATGGACATGGCTGATGTGAAGAATGAGTGTTCATTGGCATCAAGACCCATGGACGCAAGACGGTCACGAAGGTTGGATGCTGTGTAATAAGAGTTATTTGTTATAAAGAGAAATTTATGGTTTCCGGTTTTCAGCCGGTCAACGAATTCTTTTGCCCCGGGTATCAGAGCGTTTCCCTTGTTGATGACGCCGTCCATATCAATAAAGAACGCTTTCTGGTTGCTCAGGTCGTCTATGAGGTGACTTTCCTGTTCGGACATACAGAACCTCTATTTATCAATGTATTGTTTAACCATTTCAACGGCACTCTCGACATCGTCAGCGGAATAGATGTCCCGCAGACATACAGGTTTAATAAATCCTTCTCCCGGGGGGAAAACAACAAGGAAAGGGATTGAGTTGCTTCCAAGCCTGGACATAACCTCTTCTGCAGGTAAATTTTTCTGTGTGATATCTGCTACCATGAATTCGACTGATTTATCGGCAAATATTCCCCGGACCTTCCTGGTGTTAAGGGCAGTCTTCTCAACGAGCTTGCAGTTGGGGCACCAGTCAGCTGTAAAACTTATGACTGATATTTTCCCTGAATCCCTGTTTTCCTTAAGCTGTTCAATGCTGAACTTGACTTTTTCTACCCCGTTTTCAGCAGGTGCAAGCAGGAAAAAAGATACAAACAGACCTGATGTAACAAGAGATGCAAGAATGGCTGCTGAAACGGCACGTGAACGGGAGCTGTTCGCAATACTCCCGAACTTCCCGTATTGCCACAGCCCCATTGAAACAAAAATCATAAAGACCATCGTTGAGACTGCGCTGTCGTGCCCAAGGAATGATATAAGGTAGACCGATGTGAATACAAGGAAAAACCCCATGACGACTTCAAGTGTGTTCATCCATGTTCCGGCCCGTGGAACAAATCGTGCAAGAGCCGGAACCATGGCAACAAGTATATACGGCAGCGCCATACCCAATCCAACAGATGCAAATATTATGAAGATAACATAAGCCGGCTGGATGAAAGCCCATGCGAGCACGCCGCCAAGGAAAGGCCCGCTGCAGGGAGTTGCCAGCAGTGTTGCAAGTATACCCTTTATGAACGAATCGGAATAACCTGAACCGGGCCGTGATGCAGCCCTGCCTGCGAATCCCGGGATATTAATTGTGAATACACCAAAGAGCGACAGTGCCATTGTAAATACAAAAACAGACATGCCTGCAACAAAAAATTTCTGCTGAAACAGGCCTCCCCACTTGTAACCTGAAAATGCGGCAAGCGTTGCAAGCAGGAGAAAGCTTGTTATTATGCCTGCTGAGAATAACAGTCCATGGTTTCTCTGGCTCTGCCTGTCGCCTGCCTCTTTGTGGTGTATGAGAGCCATTACCTTGAGGCTTACAACGGGGAGTACGCATGGCATAATGTTAAGTATGAATCCGGCAATTATCCCAAGCAGAATAGCCTGTATTATTCCGGTGATTTTTTTGTCTATGCAGACCGGCGAAAGTTGTGAAAATTCAGGGGGAAGATCCACCCGGGAGTCCGGCGTTTTATTTAACGTTAAATTGCCGCCGTGAGGGGGATTATTATCAACGATGCTGCTCATTCCGGAAGACTTTCCGGATACGGTTACATTAATATTATAGTCGCGGTCAAAAGGTATGCAGACATCCCTGCACTGCAGCATGTTTACGTTAAGAGCGATCCGGTATTGATCCGGTTTAACGCCAGGTTCAACATACAGCGTGACGTTTATTACGGCATTTTTTTTCCAGATGATAACATGGTCATCGAAGCCTGCGGGAGTATACTTTTCACCTGAAGGGTAATTTATCTGCACAAGCCTGATGCCTTGCGGAAGTTTAAATTCAAGTGTCGTGGACTTCCCGATTCCAGGGCCCTTTGGATTTGCATATATGTATGATCCATCCGGGATTGATATAGTGACCGGGAAGGTGAGGGTTTCACCTGCAGCGGCAACAAGCGATACCGGGACTTTTGAATCAAGTACAGGCTGCGAAGCAAAAAGAGATATACCTGAAATAATAAGTATCAGTATGGAGGTGTTGATAAGCAGCTGTTTAAATAGTGTCCTATCCATTAGTTAACCATAAGTTTGATTGTCGCAACTGCTGAGTATATGTCATTTAAACAATTTAACGGGATGTTGCAACTATTTTATAAACAGACTGGAGCTGTATAAATTTGGTAATCGGGCTGTGATCAGGCGTTATGGAATAATATAAATGGTTTATACCGGATCGCTCAATCAATCCGGTATATTTATGCAGACTTATGCTCAATCACACCCCTCGCCATATTCAACATACTTCACCTTGAAATCTTCGCCGTAATCTACGATTTTAACCTTGTACTTCTCGCCATACTCGACAATTTTCCACTTCCCGTAACTGTCTTCGCCGTAATCGACAATTTTAACCTTGATATCCTCTCCGTAGCTGACAATCTTAACCTTATAGTCTTCACCATATTCAACAAACTTGATTTTACCGAAGACCTGGCACCCCTTTCCTGAAGACCAGACAAAACCTGCAGGTATCGCTACTACCAGAAGAGTTATGATAAATCCTGTAATTCTGCTTCTCATGAAAACCTCCTGCTTTCCTGAAAAATACAGCAGATTCTATCCCGTGTAAATTTTTAATCCCCGGCAGCATAAAAAAACCGATAATATATACAGTTTGAGCCAGATCTGTTTTATACAGCACAAATTATTGATAATATCAGGATTTAATAAACACAATTCCTCCGGGGTACAGGGTAGTATCAGGTGAATATTTTCCGCTCAGTTAAAAAACACATCGCGGTCCCGAAGTTCATAAGGATTACTGGTGATTTGCGTGACCTTGAGGATTGGAGGATCTATTACGTAGACCTCATGTTTATTCTGTCGATTATACTTGTACCTGCAGGTTTGCTCGTGGGGCTTCCGGTACTTATCGCGACCGGGAACTACGTTGTTATATTCATGGATAGCGTAATAATAATTATTACAGCGGTATTTTTTATTAAGCCTGAAATCTTCCCTAAAAAAGTAATGCTCTTTGTGTTAGTATATACTCTCCTTGTTATGCATCTTGTATATTTCGGACCAGCGTCTTTCGGGCCGGGATGGCTTATATTCAGCGCGGTTACCGCATCGCTTATTTTCAGGACCCCTGCAGCATTTATCACTGTAGGGTTCAATGCGATCATGCTTTCAATTATGTGTTTCTCGGAATTTTTAAAACTTGATTCATGGACTTCTACTTACAGTGAGCCGGTAATGGGCAGGATCATGTTTATTGTAAATATGTCGTTTCTTTCACTGGCATCAAGCCTTCCTGTGAGCATTCTGCTTAACAGGCTGGACAACTCGTTCCATCGTGAAAAAGGGCTCAGTGAAAAGCTGATGAAGGAGAGCGAAGAGCTGCACAGGATTAACTTTTCACTTGAGCATGAAATAACAGAGCGAAGGCGCTCGGAAGGCGAAAGGGAAAAGCTGCAGGATCAGCTTTTACAAGTGCAGAAAATGGAATCGATAGGGAGACTCGCAGGCGGTATAGCGCATGATTACAATAACATGCTGAGCGTTATTCTCGGCAATACCGAGATGCTTCTTGCAGACAGCAGTATCTCAGAAGCGAACCAGAGTGTAATTGCAGATATCCACACGGCCGGCTTGCGTTCAGCTGACCTGACTCGCCAGCTTCTCGGCTTTGCGCGTAAGCAGGCGGCAAAACCCGTGCCCCTTGACCTTAATGTCACGATCAACGGGATGATGAAGATGCTTAAGCGCCTGATTAGTGAGAATATCGTTATTGAATGGCGTCCCGGCAACAGCGTGTGGAAGGTCAGGATTGATCCTTCGCAGGTTGACCAGGTGCTGGTTAACCTTTTCGTGAATGCGCGTGATGCAATAAGCGATGAGGGCAAAATTAAAATTGAGACTTCAACAACAGAGGTTGATGAATCATATACATCTGCTATTCCCGGTGCTGTGCCCGGCGATTATACAATGCTCACCGTAAGCGATACGGGCAGCGGTATGGACAGAGAGACCCTGGCCAATATCTTTGAACCGTTTTTTACGACAAAAGGGGAAGGGCTTGGAACAGGCCTGGGACTTGCAACTGTATATGGCATAGTTCATCAGAATTCTGGTTTTATACATGCATACAGCGAGCCCGGGGTCGGCACTACATTCAGAATATATCTTCCCAGGTATGGTGATGAGAATACAGAAAAAATCAGGAGAAGTGAAAAGAGGGAGATTATAAGGGGCAAAGAAACAATACTTATTGTTGAAGATGAAAAGTCTGTCCTGAACCTTGCTGTTAATCTTCTGACGAAACTGGGTTACAATGTTCTATCAGCGAAAAACCCCGGTGAGGGTATAGCTATTGCTGCCGGATACAGCGGGAAGATTCACCTGCTTCTCTCTGATGTTGTTCTCCCCGGCATAAACGGCAGGGCTCTGCATGAGAAAATTGCAGGGATCAAGCCGGACATTAAATGCCTGTATATGTCGGGTTACACTGATGATATAATTGCGCACCATGGTATCCTTTTTGAAGGGGTGTACTTAATACAGAAACCATTCTCGCTGGAAACTCTGGCATCCAGGATACGCTCTGTAATTGATATAGATTGATCCTCCCGGAATTTTATTCAATCAAAGAATTGAATGATCGTAATGTGTGACCTGCCCGACTGCACATAATTTGTTCTGAATAAACAGTTTAAGTGGATACTTCCGTAATTTGAGGCTGAATGCTGATAGAGATACAGTAACAACATGTATATTCCGGCATTATTATTGAATATTAACTGTTTTTACTGTTACTTTGTTAAACTTATTGACAGTTTTTTATCCGGCATATAAATATTTATACAGTTCCCTTAAATTCGGTTTTCACTATATAATGCAGATATTCCCGTAAAGCCCGGTATCATTTCACTTGTTTTATACAGAAGCCGCTTTGCCCGGAAAGAATAGAAATATACAACACTGGAGAGGTGATGAATATGGAGGATTTTCGAGACATAGTCAAGAGGAGCAGGAGCTACAGGCGTTTCTACGAAAATAAAGTAATTACTGTTGAAGAACTCGAATACATGGTTGACTGCGCAAGGATGACTCCCTCTGCCCAGAACCTTCAGCCACTAAGGTATATAATTGTTACAGATAAAGATAAGGTGAAGGTTTTCCCCCACTGCAGGTGGGCGGCATACCTGAAAGACTGGAACGGTCCAGATGAGGGTGAAAGACCATCAGCGTATATAGTCATACTGTCCGATGCCCTGGTTTCCAAAAATGTTAAGTGGGACCATGGCATCGCAGCCCAGACCATTCTGCTTGCCGCTGCGTCCAAAAATATGGGGGGCTGCATAATCGGATCTGTTGACAGGGAGTCGCTGGCAGACTCCCTCCGTATAACCGGAAGGTACGTGATTGAGCTTGTCATCGCCCTTGGCTACCCCAAGGAGCATGTAGTTATTGATGAAATCACTCCCGAAGATGATATTAAATACTTCAGGGATAAACACCATATCCACCATGTGCCCAAAAGAAAACTTCGCGATATAATAATCAAGGCCGGAGCATAGAGTGAATGATGAAGAGCTCATGGAGATTGCGCTCTTGCTTGCAGCTGATGCGTTCAGGAGAGGCGAGATCCCCGTGGGAGCGGTTGTAGCACAGGACGGGGCGGTTATAGGCCGCGGCAGCAACCGCAACAGGGAACTGAATGACCCTACCATGCATGCCGAGGTTATTGCCATAAGGGAGGCTGCAGCTTTTTTGCAGAATGAGCGGCTTACGGGCTGCGTGTTATATGTAACAAAAGAACCGTGCGCAATGTGCGCTGGAGCAATAGTTCATTCAAGGATTGTGCGTGTTGTGATCGGCGCGGAGGATGTTAAATACGGCGCGTGCGGTACGGTCTTTGATGTGTGCGGCAACATCAGGATGAACCATGTACCGGAAATAAGTTTTGGAATGATGAAGGAAAGGAGCTCGTCCATGCTGCGTGAATTTTTTCAGGGCAGAAGGGCCCTGAAAAAAAACAGCTGATCAGCTGCACAGAAAATCTGAAGTTATCCCCTCGTTTAGTTTAAGAAGCACCAGCGGCACTGATACAGCCTTGCCGGTTTCATTGTGAGTGTTAGGTTTAACCGAAACGGATATTGTTCTCTCCTGGACCTTCTCGTGTGAAAATACTATTTTAAATTCAACCATATCCTTGCCGGACATTACTGCACCGTCAAATTCGGGCCAGAAATGATAGTATCCCCTTGTAGCCTTTGTAATTTCGTAAGGATTTTTCCAGCCGTCCTCCATCAGTTTAGCGTCAGACTCGCCATGCAGGAGCGATACCCTGAGGCCGGGTATTATTGAAAGTGTTGTCTCTTCAAGGACTTCTCCTATAAGGTAGGGGAGCAGGTTTGTCCTGGTGTCAACAGGATGTGCGGCACCTGTTTCTGAACCGCGTCTTTTGAGGAAAAGATCTATAGCCTCATATGCAAGGAAGAGTATGTCTGAATGCTCCTGGAATTTTATCCTGTTTTCGATGCGGGTGTGGATGATCCCCCTTTCGCTTGTGACATACTTCGGGGCGATCCTGTTCAGTACGTATGCGATAATATCATTTCTCTGGAATTTAATGCTTTTAAGAGATTCATCCCTGCCGAGGATTTCATCCACAGTGTCCCTGACTACAAGTTCCATCAGATTGAAATATTCCATAGCTTTTCAATCCTCCTTTCATCTCTTTTTATTAAAACATATATCGAGTACTTCTATTATATCACTAACGAAATGAAAAGTCAGCCCTTTTTTTACATATGCGGGGATTTCTTCCAGGTCTTTTTTATTGTCCATGGGGAGAATTATGTGTTTCACATTCACCCTTTTTGCCGCTATCACCTTTTCCTTGATTCCGCCCACCGGAAGAACTTTCCCTGAAAGGGTAAGCTCCCCTGTCATTGCAAGGTCGTTCGGAGCCTTTTTGCCCTTTATCATGGAATAGATCGAAGAGGCCATGGTCACGCCTGCAGAAGGGCCGTCCTTGGGTGTGGCGCCGGCAGGTACATGTACATGTATCATCAGGTTTTCGAACATGTTCCGTGCCTTTTCGTCATCCTGGAGCAGGTGGTTGATGTAAGTATAGGCAATGTTCGCGGATTCGGTCATGACTTCGCCCAGCTGTCCCGTAAGCTTCAGGCCTGCGCCGGTCTTAACCTTGACTGCAATGGATTCGATAGAAAGCGTTGCTCCGCCAAGAGATGTCCAGGCAAGTCCGGTCACTATGCCGGGTTTGGTTATTACAAGTTTTTCCTCTTCAGTGAAGAGTTCTATCCCCAGGTAGTCCCTTATCTGTTTTTCGGTAAGTGTTTTATCCGGGATTTTTTTATTCCTGGCAACAAGGGTTGCTGTCTTGCGGCATATGCTTTCTATGTTGCGTTCAAGGTTGCGCACACCAGCCTCGCGCGCCCAGCCGCTTATTATCATCATGTAGCCGGCCTTGTCCAGTCTGACGCTGTTCTTCTCGAGGCCGTGGGCCTTTAGCTGTTTGGGCAGAAGATACCTGCGCGCAATTTCGTACTTTTCCATTGCTATGTAGCCGGAAAGCCTTATTATTTCCATCCTGTCGGCAAGCACCGGCGGGATGGTGTCGAGCGTGTTCGCGGTCGTGATGAAAAGCACGTCGGACAGGTTGAACGGCAGGTCAAGGTAGTAGTCGCGGAATTCCACGTTCTGTTCAGGGTCAAGCACCTCGAGCAGGGCAGATGCCGGATCGCCCTGGAAGCTTTGACCCATCTTGTCTATTTCGTCCAGCATGAAAACAGGGTTATTTGTTTTGGTGACCCTGAGGCCCTGTATGATTTTGCCGGGCATTGCTCCGATGTATGTCTTACGGTGGCCCTTGATTTCGGCTTCGTCACGCATGCCTCCGAGGGATATGCGGAAAAACTTCCTGTTAAGTGCGGCAGCGATCGATTTGCCGAGAGAGGTTTTGCCCACGCCGGGAGGCCCTACCAGGCATATGATCGATCCGCGTGCGTCGGGCTTGATCTTGCGCAGCGCGATAAATTCGAGTATGCGTTTCTTGACATCCTCGAGGCCGTAGTGGTCCCTGTTGAGGATCTTCTCGGCGCGGTCAAGGTCAATTGAATCTGTCGTGGCGGTATTCCAGGGCAGCGAGAGTACGGTGTCGATATAATTTTTTGTTACGGAGTATTCTGATGACGCGGGCTCCATGTACATGAACCTGTCGATCTCTTCATTCAGTTTGTCCTTGACTTCACCCTTGAGTTTAAGGTCTTCGACCTTCTTTCTCATCTCTTTGCCTTCGACGCTGCGTTCGTCATCCTCTATGCCCAGCTCGGTCTTGATCGCCTTGAGCTGTTCGCGCAGGAAATAATCGCGCTGCTGCCTGTCGACCTTGTCGCTTATCTGGTGCTGGATCTTTTTCTGCACGTTCATCACCTCCATCTCCTTGTGGAGCAGGTGCAGCACGCGCACAAGCCGCAGGCGGACGTCGAGCGTTTCAAGCACGTCCTGATAGTCTTTCTTGTCAATGTTGAGTATCGAGGTCACAAAGTCCGCGATCTTTCCCGGTTCCTCGACATTGAGCATTGTGAGCTTCATCTCTTCTGTAAAGAGCGGGTTGTTGTCTGAAAGCAGTTTCAGCTGCGAAAGAACCTCGCGCGTAAGTGCCTTGATCTCAAGCCTGTTTTTCTTGCCGAGGTTGTCGTTCAGGTACTGGACCTCGGCCATGAGAAATTTTTTTCTTTCAATCGGCTTGATAATCCTGAACCTGCGGACGCTGTTGATGAGCACGTTGACACCGCCGTCAGGGAGATTTATTTTCTTAAGAACACGGGCTGCTGTGCCGTAAGTGTAGAGGTCGTCAAAATCAATCTCGCCCTTATCGTCATCCCTGATAAGCACAAGGCCAATGGTCCTTGAATCGTTAAGAACCTTGTCTATCACCTTTGTGAACCTGCCCTGGGAAATAATAAGCGGGGTCACAATACCGGGGAATATGGGTCTGTACCGTATGGGTATAAGGTATATCTGGTCAGGGAGCACGTGGTCAATATTGACCAGGTCACTCTCAAGGATTTCGGCGTCGATCGAGAATTCGCTCCCGTCGGTCATGATGTCATCTATTTCCATTAAAACTTCTCCAAGGTTGCATAAAAAGGCTAATAAACAACACTGTGCATATTAATCAAGGATTTTAACTGTCTAAAAAACGCATTAATTCAAGGTACAATAATTACGGGAAATTTCAAGGAGTGAGGATTTTGTATGGAATTTAAAATGAATATACGCCATAGCAAATAACAGCGATACATCTGTATATTATTTAATTTCTGAAACATGCAGAAGAATTTATAATCCTTAGTTATGAAAATTCGTGATATTATTAAGCTCCTGGAAAAAAGGCAGAGTTAACATCCCCGAATAAACAGGAATCGCCTGATGTGTAGTTATGAGATAAATTTTATCCCGCCCGCGAAAAGATGTGCCCTCTACTTTGTTTTTGCCCTGATCATATCGGCAATCTCGGTGTAACCCTTCTCTTGCGCAAGGTCAACGGCAGTTTTACCGTCACTGGCGGCTATGCCGGCATCTGCACCTGATTCTAAAAGAATTTCGACAACTTTTTTCTGCCCGTTGTACGCCGCCTGTATCAGGGCAGTATCGCCGTTGGTATTTGACGCATTAACGCCTGCACCGTTCTGCAGCAGGAAGCTGACAACATCGGTATGGCCCTCGGCTGCTGAAAGAATAAGAGCCGTTGACCCGTACTCGTTTACAGCATTTATATCGGCACCTTTGGAGAACAGCAGTTTAACCATGTCTGTGTAGCCCATCATTGCAGCGCGCATAAGCGGCGTGTCGCCGTATGAACCGTGGTTGTCAACTTCAAGGCCCCTGCCGTGGAATTTTCCAAGTATCACCTTTACAGGTTCAATATATCCGCTGTTTGACATGTTCCAGAGTGCGCTGCTGTTGAATGTATCCACAAGGTTCGGGTCTGCGCCGGCGGCAATGAGTATAGTTGCCATCTCGCCGGTAACGGCAAACATCAGCGCGGTCCTGTTTACGTAGGACCTTTCGTTAACATCGGAACCATCTGCCAGAAGTTTTTTTACCGCCGCCTTATCATCGATGATGACAGCCCTTACTAAAGGCGTAATACCGTCGGCGCCTTTATCTGCATTGCGGCGTATGAAAATCCTTGCGCAGTCAAGGTTGTTGCAGCTAAGCGCATAACTGTATGCGGTGTAATAGCCAGTTGTATGGTCTGCACCGGCATTGAGCAGAAGCTCAACGATGTCAGCCCTGTTCCATACTGCTGCAAGGTGGAGAGCCGTAAAGTATGATGATTCCTGTGAATTGTATCCAGTGAAAAGGTCCGGCGCGAATTCACCAGTGGTTGCGTTGATTTTAACCCCGGCCTGTATGAAGTAACGGACCCGGGCCGTATCTCCTTTCTGCGCAGCTGTGAGGAATGACTTTTCCTTCTCCGCAAGTTCCGCATCGGTAAGAGTTAAATTTTCGTCTTTGATATCGCTGGTGTACAGGTAGATTTTCATGTCATTTTTGAACGCGGTGAAATCCGATGCGTTCACTGCCCTGCACTTAACCTGTGCAAACATTGGATTTACTGCTTCAAGCATTACAACTTTTCCGTCTATCCGGGCATAAAATTTAGCGCCGGTAATTACCTCGCTCCCGGGCTTATCTTTTTTTACAAAGATCTCTTTTTTAACATTGTCCACTGAGGATATCGTTCCCAACCGGTTTTGATCTGTTTCCGTGAATCCCTGTATTGTGAAAATGGAAACAATAGCGATAATAATAATTGTATAAACAAGCGGCCTAATAAATTTCATAAATCCCCCGGTTAAACGATATGATGTTAAACATAATAACCTGTCCGGGGATGAACAACTCTTTTATATACAGTTCAAAAAAATCTTTCAGCCCCGGGAGAAACTGGAATACAGGCCGGTTTTTTCCCTGAATATGTTTTGCAAGGAGAGATGAACAGTAATCCGTTAGTCAAAAAACTTAAAATTTACTTGCATAATCGATACGAGACATTACTATTAAGATAAATTTATTATGGAGGATATATTCAATGAGAATTAAAGTAAAAAATATTTTTTCGCTGCTTTCAGTAGTGATATTTACTCTATCATTCACTACACTTCTGCATGCTGAAGCTTTTAAAAGCCCGAGCCTTGGCGGTGCAACAGGTCTTATTGCAACACCTACGTCCCACACAGGGTGGGAAGGATCAGGCTTAGGCCTTGATGTAGCAGCCCATTATGTTAACGGCAATGATTACAGTTATGATCATGGGGATTATACAATCTACAAAGCGCTCCTGCATCTGGGATTAGCCGGGACCAACCTTGAATTCGGATTTGCCTATGATGACCAGCCGGACTGGGGCACTGATGATGATACCGATGACATGATCCTGAACGCAAAGTGGGAGTTCACAGAGGGACTTGCTATCGGCGGGAATGCCCAACTCATGAATATAAATGGTGTCGATGAAGAGAGAAATGACTACCAGCTGTATTTTGCTGCTACATACCCTGGAGATTTCTTCTCAATGCCCGCAGAAACAACAATAGTAATAGGTCATACATTCTGGGGAGATGACAGCAACGAACACGATGACGAGAATATCGATTTTTCAATGGGATTCGACCTCGACTTTGCCCCTTCGATTTTCAAGCATTATGTACACTGGATAAGCGACTTTGCAAACTACTCATACAGTACAGAGCCGGGCGGTGCTAATTCAGAATGGAGAGGTGCTTTTAACACAGGCCTTAGATTTGCTCTCATGAGGGACAAGCAGTTCAAGTTTAACCTTGACCTTATTGTAACAGACGCTCTTGATGACAACAGGGACTGGGCTGCTGGGGCTGCTTTCGGAATGAGCCTGTAGGATTAAACATTACGCAGAAAGAAAAAGCGGCAGATGCCGCTTTTTCTGATTAATGGCATACATAAAATTATCATGTAATTGTATTGACCTTTTATCTGCCCGGGTGTATTCAACATATTTATCAGTCTGCCATACCGGCCTGATCCCTGTTGTAACCGGGGTAAACCTTGAGGAATGACAGTAACCGGAGAACATAAATGATTACCAGGAAAGTAACCCGCCAGGTTAAAGCCGGAAACCTTCTCATCGGAGGAGGCGCCCCTGTGAGCCTGCAGTCCATGACAAATATTCCCATAGAGGATACAGAGGCGAACATCAGGCAGATCCATGAACTGGAAAGCTGCGGTGTCGACATTGTACGTCTTGCAATCCGCAATGAAAAATCTGCAGCGCACCTGCGTACTATCGCATCAGCAGTAAAGATACCGCTGGTGGCGGACATACACTTTGATTACCGCATAGCTATCGCAGCAATAGAGGCAGGTGCAGCAAAAATCCGCATCAATCCGGGGAACATAGGAGAAGAATGGAAGGTTCGCGAGGTTGTGGCAGCTGCAAAGGCAAAGGGCGTGCCGATCCGCATAGGCGTCAACGGCGGATCGATCAACCGTAAAAAGTATTCGCATGTTACGGCGGAGAGCCTTGTGGATTCAGCAATGGAGAATATCCGCATATTTGAGGATGCAGGTTTTGAAGACATAGTCGTTTCCATAAAATCATCGGACATATTCAGCACCATTGATGCCAATAAACTCATGGCCGAAACGCGCAGTTACCCCATACACATCGGTCTGACAGAGGCAGGGTACGGGCTGTCATGCATTGTGCAGAGCTCGCTTGTCATAGGGCACCTGCTGTTCATCGGAATCGGCGACACAATCCGCGTTTCAATGACCGGCAACCCGGTGAACGAGGCTGTTACCGGAAGAAAAATTCTTGAGTCGCTGGAACTGAGGTATACACCGTTCAAAATTATTTCGTGCCCCACATGCGGACGCACTGCCGCTGACATTGACCTGCTCTCTATCGCGGAGAAGGTCGAGTCCGAGCTTGCCGCAAGGTTCAGTGAAAAGCTGAAGACTTCGGGTAAACACATAACAGTTGCAGTAATGGGGTGCGAGGTGAATGGTCCGGGCGAGGCGAAAGAGGCCGATTACGGACTCGCGGGCGGCCAGAACGGGAAGATGGTCCTTTTCGCGCGCGGTGAAGTTTTACGTACAGTTGCTGTTAATGAAGCGGTGAAGGAACTTATCCGCGAGATTGAATCAGGCCTATAAGAGTCCCTGGCCGCGTATAAATGTTCCGGGATTGAGCGACTGCCCGTTCTTCCTGATCTCAAAGTGAAGGTGGGGACCGGTCGATCTTCCCGTATTTCCCGAAAACGCTATGACCTGGTTTGTTGTAACCTCGTCACCCGCCCTGACTTTAAATTTACCCAGGTGCCCGTAATAACTCTGGTATCCGAACTCGTGTTCAATTATTACAAGGTTGCCATACCCCTCTTCCCAGCCGCTGAAAACGACCCTGCCGTTACGCGATGCACGGATGCCTGTTCCGGGTTCGCATGCCACATCGATTCCCTTATGAAATTCTTTTCGTTTGGAGTTGAACGGGTCTTTACGTGTGCCGAATTCAGATGTCTTTTTACCGCCGTTCAGCGGAGACAGGAAAGCTGTGCCGAGGAAAAGAGACCTTTCAAGTTTAGATACCTTGCCGCACGGAATAAAAATAAATTTTTTATCAAGGGTCGCGGTCCTGTTTATAGCTTTCAGGTACCTGGTTTCAATCTTTTCTTCAAGGAGGATCCTTTTTATGAGTTCCTTCTCTTTTCCCTGGACTATAACTCCCCTCATGTTGGGGATGTAGAGCACGGTTCCCGGCCCCACCTGGTAGGGTGATGTGAGATTGTTCACTGACATGAGCGTATCCATGTCGAGCGAACATTTTGAGAGGACTATCCAGAAGTTCTCTTTTCCCTGAAGCCTGTATGTGTAAAATTTAAGTTCGGGGAGTTCGGACTCAGGGCGCCTGCTTTTTACTGTGTACAGGGTGCGCTTTACGTCATCGCGGATAGATTTAAGCACCGGGTTGCGGTCAAGCACAAGGCTCTGGAGCCGGCCTGCAGTCACCGACGCGTCAGCAGTCAGTGTCAGGGCTATTGCCGCAGACAGGAATATGGATATATATGCCGCTTTGAATTTATTCATGACTAAACCGGTTATTCTCTTTTATGTTTATCGGCAGATATGGATCCCGGTTTAGAAAAAAATATTATGTCGCATAAAATAATCATATATAATAGTCAGGGACAGCCGGTGGAATCTGCCTGCTTTTAGCAGGTTTATAACTGAATAAAAAATTTATGACGGGGTCGATATGACTATGAAAAAAATTTTATCATTTGAAGAGTTTAAACAGGGGCTTGTTTTCCGTATCATAATTTTTGCATTCATTGGAATCGGCTGGGATGTCTTCATGACTTTTCTGCAGCAGGCAGTTTCAGGTAAGGTTAACCAGGATGCCCTGTGCCCGGCATCAATGTGGATGTTTACTGCCTATGGATCATTACCGTTGTTTTTTTACCCGCTTGTTGAGATAACGAGACATTACAGGTCCCCTTATCCGCTGCGAACTCAAAAACGGAGTTTTTGTGACCGCCCTTAATTTTTGTTTGATCCTGTCTTTTTTTTATTGTAAAATATGGCCGTGTACCAAAATGTTCTTTATCCTTCCCGTTTCCCGGGACAATCGTTTCACATGGCTTTACATCATCTCGCAGGGGGGCGGTTACATGATCAAAAAAGAGCTGCTGGGTCGCTGGACTATTGACAAATCCGAAGAACTTTACGCCATTAAAAGCTGGGGCGCCGGCTATTTTAACATATCGCAGTCGGGCGAGGTGAACATCTCCCCTTTCGGGTCCAAGTCAGACGCGCAGGTCAGCCTTATGGATATAATATCAGGACTGAAACAGCGCGGGCTGGACATGCCTGTCCTGCTGCGCTTTGAAAATATCCTGGATGCCCAGATCTCCCGGATTAATGAATCCTTTAAAAAAGCAATGAAGGAGTGGAACTACCAGGGAGAGTACCGGGGCGTATACCCCATCAAGGTAAACCAGCAGCAGCAGGTTGTCGAGGAGGTTGCAAGGTTCGGGCAGCGCTACCACCACGGGCTTGAGGTAGGGAGCAAGGCCGAGCTGATCGCAGCGCTTTCGATACTGCGTGACCGCGAGGCGTGCCTCATATGCAACGGCTACAAGGACGAGGAGTTCATTGACCTGGGCCTTTACGCGGTAAAGATGGGATTCAAGTGCTTCTTCGTGGTGGAGATCCCGGGCGAAATCGAACTGATACTGCAGAGATCCGAGAAGCTGAAGATCAAGCCTAACCTGGGGATCAGGATCAAACTCTCTTCAAAGGCCGGGGGGCACTGGACGGAATCCGGCGGCGACAGGAGTATATTCGGGCTTAACACGACGCAGGTTATCGAAGCCGTGGACCTGCTGAAGAACAAGAACATGCTTGACTGCCTCCAGCTCCTGCACTACCACCTTGGTTCGCAGATACCGAACATCCGCGACATACGTTCTGCCGTTGTTGAGGCCACAAGGATTTACGCAGGCCTTGTGAAAGAGGGCGCGCCCATGGGCTACCTTGACCTTGGCGGCGGACTTGCAGTGGACTATGACGGCTCGAATACCAATTTCACAAGCAGCCGCAACTACTCAATTGATGAATACTGTGTTGATATAATTGAAATCGTACTCTCCACTATGAACGAGGAGAAGATTTCACACCCCACAATAGTAACCGAATCGGGGAGGGCAACTGTTGCCTACTATTCTGTGCTCGTGTTCAACGTGCTTGACGTTGCCAGGTTTGAAGTGGCGCAGATACCGGAGAATCCCCCGGAGGGCGCGCATGACCTTGTGAAAAATTTATACTATATACTCACCACCCTGACACTGAAAAATATACAGGAGTGCTACAACGACGCCCTTTACTACAGGGACGAGGTGCGCGAGCTGTTCAAACACGGAAAAATAAGTTTAAGAGAACGTTCATTTGCCGAAACAATTTTCTGGTACATCATGAACGTCATTGCAAATGAAAAGAAAAAAATGAAACCGTTTCCCCCGGACCTCTCCGAGATTGAACTGGCAATTGCTGACATATACTACGGCAACTTTTCCGTGTTCCAGTCAGTTCCGGACAGCTGGGCAATCAACCAGCTCTTCCCCATAATGCCCATACACAGGCTGGCTGAGATACCAACGCGCAATGCCGTTATTGCTGACATAACATGCGACTGCGACGGCAAGATCGACAGTTTTATTGATATGCACGATGTGCGCCACACACTCCAGCTGCATGAATTTACAGAGGAGAGCGAATACTACCTGGGGATATTCATTGTGGGGGCGTACCAGGAGACCCTGGGCGACCTGCACAACCTCTTCGGCGACACTAATGTTGCCAGCGTCAGGATAAATCCCAACGGGCAGTACGACATAGTGCGCGAGATTGAGGGTGATACAGTGGCCGATGTCCTTTCATACGTCGAGTACAATCCGCGGCAGATGCTTGTGGATTTCCGTGAAATGGCGGAACAGGCCATACGCGAGGGAAAGATTACGGTGAACGAACGTCTTGAGATCATGACGGCATATGATAACGGTCTCAGGGGCTACACATACTACGAAAAGTAAGGAGGAGCTGTATGGGAAAGGTGCTGATTATCGGCGCAGGCGGTGTGGGGCAGGTGGTAACACACAAGTGTGCCCAGGTGCCCGAAGTTTTTGAAGAGATATGCCTTGCGAGCAGGACACTTTCAAAATGTGAACATATTGCCGCGCAGATAAAAAGGCCCATACGTACTGCCAGGGTCGACGCGGACAACGTGCCTGAACTTGTACATCTCATAAATGACTTCAAGCCGGATGTTGTAATAAACGTGGCGCTCCCTTATCAGGACCTGCACATAATGGATGCCTGCCTTGAGACCGGCGTACATTATGTTGACACTGCCAACTACGAGCCGCGCGACGAGGCAAGGTTCTGCTACGCCTGGCAGTGGGCGTACCAGGAGCGTTTTGAAAAAGCGGGGCTCATGGCCCTTCTCGGTTCAGGGTTTGATCCGGGCGTGACCAACGTGTACACCGCGTACGCGCTGAAACACCATTTCGATGAAATCACAGAACTCGATATAATTGACGTGAACGGCGGAAGCCACGGCAAGCACTTTGCCACGAACTTCAATCCCGAAATAAATATCCGCGAGGTAACCGCAGAGTGCAGGCACTGGGAGAATGGCGACTTTGTAGAAACTCCTCCCATGTCCATGAAAAAAACTTTTGAATGTCCTGAAAACGTGGGCACATACACAATCTACAGGCTCTACCACGAGGAGCTTGAATCTCTTGTGAAACACATCCCGACCATAAAAAGAGCGCAGTTCTGGATGAGCTTCTCGGAAAATTACCTGAAGCACCTTGAAGTTCTGCAGAATGTAGGGATGACATCAATCGAGCCGGTTAAGTATAACGGCGTTGAGATTGTTCCTCTGCAGTTCCTTAAGGCGCTGCTGCCTGACCCTGCATCACTGGGTCCGCTCACAAAAGGTAAGACATGTATAGGCTGCGTAATTAAAGGGAAAAAATCGGGCAAAGAGAAAGAATACTACGTATACAATATCTGCGACCACGAGGAGTGCTACGCCGAGGTGCAGTCCCAGGCAATTTCGTACACAACGGGTGTGCCTGCTATGATCGGCGCGATGATGGTCATGAAGGGCTTGTGGAAAGGGAAGGGTGTTTTTAACATGGAGCAGATGGACCCTGACCCGTTCATGGATGCGCTGAATAAACACGGCCTGCCATGGAAGGAGAAGTTCCTGTGACAGACTTTTCCGGATTTGAAACTCCATGCTTTGTCATAGACCGGGTGCTGCTGAAAAAAAATCTTGATACACTGAACACGGTCAGGCACCGTACCGGCGCCAGGATACTCCTTGCACTCAAGGGGTTCGCCATGTTCAGTGCCGCGAAACTTGTGTCGGGATACCTGGATGGGACGTGCGCAAGTTCGCCCCACGAGGCCAGGCTTGGGCGCGAGGATTTCCGCGGCGAAGTGCATTCATTCGCAGCTGCATACAGTGACCGGGACTTTGCAGAATGTGTGGAGCTTTCAGACCACATAGTACTTAATTCGTTGTCGCAGTACAGGCATTTTCTTCCTGAGATTAAAAAGCATTCAGATATAAAAGAATTCGGACTGCGCATAAACCCTGAACACCGCGAAACCGAAATTGAAATATATGACCCCTGCGGACAGCACTCACGCCTGGGCATAACCCGCAGCCATTTTCCCGGGCAGCTGCCTGAATTCATATCGGGCCTGCACTTTCACAACCTGTGCCAGAAGAATTCCGATGCGCTGGATCGTACTTTGGCCGCAGTTGAAAACAGCTTTGGTGAATTACTGCACCAGTGCAGGTGGGTAAACTTCGGCGGTGGACACCACATAACACGGCCTGACTATGACCTTGACCTGCTCTGCGAACTCATAATAAACTTCAAGAACAAATACAATGTCCAGGTCTACCTTGAACCGGGCGAGGCAGTCGCGCTGAACGCCGGTTTCCTTGTGTCCACCGTGCTCGATATAGTCCACAACGACGGGATGATCGCCATCCTGGACACATCTGCCGCGGCGCACATGCCCGATGTAATAGAGATGCCTTACAGACCCTGCATAACCGGGTCTGGCCAACCGGGTGTGCACCCGCACACCTACAGGCTTGGCGGGCTCTCGTGTCTTGCAGGCGACGTTATCGGTGATTATTCGTTCCCTGTACCCCTGAAACGCGGCGACAGGGTCGTGTTCACGGACATGGCAATCTATACAATGGTGAAAACCAATACATTCAACGGCATAAAGCTTCCGGATATCATCTACTACGATTCGGAGAGCGGAGATGTCCTGCATAAAAAAAGTTTCGGATACGAGGATTTCAGGGGGAGGCTTTCATGAAGAAGGCAAGGACATATTTTCTTGAGAGTGAAACCGGGGAACAGACGCCTGAATCTTCCCTGTTCCATGTGATCCCGGTGCCTTACGAAAAAACCGTTTCATACGGCACCGGCACATCGCGGGGACCCGAAGCAATACTGGCCGCATCGCATCAGCTTGAGGCATATGACGGAATCACAATTCCCCTTGAACACGGGATATATACATGCGAACCGGTTGACTGTTCCGCGCGCGGGCCCATTGTACTCGCTGAGGTTGAACGGATAACAGCATCAATCCTGGCAGACGGAAGGGTCCCGGTTGTACTTGGCGGCGAACATACTGTGTCCTACGCTCCCGTGATGGCCATGAAAAAACATTTCGGAAGGACAGGGGTGATACACTTTGACGCGCACGCAGACCTACGCGACGAGTTCCACGGGTCGGACTTTTCACACGCATGCGTAATGCGCAGGCTGCATGAGCAGGGCGCGGAGATTGTGCAGTTAGGGACGCGCAGCTACTGCATTGAGGAGCAGGAGTACAGGATACTCAACAATATAAAGTATTATGATGCTTCACTAATACACAGGAAAAGAATAACATCGATAGAACTTCCCGACGATTTTCCCGATGACATCTATATTTCAGTCGATGTTGACGGTCTTGACCCGTCTGTAATACCGCATACAGGCACGCCTGTCCCTGGCGGGATCATGTGGCATGATTTTTTCATGATGCTCGACTCGATTCCTGCTGATAAAAGAATAAGGGGATTCGACGTTGTCGAGCTGGCGCCTGGAAATGATTCACGGGTGTCCGATTTTGCCGCAGCACAAATTGTTTATAATATGATGGGAATTATTACAAGGAGACTTGATCATTTACATGCATGAAAAGAAATTTCTTCATGAACATTGGCTCCAGCTTGATCCAGCCCATGAAAGTAAAAGACTGGCTAAGATTTTTATACAAACAGCAATTGTGTTCACATTTGTTCTAAACATATCATCATGTTTTACCGTACCAGTTAAGCAGAAAACCGGGATTGAATTAAGCCATGGGATTGCAACTGATACAACATGGCGCACACCTGCGCAGATGTCTATGCCCGGTTCCGGTAAGGTAATGGTTGCTCTGGCGCTGGGGCAGTCAAATTCTGCAAATTTCGGGGAGACCTGTTACACCTCAAGACGTGAAGTATACAATTACTACGAAGGGAATCTTTACCTGGCAGAGGACCCGATGCTGGGAGCTGATGGTCCAAAGGGATCGGTGTGGACAAGGTTCGCAGACATGGTTATTGAATCGGGCATGTATGAAAAGGTGGTGTTTGTTACAATAGGCATAGGCGCAACCTCTGTTGAGTGCTGGACAGATGGGGAATGCAGCGGATACCTGAGAGAAACCCTTGCAGACCTGGCAAAGCACAATATAAAGCTTACACATATTTTATGGCACCAGGGTGAGCAGGATAACCTGGAGGGTACAGACCATTCAACATATACTTCGCGGATGGGTAAACTCCTGGCCATATTCAGGGAATACGGCCAGGCAGCACCAATGTACGTTTCCATTGCTTCGTACCAGCCGAATGATTTTAGTAAAAACTTCATCAGCAGAGAGGTGCGGCAGGGGCAGGTCGAGTTTATTAACAATACAGGCGGGGTACTGTGCGGCCCGGATACCGACAAACTTGTGTCAAAGGAGAACAGGTATGACGGTGTGCATTTTTCCAATGCGGGGCTGAAGAGTTTTGCAAGGCTGTGGTTTAATGCAATCAGGGAAAATTCGGAAAAAGGAAAAGTCAGGTAGATTTCTGCTCCAGATAATCATCAAATGCATCGGGATCATCAAGCGGCTCAATATGTATAAACACATCAGAATTATTGAGGACATCTTTTATTTTCTGTTCAATCTCCTTGGTGATTTTATGTCCGTTACTTATATCCCAATTTCCGGGCATAAGGAGGTGTACGAAGATAAAATTTCTGCTTGCAGCCCTCCTTGTGTAAAGCGAGTGGTATTTCATCACGTCAGTGCAGCATGAATCAAGCACCTTGCTGATAGAATTCTGCTCATCCTCTGAAAGTGCCGAATCCATAAGCCCTGACACTGACCGAATAATAAGCTTTATTCCAGTAAAAACGATATTCGCAGCCACAAGTATCGCAATTACCGGGTCAAGGATTATCCACCCTGTAACTTTCACAAGCAAAAGTGCAACAAGTACACCGCCCGTTGTCCACACATCTGTCATAAGATGCCTGCCGTCAGCTTCAAGTGTTATTGACCTGTACTTCTTCCCGGCTCTGAGCAGCATCACTGCAACGCTAAGATTGATCAGCGATGCACCTGTTGAAATCAGGAGACCTATACCCAGTTGCTCAACCGGTTGCGGCCGCAAAAGTCTCTCAATAGCAGTAACACCGATTGCAATTGCCGCGAGCAGAATCATTATTCCTTCTGTTACACTGGAAAAGTATTCCGCTTTATGGTGACCGAAAGGATGCTCCCTGTCAGGCGGGCTTGAAGCGATCAGCAACATAACAAGGGCCATAATCGCTGCGGCCAGGTTAATGAATGACTCAATCGCATCAGAGAGAAGTCCTACAGAACCGGTAAGCAAATATGCTGTTGATTTAAGCGAAATGGTAATAACCGATGCGGCAATAGAAACCCATATAAATTTTAGAGGGGCGCTTTTTGTCACAGTCATAAATTCTCCCTGTATATTGAAGTAACTGAAACTGATATTATTGAGAGTAAAGTATTAATTCAATCAAATTATCATTAATATAAAAAAGCCGCACCGTAAACCGGCGCGGCCTTGATCAATCATAACGCATAAACTAATGGTACATTGCTTCAATCAGATCTTTATACTTTTCCTTAACCACTTTCCTTTTTATCTTCATTGTAGGTGTGATTTCACCGGTTTCCTGTGAAAACTCATGTTCAAGCAGGGTAAACTTCTTGATCTGCTCAACCTGGCCAAGGTTTTTCTGTCTTTCATCAATAATTTTTTTGTAGAGCTCATTAACTTTAGGGTTGGCTATGAGGTCTTTCCTGGATGAAAAATCAATACTGTTCTTCTTTGCCCAGTCCTCAAGATTTTCATATGACGGAACGATCAGAGCTGAAATATACTGCTTAGCATCACCCACAACAGCGATATATTCAATAAAATGATCTTCTGCCATTATCAGTTCAATCATCTGCGGTGCAATATTTTTTCCGCCTGAAGTGATGATCAGGTCCTTCAGCCTGTCCGTGATCATCAGGTAGCCGTCCTCGTCAAACTTTCCGATATCTCCTGTCCTGAACCATCCGTCGCCGGTAAAGGCTTCTTTTGTCTTGTCCGGTTTCTTGAAGTATTCCTTAAACACGTTAGGACCTTTTGCCTGGATTTCCCCTGTTTCCGGATCGATCCTTACATCAACAAGAGGAGAGCATGGCCCCACTGTCCCGAACTTGAAACAATGCGGGCCATTCATCGTAAGAACCGGGGATGTTTCGGTAAGCCCATACCCGGAGAGTACCAGCATTCCGCAGTTGAAGAAGAACCTTTCAATTTCCGGGTTAAGAGGCGCACCTCCGTAATTGACATGGTGCATGTTCTTTCCGAAAAGAGCCCGCACCTTGTGAAGAACAAGCTTGTCAGCTATTTTTCTTTTTATTGAAAGCGCCAGCCCGGGCCTTTTGCCTGCAAGCACCTTCTCTCCATGCTGTTTCGCAATTCCCGCAGACCAGTGAAAAATTTTCTGCTTTACCGGGGGTGCATCTTTAATCTTTGTATAAAGTGTTGAATATATTTTTTCAAAGAGCCGCGGAGCGCTGTTCATAACTGTTGTATTTGCCTCAACAAGGTGTTCCAGAATCTGGTTGTGGTCCTCACAGTACCAGATATGCATACCCATGGAAAAAATTCCGTAATCCCATGACCTTTCGAGGACATGGCTCAGGGGAAGCATGCAGAGTGTGGAGTCATTATCAGAAAAATAACCATGGCCCTCCACATAGCGTCCAACTCCCCAGGAGTTCTGCATAAGGGTTTTATGTGTATGCACCGCGCCTTTAGGTTCGCCCGTAGTCCCCGATGTGTATATAATTGTACACATGTCATCATAATGAGCGCGCGACATTATCTCTTCTATCTTCGCCCTGTGCCCGGCCCTCCTGCCTGTTTCAAGGAAATCATCCCACATAACAACCCGTTTGTCGTCGTGGATTTTTGTGCCGCGGTGAAATACCACTATTTTTTCAAGAGAAGGGCATTTATCCAGCAGCGCATATGACCTGTCGTAGTGCATCTGCCTGCCAACGAACAGAACTTTTATTTCAGCATCGTTCACAATGTACTCAGCTTCTTTCTCGGTGTTGGTTGCGTAAATCGGTACAGGTACACACCTCATAAGCTGCGAGCCAAGGTCTGATAAATGCCATTCAGCCCTGTTTGGTGAGAATATCCCGGTCCTGTCGCATTCTTTTAGACCGTATTCTATGAGAGCACCTGCTGTTGCAAACATCATTTCCGACACCTGGTTCCATGTAAAATGTTCCCATTGCCCGTAAACCTTGTGGTGAAGCTCCTGCCTGTTCCCGTATTTTTTAGCAAGGTTTACCACCATCACGGCAGTCTGTTTCCATTCATCCAGGTGCTTCTGAAAATCCTTTTCAAGGATACCCCTGTCCTTGTTATATTTTTCCGTAAAATTGATTCTTGGTGGAACCGGTTTTAATGTGTTAAACGCCATGGATCTCCTCCTGCTTGAGCAATACAAATGCGTATAGCATTTTTGCTTATTTTTATTATACCCTGTATTATTAGTTTTATCAAAAAAAATGAGGTATATTAATCAAGTATTTTATGAACATTGTTTGTGTTAATGAACTCAATTTTTATTGAAAAACATCAATCCTCAAATCTGTTCATTGTTTTGAGACAAAGATGCCGGTTGGGCGCTATATATGAGCATGCAGTGTTGTAATAAAAAATTCATGTTGACAATATTCGACAATCTGACATGAACAAATAAGCTGAATCAGAGGAGTGACACATTATGGCAATAGTAAAAATGGCAGGGGACTCATCAGGTAATGTAATCGGTGAAAAATCATTTTTTACCGGATCATTCAATATTAACGGGTCACTCAGGATCGACGGCCGTTTTGAAGGCAAAACTCTCAAGGCTGATCAGCTTTATATAGGTGCTGAAGGACGCGTGAAAACCACAATTGATGCAGTATCTGTAATAGTTGAAGGACTGATTATTGGTAATATAAATGCCACAAGCCGTGTTCTTCTTATGCCTACAGCCAAGGTATTCGGCGATATCAGGACACCTGAACTTATCATTCAAAACGGTGTACTGCTTGAGGGGAGATGCACAATAGCCAATGACCTGCGCACATCAGCCGGTGACGTTATCAAGGCCGAATACGAAAAGAACCGCATCCTGCCTGAAGATATATTTAAACCGGCAGCAAAATAGTAAAAGGGAACCGCCCCTATTTTCCGGAAATCTCAAGAATCATTGAGCCGAACCTGTCAAGAAGGTCCTCCCTGCCTTCCCCTGAAACTTCAATAAAATCAGCACATACTATTTCGGCACCGCTCTTTACCTGGACCAGCGCCTTAATCCATGCTTTACCCTTCCCTGTACTGAACTGGTCACCGGTTGAAAAATTTATAATCTCTGCACCCTGTGAAAAACTATAAACAGTAATTCTAAGTGTAAAACCGTTATCATCTGCATGCTTTAAAGCCGCAAGCCTTCCGCGGATCTCTTTTTCTTCTATATTGATTCCGGCAGGAATATAGATCTCCAGCCTGCTGTATTCATATACATTACGGGAACAGGCATAGAGGGATATGATAAGAAGGAATATGCCTGTTATCCTGGTATATCTTATCACGTTTATTTTACCGGTCTTTATCATATTATTCATTGATCCTTTAAACACCCGCCTGCATGATATTTTTCTCGCCTTATGACCTTAAATATTCGATAATATTACAGGGAGCAAAGGCAATGATGGTATTTCCCTGCTCTCCAAAAAAACATCCGGGTTAAAATATGAAAAGCGATATACTTGTAATAAAATCAATATTTTTATTCTTCTCGTTCTGGGGGCTTTCAATGATCCTCCTCTGGTTCAGGCCAAGGATCGAGATATTCTGGAAGGTTGTTGCGACGCTGATCCTTGCTTTTTATGTCTGGTTCTTTTTTCCTGAACTGAAAGCGGGATTTTTTACATTCAAGGCTTCATGGTATGTATCTATCCTTGATTTTCTCAGGGAGATTCTAACTATTATTTTTACCGGGCTCTTCATAATATGGCCCGTGGCGCTGATCCGTATTTTTTACAAGGCGGATGACATTGGTGCTGAAAAGCTGCTTAAGTTTCTCTGCCTGCTTACGCTTGTGCTGTGGGTACTGTTTATCATTTACTTCTTTTTCAGTTCGGGGATCGATAAGTTCTTCTACGAAAACCTGCGTAAAATGGTCCCGCATGCAAAGTAGCAGGTACACAGTCCCGGCTTTACTGCTGGTGCTGCTTCTCTGCGGCAGGGCAGTTCCTGCAGAAAAAAATTCCACCGAATACTACAATGAAGGCCTGGAATACGCAAAGTCAGGCAGGCTGGATGTGGCTGAGGAGACGTTCAGGAAAACAATTACAGTCAACAAATACTACTGCCTGGGGCATTACGGTCTCGGCAGGGTTTACATGTACAAGCCGGAGACAATTGGCAAGGCTATAACCCATCTTAAGAAAGCAGTTGAGCTTGATACAAATTATGCGCCGGCATACTTTTACCTGGGTATAGCCCAGCTTGTTACAGAAAAATATGTGGATTCGATTCATTCCTTCAGTAAAGCCTTTGAAAAGGACAACAGGTTTGTAGAGGCCCTGTATAATATCGGGACAGTGTATGAACTGCTGGGAGATGAGTACAATGCCTTCTTCTATTACAGGAAATACCTGTATGAGCGTGAGAAACTGAATAGATCGCCCTTCTGATTAAATATTGAACAGGCTCTCGGCCTTTTTCTTCCCGGTGACGCGTTCGTAATCGTCATAATCAACAAATACAAGGCCCGGCAGTTTTTTTCTTGTTCGCATTACTATCTCGTGTTTTCCGGCGCGCGCGTCCTTGGATGTAACGTATTTGAATTCCCTGCCGCAGCCCGGGCACTTTGAGAGCTCCTTCAGCTCAATTCCTATCTTTTTGCATCCGGGGCAATGCCCGTACTTGTCCTCGACCATGATTATATGCTGCTGAACATCCTCAATGTTAAGTTCGGTCCAGACCCTCATGTATTCCATCAGCCGATCCCCCTTTAAAGATCCTTATATTTTCATGCGGATTTCTCTCTGCATAGTCTTTCATAATATCCGCTGCCTGCATCGGTTTGTCAACATTTCTTATCTTCCGGAACAGTTCGTGTGAAAAATAAAAATTCTTAGTAAAATAGAAACTGAACCTATGCATCCTGCTCTTGTGAAGTTCGGGCGGCAGGAACTTCTCAATATCAGCCAGGACCTCCAGAAATATTTCACTCATGTTCACCTGTACTTTGTAGCTCCCTGTGTCAAGCAGGTCGCGGCAGCACCTGAATAACCACGGCTCCTGAACTGTTTTTCTTCCGATCATGATCCCGTCGCATCCTGTCTGCGCAAACCTGAGCGCTGTGTCTTCTGCGCTGCCAATGTCCCCGTTGCCGTACACCGGTATACGCAGCTTATTCTTCAGGAGTGTGACAAGCTGCCAGTCCGCAGTACGTTTGAATCCCAGTTTTCCGTGGCGCGGGTGGAGCGTGATATAATCAACACCCTCATCCTGCAGCATCAGCGCGAATTTTTCAAGGTAGACCGGGTCTGACGAATCAGATCCGCTACGCATCTTCACTGAAAGCGAACCGCTGAATGAGGCGCGGCATGACTTCACAATTTCACGGGCCAGTCCCATGTCGGCGAGCAGTTTGGATCCCTGGCATTTTTTAAGAATGTCGGGAGCGGAACATCCCATGTTAATATCAACGGCATTCGCACCTGAATCCGCAAGTATGGTACATGACTGCGCCATTTGCCCGGGATCGCTGCCCAGGAGCTGGTAAACCAGGGGTTCATCATATTCTGTTTTCAGCAGCAGCGGTTCATTGTACAGGGCGTTTGTCGCAAGCGCCGCAGCGCTGAGCATTTCGGTGTGGAGTATGACGTCAGAACTGAATTTTCTGACGCATTTTCTGAATGCAGGAGTGGTTATTTCGGCCATGGGGGCCATTAACAGCGTCGTGGCGGCAGGGACGCTGCATGCCGTGTCCCTGCCGCCACGACGCTGTGCGATTTCAGTCATCTGAATACCTTTTTAAGGAACGGGATTATGTTTTCCACGACCTCGTCAAGTTCATCGCCGCTTAAAATCCCGTGGCGATCAGCGTTAATCTTTACCAGCTCTTTCCTCGTTGAGTTAATTTTTTCAAATATGGCATCGGCGCTCTCGGGATTAACCACCGGATCATTTGCAGCCTGGATTACAAGCGCCGGGATCCTTATTTTATGGAGGGACTCCTCGACAACCTTCATCAGCTTGCCCAGTTCTGCAACACCGTGTACAGGATTGCGCCTGTAATTAATTTCCGGATTGTCCGGGTGATTGGGAACAAAGTCCAGCTTCCCGTTGCCCATATTAAATTTTTTAACTATGGTGTTGAAAAAACTTACCGGGCCTGAAAGGCGTGCCTTAATGTTCTGAAGTTTCAGGGGAGCATTGATTGAAATAAGGCCGCTGAATTTTTCATTCTTTTTTGCCGCCTGCAGGAGCGCAAGTCCGGCACCAGTGGAAAACCCGGCTATAACGAATTTATTTACCGCGTTTTTCATTACGACATATCCCCTGTTTACCGATTCGTACCAGTCCTGCCACTGCATATGGGCAAGGTCTTCCGGCGTTGTACCATGACCGCGCAGCCTGACCCCGTAGACGGAATAGCCCGCTGCGTAGAGCCTCTCAGCAAGAAGCCGGACCTCGCCGGGTGCAGCCATGTAGCCATGTACGAGTATAACGCCGTACTTGTTGAATACGTTATGGAAGAAGAACGGGGCGCCGTTGCGTTCAGTCCTTGTCTCGCCTTCGCGGTAATACTTTTTGTAATCAGTCCTGAATATTTTCAAGTCGAGTTTGGAAAAAGTATCATGCACCATCCGCTTGACCATCCACGGCGGCATGATCATGATGCGCCTGAGCATCCCGGTTAGTTCTTTAAGAGGTTCAATCTCGTTTTTCAGGACCTCGATAAAGTTATCCTGCCTTATGTTGTGGAAATTGTACGTGGGTGTAAACTTGCTGTTTACCCGGACAATATTGGTCCCCTTTAGTTTGACCAGTCCGCACTTCAGCGCTTCCTCAATGAAACTGTCATATTTTTCATGGAAAATATCGGCACCGATATTTTCATTGCGCTTGAGCAGTGTGGAGTGAAAGGATGTGAGTTTCAGCTCCTTGATTTTTTCGATCGCGAGCGAAGCCCTGTTCTTGAAGTCATAGTCAGGGATCGAACTTGTAGGATGGATCAGCAGGATATATGCAAAGATGTGGTCGTGGTTTACGGTTGTCATGCTGTAAATGGACTGCATGTACTCCTGCATTATTTTAACACTCAGCTTCTTCACGGTCTTTTCAGATGTGAATTCATCAAAACAGGTCTGCCTGCCGCATTTGATTATATCTCTGACCATGGTTGTTTTCTTCAGGTAGTCCTGAGCCCTTATGGCCTTGCCGAAGTTTATGTCGATGTCAACACCCCTGGTCAGCATTGTTCCCTCAACCTCGAGCTCTTCCGCGGTCCTGCCCGAAACCTGGCCGGCAAATTTCTCGACCAGTCTCTTGATCGTGTTGTTTCTTGCCCGTATGGGATAGTATGTAATGTTTACAGGTACTATGTATGTTGAGCCTGCGATAACACCATCCAGATCATTTTTTTCTATTTTGTAGGCCTCTTTAAATATTTCAAGCTCAGCCATGCGCCTTTCGTTGTATAGCTTCTTCATAAGCTGGCGTATGATTTCGGATTTCAGTGCAATGATTGCGGCACCGGTATGGGGGGGTCTGCGGATCCCGGCGTTGTAGACAAGGTACTTACCCTTTTCTATAAGTTTTTTATCCTTGATCATCTGACCTTCGGGAAATATAATCAGGGACATGTTGCCTGTGAGCATTGCATTGGTAAGTACAAGGTCGCGGTCAGGGTCCTTTGTCGAGACTGCACCCATTTTATGCAGAAATTTTTCCAGCTTGCCTTTGAAGAATGAATGGTGTGCAAGGGAAAGGGCGTGTTTGCCCGTATGCTTGAATATTATATAAGGCAGAAACGCTGTCTCCATGCGCGTAAAGTGGTTTACGACATATATGACGCTTGCAGCAGGTATCCTTTCAACGTTATGGACGCGAATGTCTGCAGCGGATGCCTTGAACACGGCATCAAGTGTGATTTTTGCGGCTCCGAGCATAAACCTGGAAAGAGCCATATGTTTCCTCCGTTATCAGTATCTGCCTGAAAAATAATCGTCTAGTATTGCTGCATGATCAAATGCTATCTGGTCCGGTATATCATTGCGGCTGAAGATTGCCGCCTCCGAGGCATCATCCATTCCTACGGGATTTCCCTTCGCTTCAGCAATAAAGACTGTTGTTACCGTGTGGAGCCTGGGGTCACGTGACGGATCTGAATAGGTGTGGAACTGGCGGAGCAATTTAATACGCAGAGATGTTTCCTCGAGAGCTTCGCGGACTGCTGCCTGTTCAAGGGTCTCGCCATAATCTACAAATCCCCCGGGGATTGCCCAGCCGAAAGGGGGATTCTTTCTTTTAATTAAAACAATACCTTTCCTGTCTCCATGCGCTGTTTCGATTATAATATCAACAGTTGGTACAGGATTTTTATATTGTTTATCTCTCATAAAAACCTCGTAAAATACAATATAAGAAGTATTTTACCAACGCAAGTAAATAAAATGTCATTTTTGATTTTTCATAAAACAGGTTGACTTGCCGTAAACAGTTCAGATATTGATGCTTAAAACCGGTTTAAGCCGGAGTCTTTAAGCCATGTTACTGCACTGGCTTATTCCGCAGTATGAGTATCACGGAATAATATGTTGTGATATGCCAGGTATGCAGTTTTCAAGCGGCACCGGCGCAGAATAAAGTAAAGGAGTTATACTATGAAAGTTATGGATATGTTCAACCTGAAAGGTAAAGTTGCCCTGGTTACCGGCGGCGGCCGCGGGATAGGGGAGTTTATGGCAGAGGGCCTTGCAGAGGCAGGAGCAAATCTTGTGATTGCATCGCGAAAGGTCGAGAACTGTGAAGAGACCGGCAAAAAACTCGCAGCAGCAAACGGCATCAGGTACCTTGCTGTTAAATGTGACCTTGGCAAAAAAGAGGATATTGATAATCTTGTTGACGCCGCCATGAAGGAATTCGGCAGGATTGATATACTGGTGAACAATTCAGGGGTAACGTGGGGTGCTCCCACTCTTGAATTCCCGCTGGACGCGTGGGATAAAATTTTCAATGTAAATGTGCGCGGCGTCTGGATACTTACCCAGAAGGTAGCAAACATCATGAAGGCCCAGGGCGGCGGAAAGATTATTAATGTGTCGTCTATATTCGGATCAAGGGGTTCGAATGAGCTCGCCCACCCCGCAGTGGCATATAACTCATCCAAAGCGGCAATTGAGGTGCTGACAAAAAATCTGGCTATCAAGCTTGCGGGCCATAAAATTCACGTAAACTGTGTCGCTCCCGGTTTCTTCCACACGGACATGATGGGGTACGTTTTTAAGCCCGGCATGGAGAACATGCTGAATGCAATGCTTAACGTTATTCCCCTGCACAAGGCGGGCGAGGCAGAGGATATCAAGGGACTTGTAGTATTCCTTTCATCTGCTGCTTCAGATTTTATGACAGGTGCTGTTATTCCAATTGACGGCGGTATGTCTGCGCAGTAGTACTTATAGAACAAGGGGCTGAAGCCCCTTGTTCGTGCCAGACAGGGGGGATTGTTAAAATGGATAAATCAGGATTTGCAGAACATATAGAAATGACAGGAGAAAATCTTAACAGTTGACTATATAAAACTTCAGATCCGACCTGCCTGTTAGCATTCCGTCATGAATTTACGGAATCTTCTGTTTCCCTGTAGCAGTATTTGCATCCCAGGATCATGAGCTTGCTGCTGTTTGTCATGTCGATTTTTGATGCGTAGAGTCCCTCGTATTTTGTAAGGGGCGACCCGCACATTGGGCAGATGCGTGTCCCTGGCGGGAGCGCCGGCCGTTTACGGAAAGAGATTGTTCCGGGTTCGATATTCTCTGCAGGTCCGGGCTGCGTGCTTGTAATCCCCGAAATTTTATCCTTTGCGGTATGCAGCAGCGAGAGTATATACAGGAAAACGCATATGCCCAGCAGGAGTCCGGCAAAGTAAAAGAATATTTCCATCAGTCGCTCCTCTTTGTGATGAAATTTATCATTACAGTTTCTGGCGAGGGGTAGTCCATTGTGTAATCGCTGCCGATAGCGATTATGTCGAATCCCTCATCCTCAAGTATCTTTTTAATTTCGGCCAGTGTGTAGATTCTCTGTACATGCTCTTCGGTATATTTTTCTCCGCTCTTCAGATCTACGACAAAGCTGGAAATAACAAGTTTCTTCTCCCTGTCGTAGCGGTTGCTCCAGGAGATGTGTTTGCCCCCTGTTTTGTAAAAGGATGTCTTGTTGTCGAAGAACCTGTCGATGTTGTGCTCGGTGGTGATGTCAAACATGAATACGCTCTCTTCATGCATACACTCCCTGACGCATGAAAACGTTTTTCGTATATCTCCAGGTTCGAGCAGGTAATTCATAGTATCATGAACGCTGAAGATGAAGTCCACTTTGCGGCTGATTGCGAACTGCCGTATGTCCGCGCATATTATCCTGAAATTTCTGAACGCCCTTGTTTTCGCTACCTGCAGCATCTGCATGGACCTGTCTATGCCGTAAATGGTAAAGTCGTCGGCCGAGAACTTTGCTCCGAACCTTCCGGTGCCGCAGCCAAGTTCAAGAACGCTCCTGGGATTGTTCACAAAATATATCATTATTCCGCTTATGTACTGGTACCACCTTTCGTAATCCACGTGGCGCAGCATGTAGTCATAGGCTTCAGCAATTGATTCATACGGATTGTTCTGTGCCAAGTTTCTGTTTCTCCGGTTCCTGTCTCTATCATCCGCAAAAACGGTAATTCCCTTACAGGGGAATTTCATTTTTAATGCCGGGTTTAATACCGTTCCCGTTACTTAATCCGGGTCAAGCCGGAACATATAAGGGAAGGATGGAATTTAAAGGGTAAATCATGATAAAATGGATTATCGGACCGCTATTAGTCAAATACTATATAACCTTGACAAGCAGGAATTGTTGTTTTATTTTTGATTTGTGATGATTCACAAATAATCCTTAAAAAAGTTTATTAAAGAGGTTAAGATTTAGATCACTCCTGTCATTGCGAACGAAGTGAAGTAATCTGTTCAGACAGGAATGTGTTTAATATAATATAATAGAATTGATTTTTCCAGGAACAGACTGCCACGGCAGTGCTGCCACGATGGCAGCCTGCAAGCACGAAACATGATGTTTCTATAATGCTTGCTTTTATGCCTCGCAGTGACGTTAAATGCAATATTTTTATAAAACCAGCGGAGTTGTATGCATGCTTGACAGGAATATCATCAGGTTCGGAGTTTCAATCGAAGAGAAGCTGCTTGGCAGGTTTGACGAACTTATAACTGAAAAGGGCTACGTTAACAGGTCCGAAGCGATCCGCGACCTTATCCGGGATACACTTGTGGCACAGCAGGTTGAGGATCCCGATGCAGAAGCATTCGGCACACTCACCATGATATACAACCACCACCACGGCGACATCACTGACAGGCTGAACCACCTGCAGCATGACTACTACCGGAACATCGTTTCAACAACACATATCCACCTTGATGAGCACAACTGCCTCGAGGTCATTATACTGCGCGGCAAGGCTGGCGTAATCAAGTCCCTGGCCGAGATGATCCTTTCAACTAAAAATGTAAAGCACGGGAAATTTGTAATAGCATCAACAGAGCAGAACCTGGAGGAATAGACGCTTTATAAAAGCATGAGATGCTGGGAAGCTTCGGACTCACAATCATCAACAAGGAGAAACTTGAAGAACAAGGCGACCCATTGACGGGCCGGCCATACAGGTCTTTCAACTGGGGCGTTGATGACAGCGCAAGGATTGACCTCTCGGCTGATCCGGGGAAAATATCTTTCGTGAAGTTTCTCAACAGGCAGTACTGAATTCTGGTTTGTTAAAGTTCAGGTGCAATAGCGGGGAGGTTAAGCAGGGACACCTGCCTGCCTCTGAAGGTTTTGAAATGCCGGTTCCGGCCGCCAAATAATTCTGCATAAATCAGGCCGGGACTCTTTTTTGCTTTACTTTTTCTTCAGCCGGTGGTTAATTCCGGAATAGATAATGACTCGGAACAGGAAGCCGGGATTCAATATACGCCTGTGAAAGGTATATCTCTCCAAAATTAACTGACAGGATAACAATATGATAAAACGGATTTCAAACCTGTTTCTGGGCGGGTTCGATAAGGCTGACTACCTGACGCGGGCACGGGTGCGTTTCCTTTTTTTACTGGAGTCAATAATACTTATCCTCCTTGTTGTACTTCATGTTCTTCTTGTCATCGCAGATTTCCAGGCGTTCCTGCGGACCATCGTTGTTACGCCGATACTTCTTGTTGGTATCATCATAAGCCTGTTTTATCTCCGCAAGGGGAAATTTCCTGTAGCGGCAAATATTCTTGTGACAGGTTTTTCTCTTACGCTCATTAACGGTCTTGTCTCCGAAGCCACTGCAAGGCCCTATCTCACGTACCATACATATATATTTTTCATGTACAGCGTCATTGCGTTCTGTACAATATTCTGCACGGTCAGGGTGCTCACGCTGAATTTCGCTCTGTTTATAATCGCTGATGTTTCGATTTACCTGATCGCGCATAATCATGTTGACACACCTTTCAAAGAGGGAACATTCCTTGCGTTCAATGACTCTCTCTTTTCACTTGTTTTTGTGTATGCAATTTCGTTTCTTACCATAAAAATATTTAACAAGAGTGTCGCCCTGTCAGACAGCGAGGCGCAGAAGAACCTGAAACAAACCGATTTTATCAAGAATGTATTGAAAGCCAATTCCGAAAAACTTGTCCTGACCTCGCACGATATGTCGTCCACCCTTGTAACGTTTTCCGACAACACCCACAACCAGGCAGCGTCAACAGAAGAGGTTTCGGCATCTATTGAAGAGATAACCGCTGGCGCTGAAAACGTTGTCAGGATCGTCGAGGTCCAGAACGAGAGCATGAACATCCTGAAGGCAACAATCACCGACCTCTCTGAGGTCATAAGAAGCATGAACGATGTCGTAAAAGGCGCCAACACCGCCCTTGTTAATGTTTCCGCCAGCGCAAAGTCGGGAGAAGATTCTCTGCGTGTTATGAACGACAGCATGGCAAAAATCAGCAGCAGTTCAAAAGAAATGACCGGGGTCATTCAGATAATAAACGACATCTCGGACCGGATCAACCTGCTTTCGCTGAACGCGGCGATCGAGGCTGCGCGGGCCGGTAACGCCGGCAGGGGATTTGCAGTTGTTGCTGACGAGATATCAAAGCTTGCTGACCAGACTGCATCAAGCATCAAGGAGATCGACCGCCTGATCCATGCCAATGAAAACGAGATAGAAAACGGGTTCCGGAATGTCACGGGAATTGTTGAGACAATTGCCTCTATTATAGAGGATGTTGAAACCATCGGCGTCAAAGTAACCACAATTTCAGCACACATGACAAAGCAGCTTACGTCGAATGAAAATGTAAACATTAACACTGAACAGGTGCGTGTTAAATCCGAAGAGATCGTAAATGCCATGAGGGAGCAGAGAAGTGCAATCGAGGAGATCTCTAAAACTATTGCAGGCATAAACGAGCTTGCACAGCACAATACACTTAAAATTGAAGAGATGTCCGACTCCTCAAAAGGGCTTGCCCGCATGGTATACGATTTTAACAGGGAAATCGATGAATACCGTGAATAATCCTGCTGAATAATGGCGATGATTAAACTTCAAGTCATGCCTATGCGGGCTGCAGCTGTATAAATTTGATACAAAACTTCATTTATTTGTTATAATCACAAAAAATTAAAAAATATGCTAAACTATAAAGACGCGCCTTTCGATAATATGAATAAGGGTTAGTATGCCCCAAAAGGGCGGTTAAATTAATGAAAAGGCGAAGCTCCTTATTTTTTATCTGCTTCGCAGTTCTCTTGATCATTGCAATGATGAATACGCGCACGGAAGCGCGTACTGGAAACAGCGTATCCGGCAAAGGGAAGGCGAAGGATATCGCAGCATACGGAAAGTATGACACACGCGGGGGAGAAGCCGATAGAGACATAATACCAACAGATACATATACCGTCCGCAGGGGCGACACTGTTTATGGCATAGCACGTAAATTCGGCGTGTCCCCTGATTCTATTCTTGAAATAAACAAATGCAGCAGCGGTAAAATTATTCCGGGGATGAAACTCAGGATACCGGTGCCCGGCGCAAAAAATAAAACAAAAACCTCTGAAAAACCTGTAATCAAGAGCTGCAGGAACAGGCCTGACTTTCAGTGGCCGTTGAAAAAAGTAAAAACATGCAGAAAGGACGGAGATGAAGGGGTAAAATCCATTGGTATCATAATTAATAGTACTCCTGATGCCGATGTCTATGCATCGGAAAAGGGTGTGGTCAAAAAAATCGGGTATATGCGCGGCTACGGAAAGTATATAGTAATCATGCATGAAAACAGGTATATTACAGTCTACTCAAATATGGAAAGGGTGAATGTAAGAGAGGGGCAGTCTGTTAAAACGGGATCGCTCCTGGGAAAAATAAGCAGCGATAGTATACTCCATTTCCAGATAGGGAAAGCCGGAAAACCGGAAAATCCCCTGGAATATCTTCCCTCAAGGAGTTGATCCGGGAGTTCGCTTATTTTGCTTGACTTGAAATTTTTTATGTTCTAAATTTTAAAAAAAACAGGGTATTAAAATGAAAAAATGGATGATTTCAGGTGCGGCTATCCTGAATCCGGACAAAACTTCGGAATCTGTAAACATTCTTATTGAAGGCGGAAAAATTTCCGCTGTAAGTGAAAAGGATATCAGTACCCCTGTTAAAATTAAAGCTTCAGGTGTTATCTCGACAGGCCTCATCAATTCACACGATCACCTTCTTGGAAACTATTACCCGAAAGTCGGTAACGGCCCTTACGAAAACTGGCTCCCGTGGGATAATGACCTTAAAAGCGCACCGGTTTACCAGGAGCGCTGCCAGATTGAAAACCGTGACCTTTACCTCCTCGGCGCTTTCAGGAACCTTGTGTCAGGGGTTACCACTGTCTCGGACCATATGCCGCATTTTGTTGGAGACCAGTTTTATGACATGCTTCCGTTAAAGGCAATCCGCAATTTTGCCCTTGAGCATTCAATAGCCTCCTTTTACCTTGCATGGGGAGAGGGGGTCGAGGCGGAATATAAAAAAGCCATTGAGAAGGATATACCGTTCATAACCCACTGCTCCGAGGGTTTTGACAAGGAAACCAGGCAGGACATAGTGGTCCTGGACAGGAAGGGAGGCCTTGGTGACCATTCGGTACTTGTACACGGCCTTGCATTTTCCGAAAGCGACATTGACCTCATAAAAAAGAAAGGCGCATCAGTGGTATGGTGCGGCGATTCAAACATGTTTATGTATAATAAGACCACGAATATCAAAATGCTCCTTGAAAAGAAGGTCAATGTGTGTATAGGGACCGACTCTTCAATGTCCGGCGGGGAAAACCTCCTTTACGAGATGATGTTTGACAAGAAGTTATATAAAAAGCTTTATGCAGAGGAGCTTCCTGACGAAACAATATACAGGATGGTAACTGTTAATCCTGCAAAGGCTTTCAGGCTGAAAAACACGGGTGAGATTAAGCCCGGTTATACAGCAGACTTGGTTGTCGTGCGAGACAGGGGCGGTTCGTATGTTAACTCTGTTGTTGCGGCTGACCTGCGCGATATAAGGCTTGTGGTGATCAACGGTCTGCCTGCTTACGGTGATGCCGAATTCGCTCCGCTTTTTTCCTCGCTTGGCGTTAAATGCCAGGAGGTTATTGTTGCAGGAGTTGAAAAAGTAGTTATTGGCGATCTGCTGGGGCTCCTGAACAGGATAAACAGGGCGGTCGGCTTTAAAAAGGAATATCCATTTTTACCTGTTCACTATTAATACTCGGAAGGAAATATAATGGGCGGCAGTTTACAAGGCGGAATAATGACCCGTGTTTACAAACCGGGATCTATCATTTATTTCGAAAATGATAAAAGTGAATACATTTATATTCTTAAATCCGGCAGAGTCATTCTTACATACACAAAAATTGATACCGGTGAAGAATTAAAAGAGGAAGTCCGCCAGGGTGAATTCTTTGGAGTAAAATCCGCGCTTGGCAAATACCCCCGTGAAGAGACTGCACAGACAATCGGTGAAACCGTTGTGCTTGCCCTGTCCCTCAGCGATTTTGAAAAGATGATCCTTAAAAACGTGAACGTGGTGCGTAAAATGCTCCGCGTTTTCAGCAACCAGCTGAGGCGGCTAAACCGTACAGTAAGGACCGTTCTCGGGGATTCAGACAATGTAAACCCGCAGCTTGAGCTTTTCCGCATAGGTGAGCATTATTTTAAAATCGGTGATTTTACAAAAGCAATATACGCCTTTAAAAAATACATGGAATATTATCCCGACACGGACTACGCGAAGCTGGCCATGGACAGGATCAGGACGATCAATTCTGGCGGAGCAGTACCGGATTCTTCTTCGGCACCGGCACAGAAAAAAGCTGCATCAGACAGCTTTTCCATGGATGAGAGCAGCGATGGTTTCAGCTTTGACGAGTCGCCGGCACCTTCTGCCGGTAAAAAAAGCGCGCCATCTTCCGGGTTTTCAGCAGGTAAAACCGGATCTGCTTCCGAATTTTCAAGTGAAATAGATGATTTTCTCTCTGACGATGATGACCTGGGTGACTTCAGTCTTGATGAACCGTCCAGATCAAAAGGGCCGTCACTCCAGGAAACATATGACAAGGGAGAGGCAAGTCTTGACATGAATAATTACAGTGCAGCCCTGGAATTGTTCCGGGACGTCATAACCAAGGCATCGCCTTTAAAGCCGAATGAAAAGAGGCTCTTTATTGATTCATATTATAACTCAGGCGTATGCTCGTTTGAGATGAAAGACCTTAAAGGCGCCATGAGTTATTTTGCAGAAATAACAAGGAGCTATTCCGATTCTGACAAGCTGAAGGGCGCACTTTTTTATATTGGCCGTATTTTTGAAATAGCGGGGCAGGGTAACAAGGCCCTTGGGTATTATAACAAGGTAATGAACATGAAGCCGAGGGATTCAATAAATTCCAGGGCCATGGACCGGATACAGGCATTGCAGAAAAACAGGTAAACTATGCTCGAACTTGATGAAAAATTTTTTGGCAGATTTGGAGCGGAATACTCGCCTAACCAGATAATATTCTGCGAGTATGAACCCGGATATGAGTTTTATTTTATCCAGAAGGGGCGTGTCAGGATTGCACGTATCATAAATGACAGGGAAAAGACAATAGATGTTCTTATGCCGGGGGACGTTTTCGGAGAGATGGCGATCCTCGAGGAACAGCCAAGGTCTGCTACCGCGATTGCAATGGAGCACGTGCGGGTCCTGAAATTCCACAGGGACAATTTTGATACCCTGCTCCAGGGGAATCCGCAGCTGGCCTATAAACTTCTGCTTATATTTTCAAAAAGGATATATGACGCGAAGAGAAGGCTCATGATCCTCCTGCTCGAGGAACCTTCACTAAAAGTAATGGACGTTCTGATCATGCTCGCGGAGCAGAATCCCCAGTATGACTTTGAAAGCGAGATCAGTCTTAACACAAATTCCCAGCAGATCGCAAGCTGGGCAGGAATGGCCGAGTCAGACGCACAAAAAGAATTGACACATTTAACCCGTGTTGGCAAAATTGATTTATATGAAGACAGGGTGATCGTCAAGAATATCCGTGATTTTCAGCGGGTGATAATTTCAAAACGAAAACATATGTTTTCATAGTACTACTCTAAAGGCTCCCGTAGCTCAGGTGGATAGAGCAGCGGTTTCCTAAACCGTGTGTCGGTGGTTCGAGTCCTCCCGGGAGCGCAATACGCAAAACAACTTGTTGCAGAAATATTTAAAAGGGGTCAAAGGGGTATCGCCTCTTAACAGGCCCCCAAAAAAACTACACTGTGTTGAAAAAAGCGGTTATACCGCTTATTTTTTTATCCAGGGGACTTTATGGATGCCAGGCTTCAGGAATTAAAAAAAAGATACGAAGAGATCGAGTCCGAGCTCAGCAAGCCTGAAACAGTTTCAGACCAGAAAAGGTTCAGGGACCTGAACAGGGAACACTCACACCTGTCGCCTGTAATTACAAGGTTCAACGATTACCTGAAAATGAAGAAGGACCTTGCAGAGAATAAAGAACTCATAGAAACCGAAAAAGATCCTGAGATGCGCCAGATGCTCCAGTCCGAGATTTCTGAACTGGAACAGAAAATGGCAGATATGAAAGAGAAACTCCTTGTCCTGCTGCTCCCCAAGGACCCTGATTCGGGCAAGGATATTCTTATAGAGATACGTGCAGGGACCGGAGGCGACGAGGCAGCCCTCTTTGCCGCAGATCTGTTCAGGATGTACACAAGGTATGCAGAGGTCAGGGGCTGGAAGGTTGAATTTATCGACGCCAGCACAAATGAACTCGGCGGGTACAAAGAGGTGATTTTTTCACTGCGCAACCCGGAGGCCTATGACACGATGAAGTTTGAGTCCGGAGTCCACCGGGTGCAGAGGGTGCCGGCAACGGAATCACAGGGGAGGATCCATACCTCGGCGGTAACGGTTGCGGTAATGCCCGAGGCCGAGGAGGACGAGATGGAGATCGACCCGAACGATATCAGGACCGATGTCTACAGGTCGTCAGGGCACGGCGGCCAGTCTGTAAACACTACGGATTCTGCGGTAAGGATTACGCACATACCTACCGGCATGGTTGTTACTTGCCAGGATGAAAAGTCGCAGATCAAGAACAAGGCAAAGGCGCTGCGCGTCCTCAAGGCCAGGCTCCTGGAGAAGACCAACGGCGAGCGGATGGCAAAGGAATCAGAGCTGAGAAAATCACAGGTCGGTTCAGGGGACAGGAGCGAAAGGATCAGGACATACAACTTTCCGCAATCACGGGTAACTGACCACAGGATTGGGCTTACCCTCTACTCCCTTGAGAAGGTGCTTGAAGGTGAGATGGGTGACCTTGTTGATGCCCTTAGAAAAGCTGAAATTGCGACCCTTCTTAAAACAGTGAACTAGTCATGAAACTGAGTGAATTTCTTGCAGACGCAGCTTCCCGGCTTGAGAAAACCGGAATTCCCACCTCAAGGCTTGATGCAGAGGTAATCACAGCCCACACTCTCGGCATTGAAAGATACAAACTTATAACTGACGCTAACCGTGTGCTTACCGAATTCGAAATAGCATCCCTGGATAAACTTATAAAGCGAAGGCTTGAATCCGAACCCGTGGCATATATCACCGGTGTAAAGGAATTCTATTCAATTGATTTTACTGTGACAATGGATGTGCTCATTCCCAGGCCCGAAACAGAGCTCCTTGTTGACATGGCAATCTACTGGGCTCCCATGTATTCTGCGGTGCTTGACCTGTGCGCAGGTTCAGGGGCAATTGCGGTTGCCCTTAAAAAGTCCAGGCCTGACCTAACTGTCACTGCGTCGGACATTTCAGGCATGGCCCTGGAGATCGCAAAGGAGAATGCTGAAAGGGTGCTTGGTAGCGGGAAGATTGCATTTTTACACGGTGATCTTTTTTCACCGGTTAAAGGAAAAGTTTTTGACCTGATAGTATCCAATCCGCCATATGTTGACATAGAGCTGAAGGGGACGCTGCAGAGGGAACTTGAATACGAGCCTGCCAATGCGCTCTATTGTGAAGAGAGCGGCAGAGCTGTAATGGCTAAGATTATTGAGGGTGCAGGTGAACACCTGGCTGATGATGGCGTGCTGCTCCTTGAGATCGGCAGTGACCAGCGCGCCTTTGTCGAGGAGACGGGCGCTGCTCACGGGTACAAAGTTTCAATCTTGAATGATTACGCAGGATTTCCAAGGGTTGCAACCCTGAAGAGATAAACATGGAAGAGGATGGGGTCTGGTGGCTTCCGCGGTCTTCAAAACCGTAGGCTGTAGTTTACTGCAGCGGCAGGTTCGATTCCTGCCCCTTCCGCATAATAAAAATCCCCTGGTAATACAGGGGATTTTTATTATGCAACAGCCAGCGAAAAGCCTGCATGAATCGGATTCTACTTGATCTTCACAAACTCGCCGTAGACCCATGCTCTCCGTGTTTCATAGAGTTCAAACTCGACATAGTACCAGTAGTTGTTCCATTTGCCCACGTTGCTTTTTTCTTTTGTCCTGGCAAGTACAAGCAGGCGCTGGCCTTTCGGAAGCGCCTTGACTACAATAGCCGGGGCGATGTCATCTGAATCTACGTAGGTTATCTGTATTTCTTTACCGTTTGGATCGGGTGTTTCCCGCATCTTAAGAATAGTTGTAACAACAGCCTCTTTAACGCCCATTGTTACAGCATCAATCCCCTGAATTGATATGGATTCACCCTCTTTAACTGCTGAACCTGTATCCCAGAGCACCAGTTCGTTAACATGCATGAAAAACTCTTCCAGCTTAATGGTTTTAAAGTAGAGGTACCTGCGGAATTTTGGTGAATTTTTATCAGTCAGGATGGCTCCTTCGTCAAGAGACAGGCCGATATTTCCTTTACCCATATTTGAATCTTCAATTAGAAGCTTAAGTTTTCCGCCGTTTATTGAATATGTTCCTTTTGCATCAATACGAGTCTGCACCAGATCGATCAGGAATTCGAAATGACCATCATGGGTAAATGTAATCTCCATGGTATCTTCAGCATCATCAGGAGCTGTTTTCCATGTGGTTGATGCAAGGTATTCCGGACTGAGAGCATAGGTCTCGACGGCATTGTTTTCTGCTGGAAGAAGCAACAATACAGCTGAAATAATTACTATCAATGCGCCGGGAAAGGTAATGTTTTTAATAGCCATAAAATATTCCTCCGCTTAAATACTAAGAATAATCCGGAGTGGTGTCAATAAAAAGTTGGATAGTTGACTCGAGAAACGAAATCATCTATTAGATTGTAACCGGGATTATAACAGATGGTTTTTCAGAGACTCATTCCCCATGCCTGAACCCGATCCAGGTCCCGTCCCAGTAGCCGTATGCAGTCAATGGGTTCTCCGGGGACTCGTACCATTGTGTATTCAAAAAATCATAGAGATCTACGTTTTGTACTGCAGGCACACCATCATCCCTGTTCGGGTCAACATAATAAACGACTCTATGACGCGGGTCGTAACCAACAAGCACCATGAAGTGTCCGGTGAGAGCGGGTCTTGCCAGGTGGATAATAACAGGAAGGTCGTTTCTAAGGAAATTGTTATATATTATCATAAAACGCGCTTCATGCAATATCGTAGTTGTAGATGTGTCACCTTGTGTTATATAATAAGGATAATTCCGGTCAGTTGTGAGGCGGCTGATTTTTTCCTTTAATGACCCGATCCCTATACCTGAAGTAGTTACATCAAGCCATTTGCTTACACCTGAATCAGAAGTTACTTCAACAAGCTCCTCCTGCAACGGCAGAATTTGATCGCAACCTGGAAGTTCGGTGAATTCACCCATATAATTGTTATCGCCATAGTATCTGAAAATCATATAGAAGGCTGTGGGGCCGCACTGGCCTGAACCCTGCTTAACGAAGAAGTTATCCTCTGCGAAGGTTAACATTCCTTCGCCCTGGAGACATGACAGGCTGCCGATTAAGCATGGCAGAATTATATATGATCTCAGGGCTGATATCAATCGTCTCATTAAGGTCTGTTGTTTCCTGTGTTCAATATTATTGTCACCGGCATTATACAGTGAGTATATCCCCGACGCCGTATCTTCCCGCAAGATGATATGTCATGCCGCTGTTTATTTCGCGGTGAGTCTGCAGCGCCAGTTCAGGGGTGTTGTTATCACCGGAAAGATGGCCGACACATGCCCAGCGAAGCCTGTTCCCGTGCAGTGCGATCAGTTCTGCGGATTCAATGTTTGAAATATGCCCACGGGGACCGGAAATCCTGCTTTTAAGGAACTGCGGGTAGGGTCCATGTTTCAGCATTTCAGGATCATAATTGCTTTCAATCAGTACCGCGTCTACCGATTCTACTGCGTTTTTCAGGTCACCGTATACATGGCCCAGGTCTGTAAAAATTCCCAGTCTGGATTCGCCGTCATCAATAATAAATGAAACGCCATCAGCTCCGTCGTGGGGAGTGGGGAATGTCTCCACTCGCACATGGCCGAACTGTAGGGAATCTCCTGAAATGAAATGATCAACATCATCCAGCCTGCCGAGATCGTAAGATGTCCGGGCTGCACGGAGTGTTTTTTCTGTAATGCACAGGCGCGGGCCGAACTTGCGCTGGTAAATCCCTGCGCACTTCACATGGTCAGCATGGTCGTGCGAAATAAGCAGGGCATCTATGGTCGTGATGTCACGGCCTGCCTGTGCAAGGCGCTCTGCCGCCTGTTTGCCGCTGATACCGGCGTCGAAGAGAAGTTTAATCTCTCCCGATTCGACATATATGCAGTTTCCGTTGCTTCCCGATTGAAGTGAGATGAGGTTCATATAGTGAATGTAATACCTTCTGAAAACATCAGTCAAGCGTTTTATAAAAGATGATATATAACAGTGTATGATAAGATTTGCAGGTGTCATTGCGAACGCAGTGAAGCAATCTGCTCAGGCAGAAATGTATTAAATTTAATAAAATTGTTAATCCCATAAACAGACTGCCACGGTATTTCATACCTCGCAGTGACAGAATGTATACTGGCCCAACCATGAAAATTCAGGGTATACAGGTATATTCTGTTTAAAATATCCGTTGACTTTTCAATTTATATTCCTTAACTCCTGGTCTAATGAAAAATAAACTGTCACTGCTCCTGATCATTATATTTGCGCTGTCAGTTGTCAGTGCAGAAATCCCGGCACTTGACCAGTGGAATAAATTTTCACATACACCTGCAAGCCGTGAACTTTTAGTATGGCTTAAAAAATGTGCGTTCCGCAGCCTGAACGGCGAAACTGCTGACCCGGCGTTCCAGTTTGAACTTCCTGAACTTTCAGGACGCGCGGGCATGTTCATTACCCTGGTCAGGAGAGGAAAGGTCCGCGGATGCTACGGCGCTTTTGACCACGAGCCGGCATCCACAAAAGAAATATTTTTGCAGTACCTAAGGGGCGCGCTCTACCTTGACCCGCGCTACAGGCCCATAGAATCCGCTGAACTTGAAGATACCGAAATTATAGTAACCCTGACATCGTACCCTGAACCCGTTGATGATCCAAATAATATTGACATTGCTCTTTTCGGAATGTTTATTGAATGTGATGATCAGCCGGGTAGAGTGATCGTTCCCGCTGAATTCAGGACTTTGTCAAGGGTAACTGCCCTTGCGGAAAAAAACGACTGCAGGTATTCAAAGTTCAGAGCTGTAACGATAAGATAGATTTTTACGGATTTCGCAGGTTAATTTATACTCATCTGTCATTCCGGTTTTGCTATCAGCAAATACCGGAATCCGTATGACTCAACGGGTTAACTGATAAACTGATTGTATAATGAAGATTTCCCGCAAGGGGGCATCTGAAAGCCGCCGGCACTACGCTTTGCTCCGGCCGGAATGACAATAGGGATAGTCCTCAATAATTTATGAATAAACATAACCACATCGGAGATTATTATGAAAAAGTTCAGTAGAGTAATTCCGGGTTCTTTGATCGCAGTTTTAATACTCGTGATTGCAGGCTCCCTGTCTGATGTTAAGAGCCAGGAAGACACCAGGATCTACGGTGACTCGCCCGAAATTGAAAAGATAAAGTACCTCGAGGGAACTGTTACAGACATAAACACAAAAAAACCGGTGAAGGGAGCGGTGGTCGAGATCAAGAACTCGAACCGGGGAGTGGGCTACTACAAGACCACTACTGACAGCAGGGGACATTACAGGATAGATGACTTTATCGCGCAGATAAGGTACGACATCGAGGTTACGGCTCCAGGCTACGTTACTTTTGCTGAAACAGCGAATATTACTTCTTCAAAAAAAGATGTGCAGCTGCTCACCGAGTCTGTCATTACAGGCAGCGTTAAGGACTCCGCCGGAAATCCTGTAAGTGATGCAGAGATAAAGATTAACAATTACAACGAGGACTACGGCTCGGAATCGGGAACTCCGGGATTTGTTAAAACAGACAGCAAGGGAAACTACAGGCTGGAAAAACTCTACCCCGGATCATACATTCTCTACTTTTCGAAGGCCGGGTACATAAGCGAAAGCGCAAGCCTTAACAGGATCAAGACCGGGGAGACCTTCAGGTTCAACATGGTGATGTACAGGCCCGCCTCGCTGTCAGGGAAAGTTATGATTGAAGAGATCGACGCGCCTGCGGTTAACATCAACATTACTGCAGAGGGGCGTTACAGCTATTCAAATGTTACATACAGGGACGGGTCGTTTATTCTTGAGGACCTGAAGCCCGGCACATATAAAATCACACTGTCGCACCAGGGATTTTATCAGAAGGATGCGGGTACGGTGCGCATTGACGAAGGGAAAAATGTTTCTGATAAAAAGTTCACCGTAAAGTCAAAGCCGCCTGAAATAAAAATCAGTTCGTACCGCTACACGTTCACACCGGGACGCGAAGTCGAATTCAACCTGCGTACCCTGAAGCTCGACACGGTAAAGGTTAAAATATGGAAGATGCCGGTCGATATTTTTCTCACCGGTAAGCGGGAACCGGAAAAGATCGATCCGGTGAAGTCGGGATTCAAGGCTGTTACTGAATGGGAGGAGTCCGTTAAGGACTTTCAGCCTTATGAGTGGATGTATTACTCCGTGAAAATTAATACGCCTCTTCAGTCTGGCGGATACTGTATAGAGGTAAAAGGAAAGGGGGATGTAGTTTCAAGGGAGTTCTTCACAGTGACTAATATCGGCTCAGTTATAAAGAGGGCGCCGGAAAACCTCACTGTTTATGTTACTGACCTTGTACAGAACAACCCGGTTAAAGACGTGACTGTTGTCCTATATGACCAGGACGAGCGTAAAATTGTACAGCACGATTATTCGATCGATGAGGGCATACAGGTTGAGGATCTTCCTGTTAAAACTATTGCCAGGGGTAAGACCGATGAGAACGGAATATTCAGGGCGGATAATGTTAAGTCTGGGAATATTTCTGTTCTCACCATATCGCCTGACGGCAGTTATGCCATTTGCAGGGCCGGCAGGTCTGACTACTACAAATCGGAAAAAGACAAATTCTACATATACACTGACAGGCCGGTCTACAGGTCAGGGGACACAGTATTCTTTAAAATCATAGCGAAACGAATGGGCAAAAAGTTTACACCCATTAAGAATGAGACAATCTGCTATTCGCTGGGTAAGTCCTATTCAGCACCGCTGGTGTCGGATTCTGTTAAGCTGGATGAATGGGGAACTGCGACCGGAAGTGTTGTGATCCCTGAATCTTCAGAGCTTGGATACTTCACTATCAATGCAGGATTCAAGGCCGATGACCTTTACGGTTCAGGTTCATTCTACGTTGAGCAGTACCGCAAGCCTGAATTCCTCGTGGAGATAAACCCGGTAAAGGACTTCTACATTAACGGCGATACCGTTGAGTTCAAGGTTGATACAAAGTATTTTTTCGGGGCACCTTTAAGTAACGCGCACGTAAAGTTCAGGTTCTACGAAAAAAAGACTGAAACCGATGAAGCTTATTACGGTGACGAAGGGAACGGTTCATACTCGCGCATAAAGCTGGAGGGGGATAAGTACACCGACTCCTCCGGTTCAGTTGTGCTGAAGGTGGCTGCAGGGAACATGGCTTATGACCGTATCATCACGCTTGAGGCATCGGTTACGGACAAGTCCAACGTGACCATTACCTCGCAGCGGGATGTGCGTGTGGGCCGCGGCGAGTTTTACGTTCAGATAATTCCTGAAGAGAATTTTTTCGGATCAACAGTGGAGAAGAAAGTCACGGTGGTCACGCTGTCCCACGCGGGAAAACCCGTAAGCGTCAGCCTTGAACTTAACCTTTACCGGTATATATGGAAACCGGTCGAACGTGTCTATGTTCATGACAGCAGGCCTTACTTTACTAAAAAGATTACCACGGGCAAGGACGGGCGCGCAGAATTTACAATTCCAAAAGACCTGGGTGTTGACGGTGAGTTTGATATTACAGCTCAGGGCAAGGACTCCCGTGACAACCTCATTACAGGGTCCCGGGTAATATGGATTTATAACAGCGCAGGGGGGAACGCGGATTCGAAGTTCAGGAACCTTGAGCTTTCGGTTAACAAGTCCGAGCTGCCGGGGGAGGGGGAGGTTACATGTCTCCTGAAGAGCAGGTACACCGATTCCTATGTGCTTCTAACAGTTGAGGGACGCGATATCTACGAATACCGTGTTGTGAAGATGGATAAAAATGTTGTACCGGTTAAGATTAAAATCAAATCCGGTTACGCGCCGAACCTCTTTATCCGCGCTGCGATGCAGCGCGGGCGTGCCCTTTACACCGCGGACACCGAGGTAAGCCTGCCGACAGAGGATGTGAAGTTCAGCATATCACTCATTCCGGATAAAGAGAAATACGGTCCCGGCGATAAGGCCGTAATAAAGATAAAAGCCGCAGACCAATCGGGCAAACCGGTGCAGGCGGACATATCTTTATCCGCGGTAGATGAATCGATCTATTCAATACGACGGGACAGCACGCCGGAGATATCATCGTTCTTCTATTCGAAGATTTCAAACTGGGTGCTCACGTCATACTCCTATCCGATCACACTGCTTGCAGGCGCGGCCAAGGACAGCACGCTGAAGGTGCGTGAAAACTTCAGGGATACGGCATTCTGGGAAGGATCGATCCGCACCGACGCGAAAGGTGAAGCGGCCGTTTCATTTACCCTTCCCGACAACCTTACAACATGGAGGCTCACGGCTCGCGGTCACGACCAGTCCGGCATGATGGGAGAGGAAAGAAAAAAATTTCTTACAACGCAGGATATCGTTGTACGCACCGGGAAACCAAGATTTTTTATCGAAGGGGACAGGGTGTGGCTTATAGGGATCGTGAACAATAACACAGGGGCCGGTATCGAGAATATTGCTACTGAGATGAAGATAAATGAAAAGGTGTCTGCGCCTGTGACGGACTTCAAGGTAAGCCTGCCCGGGTACGGATCTGCAGACAAGTTTTATTCAATCGACGTGCCAGAAGGGAAAGAGACACTCGATGTGGAGTTCAGTGGTACAGTCCAGGGTGGTAAGGGGGACGCTGTCAGGCACAAGATCCCGGTGGAAAGACGCGGCATCGCATATAATATAAGCGCATCAGGAGACATGGGCAGCACGAAAGATCTGGTGATCAAGCCTGTCAAAGGTGACGAAGACTTTGAGTTTATGCCGGAACAGGTTGTAATCACCGTGAATCCTTCGCCGGTAGTGCAGATGTTACGTGCGGTAGAATTCATGAGCGCCTACGAATACGGGTGCCTTGAGCAGACCATAAACAGGTTCATACCGAACATTGTACTCATGAACCTGATGGATAATGAAAACTACACGGGACTTGTCCCCGGGAGCCTCAAAGATAACCTTGCTTCGAGTGTTGAAGATGGAATAAAAAGGATTGAGAAATTCCAGAACTATGACGGCTCATGGGGCTGGTGGGAAGGGGACAGGGGGAACGGGTACACTACAGGTTTTGCCATGTTCGCACTGCACACTGCACAGGCTCACGGGTACAGCATAACCCGGTCTGTTGCCGATACAGGTCTTGCTGCGATAGAAAGGATGTTTGAAAACCGTGAAATACAGTCAAATGATGAAATTTCATACCTGCTTTACATCTACTCGTTATACGGCAGGTGGAACCATGAGATTTTTAAACAGCTTGCCGGTGACGAAAAAATCAACGCATACATGGCGGCAAATTTAATCAAGGCCGCAACACTGCATTTGAAGGGCGCGAAAGATGATTTTGAGTCATCTGAAATCCGGAAGATAATCCCGTCATTAAAGAAAAAAATATATGATACAGCGATGTATGATTCAAGCGGTGTCTACTGGACTGCCGGCAGGGGCCAGAGCTGGGGATGGGCCGGCGGACCCACAGAGATCACGGCACATGTGCTCTCGGCGCTTGTACTTGCAGGCGATACCGGGGAGTTGGCCGCAAAGGCGTATACTTCGCTTTCAAAAAGGTTTTCAGGGGACCGCTGGGTTTCCACAAAAACCACGGGCACTGTTGTCATGGCCATGTGCGAGTATCTTTCGCTGAAAGAAACCGGCTTTACACCTGAGGGGAATATTTCGTTCTCCCTGAACGGTGAAAAGATCGCGGATTTCAGGTATAACCTTGATTCTGAAAAGAGCATGAATAACCTGGTGAAGATTATAAAACTCCCCGCAGGCAAAAAAGCTGATTCTTACAAAATCACCGTATCGGGAAAAGCATCCGGTGATACGACATTCACAGCAACTGTGAAGGGTACATACATCTTTAAGCCTGAAGGTCTTTTCTCTTTCATGAAATCTGAAAAGCGGAACATCAAGGGTCTTTCAAACGGAGTCTCGGCGCGCAGGGATATATTCTTCCTGAACAGGGTAAAGGACATGAAGCTGCAGGAATACCTTGTGCCCCAACCGGTTGAAGAGAAGAGCACGGTCGTTACAGGAGACGAGCTGCTTGTACGGGTACGCTTTACGGCGCAGGAGGACTTCGGATTCATGGTGCTTGAAGATTACCTCCCTTCGGGTTTCGAAGTGGTGAAGGAGAGTGCCTATAACGGCGGGCAGCCCTATTCCCACGTAGAGCGCAGGGACAACCGCATGGTCTTCTTTTTTACCGGGATCAGGAAGGGCCAGGAATACGAAGTGGCATATATAATCCGGGCGGAACTTCCAGGTTCATTTATAATGAGGCCCGCAAGGATCGGATGCATGTACGAGGAATCGATACAGGGATGGACCCTTCCGCTGGTGATAGATGTTCAGGCAGATAAATAAAATCCGGCTGATGCGCATAGCGGCGGCGGTTATTCTGCCGGCTGTATCTCTTTTCTCGCCCGGTATTCCTGTTGCTGCAGAGAGCAGCGTGCAGGGCATTGCCGGGAGAAGCGTACGTATCATGATCATCTCGAAAAGTCTGCGTGAACTTAAAGAGGGCCGGTCACAATCCCTTGTGCTGGACTTCCCTGCAGGTGCATGCGCTGAAACAGTTAATGGAACCTTTTCTTTAAGGAGACTTACAGTCCGCTTCATAGACGGCATGTTTGCTGTTACGGGCGGAGGCAGTGAGCTGAGCAGCGGCAGGACCATAATAACCGGTGACGGACCGGATCCGGTTTTTACTTTCAGCGCACAGGGAGAGACCAGGCGCTACCCCCTGCCGCTTGAAATAATATGTACAGGCCGCGACGTGCAGTTCATAATTACCGAAAATATTATGCAGTACGCTGTAGACTCTGCTTCAGCCGAACTTGGAGTTTATAACGAAACAAAGGCCGAGGCGCTCTACGCACTGGCTCACGCGGTGCTGGCCCGGTCACTGTCGGCGCGGGAGGGGGCTAAACATAACGGTGCTCATTTCTGCGACCTTACATGCTGCCAGGGCTACAGGGGACGCAGCCGGTTCACCTTCAATGATCAGGTAACAATAAACGCGGAGTGCGGCAGCAGGGTATTTTTCGGGTCATCGGGCGGGGGTATAATACTCACTGGTAAAGTATTCAGCGCAGGTATCGATGTCAGGGAACAACCTGTGCCCGACATCATATACAGCGAAAACTTTACGCTCAGCAGGAAACTCTACCCGTCATGGAAAGCCGATATCAGTTCCGACGATCTTAACTCGATACTTTATGCAGCAATAAAAATAAAGGCGGTGCAGATAAACTATTCAGTGCAGCAGGAGGCAATGATACTTCAAACTTACGAGGGACCGCACCGCATTGCACCCGAAACATTCCGTCTTATAATAAACAGGGTTAAGGGCTGGAGCTTTATCAAAAGCAACAACTACGAGGTGCGCTGTGGGAACGGCATCTTTATGTTCAGGGGATCGGGCCTGGGGCACTGTGCAGGACTGAGCATCGAGGGCGCTGTACAGCTGGCAGCCAAAGGTTACTCGCGTTACGAGATACTGGAACACTACTATCCCTGGATAAAATACAATACCGGGGAAGGCGCAGAGTCTTATCACTACCACAGGTTTGTCACATTTGATCTGCAGAGCGGCGTAACTGCAAAAACCCGTGAGCAGGAACTTTTCCTGAACAGGCGTATTCCCTTCGGATCCGTGTCAAAACTTGTAACAGTGCTTTACCTTGCCTCGGAAAGGAAAGACCTTTTTTATAACCACAGGTTCAGGTGTACAGCAGACCGTTCCGACAGAAACCTTCCTGAAAAATGCTGGGAACCCGGAGGCCATGGCGAAATGGACCTGCGCAGCGCAGTATACAATTCGTGCAACCTCTACTTTGCTTCGTTATACTCCGCAATCGATATGAAAAAATACAGCGCGTGGGTAAAGAGCTTTGTAAAGGAAACGGGAATTGACATCGATCTCCCGGCTGTAAACAATGAAAGGGAATTCGCATCTCTGCTTGCAGGACTCGATTTCAGGCTCACCGTAAGTATAAAGGGCCTTGTGCACCTCGCGATGCTTGTGTCACCGCAAGAGTCCGCAGACAGGATGATTCTCTCTTTCAGAAAAAAAGTAAGGGCCGATGAATTCAGCATAATCCGCGACGCGCTCTGCGCCACAATGACAATCGGCACCGGAAGTCACAGCAGCAGTAACGGCAACGGCGCACGCCTGGAGGATTACAAGCGGCTCTCTGCCTGGGGGAAGACCGGTACAGTGATTTCAGGCACAAACAGCCATTGCGGATACGGCATATTCATAGGCGGGTGCGGAAGGTGCGGGATTGTATCGGTACTCAGGAGAGGGACAGGCGCCATGGCTGCTGATTATTCGGGAGACATTCTTCTTGCAATGAGTAAAAAACCGGGGCTTAATGGCAAAATGTTTTAACATTAAATTAAATACTTATACATAGTAATAATTGCTTATTCCACGCTTAGTTTAAAGCCGGATATAATCATGAAAGTTTATCGAAAATTGTTATTTAATATATCATTAAAGTTCTCGGGAGGACTGATATGGAAGGGAAAACAGTAAAAGAGAGCAGCGTTACAGTTGTACAGCAGATGACACACCAGGACGCAAACCTTGCAGGTAATGTTCATGGGGGAGTAATTCTCAAACTTATTGATAACACTGCGGGCATAGTCGCTGTCCGGCACACCGGTGGAAATGCGGTTACAGCATCGATTGACCGTGTTGACTTTCACAGTCCCGTGTTTGTAGGTGACCTTCTGAGAGTCAGTGCCAGCGTAAATTTTGTGGGCAGGACCTCCATGGAGATCGGGGTACGTGTTGAAGCGGAAAATTTTGTAACAGGACTGGTTCGTCACACAGGTTCCGCATACCTTATGTTTGTTTCCCTTGACGAAAAGCTAAGGCCGAAACCAATTCCGCCGCTGATCCTTGAAACTGACGACGAGAAAAGAAGAAACTGCGAGGCACAGGAGAGGAAACGCGCAAGGCTGGAGGCTGTACAGGCCGGGAAACTGAACTGCAGTATCTGAAACTGACGATAAAAAAACCCTTCCTGCGAAGGGTTTTTTTATTATACTGTATGTCCGGGCTGCTACTTAGTCCTGGATGAAAGCGGCTGGTTGTATTTAAAAAGTCTTTCAACAGTCTCCTTGATCACGGGATCGTTAGTGTTTTTACAGTATACTGAATACTTCAGAACAGGAAACTCTTCGCCTACAGCACGAATTTTATAAAAGTTGGTTATAAACAGTAAATAGTAACCGCCAGCTCGTTTCCCGTATGAAAACTGTCCGGCAATTTTATCTATTTCATCAATATCCCTGTAAGCAACATTGAAACCATAAACGTCCGATCCTATTGCAATTTCATCCCAGTCTTTTACAACTGATTCAAGTTCCCGCATGGAATACATCGGGTCTGTGAAGCTGGTCGTGAAGACTGTGCCTTCTATAATGTCCCTCTTCATTTGCGCAATATCCTGCTTGAAGTATTTTGAAGCAGATGTTTTTCTAATGTACATCTTCTTGTATTCAGGATAGTAGTCCACTACTTTGTCGATTGTATTGTCAGCGCCTTTATCAAGGATATAAACTATCCTTTTATCCATTGTTGTGAAATCACCTATGATTATGACTGTATCGTTCCCGATTGCCTGAAGGAAAAAGTAATTCCTGTTGCCCTTAGGCACAGGGAGCATCTGAATCCTGCCGAGCGTAAGCGGCTTAACCTGAAGATCGTCGTACTCTGTTGATGTTGCAATCCCTGCTGCAGCCATAACAATAAGAATGATACCGGAAAAAATTTTGAATGTCCTTTTCATGGCAGACTCCTGTTTTTTATTTTAACCGAGTTTTGAGATGCTCTCTTTCAGTTTGTTGAGCATCTCGCTGTACTCTTTCTGTTTAAGTCTCTCCTTTTCAATAACGTCAGCAGGCGCACGTCCGGTGAAGTTTTCACTGGAGAGCTTGGCGTTCACCTTTTCAAGCTCTGTTATTATCCTGCCCGTCTCCTTCTCCAGCCTTGACCTTTCCTTGTCTACATCAATCAGGCCCTTCAGCGGCAGGAATATTTCAGCATCTGCCATTACCGCAGAGGCATCGGTCTTATCAGGACTGTAGGTGGCATCAAGACTTATCGACTCCACCTTTGCCAGAGCCTGAATATGCAGCGCTTCTTTATTTATTACCTCTGAAATCAGCGGGGATGTAGTTTTGAACACTACATCAGCCTTTTTCTCGGGAGCTATGTTCATCTCGCCCCGTATATTGCGAATCCTGTATATGATCTCCTTGAATGTTTCGGTATACTTTGACTCATGTTCGAAAACATGTGAATCATCAAACTGCGGCCATGGCGATAAAATTATATCCCCGTCACCCTCACTCCTGATCTTCTGCCATATCTCCTCGGTTATGAACGGCATAAACGGGTGAAGCAGCTGCAGCCCTTTTTTCAGCACATAAAAGAGCACCTGTTTTGCAATATGTGAAGATTCGGCGCTTGTGCTGCCTTTACCGTAAATCCGCTGTTTTACCAGTTCAACGTACCAGTCACAGAATTCATGCCACCAGAACTCATATATAGTGTTGGCCGCCTCGTTGAATTTATATCCTTCAAGTGCCTCGTTCACTTTCTTAATGGTATTGTTAAGTAAATGTAATATCCATTTATCAAACTTTTCAAGTTTATTATTATCAATTTTTTCAGGTTTAAAGTCTTCGCCAAGGTTCATGAGGATAAACCTTGTTGCGTTCCAGATCTTGTTGCAGAATGACCTGTAACCATCAATGCGTTTTTCCGAGAGAATAATGTCGCGTCCCTGCGCCGCAAAAGCCGCGAGCGTGAACCTGAAAGCGTCTGTGCCGTAGCTGTCCATCATTATGAGCGGATCAATAACGTTACCCTTTGACTTGCTCATCTTCTGGCCGTGTTCGTCACGCACAAGCGCGTGAATATACACGTCAAAGAACGGTATTTCACCCATGAACTTCACGCCGGTCATGATCATGCGCGCGACCCAGAAGAAGATTATGTCGAACCCTGTAACAAGCACGCTCGTGGGGTAATACTTTTTCAGTTCAGGCGTATTGTCCGGCCACCCCATTGTTGAAAACGGCCAAAGTGCTGATGAAAACCATGTATCCAGGACATCCTCGTCCTGCCTTATTGCGGCTGATCCGCACTTTTCACACTTGACCGGATCAGCCATGCTCACGGTGACATGGCTGCATTCATTGCAGTAGAATGCCGGTATCCTGTGTCCCCACCACAGCTGCCGCGAGATGCACCAGTCGCGTATGTTGTACATCCACTCGAAGTATGTTTTCTCCCAGTTCTTCGGAACAAAGCGGACCTTTCCATCCTCGACTACCTTAATTGCTTCGTCAGCCAGGGGTTTGATTTTTACAAACCACTGCTTGGAAAGGTAGGGTTCGATCACCGTATTGCATCTGTAGCAGTGGCCCACTGAGTGTACGTGTTTATCTGTTTTTTCAAGGAGACCCAGTTTGTCAAGGTCCTCAACAATTTTCCTGCGGGCATCGTCCCGTCCGAGTCCCTTGTATGCGCCGCCGTTTTCATTTATCACGGCGTGTTCATCCATTATGATTATTTCTTCAAGATTGTGTCTCTTGCCCATTTCAAAGTCATTGGGATCATGTGCAGGTGTAACCTTGACGAATCCTGACCCGAAATCCTTGTCGACATATGAATCGGCAAAAACCGGAATCTCCCTGTTCATGAGCGGCAGGATTACCGTTTTGCCAATGAGCCCGCTGTTCCTTTCATCGTCCGGGTTCACGGCAACGCCCGTATCTCCGAGCATTGTTTCCGGGCGGGTAGTTGCCACAACGACAAATTCACTGCTGCCTTTTACCGGGTACTTTATGTGCCACAGGCTGCCGTCAAGTTCCCTGTATTCAGTTTCAATGTCTGACAGGGCGGTCTCGCAGCGCGGGCACCAGTTGATTATCCTGTACCCCTGGTAGATGAGACCCTGTTCGTAAAGTGTAACAAAAACTTTCCGCACTGCCCTGGACAATCCCTCGTCCAGGGTGAACCTTTCGCGCTGCCAGTCCAGCGAGGAACCGAGACGTTTAAGCTGCCCCTGTATCTGGTTTCCTGAATGTTCCTTCCACGCCCATACGCGTTTCTCGAACTCCTCGCGGCCAAGGTCATGCCTTGACTTCCCCTCTTTTGCAAGGAGCCGTTCCACAACGTTCTGCGTTGCTATTCCCGCGTGGTCGGTTCCGGGCATCCAGAGTACGGATTTACCCTTCATCCTCTGCCACCTGGCAAGTATGTCCTGAAGCGTATTGTTCAGGGCATGTCCCATATGGAGGTTCCCTGTTACATTTGGCGGGGGAATAACTATTGAATATGGCTCTTTGCCGTCATTCACATCTGCGTGAAAATAACCGGCTTTTTCCCAGTATTCATACCATTTTTTTTCTACATCTTTAGGTTCATATGAAGAAGGAAGTTCCATTGCACACTCCGGGGATTCGTTTAAGTAACGTCTATTAATTATCGGAATAGGGCCGTGTCAATAATATTTGCGTATGGCTTTATTATTATTAGACTGATTTGATCGGGAAAATTCTGAAGAGGGAGCTTTATCAGATCCTGTACTTTTCCATGTCGGCTGATGTCTCTATGAGTTTACTGGCAACTTCTTTGCCTTCAAGCGCAACATTTCTGTTATCCCTTGCCTTTGCCGAGGCCTGGGCTGTAACAGATGCAGTTTTCTCGCTGAAGCTTGTTATGCGTTTTATATCCTCGACAATTCGAGTGTTATTATTGTTGATATCCGTTACCGATTCCATAACCTTTCGCGATTTTTCCCTTACTGAATTCATCCTCTCAAGCATTTCGCGGAAAACAGACTCCGTGTTTCCGATCATCTCGTCCTGTTGCCTGTTGGCGGCACTGAGGCTGTTTACGGCAGAGAGCGAATCGTCCACATGGTTTTTCATTCCGTTAAGGATGCCGCCTATACTTTCAGCTGACTCACGGCTCTGGTCGGCAAGCTTTGAAATTTCGTCTGCAACAACAGCGAAACCCCTGCCTGCATCTCCAGCGCGTGCCGCCTCGATAGAGGCATTGAGCGAAAGAAGATTTGTCATGTCGGATATTTCACGGATTATATTGATTACATTACGAATCTCCTCGGACTGCTTAATCAGTCCGGTAATTGTCTCGTTAACCCTTGCCCCTTCATTCCGGACAATTTCGCTGTTCGAGGTAAGGTTCTCGACTACCTTGAGTGCATCTGTGACCTTGGCCACGGTTCCTTCGGATTCATTCCCCATTTCTGAAGCAAGAGACAAACAGCTGTTGATGCTATCACTTACATGGGAACTGAGTTTCATCTGGTTCTGAAGGTTGCCGGTCACCTCAAGAGTCTCTTTGGATACCTCGTTTAGGGCCATTGAAACATTCCCGGTATTCTGTGCCAGCTTCTCGACTATATCGTAGGCCTTCTTTGAGTTTTCAATAAGGACTGCTGCCGTATGTAAAATATCTTCAATAAGTGACTTCTGTTTATCCTGTTCCTCGTGAATTCTGCCCAGCTTTTCGCTGTTTATTTCATTAGACAGCTTTGTGGTGCTGATGTATACTACAGCAAACAGGATAACGCATCCCATCTGTATTGTATAGTCCGTTGTAATATATGCGTCCCTGAGTCCCATGAATCCCGTAAGCCATATGATACGGATCGTATTAATAATCACCATGGCAATACAGCTGAACTTCATGAGGTTAAGGTCAAAATAAAGAAGGTACATGGAAAGCATGGGGAGGATATACACAAACACCATGGTCCTTGTGGCTGAAAAAACAGTAAAAATATATAGTATGAAATATCCGAACAGGGTTATATATTTTATCTTTTCATCATTTTTATCAAGCCTGTAAAGAATAGTGGCCCACAGCAGTGGGATCATCATAACAATAAAAAATGTTATAATATAGCTTAAAGTCTTTGCACCCTTGAAATATTCAATTACATAGCCAAGCAGCAGGAGAGTGTCGAGTATCCAGTTTATTACAAGGACATTCCTGTTTATTTTAAAAAGGCTTGTTTCAATATTCAAGGCAGACATAATCCCTCTGGTTAAAAGAGGCTGCTTTTTACGGGAAGCAGTCTAATGTAAAGTTGATTGACACGTATTCCTGTTAATATATGCACAGTAAGGGGACTATGTCAACCAGATGAGAATAAAGCGTGGGTGGAATATTAAAAAAATAATAGAGTAGCACATTAATGATCTTTTTTTAATACCTGGCGCTTATTACATCGGTGCTGATCAACCCGAAAAGATTACCGGTATCCATAAATATGACCATTCTTTCTGCAGGTATGATAAAGACAAAAGATATAGAATCAACCGGCACCTGTACCTGGGAGGCATAACCTTGTAATGCAGAATTCATTACATCAAATTATTGCGGGTGAAATTCTTAACAGGTTCAGTTCCGGACTTGACCTTGATAATGATACCCGGCATTTTCTCCTCTCATGCGAGGGGCTGTCAGGCGCAGGGGAGATTATCGCGTTCCTTGAAAACAGGGAGTTCGATTCATCACCTGTGTATGAACTTATTTTTTATCCCGATACAGCGATGCGTTTCAGAATTGAATCGCTGCTCCCTGCGCGGGGTCTTGACCGTAGTGAAATCAACAGGATTATATCAACCGTGGAGACCGCCAGTCATGACATTCTGATCAGTAGCGGCGATATAAAGGTAACGCTGCAGTGGTGCCGGTTCAGCAACAATGCATGCCAGTATATAAAAAGACTGAATCTTGACGTAAACACAGATATATTCCCGCATAAAAACGCTGATGATTTTCTGCGGGAACGGATTCTCCTGAGGTGCGGCCGGGTATCATATTCAGGGGAAACAGCAGAATTTTTAGGGAGACTTGCCGAACGTACAGGAGACCGGAAACTGGCTGATAATGCAGGACTTTTTTCTTTTGCGCTTCAGGCTGTGGGGAACAAAAATGAAAAAGTTATGGATCAGCTGGAAAACAGGAAATGCTTTTATGAGTCGGCTATAAGGGAGGCATTTGAATTCAGCAGAATCCTGGGTAAATACAGCATGGAGTTTGTTATGGCAAAAAAAATTCCCGTTCCACTGACAAGTATTGAGGAAGCTGCTGATGCTATCAGGAAAATAGATGCCATTACCAGCCTGGTTTATGGAATAATAATCCCGCCAATGGATCATGGCGTTGAAATGCTCCTTAAAGACGGCAGGCTGACAGATGCTGATTAAACGCCCGTGCAGTTAAAAGTACAGGTTTAACCGGTTTTATATGCAATTTTCATTTGAAAAAAAACTTGTTTATTATGATTATATAATTATAATAGGTCCTTTGTGTCTAACTATCATACATTTACGAGGCGATTATGGGCTGCACAGTTGCTATTGGAACCCAGTGGGGTGATGAAGGGAAAGCGAAGATGGTCGATTACCTTACAAGGGATTCGGACATAGTAGTGAGGTACCAGGGCGGAGCAAATGCCGGCCATACCGTTGTTGTTAATGATAAAAAATTCGTGTTTCACCTCATACCGTCAGGGATCCTTCACGAAGGTAAAGAGTGCCTTATCGGTAACGGTGTTGTCCTTGATCCCGTGGAACTTGTCGAGGAGATAGACCTTCTTGAAAAACAGGGATATAAGGTCAGGGATAAACTGCTCATATCCGATTCGGCACACCTGATAATGCCATACCACAAGGAGCTTGACGGCGCCCTGGAGGAGATGAGTGAATATAAGATAGGAACTACCAAGAGGGGGATAGGCCCCTGTTATGCGGATAAATGCCTCAGGCTCGGCATCAGGACGGGTGATATTTTCAACACAGACTACCTGATCAAACGGGTATCAAATGCGCTCAAGATCGCCAACCTGCAGCTTGCTGCCATGAACTCCGAGAAGGCTTTCATGCTCGATGAGATAATGGATATAATTGAGACTTTCAAGGCGAAGGCTGGGGCGATGATTGTCAATACGCAGCAGCACCTTCACGAGGCGACAAGACACGGGAAAAAAATTCTGCTTGAGGGGGCACAGGGTTATGCCCTTGATATAGACCACGGCACCTATCCCTTTGTGACATCATCTAACCCGACAATAGGCGGGGCTCTGCTTGGTTCAGGCCTTAGCGCGTTTGATATTGATGACGTAATCGGTATTGCAAAAGCGTACGTTACCCGTGTGGGAGAAGGACCCTTCCCCACTGAAGCGAACGAAGAGGAGAGCGAAATACTGCGTGTGAATGGAAATGAATTCGGAGCGACAACGGGAAGGCCACGCAGGTGCGGATGGTTCGACCTCCCGCTTGTAAAAAAATCGATCGCAATCAACGGTATTAAAGAGATTGCTCTTACGAAACTCGACGTACTCACCGGGTTTGAAAAAATTAATGTGTGCATCGGGTACGACCTGCAGGGTAAAAGAGCAGATGATATCTGTCTTTCAGAGGTCGGCAGCATCAAGCCGATTTTCATTGAACTTGACGGGTGGAAAGAGAATATTTCAAAATGCAGGACATTTGATGAGCTACCTGAATACACCCGGAACTATGTAAGGTTTATTGAAGATGAGCTTGAGGTGCCGGTGAGATTTATCTCTGTGGGGCCTGGAAGGGAATATACTTTCAAACGTTAAAATACATTCATCAGTACAAAAAAACCGCTGAACGATTCAGCGGTTTTTTTATGTCCGGATTGATGCCAAAAAGTTTCTTTATTTAATTTTTTGTTATTTTTTGTTAATTTTATTGACAGTTAGAATCTCATTTTGTAAAAGGTTTTTACTTTAGTGCGAGTCGCTAGCTCAGTCGGTAGAGCAACTGCCTTTTAAGCAGTGGGTCCGGGGTTCAATTCCCCGGCGACTCAAACAAAAGTAAACTGCATGTCCCCGTCGTCTAGGGGTCCAGGACTACGGGTTTTCATCTCGTCAACAGGGGTTCGAATCCCCTCGGGGATGCATAAAAGTAAAAAAATAAAAAAGCTGTTCGTCAGAACAGCTTTTTTATTTGTCAAAATTCTGTCATTGAGAGAGAGAATTCATTTTGAAAATAAGTGGATCTCCGCCTGCGCGGAGATGACAGAAAGTTTTATTACATAATCTCCTCGAGCGACTCTGCAACTGCTGACGCTGTCTTTTCAATATCATCATTTGAATGTGCTGACGATAAGAATCCCACTTCGTAGCCGGATGGTGAAAGATAAATTCCCCTCTTCAACATCGACCCATGAAATGATGCGAACAGCTTCATGTCGCACTTGCGCACATCGGCAACTGTGCTAATTTTTTTCTGGTCAGTAAAATAGAAACAGAATATAGACTCTATACTGTCAAAGAGCAGCCTGCCTTTATATTTTTCCAGCAGGGGTTTCATGAGCGCGCTGAACTTGTCACCTTTACTTTTAAGCGACGAATAAAAACCGGCGCTGCCAGTACTCTTCAGCATTGCAATACCCGCAGCCATTGCAAGGGGATTGCCGGATAGTGTCCCTGCCTGGTATACCGGGCCTTCGGGTGAAATTTTTGCCATTATATCTTTTCGGCCGCCGTATGCGCCCACGGGAAGACCTCCGCCGATGATCTTGCCCAGGGTTGTAAGGTCCGGTGTCACGCCGTAGTATTCCTGCGCACCGCCCGGTGCAAGCCTGAATCCTGTTATTACCTCGTCAAAGATGAGGAGCGCGCCGTATTTTGTGCAGAGTTCCCTGGCACCCTTGAGGTATCCTTCCGCGGGGAGTATGAGCCCGTAGTTGCATGGAACCGGTTCAAGTATAACTGCTGCGACGTTTTTTCCCTCTTTCGCAAGAAGCGCTTCAAGACTGGAAAGGTCATTGTAGGGGACGACCAGTGTATCCTGTGCATTCCCCCTTGTTACACCTGCGGAATCAGGTGTACCGAAAGTTGCAAGTCCCGAACCTGCGGCAACGAGCATGAAATCAGCGTGTCCGTGGTAGCAGCCGTCAAGCTTTACGATTTTGTCACGGCCTGTAAATCCCCGGGCCAGCCTTATTGCGCTCATGACAGCTTCGGTGCCGGAGCAGACAAAGCGTACTTTTTCTATTGAGGGGACCGCGTTGATTACCCTCTCCGCAAGTTCAACCTCGAACCTGTGGGGTGTCCCGAAACTTGTACCTTTTAGTGCTGTCTCCCGCACAGCCTCCACTACCGAATCATCGGCGTGGCCAAGGATAAGCGGTCCCCATGACATGCAGTAGTCTATGAAAGTGTTGCCGTCCTCATCTGTGAAACGGCTTCCCTTGCCCTCCCTGATGAAGCGCGGGATTCCGCCCACAGACTTGAATGCGCGTACAGGTGAGTCTACCCCGCCCGGGAGGAGTTCCTGAGCACGCTTGAATAGAGTTTCGGATTTTGATGTGTTCATTGGTTGTTTCCTTAAAACCATTTATTCTTCAGTATGTCTGTTGTATGGTAAGAGATCACCATGTCTGCGCCTGCGCGGAAGAACGATGTCATTATCTCCGTCACTACACGCTGCTCGTCAATCCAGCCGTTTACCGCTGCGGCCTTAACCATTGAGTATTCTCCGCTAACGTTGTAGACACACAAAGGCAGCAGCGATACCTGCCGCGCCCTGTAAATTATATCCATGTAAGAGAGAGCGGGTTTCACCATTACAATATCTGCTCCCTCGTCAATATCTGTCATTATTTCTTTTTCAGCCTCGCGTGCGTTCCTGAAATCCATCTGGTAGCTGCGCCTGTCTCCGAACTGCGGCGCGCTCCCGGCAGCCTCCCTAAACGGGCCGTAAAATCCGGAACAGAACTTGGCGGAGTATGCCATGATCGAGGTATTGTCAAATCCGCGGCTGTCGAGCGCGTCGCGTATTGCGGCAACGCGGAAGTCCATCATGTCTGATGGTGCGACTATATCGGCTCCTGCTTCTGCATGGCTTACCGCTGTTCTGGAAAGCAGTTCGAGTGTGGGATCGTTCAGCACCTGGCCGTTGCTTACTATGCCGCAGTGGCCGTGGTCTGTGTACTCGCACAGGCAGACGTCTGTTACAACAAGTAGCGAGTCGCCGAATTCACGTTTGATTTTGCGGACTGCTTTCTGCACGATCCCCGATTCTGAATAAGCCCCTGAACCCACTGTATCCTTCTCGTCTGGTATGCCGAAAAGAAGTATTGACTTCACGCCGAGTTTCATGTCGCGTTCGATGTCATGCAGCAGGGTGTCAATGCTTACACGGTCGATCCCGGGCATGGAACTGATCTCCTCACGCTGCCCGTCACCCTCCTTCACGAAGTAGGGCATGATCAGTTTATTTGTGTCGGGCCTTGTTTCTGCTGCAAGTCCCCTCATTATCTCCCCGGAGCGGAGTCGCCTTGACCTGTATGTCATTTCAGTTCCCCCTTGAATAATATTCAACCATCGCCTGGACAAGCCCCGCGATCGTGTATTCCGACGCAACTATCTGCGGTTTGACACCATGTTCCTCAAGAGTCTTTGATGTGACCGGGCCTATGCTTGCAAGCACCTGGTCTCCAGGTTTTACTATGTCGAAAAAGTTAGTTACAGTGGATGAACTTGTAAAAGTGATAATGTCCGCCTGCTTCACCTGTTCGAGTATATCAGCATCGATCTCTTCAGGTTTTACGGCACTGTATATGTGGATCCTGTTCACATCTGCACCAAGCGCTTTCAGGCCCTCTGAAAGTACGGGACGGGCGTCGGCAGAGCACGGAAGTAGTATTTTTCTTCCTGACAGATTTTGTTTACCCATCTCCTCCAGGAGCGATTCAGCCACAAACTGGGGCGGAACAAGGTCAGCAGTAAGCCCGTACTTTTTCAGCTCGTCAGCAGAAGCTTTGCCTATTGCCGCGATTTTAATTTTACCGAATATACGCACATCCTTTCCGGACTCAAACACCTCGTCAAAAAATATATTCACGGCGTTCTGCGAGGTGAAGACAATCCAGTCGTATTTACTCATGGCGCTTATGGCATCAAAGAGTTTGCCCGCGTTACCGAGCTTTTTAATTTCAATTGTAGGGAACTCAATCACCCGGGCTCCCATGGGTACCAGCATGCCGGTGAGCTTCGATGCCTGCCCGCGTGTGCGTGTAACAACTATTTTTTTTCCGAACAGCGGCTGCTTGTCAAACCATCGAAGCTTCTCCCTGAGGGATACAACTCTGCCCATAATTATTATAGCAGGAGGTTTCAGACCTGCCTTATCAACGGCATCGGCGATTCCGTTGAGCGGAGCTGTTACAACGCGCTGCTCAGGTTTGGTTCCCCATGTAACAATGCCGACCGGTGTGTCAGCGGGGAATTTTTTTTCGCTTATCAGTTTACTGCTGATGTGTGCAAGATTTTTCATCCCCATGAGGAAGGCAAACGTCTTCTCAGGATTATAATCAGGGAAATTCACATCTTCAGTGTCATCCGCGTCTGAACGCCTGTGGCCGCTGATTACCTCGAATGCGTTGGAGAAATCCCTGTGTGTCAGGGGGATCCCCGCGTATGCAGGTGCGGAATAGAATGAGGATACGCCGGGTACTATTTCGAACGGCACATTTTTCTCTACTAAAAGCTCTGCCTCTTCGCCGCCGCGCCCGAAAATGAACGGATCACCGCCCTTAAGCCGCACAACTTTTTTACCTTCAAGCGCTTTGGCTGCAACCAGTTCACTTATATCATCCTGTTTAAGCGTGTGACTGCTCCCCTGTTTCCCGACATAAATAAGTTCACATTTAAGGTTCTGTACAAGGCTTTTGTCCGCGAGGTAATCGTATATAACACAATCAGCCTCTGCGAGGACCCTTTGTCCCTTGACTGAAATAAGTTCCGGGTCACCTGGCCCGGCTCCTACGAGGTAAACAATTCCAGTTGTCATATATATTTATCCGCTCCCTTAGCTTTAATAATCTTCGCAAGCTGCATGCCGACCGTTTCAGGGTCAGAGCCGGTTACTGTACCGCTCGCAGTGAAGGTGCCGTCAGGCGAGGCAACAATTCCCCGCAGCGTGATAATTCCATTCTCTATTGACGCAAGCGCGCCAAGGGGAACATGGCACCCGCCGCCGAAAGCCCGGAGGAATGATCTCTCCGCACGTACTGTTGTTTCAGTTAATGTGTCAGTGAGTTCCCGGACAACAGAGAGGGTGAAGGAATCGTCCTCCCTTACCTGGATTCCAAGTGCTCCCTGAGCGGGCGCGGGAAGAAAAATCTCCGGCTCAAGAACCTGTGTCCTGAAGGCGCTTATGTCAAGGCCGATCCTCTCTACGCCGGCTTTTGCCATAACTATTGCATCGTAATCGCGATCTTTAAGTTTCCTGAGTCTCGTGTTGACGTTGCCGCGGAGGGCTTCAACACGGATTGAATTGTCAAGGCTCCGGAGCTGTGCCATACGGCGCATCGAGCTTGTCCCTATGAGTGCTCCTTCCCTCACGTGTAACTTGCCCCGCTCTTTATACACATCGTCATGCATGATCAGCATGTCGCGGGAATCGGCCCGTTCAGGCACAGCCGCTACTTTCAGTCCTTTTACATCCTCCGTGGGGAGGTCCTTCAGGGAATGCACAGCAAGGTCAATCCTGTTCTGTAGAAGCGCCTCTTCGATTTCTTTGGTAAAAAAGCCCTTCCCCTCCATCTTTACAAAGGAAACATTTTGTATCCTGTCACCCTCGGTTTTTATTATAACAAGTTCGGTTTTATCAATCCCGATGAGGCCGGCAACGTGTTTTGCCTGCCAGAGTGCGAGTTCACTCCCCCTTGTTCCTATCCTTATCTTTTTTTTCATCTGTCCCTGCATATAAATCCTGTAATGACACAAAAATACAGGGCATAAGCGTTTTATGTCAAGGCATAATGTTAAGCAGGTTTATGATTATAATCTGAATTGAATGATCCGGGGAGAGGCTAAATGCCGGCAGAAAATACATCATTTATTGGCCGGAGACGGAGAATTAACCATGTCAAAGATAGACCCAGCAGGGCGCCGGCAATGACATCCAGGGGATAATGCACTCCGAGGTAAATCCTGCTCAGCGCAACAAGGAAAGCTGTAAAATAAAAAACCGGTCTTTTTTTAGTATATATCGCAGAGAGAATTACTGCGATCATAAATGCATTAGCCGCATGCCCGGACGGGAATGAAGAAAAGAACTGCATATCTGCCAGCTGCGCACGGACGACAGCATCCTGAATGACAAACGGCCGCGGGCGGTGTACAAGGTGTTTCAGCAATTGATATATTCCCGCATTCACAACGTAAATCAGTGCCATGTTGAGGCAGGAAAATAAATATCTCATGGGTAGTACAGCCGCAGCGGGATCGCCAGTATTAGAACAGTGCATGTTCAAACCGGGAAACTTCCGGTATGCAAGAAGACCGAGAAGTGGAATCCACAGCCATATGGTTACGGGATCAGCAAGGTGAGATATCAGGGGCATGAAAATATCGAAAGCAGAATTACTCCACCCCGTGTTTATCAGTGTGAAAAGAGTTTTGTCAACATCGGTAAATAAAGTCATTTTAATCCTGGAGAAAACATTTTATGTAAATTTAAATCTGCATGGCAGGATTATAAGATTTCGGAATTTGCTTATTTTAACAGGTTCCTTCTCCGGATGTTTACGGCTGCTGTCTAATTAATCAAATGACCGTCCTTCGTGCTGTTCAGGGTTGATGTCAGCCGGTCTTTAACCTCCGAGAGGTCAAGGCTTTCAAGGTTGGCGTTAACCAGAGCTTCAAGGTCGTCAACAATTATATCAAGATCAGCGGCTGTGGGGTGATGATCAAAAATAAACACAAAATATGAATTATAACTTTTAGTGATTCTTATTCCGAGTTCAGTAAAGAAAACGCTGTGGCCGTCCTTCAGGAGGATGCCTGTCCTCATGCTGTCTCCCGGGTTCAGAATCCCTTCATGCCGTGCAAAAAGTTCATCATAATTCTCATCAAATATCCTGTGCTCAGTATTTGAATCAACCAGGGTGTTTATAAATGAATGTATCCCGAGAAATTTAAAATATATATATGGTTTTTCCATGATTTTTTCCTGTCCCGTGAAAATATCCGGCCTCTATATTCCGGTGTATGCAATATACAGATTTCTGTAACTAAATCAAGGATTAATTTACTTCATGTTGTTGTTATAAATATACCTGATCCCTTTCATGGTAAGAACAGGATCATAAACAGCGTCTATTTCAAGGTCCTGCATGACACGGTCGGCAAAGCCTCCCGTAAGGATCACCTTGAACTTTTTTCCGTAAAATTTTTCCACCCTTGACACGACGCCTTCAATCATGGAAATCCAGCCGTAATAAAAACCGGACTTGATTGCGTTGACAGTATCCCTTGCAACCAGTTCTTCGGGTTTTTCAAAAACAATCTCGGGCAGGTTGGATGCCGCGTCAGCCAGGGCCCTTATTGTTGTGCCTATGCCGGGCGCGATAAGCCCGCCGTCGAACATTCCGTCCTGGTTTAACACATCATATGTCGCGGCTGTACCGATGTCTATCACGACACAGCCTGCACCGTGTTCCCTGAAAGCGGCCTCGGTATTTACTATGCGGTCTATGCCGACTTTTGTTTTATCTTTATAATTTATTCCGATGGCGAATTTTGAATCGTATTTAATTTCAAATATGTCAATGCCGAAAAGTTTTTTTACAGCTTTATGATAGAGACTGCTCACCTCGGGTACGACGCTTGAGAATGCGGCATCAGTGATATCAGCGGAAATTTTTTCGAAGTCACCCAGGCTCTTAAGGGATTTAATAATATTTTCTGCAAGCCTTGATTCATCCCCGCGCTTCTCTGTCCTGAACCTGCATGTTTTTTCAGGGATGACAGACTCGTCGTCGTAAAGGCCGAGCATCGTTGTGGTGTTGCCGACATCAAATCCTATGAACATGTTCAGGCCTTCACCCTGAAGTCGCCAAGGCGTTTGATCAGCCCGTCATTTTCAATCCTGTTCAGGAGGGGCAGTATATACTTTCGTGAAAGACCTACCGCATCCTTGGCTTCCGGAACTGTAATTTTGTCCCGGGTGCTGAAGAGTTCAAGAATTTTATTAATCATCTCATCATAAACCTGTTTATGGTAGATGATATTACCGTCAAGGCTTACAAGAAAGCCCAGCTTTACAAGATCGCGTATATCCTTTTTCTTTATGTCATCGGTTACACGCTCCAGTTCTATACCGTCACCTGCCTGCAGTTTGAGTTCATCCAGCACCTTTTTTTTTGCAGCTGTGAGCGTATCCTCTGTGACCGAATCTTTCGTGAAGAAGCGCCCGTCTTTCTCCAGCAGGACATCATCTTTTTGTATCTCTTTCATCAAGATTGCGCAGATCTCCATTGCCACGCCGGACCTGTCCGAAATCTCTTTCATGTTGGGGCCGAGCAGTGAATTCACCGCGCGCCTGACCGAAGTCTTTGATTCAGTGTACCAGTCATTCCATATAACATAGTCATTGCGGGAAAGAATGCTGCCCGACTGTTCCAGGTCGGTAAGTATCTTTTCAGCAGCACGTTTGCTCGCGGGAAGAAATGCATGAATATTTTCACGCAGCATCCAGCCGTTTACCGCGATGTTCAGCGCGATAAAATCCTCGCGTGTCTTTATGTCCATGCCCGCTGCAAGCGACTTCAGCCCTTTCCGGTGGCTATGGGGATCAAAGCGGGGAATAACAATACGGCCGCCGCCGATTATCCTGTAGCCTCCGGGATTCGCCAGGACAAAGGGCTGACCGGGATAGAAATAGTTTCTTTCATCAAATCTGATGCGCACAAGGGTTTCGCCCTGCAGTGTGTCGTTTTCGTTCAGCAGGATGAGCTTTCCGGTAATTGAATCTGTTCCGGTGAGGAGTTCGATATGCGTATTGTTCTTAACCTTTTTTTTGCCGCCAAGGAGTTTTGCAATGGCAATAACATCGTCTGTGGCTGTAAAAAAGTTGCTGCGGCAGATAATGTTCCCCCTGCGCAGCTCCTCCATTGCAATTCCGCCAAGGTTCAGGGCGGTACGCTGTGAGGGCACACCCTCCTGGAGTTCCTTGTAGTGGCTCTCGATCTTTTTGATCTTCACTTCTTTTGAAGCAGGCAGAACGGTGACGTTTTCGTTATCCCTGAATATGCCGTTCTTCAGGGTACCGGTTACAACAGTACCAACTCCACGCGGTGAAAACACCCTGTCCACGTACATGTAAGGTTTTTCAGTATCAGCAGCCTTCGCGAGTTTTTTAAGATTTTCCAGCACCAGATCCCTCAGTTCCGCGATTCCCTGGCCTGTTTTTGCCGAAACAGGCTTAATATCCGAGCCTTCGTATCTTGTACCTGCAAGTTTCTCCTTAACGTCATCTGTCACTATGCTTATCATCTCGTCGTCGCCAAGATCAGACTTGTTGATGACAACGATAATGCGTTCGATTCCCAGGAGCTGCAGCACCCTGAAATGGTCCTCGGTCTGGAGCATCCAGCCGTCATCGAGTGCTATGACAAGCATCGCTATGTCAACGCCCCATGCGCCTGCAACCATGTTGCGTATAAACCTTTCGTGACCTGGTACGTCAACAATGCTCACTGTCCCGAATCTGGGGTAGTCAATGCTCGCGAAACCGATGTCGATTGTCATCTCGCGTTCTTTCTCTTCCGGCAGCCTGTCGCAGTCAATACCTGTCAGTGCCCTGATAAGTGAGGTCTTGCCGTGGTCAATGTGACCTGATGTTCCGACTATATACATTCAGTTTTCCTTTGTCTGTTTTATGTAATTACGCGTAGTAGTGAGTATGCTTAGAAATGAATCAATACATCTTTTCCAGATGCATATTATTTTCCTGTTTCCCCGGCCAACATCTTTACTGCACCCGCCAACTCCTTCAGATCCCTCTCAAACACCGTAAGGAAATTCAGTATAAAATTTCCCTCCTGGACAACGCCGGTTACAGGTGGTGTGCATGAAAGAAAATAATCATAAACCGCGTCTGGCGACATGCCGGGAACATTCACCTCGATCCCCCAGCTTTCTATCATCTTCCCCGGCATTGATCCTCCCCCGAAAGTACCGCGCACTTTTATCTTGTTCAGTATATCTTTAGCGGGTCCGCACATCCTTATAAACCGTGTCACAAGGTGAGACACTTCATCGTGTTTGCGCATGATCATACTGCGAAGTTCAATAGTATCTTCCGCCGAGTTCACATACTTCAGTAAAACTTCCTGCAGGATCATATACGTGATCTTGTCAACGCGCAACATGCGCATAAGAGGATTCTTCCTCAGTCGTGCAATAAGGTCTTTGCGTCCGGTGATGATTCCTGCCTGGCAACCGCCTAAAAGCTTGTCGCCGCTGAAGCATACAAGGTCAGGTCCCTGGATAAGTTCGCTGTACACTGTCTGCTCGAAACTACGGATAGGGGTTTCGGTCAGGTTGCCGCTCCCCAGGTCCCGCACAAAAATTACATTCTCATTCTTGAGGGAGGCAAGTTCCTTCAGAGAAGGTGATTCGGTGAATCCCTTAATTTTAAAATTTGATGTGTGCGCGGAGAAGAGCATACCCGTGTTTCCGGTTATGTTCCCCGCGTAATCGTCTATTGTTGTGATGTTAGTTGTCCCGACTTCGACAAGTTTTGCGCCGCTCTGCGCCATGATGTCAGGTATCCTGAATCCGCCGCCGATCTGGATCAGCTCACCCCTTGATACAATGGCCTCTTTACCTTCGGCGAACTCTTTGAGTATAAGGAACACGCTTGAAGCATTGTTGTTTACAATAAGAGCATCCCCGCCACCGGTAAGAGTGCAGATCATCTCCTCTGCAAATCCGCCGCGTTTGCCCCGTTTCTTTTCAGGTATGCTGAACTCAAGGTTGCAGTAGCCTGATATTTCATCTTTCAGCTTTGTGAAAATATCCTCGCCCAGGGGAGCGCGTCCAAGGTTTGTGTGAATCACCACACCGGTGCAGTTGATGACGCGTTGAATTTTTTCTTTCCTCTTCCGGATGCACGCTTCAAGTATCATGGATTTAAGGGTGCCTGCGTCTGCAGCGGCGCCTGCAAGTAAATCAGTCCTGTACTTCTCGGTGCATCTCCTGGTAAGAGCGGTTACATTCGACCTGCCGATTTCAGGAATAAATGCCGCGATTTCATCATCCTGGAGCAGTTTTTCCACCTGGGGTATGTTTCTTAAAAGTTCATTCATACTGTATGCACCCTGTCCTGATCTTTATTGTAATCTCTATATTAACGCATGATATTTCAAGAAGAATTTATTTGCATGTAAATTCATTGTAATAATTTACCCGTTTTAAACAAAATTATAAATCACAGGATTGCTTTATAAACATTTATTGACTTTAGAGGGATGTAAAAATATATATAATTCATCATCATCTCCCGGAGCATTTTATGGATATTAAAGCAAGAATCGAACAGAGCGTACAAGAGGCCGTCTCGGAGGAACTTGGCAGCAGCATTCACCCTGATAAGCTTAATGCGGTGATAAGCCGGATCACAGGCAGGCTTGCAACCCTTGTCACTCCTGATGAACTTGTACTGCTGGGAATAAAACAGCACAGGGACCTGCGAAAAGAGATGGCTGTTGTTTCTGTTATCGGTGAAGACTCGGTGGGGATTGTTGCCGACGTCACACGCATACTTGCAGAGAACCGTGCAAATATTGAAGGTATGAACCAGGCCATAGTAAGCGGGTACTTTGCCCTTATCCTGACCATTGATATCTCCGGGATGAAAGTTCCGATTGACGAACTTCAGAAACTCATGGACCAGGTTGCCGGTCAAAAACACCTCAAGATATACATCCAGCACGAAAACATCTTCACAAGCATGAACAGGATCTAGGTACAGCCATGAACTTTGATGTATTTGAAATACTTGAAACGATAAAGATGAACGCCCTGGAAAACCTGGACGTTCGCACTGTAACCCTGGGGCTTAGCCTCTTCGACTGTGTCACGGGATCGATCGGGACAACAGCACAGAAGATACGGGACAAGATGCTTTTCCGCGGATCAAAACTTGTCGAAACCGCAGACATGGTTGCCGGACGCTACGGCGTAAAAATAGTAAACAAGCGAGTTTCCCTTACTCCTCTCTCGCTTGTATTCGGCCAGGCTCGTTCAGTCGAGGAATACGTAAATGCCGCGAAGATAATCGATGATGCAGGCATGGAACTGGGTATAGACTTTATAGGCGGATACTCGGCACTCGTTCACAAGGGGATCACAGCGGCAGAAAGTGCGTTCATTGAATCGATACCCGAGGTACTGGCCTCAACCACCCGCTTATGCAGTTCTGTTAACGTTGCCACAACAAAGTCCGGCATAAACATGGATGCGGTTCTGCGCATGGGGCACATTGTTAAAAGAACTGCGGAACTTACAGCTGACAGGCAGGCAATAGGCTGCGCTAAACTTGTTGTGTTCGCGAATATTCCGGAGGACAACCCGTTTATGGCAGGTTCACTGCATGGTCCTGGTGAAGGGGACTGCACGCTCAACGTTGGAGTTTCCGGGCCAGGCGTTGTATTCAGGGCAGTTGAAAGTCTCCCGCATAATGCTGACCTGGGGCTTGTTGCTGATACAGTAAAAAAGACAGCGTTCAAGATTACACGAATGGGCGAACTTGTGGGACGCGAAGTGGCTAAAGAACTGGGCGTGGCATTCGGGATACTCGACCTGTCGCTCGCGCCAACGCCGGCAATCGGCGACAGCGTTGCAGATATACTGGAAGCAATGGGGCTTGAAGCATGCGGAACTCATGGTACAACAGCAGCGCTGGCCCTTCTTAACGATGCGGTAAAAAAAGGAGGCGCGTTCGCATCATCGTTTGTCGGTGGACTTTCCGGCGCGTTTATTCCTGTAAGCGAGGATGCTACAATGGAACTCCGCGCAGCCGAAGGGAAACTTACATTCGACAAACTCGAAGCGATGACCGCGGTCTGCTCCGTGGGCCTTGATATGATCGCTATTCCCGGCGACACAACGGCAGAAACAATCGCCGCAATCATAGCCGATGAAATAAGCATAGGCGTAATCAACTCGAAGACAACGGCCGTACGCCTTATTCCTGTTCCGGGAGCCGGACCCGGTGACGAGATATCGCTCGGAGGGCTGCTGGGGAAGGCCAGGATTATTCCTGTTCACAGAGAATCGGCTTCTGTGTTTGTGAAACGCGGCGGAATGATCCCGGCGCCTATACAGTCGTTGAAAAATTAATAACAGGGTTTCTTAATACACAGGTACTCAACCGGTGTATGCAGGGGTTTTGCGCGGTGAAGGATTTCAGCATATAATCCCCTGAATCACATAGTATATAAGCGGGATAAAAACTGCAGGGAGCATGTTGCCCACCTTGATCTTCTTTATCTCAAGTATATTAAATCCTATAACCATAATAAGAATACTGCCCACAAGAGAAGTCTGCAGGATGACTGTATCAGTCAACCAGGGTTTTATCACCCCCGCAAGAAGGGTGATAAAACCCTGGTAGAGAAAAACCGGTAATGCTGAAAAAACGACACCGATACCCATTGCAGCACCGAAAATTATTGCACTCACTCCATCAAGCACTGCCTTTGCAAAAAGGGTCGATGTGCTGCCCGTAAGCCCGTCTTCAAGTGAGCCCACAATGGCCATCGCACCAACGCAGTACAGGAGGCTTGCGCTGACAAAACCTTCGCTGAAATTGCCGCCTGCCCTGCCGATTCTCGTCTGAATCCATTGACCGGCTCTTTCCAGTTTCTGTTCGATATTCATAAACTCGCCCAGCACCCCTCCGATCACCAGGCTGAAAATCATAAGCATAACAAACTGCCTGTCCAGAGCTCCTTCGGAATTGATCATGAAGATACCCTGGAGGCAGCCTGAGAGCCCGATAATCAGCACTGCAAGTCCAAGTGCCTGCATTATGGTCTCCCTATATCGTTGGGGCAGACCTGACTTTAACAGCACACCTGCTGTTCCCCCTGCAATTATCGCTCCGGAGTTTACTATTGTTCCCAGTCCAATCATTTTGTATTGCCTCAACCTGACATTAACAGTGAACTTTTAGATGTCAATATTAAACAGTTTTTGCCACAGAGGCGCAGAACACACAGAGGGCGAAAAATTTTTTACAAAGATGGATACAGATGACTCCCGGTTTGCATCAAAGACAACCTTTTCGTGATTGGCATAAAGTTTTGTAGCCCCTTCCGGCGGCGGTTGTCACTTACGGAATAAGTATTTTGTTTCTACCGCAGAGACCTCCGTGTACTCTGTGCCTCAGTGGCAAAATTTTCTTTTTGCCTCGTTGTTAAGATAGTTTTAAATGTGCACAATCTCCGGATTATGTCGCAAAATGTGCAACGATATCTATGTTGCTAAAAAAAAATTTATGTCTAAATAGCAGGGATAATCTACTAAAATTTGAGTTTTCCACAAACTTATCCACATTATCCACAAAAATATCCACATCGTTCATTAATTTCCTGAAGATTTCTGCCGTATAACGGTAAAATATTTAATAATTTACTAAAACTCCTCTTTTATATGCGACATAAGCACGTAAAGTCTGATTCATTCAGGGGATTTTACTGCATCTCCCGGTAAATCATGCTCTGACCCCTGAAATTCCGGAAATTAATGAACCTTGCGTTTGGCGGGACAGTAATTTTTTTTTGTACAGTTTTCTTCAGCTGTGGATAACTTCTTTTTCTTGACTTGCCGCTGAACAAACCCTCTGAATATACAAAAAAACTGATGGTGGTAAACATGGAAAATGCTGTTATATTCGAAGTCGAACAGAATACCGCAATTATAACTTTAAACAGGCCTGAAAGAAGAAACTCCATTAACAGGGCTCTTCTTGCTGGACTATACGATTCAATTGACCGGGTTGCGCAGAGTGACGAGATCAGGGCTGCTGTCATTACTGGTAATGGAAAGTCATTCTGTTCCGGGATAGACCTTTCTGTCATAGGCAAGGAGAACATTTTTGATCCGCGCGGTGACGGGATCGACCTTCCCGAGGTTTTCGGCAGGTGCGGAAAGCCCATAATCGGAGCTGTCAACGGCCATGCAATTACAGGCGGATTTGAGATTGCCCTTAACTGTGATTTCCTCATAGGGTCAGAGCAGGCCATGTTCGCCGATACACACGCAAAGGTTGGTATTCACCCCGGCTGGGGAATGACAGCTCTGCTCCAGGATGCGGTAGGGAGACGCATGGCAATTCAGATGTCTATGACTTGCCAGTTTATTGATGCACATCAGGCGCTCAGGTGCGGGCTGCTGAACGAGGTAGTTCCAGCCGAAAATCTTCTCACACGGGCAAAGGAGATCGCGTCCCAGGTTTGTGCTGCCGGAAAGGATATGCAGATGACAGTGAAAAGTCTGATTGAATACCGGAAGTCCGCGACCCTGAAAGAGTCCTATGACCATGAAGGGGAGGAGTTCAGGAAATTTTTAAAGAAGCATATGCCGAAATAGCAGGATCAGAATGTCCCGCTTCCGTTCAGGCAGAGGTAGCTGAGTATGTTTGAATTGTAGTCGTTTACAGGGACTTTTTTCTTTTCTATGACAGAGTTGAGGTTAAAGATGAACTCCATCCCGAGTTCATCAAGCCTCCCGGTAATCCTGTTGAATATGTTTTTAGGCAGCCTGTCTATGAGACACGCGGCGCTTATCAGTTTCTTCTCATCTTTAAGTATCCTGTCCAGGACCTTCAGATCAATTCCAAGAAGAATGTTCCCCATTGAAATATGTATCTCCGTAAGCCATGTCTTGTCAAAATTGTACTGCGGTGCGGAATTCAGCAGCCGTAAAATCCATTCAGCGTCCGGATTATCGTTTATTTTCTGAATTACCATTTCTGCATGAAGCAAAGCCAGTGTGCACTCTTCGCCTGTTTCGGGAAAGTGGTTTTTGCAGAGTTCGGGAAGGCTGAACTCTTCGGCATACTTAACCAGCCCGGCCATACCGTTGGCACTTTCCCGCAGGGCGCGCCAGTTGAGGCCCTTGGAACTGCTGTACTTGAGTCCAAGCAGGGAGAGGGCTTTCAGGCAACCTGATGTGCAGTTCCTGAACATGTTATAATAATAATCGAGGTACAGGTCATCTGTAAACGAGAGCAGTGTTTTTGCTATGGGTATCTGCAGGTCGGTTATATCTTCGGATTCGCTTACCAGGATAGGGACAACTTCAGACAGCTGCATTTTTTTTATTATTACAAGGTCGTCGTGGTAAAGTATGCGGTTTTTCAGATTCTTCAGGTACTGACCTTTATTGTTGAGAGCTTCCAGTATGAATACCAGCCTGGAGTAAAGGTCATCGATAATATAGTCCTTTATATTGATGTCATACTCGCTGTTTTCCCTGAACTCGTATACGATCTGGTCCAGAAGTTCAACAAATACAATCTGTATTTCGTCGGTAAGGTTCAGGTCGCCCGGTGTGATATAATCGCCAAACTGGGCAATAGCAATATCTGCCGCACTTTTCAGGGTTTCGCTTCTTGAAGCACCAGTTCCAAGCATCGAAAAACAGTCATTTATGACTGTACTGAGCGGGGCCCTGCTTTTTTCTCTGTTCTTGAAGTTCATTAGAAACAATCAGTTATTCCCAAATCCGCATAGAATCACGCGAAGTAATTAATCAGAAGATGACCCGGGGATCATGACTTCCTTTCTTCTTATGGTTAATTCATTTTTTCCGGGCTGATTGTCCACATTTTTTTTATTTTTTATTCGGGATTTAGAGTCCATTATATAAGAGCATTATTCTGCTGCCGGAATTTTACAGCCCGGCAGTGCTTTATGGGGAATCTTTTATACAGTGAATTTACTATTAAGGGGTAAAAACTGTTTGACAGGCCTGCTTCCAGATGCGGTAATCAATAAGGATTATTAATGGATTTCCTGAAAGTTTTTACCTGCAGATGATAATCCAAAATTGAGGTTATACCAGCACACAATTTATGGCCCTATTAAAAGCAGTAGACGAAAACTATAAGTCATTTCTGAAATTCAACGAGACGAAGTATGCCCGGTTTCAAGGGCTTGTTACCAACGCCACGGCTAAAAAGGTCATAAACTCGATCCCCGCAGTTCTTTGCATGAACGATAAAAAGATCCCAGGTTATGTTGAAGGATGCGGCCTCTACGGCATCTGCGGTTATACCCCTGACCAGGAAACTGCCAGGTTTATCAAGGCAAGATTCGGTGTGGATTTTACGTATCAGGGCAATCCCCGGTTTATAGAAATGCTCTCAGTCATGGGGAGCGTGGGGACTATCGCCTATAACAAGAAATCGGATTTTGACTTCTGGGCATGCATTGATAATTCAGGCGTAAAAAACGATGACCTTGCGGCCTTTGCCCGTAAAATTGAAGAGGTCCAGAAATGGGCCATGAAAGAGGGCGGTGTCGAGGTTCATATATTCATTAACGACGTGAATAACCTGCGCAGGAATATTTTCGCGGAGGATGAGGATGAGGGTTTCGGCTCAACAATAGGAGCCGTGCTCAAGGACGAGTTCTTCAGGAGCTCAATCATTATGGCGGGCAAGGTCCCGTTCTGGTGGGCGGTTCCGGGATTTGTGCCCGATTCTGAATATGATAAACTTTTTACATCACTTCCGGAAGAGGATCGTAAAAACAAATTTATTGATATTGGCAACCTGTACAGGATCTCGAAAGAGGACTTTATGGGCGCAGCCCTGTTCCAGCTGATTAAGGCTATAGGAAATCCCTTTAAGTCGATCCTGAAAATAGGGATACTGGAAAAATATCTTTTCAATACTGATAAAGCACTGCTCCTGAGCCAGAAGGTCAAGAGTTCCATAAACAGGGGGGAAATGAGCGGTGTCCTTGACTCCTACCTGCTGATGTTCAACGAGGTGTACAGGTATTACGGCGAAGTGCTCGAGGACAAATCGCTCCTGAAGATCCTGCGCCAGAACCTTTACCTTAAAATTGACCCGCAGCTTTCAAAGTATGTTGCGCTGAAAGAGAGGAAAAACCTTCCGTACAAGGTCATGGTGATGTTCAGCGTGGTGAGCGAATGGGGCTGGTCAATCGAGGAGATCCGTGACCTTGACGATTTTGAAAGCTGGGATTACAACCGCATCATGCAGTTCTGGAACAGCATAAAAAAATTTATGCTGCTCTGCTACCAGAAGATTTCACGCGAGATGCCCACGCTTAACCTGAAAAACAAAATCTCCGATTCGGACTTTAAACTTCTGAGCAGCAAGATCAAGGCGAACTTTTCAGTTGAGTCCGACAAGATCGAAAACTTTATAACATTCAAGGATACCCCGAACGAACCTTTCCTGTATATTGAACCTGAAAAGCAGGGTGTCAGGGAACTTGGCTGGAGAGTTTATAAAAAGCTGCGGATTGATAACCGGATTGAAAAGGAGATCGGGATAAGGGCAGAGGATGACCTTGTGAAGCTGCTTGCATGGTGTTCGATAAACCAGATATATGAGCCAACGTTCAGCCGGCTCTTCTTTGAATCAGGTTACCAGCATATCAATAAAAATATTGTCGTGTCCCTGCTCGACAGTATTTTTAACATGTTTAATTCTGAAAAGGGGCACCTGCCTAACAAGTTCTACCTCCAGCCCGCCAGGACCAGGAAGAATATGATCATCATGAACTTTAACGACAGCAAGGCAGATACAATCGTATCGTTCTATCACCTGTACATGAACACATGGGGCGAGGCCTTCCTGAAATTTTATACAAACAGTTCAGACCTTATCATGATATTTTCCAAGGTTATGAAGGACGGCCTTTATTTTAAAAAGGAGTTTGATGATTTCTGCAGCTTTGCATCGCCCGAACCTCACAAGCGCCTGTATAAAAATGTAGAAAAAACCTTCCGAACTGCATATGAGTTTTTCCTCCATGGCAAGGATTATGTAAACCAGCGCTGCCTTACAAGTCTTGAAAATAGTATTATCTGCGTAACAAGAGAGGATAACGAGATATCCGTTGGATCATTTAACGGTGTGGCAGAGATGCTCTCCTTTATTTCACTCAGACCATACAGGTATCCGGACATTAAAATAAATTCCGAGGACAACAGCAATCTGAAAATCCTTGAGGAGATATACTCAAAAAGGTCAGCAGGAAGTATTACACTTGTGTACGAGGATAAGTCCAAGTATATTGTTATATATATTATAGATGAAAACGGCAATGTTTTCAGCTATATAAAAAAGAAAAACGATGCCGATTCCCTTGAATATGCATACAGGTTCTGCGGGAACACGGTAAAAAATATCCGTACTTCAAATACCGGAAGGTCAATCAATCCTGATATCTTCTGCCATAAACTTGAAGTTGACAAGTATGGCAAGTTCACCTTCCGCGATGAATCAAGAAGAATGCGGGAGCTTGATACGATTAATGCTGATTTTCCTGACGCGGTTAAGGTTGAAGTGATCAACAACCAGGGGCAGGTCTATTACGTGATAAAGCAGAAGGATATTAACATCGGGCCTGTTGTGGTTTCGGCAATTCACGAAAAATTAAAGCAGCTTAAAATTGCAGGGGCGGGTCCGCTTGAAATAATCGACCTCAGGTTCAGAAATTTCCCTGCAGAAAAACTTGAAGCGGGGAGCACTCACTATTTTCTTGAAAAATACAAGCTTGAAAAAATGATGGGTTCCACACTGTAGCGGGAATTAGTCAGCGGGGAAATTCTCCCTGAAAAAACGTACTTTCTTTTCCCTGTCAATGACCTTTTTATTCAGTGTTCCCTTTTCAAGGGCAACGTCCAGAAGCTTCACGGCTGTATCATCTGTTGAATCATCCGTATCTTCTGTCTGTTTGCGGGCTGCTTTTATCTCTTCTTCGTTCTTTTTTTCTGCACTGGCAGGTTTTGCAGCTTCTTTTTTATCTTCACTCTTTATTGCGTTAAAACGCGCGTCTATCTGGTCCTGGGTAAGCATGGGGATATCATCGTCATCGGGAAGCTCGATTGCAGGTTTGCGTTGTGGTTTTGCCTGGGCAGGCTTCGCCGCAGGTTTTGCTTTCTTTACGGATTTATTTTCATGTGTCTGCAGCGGTTCGGGTGCTGCTTCAGTTTTTTCGCCTTCTATTTCGGCCACGAGGTTTTCCGGCGGATTTTCAATCTTCAGGTTGAGCAGTTTGATCCTTTCATCGAGCATGATGTTTATCTGTTTTTCGATTGTCATGTAGATTGGGGTGGTGAATGACTTTTCCCTGGTAAGGGTTTTTTCCAGTTTGCGTAGTTCCTTTATGTCATTATCAATTGTTTCAACTCTTTTTAGTACATGGACAACTCTCATATAAACCTCTTGCCGGGAGTGGATAGAATCTGCTGCTGCATAATAATTTATACCAAAACAGCGGGCTGAAAGTCAATAAGTTTTTGACCTGTATTTAGTCTGCCGGCCTTATGAGACAATTTATTATTGACAGATGTTCCTCCGGGGATACAAAGGTTAACAGGAAAACCACTTTTATCCCGGAGTAATGATGTGTCACCGGTTACAGAATACACAGATTCAGGATACATAAAAAATCTTGAAGCCGCAAACAAATTCCAGGCAATTGAAGAGCTGGCAAGAGTTTTTGAAAACAGCAGTTTCTGCAGCGATATCGAGTCTCTCATAAATGCTCTCAAGGAGAGAGAGGAGATCATGAGCACCGGGATCGGTTTCGGTATTGCGATTCCCCACGCTAAAATCAATGCAGTCGTGGAGATGGCATTTGCCATAGGAATCTCCCGCAGGGGGATAGATTTTGATTCCATGGACGGCCAGCCTGTCAATCTTATCATACTGGTTATTGCCGGTGAAAAGCAGCACAAGGACTACCTGAGGCTTCTTTCCAATATTATGGCGATTCTGAAGAAAGACCCGGTAAAAGAAAAAATAATACGGTCATCATCCCCCGAAGAGATAATCGAGATTCTTAAAAACGAATCATAGAAACCCGCGACTTATCCGCACAACAAGAGGTATATGCAATGGCTGAAAGGGAATATAATTTTACTGACATTGAAGAGAAATGGCAGAGGATATGGAATGAAAAGGGTTCATTCCTGAACCGCGTTGATAAAGCCAGGCCCAAGTACTATGTCCTGGAGATGTTTCCGTACCCATCCGGACGCATCCATATGGGGCACGTAAGGAACTATACAATCGGCGATATCATGGCCCGCTACAGGAGGATGAAGGGATTCAATGTGTTTCACCCCATGGGCTGGGACTCGTTCGGACTGCCCGCAGAGAACGCGGCGATCAAGAACAACACTCCGCCGTTCAAATGGACCTCGGAAAATATTGAAAACATGAAAACCCAGCTGAAAAAGCTCGGTTTTTCCTACGACTGGACGCGCGAGGTTGCCACATACAAGCCGGAGTATTACAGGTGGAACCAGTGGATATTCCTCAAGATGCTGGAGAAGGGGCTTGCCTATAAGAAGGTGTCGTCGGTCAACTGGTGCCCTGAGTGCCAGACCGTACTTGCGAACGAGCAGGCTGAAAACGGTGTCTGCTGGAGATGCGATTCCGAGGTCACGCAGAAGGAGCTGGAGCAGTGGTTTTTCAGGATAACTGATTATGCGGACGACCTTCTTGCAGGCCATGACGAGATCGCGGCAACATGGCCTGAGCAGGTCATTACCATGCAGAAGAACTGGATAGGAAGGTCGACGGGTCTTAAAGTGAATTTTAAACTTGAGTCAGGCGAAGACTTCCCGATTTTCACCACGCGTCCGGATACAATTTTCGGTGTTACCTTCATGGTTATAGCACCTGAACACCCGCTGCTTGAAAAAATTACGGATCCGAAAGTAAGGGCATTCATAGATAAATGCAAGAACCAGTCCATGGTTGACCGCACATCAGATGCAAAGGAGAAGGAGGGGATAGATACCGGCATTAAGGTGATCAATCCCTTTAACGGCGATAAGGTCTCACTCTATGTGGGAAATTTTGTACTGATGGAATACGGAACAGGTGCGATCATGGCTGTTCCCGCGCATGATACCCGCGACTTTGCCTTTGCGAAAAAGTACGGCATCCCCATGAAACTGGTAATAGACAATCCAGATGCACCGCTTAAACTGGAGAATATGACCGAAGCATATACAGCAGAGGGTGTGTGTGTCAATTCCGGTGAGTTCAGCGGACTTAAAAATACAGATGCCATAGAAAAGATTGCCGTATCTGCAGAGAAAAAGGGTATAGGTAAAAAAACTGTAAACTACAGGCTCAGGGACTGGGGTATATCCAGGCAGCGTTACTGGGGCTGCCCGATCCCGGTAATCTACTGCGAAAAGTGCGGGACTGTTCCTGTCCCGGAAAAAGACCTGCCGGTAGTGCTCCCTGTTGAAGTTGACTTTAAGGGTGACGCGCAGTCCCCGCTGACCCGTATGCCGGAATTTGTTAATGTCAAATGTCCAAAGTGCGGCGGGAATGCAAGGCGCGAGACCGATACCATGGATACATTTGTCGATTCCTCGTGGTACTATGCGCGCTACTGCTCTCCGTGGAGCGATAAAATTTTTGACGACGAAGAGGTGAAGTACTGGATGCCTGTTGACCAGTACATTGGCGGAATTGAGCATGCTGTTATGCATCTCCTTTATGCGCGCTTTTTTTCGATGGTGCTGAATGACCTTGGACTGTTAAAAGACAGGGAGCCGTTCAGGAAGCTGCTGACACAGGGGATGGTAATAAAAGACGGCTCAAAGATGAGCAAGTCCAAGGGGAACGTTGTTGACCCTGACGAGATCATTAAAAAATACGGGGCAGATACAGTACGACTCTTCATGCTGTTTGCTGCTCCGCCGGTAAAGGACCTCGACTGGTCAGACAAGGGCGTTGAGGGGAGCTACAGGTTCATCAGCAGGGTCTGGAGGTTCATGCAGAAGAACAGCGCCCTTTATGCTGAGGGTTCATCACTCAATGGTATAGACCTTGATGAAGACCTGCAGAAGCTGAGGGTTGAACTGCACAGGTCGCTTAAACTTGTGACCCACGATATAGAAGAAAGGATGCAGTACAATACAGCTATTGCCCGCATGATGGAACTGACAAATGCGCTATACGCTGTGCCTGATGAACTTCTTGAGTCACAGAACGGCCGTAAGGTTTTTTCCGAGGTCGTTGAAAAGTTTATCCCGATGATGTACCCGTTTGTTCCCCACGTGGCAGAGGAGCTGTGGTCCGGTTTCGGCAAGAAGACCATGCTTGCAGAGGTCAGCTGGCCTGAATATATCGAAGAACTCACAGTGCGCAACGAGATTGAAATTGTATTCCAGATAAACGGCAAGATCAAGGCAAAGTGCATGGTGCCTTCGGAAATTACACAGCCTGAAATGGAGAAGATGGCTTTTGAAAACGACAAGGTTGCAGAGGCTGTGACGGGAAAGCAGGTGAGGAAGGTCATTGTGGTTCCAGGAAAACTTGTAAATATTGTTATAGGATGAGTTTAGTTTTCATAAAGTCCGCTAAAGCGGATGGAAATTGTATTTAAAAGCAGCAAATCATTTAAAAGAGAGGAGTATTATGAAAAATTTTTTTGCAATTCTTGCTATTGCCGCACTTGCTTTTACAATATCATGTTCAAAAGCAAGCCCCGTGAACGAGGGCAAAGCTATAATGAATTCCATGATAAAGCTTACAGATTCAACTTCTGATAAACTTGAAAATGCGGGCACAGCTAAGGATGCTGCTGCCGCGCTCGTAACCTATGTTGCTGAAATGAAGATATTAGGTGAAAGGGGTAAAGAGTTTGCTAAAAATCATCCGGGTGTGAGTTATTTGGAAGATGAAAGCAATAAAGCAGAGAATGAGGCATTGAATAAAGTAATGTATAGATTTTCCGCGGCTTCAATGAAGGCGAGTGTCAAATTTTCCGGATCAAAGGAATTTGCAGATGCTGCTTCCAAAATGCAGGATATAATGAAATAAAAAGCAGGCATTCATCTTAGAAATTGTAAAAGGGGCTGGCGGGAAACTGTCCATCCCCTTTTGATTTAAAAAACGGTGTACATTTCATGATATATGAAATATTTATGAATAGAGAAAATTCCGGAAGGTTCATATGAAAATAGCAATCGCTTCTGATCATGCGGGTTTCAGGCTTAAAGAACTCCTGAAGAAACACTTCGGCGAGCACCAGTTCACAGATGTTGGGACACATAACGAGGATTCCTGCGACTACCCTGATTATGCGGAACAGGCGGGCAAACTGGTTGCCTCAGGTGAGGTGGAAGCAGGTATTGTAATCTGCGGCACAGGAATAGGTATTTCTATTGCAGCGAATAAGGTCAGGGGGGTCAGGGCAGCACTCTGTTTCAACGAGTTCATGGCTGAGATGTCAAGGCGCCATAACAATGCCAATGTGCTTGCGCTGGGGGCCAGGGTGATCGGCGATGATCTTGCGGTAAGGATCGCCGAGGTATGGCTTAAGGCCGGTTTTGACGGAGGCCGGCATGAAAGAAGGGTTGAAAAGATCACAAAAATTGAATCAAACTGCTGATTTTCTGCCGATATAGTATTTATGAAGCGTAACCCTTTAAAATATATTGTTATACTTTTACTTCCATTGCTCCTGGCTCTTTCAAGGGACGTTACGGATATTATTGAATTTACGAGTATCCCCGACCGTCTGCTGAGCAATATAACAAAATCCACACTGCCGGACGGCAGTACTGCCTGGTCCGTTAAAGATATATGCTACAAAGATGACATAGATCTTAAAACCGACATGCTGATCAGTTTTGATAAAAAGGCATCGGCTTCTTTCAGGGACGACACCGGCCGCTATGCATTTTATTCCGCAGAGTATGTCATGGCACAGGATGATAAAGCCCTGGGTAAAGGCTGTGCATCGTTTTTTAAAAGGGACCATGGAGTAATGATAACAACTTCTGAAGGGGTGTGGCTGGGCAGCTGTGATGACCTTGGATCATTCATGATTGAGTTGAGGTTCAAGACAAACGATGCCAGGAACGGCGGACTCTTTTCACGGATCGGATATTTTTCAGGAAATAAGAAAGGTGTTGAGATAAAGATCAGGGACGGCATCCCCGTTGCAATATTTTATAATATGTTCATGGCTGACAGCGGGAAGTTGAGCAGTGCAACTCTTTCAGGCGGGGGAAAGGTATCACCTGGTAAATGGTATCACCTGAGCGTAAGTTACGACAGGCTTACGGGAAAACTGTCACAGCATGTTGACGGGCGCGAGGAGGATGTGCAGTACATGACTGCAACGGGAAAACCCTCTGAATCGGTCATGGCGGCTTCATTCGGTGTTTCTGCCGGAGACGGCGGTTTTAAATGCTCTGACCTGCCCATGGCAGTAATCGGTAAGGATTACAATGGTCTTATTGACGAGTTCAGAATATCATATGCAAGTCTTGAAGAGATTGAAAGAAGTAAAGATATTGCTTATAAAAAACATAAATGGGTAGATACAGCCGGCAGGGTACCATATAACAGGGAGGGGATAGTTACCGGGCCGGTGACTGATTTCGGCGCGTACGGCACCTCTGTTTCTGACCTTTCATGGGATGGGATACTGAAAGACGGCACATTTATCTGGATGGAATTCAGGACCTCGGACAGTATTTTTGATGAGTATAATTCAGGTGTTAAGTGGTACAGGGTGCTAAACAGCCAGAAAAAGATTTCATCTATGAAAGCAGATAACGGTGAACTTCTACGCGGCAGGTACTGCCAGTGGAGGGCCCACCTTGTGGTATCACCTGAGGGTGATGTCTCACCGTTAATGAAAAAGGTGAGTATGCGGTACTGGATCGATGTGCCGCCGTCGGTCCCGTTCGGACTTGAAGTGGCAGAGGCGGGAGACGGGTACGTGACCCTGAAATGGATGAAGAATGCTGACAGTGACCTTATGGGTTATAAAATATATTATGGAACGCAGTCTGGCCGGATTGACGGGATCATTTCAGGCGTAAACGGCGGCATTATAAACAACAGTACCACATCCGGAAAATATGTAACCGTTAAGATAGACAACAGCGTTATAAACGAAAATAAAAATGCAGACCGCAGAAACGTTCTGCTTTACCCCTTCCTGGAAAACACAGTGCTCTATTATTTTTCAGTGACCGCGTTTGATACATACAAGCCGGGGACCCCGTATAACCATGAATCTGAACTTTCCAGGAATGTCACAGGCAGGCCCTACGGCGGATCGCAGATCAGGTAGTACCTTGTCAGTACTGCCGTTCAACTGCGAGGACAAAAAGAATAATCCATCAGAATAACATCATAACATGCCGGTACCGTTTATGGTTTTAAAATACTCACCGGGACCAATAATTCCTAATTGACTCATATAATATTCATTCTACTCTGACATAATTGATACAGCAGGCATCGATTCTTAATTTCCGTGTCCTCTGTATCACAGCAGCAGATTTTAAAAAGTGCTTTATAATAATGGTGTTATGCGTACAAACAGACTGACAATTCCTGACGACCTGTATAAATCCCTGAAAGAATTCATGGGAAAGTTTCACAGCAAAGGCTACGAGTGCTACCTTGTGGGCGGCGGTGTGCGCGACCTGTACCTGGGGCATGACATCTATGACTACGATTTTGCAACAAATGCACGTCCTGAACAGGTAATGAAACTCTTCCGCAAAGTTATTCCCACGGGAATCAAGCACGGCACCGTAACAGTTATTGTGAACGAAATGGAATTCGAGGTTACCACTTACAGGGCTGACGGGAACTACTCCGACGGCAGAAGGCCCGAATCAGTATCGTATTCCGATACACTTGAAGAGGATGTAAAACGAAGGGATTTTACGATAAACGGCATGGCATACGATGTGCTGAGCGACGAAATAATAGACAAGGTCGGCGGGATTGAGGATATAAAGAAAAAGGTTATCCGGACAATAGGTGTTCCGGCAGAACGTTTCGGTGAAGACGGGCTGCGCACATACAGGGCATGCAGGTTCGCGTCAAAGCTGGGATTCGAAATTGACCCTGATACTCTGGACGCGATAAGCGGCGCGCTGGATACTGCGTCAAAGGTTTCGGCCGAAAGAATCCGCGATGAAATAATGAAGCTCATTGAAACGCAAATACCCTCAATAGGCTTTGAGTATATGCGTAAGTCCGGGCTGCTTGCGCTTTCGATACCTGAACTTGATTCATGCTACAATGTTGAACAGAACAGGTTCCATGCCCACGACATCTATTATCACAGCCTTTATTCCTGTGATGCAGCTCCGAAGGACAAACCCCTGATACGGCTTGCCGCGCTGCTGCATGACATAGGCAAGGTGAGCACAAAGAAGGGTTCGGAAGAGGGTGATTACACATTTTATAATCACGAGGTCATCGGCGCGCGCATGGGAAGGCGCATCATGAAGAGGCTCAAGTTTTCCAATTCAGATGTTGAAGCAGTAAACAACCTTGTGATAAACCACATGTTTCATTACACCGACGACTGGAGCGACGGTGCAGTCCGGCGCTTTATGCGGAAGGTGGGAGTTGAAAACATACCTGATCTTTTTCTCCTGCGCGAGGCCGACAGGATAGGTAACGGTACACGGACAGGGCTGCCGGAGCCTATTAAAAAGCTGCAGTTGAGGATCGACCGGGTCATAGAAGCTGAGAATGCCATCACCGTCCGCGACCTTGACATAGACGGAAACATAATCATGGAACACTTCCGTATCATACCCGGACCGGTAATAGGGCGTATACTTCACGAGCTCCTTGAACTTGTACTGGATGATCCCGACATGAACAGGGCCGAGATCCTTTTAGTTAAAGCAGAAGAGATATTCGCAGTTTTAAAAAACCAGGACCAGGGCTGATTCGGCTGTATGCTTAACTCCTTCTCCATCATTGATCCTGCACCACCTGAAGAAAAACGAATCCTTCTCTCTGGAGTATTTTAATTTCGCAGACCACCCGTCACCGTGCGATGTGAATCTCCCTATGTCCATGTTGTTTTCAGATGCAGGGGTAATTGCCGCATAGATAGCGTTATCCGGCACAGCCCTTACCATGGTGTATCCGGCGGACAGGCTGAAACATGTAAGGAACATGAGCTTTGATTCAACGCTCCAGAGCCATGAATTTCCTGCATCGCTGAACTGGCCCGTGCAACGTGTGCGGAGATAGAAATTTCTGCCAGGGGTGAAATTCAACAGGCCTGAACACTGCTGCGACCTGCCTTCTGAGCCGCCGTCAAGCGGAAGCTTCCTGCCGAATTTGAAATCCGCTCCGAAAATCCTGAATCCCGTGATCGATGCCATCACCTCCTCCCTGATGAAGCACCTCCGTTCGTCGCTGCCCGGATTCACAGTAAGGTCATTCTCGCTGTAGTAAGCAGCACCAGTTCTTAAATGTTCAAACGGTATTACAGAAACTGAAAAATCGAGAAGATTTTCAGGCCCTGAATCTCCGGAAGCATAAACAGACCTGAAGTTCCTGTCTGAAAATTTTCCGTTGAACGAGGAGTTGAATATTTCATTGCGAAGGGAGATTCCCCATGCAATACATTCGCCATGTGCGCTCCAGCCGGGACCTGTCCGCAGGGAGCTGACCGGCTCTGCGAAGATTGAAATGCTGCTGTCGCTGTATTCGGCAAAAATCCCGAATGAGGAGCTCCTGTCTATGCCGGGTGATGTTGAAGTCTTTTCCCAGAGGATGCGTTCACCGCATGCAGACTGGAGAGCGGTGGAAAAACCGTATAATTGTATGTGAAAAAGTTCCATGAGCCGTGAGTCTGCGATAACTCCCAGGTTAATGATGTCGACAGGTGATGCATACAGTCCGTCTTTAACGGTTTTCGCGTTAACAGTCATGAGCGATGATGAAACTGCTCCTTCGCTGACCTGCTGTTCGCTTATAAATCTCCGCTGCATTGAACAGAACGGGACTAACTGAAAATTAAAATCATCATCACCGGCTTTAACCGACGACGCAATACCGTAAAATGAATAAGCAGGATTGCCGCTCTGTGAACCTGAAAAAAGATTGTCGCGGGTAAATGAAAGTTTCCGTGAAAAAGGATCGGGCCTCATAAACTCCTTTCTGCCCATCATAATTCCGGATCCGAAGTGAAGGGAATAATTTCCGAGTACGAAAGAAAACCATTTATCTCCGGGTTCAGCCTGGATGAACCATGTACCGGTTATGTTTCCGGAATCCTGGTTCTTCATTGATGTGAAATTGAATCTGTAGATGTCATCTATCGAAAACGATGCGCCGCCTCTAAGAACTGTTGAACTGGTGCCAGCATCGAAATCAGTTATCTCCTGTGTTATCCCCGCGCGAAATACTGTTTCGGTTTCTGCACGCAGGGGCGATATGCCGGAGAGTAGCAGGAAGCATAAAAGTACTGCGGTGAAAAGAAATTGCGAAGGCTTCACTTTTCGCATATTCTCCGGATGATGCCTTTCTGGTCATCTCCAAGGGATGTGTCAGCTGAAAGGAGTTCCGGGAAGTCGTCTCCATCTGGCCCGCACATGTCGCTGTATAATGCTGCCTGGTAGGCGGGAATTCCTTCATCGATCATTTCACGGAACCTGCGTTTGACCATTACCTTGCGCGGCACATAGCCTTTATTTTTTCCCGGTTTTTTTGCAACATACCGTGTATCCGGCCTCGGGTTTTTTTCGAAACCGTAAACATGAGAAACAAGCATTTTTATCTCCTCAGGAGTGAGCCCTATCCTCACAAGCGCTTCACGAGAGAGGGGGCCTATCTGCTCCCTGTACAGGATAATCCTCCGCGCAGATGTATCGCTCAGTACTCCCAGGCTTAATAGTTCATCAAAAGTCACAGTCTGAATGCTGATCCTCTTTCCGGGGAGATTTTTTATTTTTCCGTAAACAAGGGGTTCGGTCACACCGTTTCCAGAATATGTGATACTGACCGCGTGGCTGTAACCAAGGTATGGGTGGAACCGTAAACCGTAATTGAACTCGACACGCCGATACATGAATCCAAGGTTCATAGCGAATGAATTTGTTTCGGCAGAGTATCCGAATCCTGAACTGATACACTCCAGCGGATTTACCGTAACAATAAAAGTATTGATCATACCCGCGGGATTATCTGTAATGTTCCAGGAAAATGATAGTCCCCTGCACGGCTTTGCGAGCAGGCCGCAGCCCCACTCGCTGAAAATGGCATCCTGTTTTTTTATAAGCGCATGAATATTCCGCGCCATGAACCCGGCCTGCATCCACTGGACCGGTACAAATATAAATCCGGCGCCAAAATCGTACAGCGTTTCACCATAGACGGTCTCATCGCAATCAATGGATATCCTGTACATATCCGCGGTGACCCCCGCGCCGAACCACTGAACCGGCCGTAAACCTGCACCCGCGCAAAAACTGTTCTCCCTGTATGTGCTGTCACCAAAACTGTTCCACCGCGCGGAAAGCCCAAAAACAGAACCCCCATACTGAGCAGCAGCGTATGCAGTATCGAGTCCGTAACCGTAGTAAGGTTTTCCGCCTGCAGCTGTCGCGGTAAATCCGCCGCAGTACGGGATCATCGCGGGATTAATTACGCAAACCGGGGAACTGGTATCCTGTACTGCGCGGATGTATGGAAAGAGCAGCTCCGGGTCGCTGAATCCGGATTCAAACGCAGCATTAAGCGAAAGAGAAAGTGTAATGGCCAGAAGTATATTCATGACCCTCTCGCGACAATCAGTATTATCCCGTAGCTTTCTGCCCTGCCGTTTGCGGAATCAACAGCCTCGATGCTGACGGGGTAGAGCCCGGTTAAAATTCTTCCTTTCAGGTCACGTTCGCTGATTACTGCGGTAAAGAACCCGGGTAAAGCATCGGTAACAAGAGGGCCTGTGTATATGCCCATTCCCGCTGAATTAAAGATCCTCACCCTGAGACTTGTTTTACGATAGAGGAAGAGAGGGAGTTCGATAGTCCCGGAAGTTGAGCCGTACTTGTAGACAACCCTGTTTTTAAGTGGTTTCAGTATCCTGCCGCACCCTGAAGAAATATCCGTGATGTTTTCCCTTCCAGGTGTTGCATAAGGCGTAAGCACGAAATCGTTGAATGTGCCTGTATCATCTGAACCGGTCCGTGAGAGTGTTGACCAGCTGTCCATTCCCTCAGTGCCGATATAGCAGCAGCAGTCCTGAGTGTTGGATGAAACACAGTCGTTCCACATGCCGGCTTTTATCGCGGAATTTATGTAAGACGCAATCGTTGAGTTGATCGAACCGTCCCTGTTGCTGAATGCCATGAAGTCAATGATGCCGTTATTGGCCGGATCATCATCAGAATCAATGGACACACAGCAGTCGGTGTTCCATAGGCCATAGTTGTTGCAATAAATGTCCCGTACGCGGTTATTGTTAAGGTCACCGGCTGTATCAGTTTCATCAATGGACTGTTCAGTGGTAAAATATATAACGGCGAACCTGTCGTCCCATGGAGTCTCCGGTTTATCCTCGCAGTACATCGTAACCGGCGAAGATGCAAGTGCTTCGTTCGTGCCGTAGTACATGGTCACGAAAAGGGGGGATATATCCATGGATACAGTACCAGGTGTAAGTTTCAGTTCAACCCAGTCCGTTCTTCCCCCTGCAGAAATTTCATTCAAAAGAAGTTCCCCCCTGAGGGGGGATAAATTGGAGGAGGCTAAAATTAAACTCAGTAGAATATGATTTAAACCTTTCACGTAAACCTGCTTTTAAGGAGTCTAAAAGGTATACGTGCCGGGAATGAAAAAGATTAAAAATTTTTTCAGGATTTTGAAAAAATTTTAATCAATTATAGATTGATTGCGGGGAAGCCCGGAATTTCCAACGGAAAGCCGTGAATATAAAACCCGGTGAATCAGTATTCATTTTTAAGATCAGGGTGGAGTTTTGAAATGCCGGTTGGGCATATACTGTGAGCGAACTCAATGCTGTAATGACGTTGATATAGATTTCGATATGGTTTCATTTGCCATTATCGTTGCAAATTTTTTACACGCAGCGCAAAAGGTAGACATCCCTCTGGAGGTTTTGTTGTCTGAAACTGCAGTTTTGAGCTCTGTGATTACCTGCTCTTTTTACTGTTTAATAGTATTACGCGCTGAAATATCAGTGAGCATGGCAAGGACAGCAGGCTTGACAAGGTGGCACCATCCGGGTGTTTATCCGCTTATGCGTTTTTTTTCAGTTCGTTGATCATCTCTACCATAATGGCTACATGACCGGCAAGAAGCTCGATCGATTTTGCCGGGTCATTCATTTTCTGAAGGGCAAAAAAATACTGGGCAATATCGTTGCGCAGTTTGCGGTCAAGTTCTATAACGTTAGTTATACCCTGCCGCATGCTTCCCGGTGTCATCATAATTGTCTCTTTGGTATTGGGATATACGTATTTTTATGGAATTATAACATACAATAACTATTTGTCAACGACTATAATCGGAACTTAACCCTTGACAAAATTTACTTTTTCCGGACAATTGTCCGGAAAATAATCCGGGGGGATGATTTAGACATGGAAAAACTTACTGATAAAATAAAGCTGCTCTCTAACGGCAAATACAGGCTTCCGTACTGCAACTGCCTGTTAATTGAGGATGAAATAACCTGCCTCATAGACTCAAGCCCGACAGATGATGAATTTGTGCATCTTGACGGATTGAAAGTAGATCTTATAGTAAACAGTCACAGCCACACCGACCACAATTCACGGAACAACCAGTTTGCTGAAGCAAAAATACTGCTTCACCCCGCGGAACACGCGCGCGCGGCATCGGGTGATGAATACCTCAGGGCATACGGTTTTGACCTTTACAATGCCGAGGATGTGCGGCCCCTATACCTTGCTGCAGTAAAATATGCTGCACGCCCGGCTGACGGTGAGGTCACAGATAACCAGGTAATATCAACGGGAAGCGTCGAGTTCCAGGTTCTGCATCTTCCGGGGCATACATACGGCCACTGCGGTTTTATCTTCCAGAAAGAGGGATTCATTTTTACCGCTGACATTCACCCTGATATTATTACCCAGTATGCAATGCTTGACAGCAGCGTGGATGATTTTATCAGTTCAATTAAAAAGCTGATGAGCCTTAAACCGGATACTATTGTTGCCGGGCATGGTAAGGCAATTATCAAAGGGGATATCCAGTCCAAACTTGCCGGCTATATTGATGAATTCTATAGTCGTGATGAAAAGATACTTGAACGTATCCGCGCAGGGAAACACACAGTACAGGAAATTGCAGATGACGGAATAACCTTCAAGGGAAATTTTCCCCAGCCGCGCAGCATATACTGGCTGCACGAGTGCATCATGGATCTAAAGCACCTGGAGCACCTTGAACGTCTGGGTGAAGTTGTGTGTGAAAATCGCATGTACTACACGAAGTGAATTAAAACAGGTTTAGCGCAGAATAAAAAAACGGAGCAAAGGGCTCCGTTTTTTTATTAGTGAATCATCCTTGAAACCACGGTCAGGTTCCGGCTACAGCATGCTGGATTGCTGACGCTTCCTGCATATGCTGTAAGCGGAATTTTTTCCCCATGATCAGTTTTTTACAATTAGGCGCTCCGCACCTGCATTCGAAAGAGCGGAAGAGTTCCTCTTCAGTAGTTTCGTAATCCATGGTGAGAAAATCGCCAGGTTTAATCTCCTTCACTGCTGTGAAAGTCTGAGTCTCCATGTCGCAGGACATGTTAGGGTCACAACTGTGAAGCACCTTGCCCATGAAAAATGGATCGTGAAGGTGATTCCCCTCCTTAAGCTGGAGAGTGAATAACGTTACTTCACTTAATAAAACCCCCGCGAATTTAAAAACGATGTCGCCAGGCATGAATGAAGCCTGCGATATAATACCTTCACCCACATCATCAGTTTTAATTATACTGAATTTTTCTTTTGTGGGTTCGTGCATAAACCTGGGGTAAAAGTCCGGGTAAAACCGGTCCGGAACGTGATCATCGATCATCTATTTTATCTCCTTAGTACGACGTTTTCTTTTACTTCCCCGGGAGCGAAGAAATCGTTAATCATTTTTATGATTATCTCCTCTTCGAACCATTTACAGCTGAATACATCAAGGTAAAGATCACGGAACGTATCATTAGTATGAATTGTGATCGCACTTGTTACAATCAGCTGCACAGCAGATATCCCCACCTCGATTCCATCGCCGAACCTTGCAATTACAAGGTCGCCGTAAGGAACCATGTCTATGGCGGGAACCATCTCTTTTATGAACCGGGACACGGTAGGGATGTCGAGCAGGTTCTCGTTGCAGCCCACGGCTGTTACCATGAGGTGTTTGCCGTAGTATTTCTGCCCGTTGATCTCTGCCCTCATATACGCGCCCCGGGACGCCAGGCCATCCGGTGATTTGCCCATTAATTTGCTCCTCAAAATTAGTCGTGATACAGTATTATTCCGGAATTTATAGACTGTACGGTATATACACTAATACCCGCCATTAAAAGGGCGGGTATTGTTTTTGAAGTTAAGTGCCGGTAATCTATAAGTTACCTCGATATTTTTTTTAACTTAATGCACAGGCTTTTTTATTTGTCAAGAGATTCATGGACGCTTTATCCTCTGGGGGGGCTCAGGGGCACTTTTTTTACATAATTTTTGTAAAAAATTAAACCGGGGGAATCGGCTGCACGGCAATGAGTTGTTGTTCAGGAAGAATTGTATTTATATATACATTGGGTCGTTAATTGATAAATATTTTTTAATATCGGGCATACTTCAGCCTGGATATCCGGGATTTATTTTATTAACAATAATGATTTTGTGTTGTCGAAAAAACAGCCGGATGAGAATACTTCCGGATGTAATTATTTTAAATTTCGTTTCAGGAGTCTATATGAAATTTCTTTTCGAGATGTTCCCCATAATACTTTTTTTTGCGGCATTCAAGTTCAGGGGGATTTTCTTTGCAACAGGCGTGGCAATCGCCGCAAGCATTCTGCAGATCGGTTACACATACTTTAAAAATAAAAAAATCGAGCCGCCAATGCTCATAAGTCTCGCGGTGATCCTTGTCTTCGGCGGAGCAACACTGATAGTCCATAATGAAATCTTTATTAAGTGGAAACCCACCATCCTTTACTGGATATTTGCCATGGTCCTTTTTACTGCACGGATTGTATGGAAGAAGAATCTCATGCAGAGCATGCTTGGTAAACAGATCAACGTACCTGCGTCGGTATGGGAGAGGCTCAATTACAGCTGGTCGGCTTTTTTCGCTCTTATGGGGGGACTCAACCTGTTCGTGGCATATCACTTCCCGACAAATATATGGGTCAATTTCAAACTCTTCGGCATCTTTGGACTCATGATAGTTTTTGTCATAATCCAGGGCTTTATGCTTTCACCTTATATCAAGGAGGATGCGGAGTAGGCTGCTGACTGTTAAGCCCACTGTCCCACTTCGACAGGCTCAGTGCGGCGCCTGGAGGTGGGATGATTTAATAGAACATATAATGATGTCCGCGTTAACATACAGGATTAATATAAAAATTCAGCTCATACCGGAATGTTTGAAAAAAGTGTAACTCATGCGCCCGGTCTAAAGTGTTACCTATGTGCCAGTTTCTACAAGCCCCCTGTCCCCATAGGGGGCACGTAAAAGGAAACAATTCGTGATTCAAAGAACAATATATAAAATAATTTTATATTATTGAGTTGGCAAAGGATTTTTAAATAGTATTGACCCTGTCAGGAATAGGATTAAACAGTATTTATAGTTTAAATAATTCTGGACACGTGCCCCCTCCGGGGGACAGGGGGCGAATGATGCGGGTCGTTATATGTTTCATGCTCATCACAAAAAGGATTGTAAAATTATAAAATGAAAAAGAAAAAGAAAAAATACTTTGCGGAACTGATGGAGCGTCACGCAGGTGCCGGATGCGAGCCTGCCTGCCTTCACTTTGGCGAGTGCGGCGGATGCATGTTTCAGAACATCCCCTACGAAAACCAGCTGCTGTTAAAAAAAGATTATGTGAACGATCTCTTCGAGGGGATTGCCTCTGTTGATAATGTTGAACCCGGCACACCCCTGGGCTACAGGAACAGGATGGACATGGTCTGCGCATTCGGGAAGAAGGGGCTGCGGATGCAGGGGAGGTACAGGCAGGTTGTCGACATTCAGTCATGTGCGATTATGCAGTCCGCTACCAATGAAAAATTTATTGAGCTGCGCGAACTGCTCTCCGGTATTGAGGATTACGACTACCTGCATCACAGCGGTTATCTGCGCTACATAGTCCTGCGACAGGGCAGGTTCACCGGGGAGGTTATGGCTAACCTTGTTGTATCGGTTCCTGAAAACCGGTTCGGATTTGCGCTTTATGATTTTCTTGAGACTGTGGATTCCTCATCTATCATACTCAGTGACGGGCTTGCGGACCTCAGTTTCGGGCCTGTGCACCAGACATTGAAAAAAGGATTTATCACTGAGAGCTTTGACGGGATCGAATACATGATCACGCCGAATTCGTTCTTCCAGTCAAATTCTGAAGTTGCCCTTGCCATGTACCGTAAAATCAAGGCCCATACCTCAGGCCGGACCCTTGACCTTTACTCGGGCGTAGGGAGCATATCGCTCTTTGTTGCGTCCGCTGCTGAAAGTGTTACAGGGGTTGAAATAGTACAGGAATCTGTCGATACCGCTCATAAAAATGCAGAGAACAATGAAATAGGGAACGTGAACTTTTTCTGCGCAGACACCCTTGATTACATAAAAGAAAACAGCGCATCATTCGACACACTTATACTCGACCCTCCCAGGAGCGGAATGCACCCTAAGATGATCAGCGAGATCCGGAACATGAAGCTGGACAGGATCATCTATATGTCGTGCAACCCGGCCACATGCAGGGACGATGTAAAGGCGCTTGAGGACTGGGAGATCGAAACCTTCGAGGCTTACGACATGTTTCCCCAGACTCCCCACATCGAGACCCTCGCACTCCTGAAAAGGAGGAATTAATTGGATAATATAACAGACAAGGGGCTGCACCGCCGCGTCAAGCTTCACGTGTCAGCAAAGGAGCATGTCTTCTTCGCCATTGTACAGCCCGGTTTTGAGCATACTCTTGCGTCCGAGATGATGTCGGCAGGGCTTAAAGTCCGACCTGAACTGATAGAGGGAGGGGTCGAATTTTCCGGAAGAATTGACGACCTTTTCAGGGCGTGCCTCATGCTGCGGGGTGCATCGCGGATTGTTATGCGCCTTGGAACATTCAGGTCCGCACAATTCCACCAGCTGGAAAAAGATGTTTCAGATTTTCCATGGGAACTGTTTCTGCCATGCGGCTGCAGACCTGTATTCCGCACAACCGCGTCAAAGTCGATGATCTGGCATACAGACAAACTCGAAGGGATAATTTCATCAAAGATCGCAGAGCGCATGTCGCTGCACTCTAAGCCTGAATCTTTCAGTGCAACCCCGCCTGCAATAACACAGACACTAATCATTCGCAACCATAAAGACAGGTGCAGCATAAGCCTGGATGCGTCAAAGGCGCTGCTGCACAAACGCTGCGGTGAAAAATTCATTTCAACAGCGCCGCTCCGCGAGACCACTGCCGCGCTGATTCTCATGGAGGCTGGAATTGGTAATTACGATGTACTGGTTGACCCAATGTGCGGGTCAGGGACTTTCAGTGTTGAGGCTGCGGGAATATTTTCAGGCGCGCTCCCTTCGGCTGATCGGGAATTTCCGTTTTTTGCCTGGCCATGTTTCAGAAGAAATCACTTTGAGTATATGAAGAAAACCCTTGGGGGCGAGTTGAAAAGTTTATCCGGGAAGTCTGTTATAACAGGTGATATTGATCCGAAGGCTGTTGATATCGCGAAGAGAAATGTACCGGTTTATTTAAGTGATTTTATTAAACCAGTTGTTCAGGATTTTTTTTCACTGAAGTCTGATTCTGCAGAGGAGAAAAGGGTGCTTGTTGTTCTCAATCCTCCTTACGGCAAACGCATTGACCAGGGAAACACTGCTTTGCTCTATAGGCAAATAGGTGAAAAACTGCAGGGTGATTTTCCGCATTGCGGTTATGCTGTAATAGTTCCGGGAACAGAGGCGGAGCAGGCGTTCAACTGCAGGTACGACCGCAAGGTTCTCTTTATGAACGGCGGGATAAGGGTGGCAGTACTGTTCTGCGAAACGGTAGCTGTTAAGTTATAGGAGGATTACCTGCTTTTTATATGTTTAATCATGAATAGAACACACCTGCATATGGATGCAATAACTGCTGCACATAAAAGTATCATGACATGGTAAGCAAAACCTGTAAGAATTGAGTCCTGCAGGTTCATGCCCACAAGCATGAAACCGCCTGTCCACCCTGCCTCAAGAGTTCCAAAACTTCCAAAACTGTTTACCGGCAGAGTATTGGTAAGAACAGCCCCTGTCGCGCCTATAAGTACTCTGAGGAATGAAACGCCGTCAATAAGTGCTTTTATGTTGAAGTAAAAAATCAGGTAGAAATTAATCCATATGACCACAGTTACAGCAATAAATAAAAAGTAATCTGTTTTACTGTTGTATTCCGGAATCGCATTGCGGAATTTATCAACAAGATCAATTCCCTTTTGAATTATCTTTTTTTCCCGGAGCCCGGGAAGACTAGTAAATCCCACTATGATATGTCTTGCAATATCGAGCATTAATCCCAGGCGAAAAACAAGCAGCAGCGAACCTGAAAGTATTATTAAAGAAATAAAAAGTAAAGGCAAAGGCAGCGTGGTGCCCCAGTAGAAATAAGAAGAGATGATGAAAATAACAGCTACAATCATCAGGTCCATGAACCTGGAGAGCAGTAATGAATGAAGACCTTTTGACACTTTAAGCCCGCCGATTTTTTTCAGGTAATAGATCAGTGTAAGTTCACCAGTGCGCGCAGGAAGGATAAGGTTAAAAAAATTCTGGTAACTGACAATGGCAAACATCTCTGAATGCTTTATATGATGACCCTTCAACATAAGCATGAAACGCAGTGACTTGAGATAGTTTGATAGGCAATAGAGTAGAAATATGATAAGAATGTATGAAGGATTTATACTCCTGATTACATTAAATGTTCCCGCAATGTCTATCTGGCGGAGAAAAAAATAGACAAGGAACAATGAAACAATAAGAAAAAAGAGATTTCTGAAGCTGAATATCCGTTTTCTCCTCTCCTTAATTATATCACTGTAATCCGGATTATCCATGTTACTTTTTTGTTTTACTAATTTCAATTTTTTTAAGCCTGAACTGTATATCCTCAAGCAGCCTTCTGTTAACAGAAACAAGATCGGCAAGAAATGCAACAAGGACAGTCTGGAAACCTATACCACACAGTATACTTGCGAGTATAAGGGACTGAACATGCCCGGTTCCGTGTCCTGTAAAATAATATACAACGAATCGAATCCCGATCAGGGTTCCCGCTGAAAAAAGCACAGCACCAATTGTAATAAAAAATTTAAAAGGCTCATAAATTATGAAAATTCTGAATATTGTTATTATGGATCTTTTTACATAATCTCCAATACTTTTTACAAGTCTTGAAGGCCTCAAATCTTCATTAACCTCAACCGGAATTGATTTGATTGACATGTTTTTACGTCCGGCCTGTATGATAGTTTCAAGAGTATATGTATAGCTGTTGAAAACATGAAGCTGCATTGCCGCATCCCTGCTCAGAGCCCTGAACCCGCTTGGTGCATCCATTACATCTGTCTGGCTTACTTTTCTTACAACATAACTGCCGAACTTCTGGAGCATTTTCTTGATAAATGAAAAATGTGAAATGTTGCCGATCGGCCTGGCGCCGATGACCATGTCAGCTTCGCCACTGAGGATCGGATCAACCAGCTTCTGGATATAGGCCGCACTGTACTGGTTATCGGCGTCGGTGTTGACAATAACGTCTGCGCCGAGCCTGACACACGCTTCCAGTCCGGCAGGAAAAACTTTTGCCAGTCCCTGGTTTTTGTTAAATCGCACAACGTGGTCAACCCCGAGTTTTTTTGCTACCTCGATTGTCTTGTCTTTGCTTCCGTCATCTATGATAAGCCACTCGACCTTTGAGAATCCCTTAATTTTTCTTGGAAGCTCTTTAAGCGTGACCGGTAAAGAAGCCTCTTCGTTATAGCATGGTATCTGTATTATTAATTTCATACATTACTCCTGAGCAAAATTGTCTTTTGAATAAAATGACTACAGCCTGTCCTTCCCGTGCGATATGATAAATTCCTGACCCTTGAAAGGAGCCGTGTATATATATACTGTATCGCCATTCAGTATTTTGTTTTTTAAAATTTCATCAGTATAAATTTGATTTTTTTGAATATAAAAATATATGTTTTTATCTATAGTGATTTTATTTATATCAGGTATTTTATCAGATGGTATCTTTAAAAAAACTTTCCTTATAAGATTCAGCCCTTTGACCGGAAGATTAGGTCTTATATCAAGATATTGCTTCAATGTTAAACCGCAACCGCTGCCAGTAATTGCTTCTTGTAGATTCAAACCTTCCTTTTCAAGCTTTTGTACTAAGAGATAGGTATTATAATCCATTGTAGTATAATTATAGCCTGAAATTATAAGGAGATTGTTTTCATATGCTTCATTAATCATTTTATAATAATTGTCTGTTACTATAATTTTATGATTCCACGGTTCAAGCAGATTGTTATAATACCTGGAAAACTTCAGTGGTAGTTGAATAAAAGAAGGAATAATAAACGATAATGATGTTACCACGAGAACTATTATCAACAATTTTTTGTTTATACCTTCATTAACCTTAATAGCTGAGATTTTTAAAATATCCATTGATAGATGATTGAAGGCAATACTGATGACTGCGAAAATCATAGGTAGAGCTGCCACAAAATATCTTTCATGAAACAATACTGCTGGTACAATCGGATTGATGCTTTTTATAGAAAATGTTATAAATAAAAAAAAGCTGAGAGTAATTATTACCAGTCCTCTTTTTTTTATATCTTCTGTACTTTTAAATATTACTATCGAAGAAAAAGAAAACAACAGCAACAGTATTTTCCAAGTCAGACCAAGCTTAAGATATCTGCCGAATAATTGCAGGAATGTTAAGGGAAGAAGCTTCTCAGCATTAGATCCCTGGAGGTGTGTTGACATTGTAATACCGATAATACCTGTTTTAATACCTGAGTAAAAATAATAAAACAAAGTTTCGCAGATAAAAAGTAAAAGCAGAAAAGAACAGAATATTACTATATTTCTGGACCGTTTTTCTTTAAGACAGATGAGTAGGACAAATCCAGGCATGAAAAAAATATTTGTAACAGTGGAAATATAGGAGAGGAAAAGCATTAATGCGGACAGAAGCAGAAAAGGAAGAGATTTTCGTTCATTATCAAGATATTTATAAAAAAATAGAATTGATAGAATAACATAGGCGCCTGAGAAAACAGCCGGAAGTATCTGAGTACCAGCCCTTATTGAATCAGGAAATATAATAAACAGGAGTGTTGCGGAGCATGCAACAGATGTACCGGCCATCTTTTTTAGTAAATAATAAAGAGCAAAAATCTGTATGAATGAAAACAGCATTGCAAGCAGGCTGGCGACAAGCGGATGCTGACCAAAAATTCCCTGGAAAAAAACAAGTGGAATAATAATACCAAATCTTGCATTAAAGTGAGTCCATGGAGACGGATTAATGCCTGAAAGAATCTGCTTTGCCGCAACCCAGTAGTTTATGGCATCGCCCCCTGTTTCAAAAAGCTGAAACATCAGAAATATTTTAACATAAACGGCAAAGCATAGTATTAATACAAAATTTTTATCGAATGCTCTCTCTTTGATCATCTTTCCCCTATGTATAAATGGTACAGTTTTATAACCCGATTAGGGTCATAACAAATCTGTTATATGATAAGATTATTTATTATGACAATCCGTTACTTTTGAGCTTGCCCGAAGTAATAATCTACAAGATATAAAAGATACTGCGAACGATTAAGCAGAAACACCTCTGCCTTGTCCAACCCACGCATGTCACTAAAACCGAAACTGGAGGCAGTTTTTTTATAAAAATGTATTCTTTCTTCAAAAAATTCATTAGATAACTTTTGGTACAGAACGTCATGGAGTCTCTGCTTAAACAGTTTTAAAAATTCAGAATCTTCCTTTAATAATCTTTTAAACAGAATGGCTCTGGGATCGTTTAAAATATTATAATGACTGCCGTTCATTAATTCATCAAAAACCCGTGTCTGTTCCCATATTTTGCCGTTATAATTAAGCGGTCCTTGGATACATTCATCCATATCATACATGATCCAGAACCATTTTTTTACAGCAGGATCATTGTTGAAAACCGCCAGTCCCTGATATGCATCAAAATTTGCAAGGAATAAAACAGCAACCCACCAATTAATAAAATTATCTACATCAACCCTTTCGGAGAGACGTGAAATAGTCATTTTTTTATTTTTGTCCCTGCACCAGGAAATAAAATCAAGATATTCAACAGGCCTACTTTTTTTCAGTTTCTCGGATAATACCCGTTTCTCTGTTCTAACAAAAATAAAATTATCATGCCCCAAGAGGTTGTGAATGTAATTCCTGTTCAGATGCTCAATAAAATGGTACTTATCATCGCTGTATTTTTTCCCATTAATATAAAGCATAACCGGCTTGCTATGGGGAACAATACATCCGATTCTCGATGCAATATCATAGGCAAGCGGATTTAAAAAATGAATCCCCCTGCCCTTTTCCTTTCTTAATACCACACTGCTAATAGGACTCCGGTTATAATCAAGGAAAAGTTCTGAATCAACTTCTTCATGCCCGTACATTGATCGAAAATATAATCTCCAGCTTTTTATTGCATCTTTTCTGCTGGAGCCCCCGTGAACTCGTAAACCCGCACCAGATGCAAATTGTATTTTGCCGGATTCATAAAATGTTATGAAACAGGGCCTCTCCCACTGCCTTCCTTTTTTCAGGGCATTAGGAATGAGACCTGTATTTTCATTATATAGAGAATCATTTTCAATTACTACCGAAAGTATTGGAATTCCGCTTATAGTTATTTCATTATTAAGCACCATGGAACTGGGTATTTTATTATATGGAATGCTTTCCGGTGTAATCCAGTTATTTTTTACATCAAGTTTTGAATTGCTTATTCTGATCGATTTGATAAAATCATCTACTGGGATATTCTCTTCATCAGGGGGTACAATATACCTTAGTCCCATCTCCTTCATAATCTGACCCCTCTTCCCGAAATTAAGCAGCGGGGAAGGCAGGTCCCTGTTCCTGAGAGTACTCTTTACTAATGAGAACGAATCAAAATTCTCGAGCACTGCGCCCAGAATTATAAGAACTGAAAATACTGAAATAATAAGAAATGAGTTTTTCATTGCTTATCTCAGATATCACCTATCCTGTTAAAGAAAAAGTTGGCATTTATCTTTCCCGAGATCGTGTTCATTTCGTTTTTCATCCTTATTATCATTTCATCATCCAGCCTTGTAAAGCTGTAAGAAACAACGGTCTCATCCCTGTTTTCGATAAGACTTTCTATCTTGCCGGCCGGGAGCGTGTTCCTGAGAAATGTTAAAATATTCTGCGCCTTTTCATTGAAGCTGTCTGACGGGAGTGTAATGATTATAACGCCGTCATTAAGACGCCCTTTCATAAACCTGGGGCCCTTCTGAAGAATTAGTAGGCCGATATAAGTCACAAGCAGTATAAGACACAGAAATAAGATATTAAAAGTTGCGCAGCAGATCGAGGTTGAAATCACAACCATAATGAAACCGATCTCCTCGGGCTCCTTGATCGGAGTCCTGAACCTGACTATAGACAGGGCGCCGAGCAGACCAAGGGAAAGAGGCAGAGAAAACTGTATGCATATAAAGATAGCAGTGACAGAAATTCCAAGCAGGGGAAAGGCTCTGTGTATCTGACTTCCGGTTGCCCTGTTCTTGTAGAACTTGAGGTACAGGTATGATATAATCATTGCCGCAATGAGCGAAAGCATGAGCAGCAGGAGAAAAGGGAAAAAGCCGATATCTTCCATTTTCTGGCTTCCGAATCCCTTTAACAGTATGGATGTTATTTTCTCAATGGGGTATCCCATAAAATCACCTTCCGTATTTGTATTAATAATGTTGTCTCGTCAATTTATGATAGCAGGAACTGTATTTTGAAAAGGCGGATTTTTTAAGCCCCATATCAGTCAGGGGGTAAAGGGATGATGGAAGCACATTCTCCGGGCCCTTTATTTCAAATACCGCGGTCAGAAGTTTTTCAGAAAAAAGGTAAGGCATCATCATTCTGTTTGTTCTTGGCGCCGATATATCGTAATCGAAACAGATACGTGAACCGGTGTATGGATCAATATACCGGAGCCTCTTATATGATATCTGGAATGCAGGAAATATTTTTTCCGCGATAGTAACGTCTTTTGTCCTGAATAATTTTATAACATCAACAAGCTCTTTGTTTTCAAGAGGCATCTCTGCAAGCTCGCTTCCGGTAAAGGATGTATCTACGCGGATTTTTTCCCTGCGCCCGCCTATCTTGTATTTTACCTCAAGAAATGATACATCATCGTGCAGTTTATAGCCAAGGTCGGAATACCATCTTAGACGGACCTTTTTTTTCAGGTAATAGCTGTTCAGCTTCTCGTTCAGGTATGCCCAGTTCATCGTGTCGTAATAAATGCTCGAGACAATTCCCCGTGGAAATTCAGGGTCTGGTTTGCAGAACCTGTCGAGCCAGGCGATAATATCATTCGCCCTGGTGTTGTGAATTGTAAATTTAAGTTCATGCACTACCGCATTATGGATCATTTTCCGGAATCACGCGCCTTTTATATGATAAAAACAGATTTCTGCAGTACATAATAGAAATGAATTATATATACACATGGCAAGTATTTTTTTAGAACCTGTGCAAATACTTCGATTTAATCAGCCGGAATAAAAACGCTGGTATTTAAGAACGACGCTCCAATAAAACCGGCTCAGCAGAGAAATCCGGATGCAATGATTTTGTGAAAGAACCTGTGTGTCATTATGTGACCGGCAATCCCCGTCAAATGGGCTTGATTTTACTGTAATAGCTGTTATTATTTCGTATTTGAGAATCCGTATATAATGGATTCCGGATGTACCGGTTTTCCAAGAAACAAAAATATCAGTCTGACTTCGCTAGGTTAGTATTAATGAAAAAGATTTTATTATATCTGGCGTGTTTAGAGTTTCTGGTTTCTGCTGAAAAGTTATCCGCCAACGATACGATTCCTGTTAACCTGATGAGCCAGGATATTTATATCTCTAAGGGTTTTTCGCCGGACTGGATAAACATTATACATGATAATGACTCATGGTTAAAAATTCCCGGTGGAAAGTCGGGCAGGATCCGTTTAAGCATACCCGAATTGAAAATAATTGGCCTTCCGCGAAGACAATGGTTTTCTTTTAGATCCTATAAGTCCTAACCTGTAACAATTATCATCCCTTTCCAGTTTAATCATTCAGAACAGCAGAACAGGATTTACGGAATCTTTTCCCTTATATCGGCGGATGCCGGGAAATGTTTCTTAACGGGAAGTTGTTAAAAAGTGAAGTTCACCTGGATAAAAAGGTTGCGATTGAATATACACTTACACCCCGCAAGGTAGTTTATGTCATCAGGGATGATGGCGCAGGCTTTGATCATAAAAAGATGAGAGATAGTGCTCTCGCAACTGCCAATGACGAGCTGCTTTCCCACGGCAGGGGCATAGCAATGACAACAAATGCCTTTGATGAGGTCACTTACAACAACAAGGGGAACGAGGTTAAGCTTGTTAAATATTTCCGGGATTGATAAATTTAGCGTGCATTAAAGTTTTTTTATCCTAAACTTCTCCTTTTGCCACAAGCCTTGCGAAGTGTTCATAAGACCTGTCATAGCTCCTCTCCGATTTATCCGGGAAGAAACACGCAGGCAGTTCCCTCGCCCTTTTGTGATACGAGATGCATTCGCAGCACAGTCCTTTTCTTGAACAGGGAGTATAAGTGCAGCCGCATCCTTTCAGGTTTTGATCTTTCCGGCATTCCATCAATCATTCACCCCGTGACGGAAAACAAAAAGTTTTGATCCCGCGAAGTTGATTGTCAGTCCGCCCATGATGCCTATAAAAGCAGCTAAGAGATAGTATTGTTTAAAGAACGGATTTGTTTCAAAAAGATAAACTGAAATGTACCATTTTACCGAGAACCCGGCAATGCTGACTATAAAAAATCTCGAGTACTGCCGTAATATGTGAGTAGCGGTTTTGCGGAAGTTGAAATACCTGTTAAGGAGAAAATTTGATGTGAGCGCAAAAATAAATCCAACAACAAGCGCTGTGCGGAACATGACGCCGGCGGGATCTGTTGCCAGAATGTTCAACGCATACGCGGGGGCATAAATGTATTCTTTGCTCAGCAACCATAAAAGCAATTTATAGGACAGGTGGATGAACGTCAGGTCTATAATCATCCCTGAAGTTCCGATCATTGAAAAGACAAGAAATTCACCGAGTGTTCTGTACTTGAACCTGAACAGGCGCCATATGTGAACCAGGTAGAGTATCTGCTGCTTAAATGTAAGTTTGCTTTCACCGTAGAGTCTCTCCTGAAACTCAATAGGAACTTCGGTGATTTTTTTTGGTGATAGCTTGACCAGCAGCTCGAGACCTATTTTAAATCCCAGCGGATTCAACGGTACATTTTTTTCAAGCAGACTGGCAGGAAAAGCAAAGAACCCGGCCATCGGATCTTTTACTTTTGTAAACGGCCGTGCAATGATCTTGGAAACATAGGCGTTTGTTTTTCTGTAAAGATCAAAATGATCCGAAGATCCTCCTGTAACAAATCTGCTCCCGATTACAAATTCGTATCCTTCATTAACAATCTTGTCTGCAAGTGCCGTTATTTTTTCAGGAGGATGGCTCAGGTCTGCATCCATTACTACAATGATATGGCCGGTTACCATCTCAAATCCTGCAATAACAGCAGAAGACAGCCCCTTCTCAGAGAACCTGATTTTCAGATTAACCGGATAATTATGTTTCAGTTCATCAACTGTTCTTTCTATGCCATCCTGTGAATTATCATCAACTATGATGATTTCATAGTCATAGCTGTTTTTTATCGAAGAATCGATTCGCCGTACCAGTTCCGGTATGTTTGGTGCTTCTTTGAATGTCGGGACAATTATTGATAGTTTTTTCTTCATTGTTTTCCTTGATATTGCTTTGTCTATACAGAACAGAATGATGGTATTCTGTTTTCAATCATTTTTTATTAATAGTAATTAGTATTTATGCCTAAACTATCCTGAAAATAAAAATAAAACGGCTTTTCTGCGGTCTGTACTATGAGGTTGGAATACAGGTTTTATACAGAAAAAACAAAAGTTCGTATACTGACGTGGCAGTCAATGCAGAACTGGTTTTTAAGCATTAAATCAGTATCCGGAGTAATAAAATTCAGCTTAAATCTCCCCTGACAGGGTATAAATATGTATTTAATATTATATTGTATTAATGCAATCAAGTCTTGTATAAACCGGTAAGGAAAACCCGGTGAATATTTTTAGAAAACAAAAGTATGACTGCTGATAATTACGGAGAACCTGATGAAAGAGGGTTTTGATAGACAGGTTGAAGGCTACATAGACGAGGTCGGGCTCTATTCAAAGGAGCACAGGGACTATCTTGATAAGCTGAACCGGGTACTTGAAGAAATGAAGGAGTCGGAAAGTTCTGCTGAACGCCAGTACTATAACTCATTCAGGGAGACAGTCAGTTCATTTGAAAAATACGTTACCGGAAAAAAAATAGAGCTGACGCGTCATGAAAGGGAACGGTTTGCAGTAATAGCCTCTTCCGGTCTGGGCAGCCTTGCCAAAAAGCGTATGGCTGAAGACCTTATGCGTACAGTCAGGGAGAGGCACTTATCAGATTCAGGAACAAAGACTGAGGAGGGCAGGATAAAGAAGGAGATAGCCGCCCTTTCAAGGTCGCCCTTCTTCTTGACAAACTGGTACAGGCTCTTCAGGTTCGCGCTTGATTACGGGACAATAACGCCCTTTACCCATCTGTACAAAGCCAGCACCCTTGACCTGCTGCGCGTAAATTTTGTAACATGGTACAGGCAGATTGAAGATGAACTGTTCAGGGTGCTGGATGAATACTATTACTATCTGAGTACGCTGGAATACAATTCACTGGTGAAGCTGGCAGAAGCAGGTATCGCTGCGGAAAGATTCAATGAACAAAAAAAGTATTCAAGCTACGATCCTGCAGAGTTGTTGGAATTTATGGAGGATTTTACATCCAGGTTCATCTGCGTTTTGAAAAACTCATCAGGGATTGACCGCGCCCTGAAAAAAGTTTTTAAAGACCGTCAGCCTGGTCACGGGTTCTGGGGATTTATCGGTCTGATGACGGACAGGCCGCTTCAGAACAATATTGTCGTAAAGTATACCGGGCACAGCATGATGAAGAAGAGCATCTGTGGAGCATTGTTTTCATTTTATACCTCTCACTTCGGAGTCTGCGTTATGACCATAAACCAGCTGATGTACCTTTCCGGCGAGGAGGGTCTTGTTGATACGGACGCAAAAAATCTTACGCAGGGAGCTGTTCAGAGACTTAAGGATGAGGAAACAAAACGCGAGAGTGATGATTACCGGATCAAATCAAGGCTTGATGAGCTTATCCCCCTTACTATGAAATACTCCGGAATGGGTGCAGCCTTTGCTGAAAAAATATTTGCCCTGGATAAAACTGCAGAACGTTCTGCGTCAAGGGATCAGTACAAACCGCTGTCAAAGATTGTTAAAATTATCGAAGGATATATCAAGTACATTGTTGATCCCGTCGCAGGCAGCGGCGGATTTACAGTGGAATATGAAAATGACAGGTCTGATGTTTTTTTCAGCCGGTTCCCGGATCTTGTTAAGGCTGCCGAGGATTTTATAAATTTTGGGCAGGAGCTCCAGGGCAGCAGGGGTAAGGATCTTGCGGGATTAAGGGTGCCGCTGACAGAGGAGGGTAGTTCGCTTATTCAGGCCCTTGCTGACGCTGACAGGGAACTCCCCAGAATTGAGGGCGCAAGGCTGATTCGTGAAACACTATCGTCGATTTCTTCGAAGTGCTATAACCTGTGCATGAGGTTTAATGATATCATAGTCAGGTTTAATACGGAAGGGAGGAATGAACCTCCCGATTCCATGGACAGGTATGACTATGCAGTTAATTCCAGGATCAGGCATTCCAGGATCAGGACAATAGAGGTCATACTCGGGAAGAAGGATGCATCCCTTATGGATTTTCTTGAGGCAGGGTGCTCAATCGGATTCTACTTTGCAGAGTATTTAGGGCATAAGGGTATAGAGGCGGTTCACCAGGAGATTGATAAACTTCAGGAGAAGCTGCAGGGTAAAGAACCGGGGGCTGTGTCCGAAGACGGAAATTCAGCCCGGCAGGTCCAGGCAGAAGGACAAAGTGATATCGCGGAAGAGATGGACAGGGTTTATGCTGACAGTCTTACAGGTTTCAGAAAATGGGAATACTTCGAAGATTTCATTCTCCCCGTATACTATGACGATAAGAAATGCTATAATGGCGATACGGCAAGATTTGTTTTCTGCTGTGAGATAAGCAACCTGGACGAGATCAACCGAAGGTCAGGTAAAGATGCGGGAGACCTTGTGTATAAAAAATTTGCAGGCGTGATAAATAACGTTCTTGCAGGAGCGGGTTCAGAAAATAATGCTTTCAGGAGCAGCGGCGGTATAATAACGGGTTTTTTCAGCGGGATGTCGCAAAGTATGGCCGCTGAACTGCTGCACAGGATTCTGCAGGGGGTCTCGGAAATATCTGCCGGCAGCAGCGAGATTCTATTCAGCGCCGGTCTATACAGGGAATGGAAAGGTTCAAATGTGTATAGGAATATTGAAGTTGCAAAAAAGATAATGATACAGCTTGAGGACGGGATTGCAAGTCATGCGGGATTCCTCCGCAACCAGGATTATGTAGTAACAGATAAGGATTTTGACAGGCGCGGCATGATGAAAGACGGCATGATTTCGGTTCTTTTATAACATGGAATCTTCAGACAGAATTATAGGTTCTGCGGTTCCCGCAGGGACACAGACGCAGAGGCTTGATATTTACCTTTCTTCCAGGTTCAACTATTTAAGCCGTACATCGTGGCAGCGGGAGATTGCGGAAGGCCGTGTTCTTTTGAACGGTGCACCGGTTATTGTGCCTGGAAGAAAAATCAGGCCCGGAGACATGGTCACATACATTGCTGAAGCGTATGAAGAACCTGAGATTGATCCCCGCTACCGTGTGATTTTTGAAGATGAACAATTCATTGCCGTAAACAAGAGCGGTAACCTTCCCGTTCACCCGTCCGGTGTGTTTTTCCACAATACGCTTGTTATGCTTCTTGAAAATGATCTCGGCGTAAAACTTTTTCCGGTTCACAGGCTCGACAGGGAGACCTCGGGCGCAATACTCTTCGCTAAAAGTGCCGGGGCAGCATCGATGATGCAGAAAAATTTCGGGAGTTTCGCAAAGAGCTACAGGGCAGTTGTAAGAGGAGTTCCTGAAAAAGGAGAGTTCACCATAGATGTTCCCATAGGGCAGGCGCGTGCATCGGTAATCCGTAAAAAACGCGAGGCATATCCAGGTGCAGCTGAAGCGTCATGCACCAGTTTCAGGTTACTTTCAGCATCTCAAAGTTCGGCGCTTCTGGAGGCGGTTCCTGTCACGGGCCGCATGCACCAGATCAGGGTGCACCTGAAGTACGCAGGGTATCCCATAATCGGCGACAAACTTTACGGTGAAGATGAAAGTGTCTACCTCGATTATGTCAGGAACGGGCTGACGGATTCAGTAGTGACACGTGCAGGTTTCAGCAGGTGTGCCCTCCATTCATACAGTATAGGATTTGTACATCCGTTTACCGGCAGGAATATGAGTATATGTGCCCTGCTGCCTGATGATATGGAAAAGCTGATTGCTGAACTGGGGCTGGAATTGGTATAAAAATTTACTGAAGCCTGTATTAAACAGACCAGGTCGGATCTTTTTTTATGAGTATCTCTTTAATCTTTGCGTCGCCTGCGGAAAAATAGATTATATGCGATTCCATCAGTGAGAACTCGTTCATAATTACAAAAAGGTCCTCATCAAGACGGGGATCAAGAAGGTCTATCTCCCTTAACTTCCTGTTGCCAATAAATATCGCTTTCATGGAATTTCCTGTAGTGAGTGATCTTTCAATAATTGTGTTAATTTAATATTTGTCTACCAATTTAATTTATTTTTTCGCTCCATTATGCTAAAAAGCGTTTACACCTGGCTCAATTTTTTAGTATTGACTTTTTATTGACGTTAAATCTAATTGATGTGACCCGGTCTGTCTTCACGACAGCTTTCTGATAGTTAATAATGGATTTGCTGCAAAAACTGTTTGTTTTACAGGGTTCCGGGGCGGAGCCCTGAGAGATCTGCCGCAGAAGTTACCTGCGGACAATGAATGCGGTTTCGCAGCAACTAGAATAAAAATTTTTTAATAAAACTAATAATACAAAGAAGACAAATGAATAAAAAAACACAAAAACTCCTCACATGCTCAGTATTCATATTCTTTATTGCCGCAGGGAGTGCCTTTGCCTACAAGTTCGACTTCGTAACAGTAAGCGACATCGTCAAGAATATTAAAAAAACATATGCAGGACTTGAATCATACCAGGCGAATTTCCAGATCCAGTCAGAGAAGGACGGCCGCAGGGTTACCCAGACAGGAGTGCTCAAGTCCAAGGGATCTGACAAACTTCTCATGGAGTTTACAAATCCCTCAAGACAGAGGATTGTATCAAACGGCGAAATGATGTGGGTCTACATCCCCTCGCTCAATGTTGTGGCAGAGCAGGACCTCATGTCCGAATCCGGGATTTTTACATCAGGTTCAGAGGCCGGGCTTTCGAGACTTTTTAACAAGTACCATTACAGGTTCGCTTCAAAGGAGGAGCCTGAAACAATGCCGGACGGGAGCAAAATGTACACTCTCATCCTGAAACAGAAAGAAACCAGGAGCGGTTACCGTACAATAAAACTGTGGGTTTCCGAAAGCTATTTTATAATTAAGGCCGAAGGGGAAACATCGACAGGGAAAAAGGTAGTGATAACCCTTTCCGATATAAAAACCAACATAGACCTGCCCAACGGTATTTTTAAATTTGAGATACCTGCAACTGCAAGGTTAATAAAAAATCCGATGATTTCAGAGGAGTAGTCGTGGACAGTATAGGGGAAAAACTGAGAACAACGAGGGAAGCAAAAAAGCTTTCAATCCGGGAAGTTGCCAATGAAACAAACATTGCACCAACCTATATTGAGGCGCTTGAGAACGAGGACTTTGATAAATTTCCCAGTGAAACATATATAATCGGATTCCTCAGGGCGTATTCAGAACTCCTTAAGCTGAATGAAGAGGAGATGATCCAGCTTTACAAGGGATACAAGATAGGTGAATCGGCAACCCCGATTGAAGAGCTGACCAGACCTACCAAATCGGCATGGATGATTCAGCTGATGACTTTTTATGATAACTACAGAAACTATATATTCGCAGGAGCGGCAGTTCTTGTGTCCATTTTTTTCATCTGGGGCATCTTGTCAATATCGGGTTCCAATATGGATATCGATTCCGAAGAATCGGCAAAGATGAAGAAGGAGCTTGAACTCAGCCAGAATTCCAATATACGCAAGGTAAAGAACATACAGCTTTCAAATGATAAAGGGAATGTCTACGCGTACAAGGGCGAGGCTGTTCAGTTCCTGGTCGATACAAAAGAGGTAGTCTTTATAGTCAAAGAAATAGGTGATAAAAAAATCACGGTTTCACTCCAGAACAATGAAAAAGAACAGACCCTTGAGCTTGACAGCAAGGCGTCAATCATCCTTAACGGTTCTCCGCGGGAGGTTCTTTTAACACTCCGGGGGCTCACTGAAAGCAGCGCCAATATCATGATAGAACTGGGCCAGCCGCTTGCAGTTCAGACCGAGCCAGTTGTAGAGAATACCAATGTTAAACCTCTTACAGAAGGGGACAATACAAAGGTAATTGCACAGAGCAACAAAAACCTCAAGATTACATTTGAAGTCAAGTTCGTCCAGAAATCATTTATTGAAGTATACCTTGACGGAAACAGAAAGGTCAAGGGATTCATGCCCGCGGGCTCAGAGGAGAAGTGGGAAGCTTCTGAATCAATACAGTTCAAGATAGGTAACGCAGGCGGAATCAAGGCAAAGATAAACGAAAAGGAATATGTATTCGGCAGGCAGGGCCAGGTCGCTAACAAGGTTATCACCTGGAAAAAGGATCCTGCTAATCCTAATCTTTACCACCTCGAAGTCCGCGACTGGTAAAATGTGTTTGTCCCATCCGATCTTTCATTCTACATCATCTCGCTCGGTTGTTCCAAGAATCTTGTAGATTCTGAAAGGATCAACGGCGGGATGATCTCCGCGGGCTTCAACCCCGCAGAATCCGCAGAAGAATCAGACATTATAATAATAAACACATGCGGATTCATCCGCGATGCAAAAGAGGAATCCATAGAGGTTATTCTCGATGCCGTTTCCCTTAAAGAGGGTGATGACGAAACTGAACGCCTGTACATGGACCACGGCAAAAGAACCTACCGGAATTTTACCAGGAAGGTTGCAGTAACCGGGTGCCTCTCGAAAAGATATTATAACGAGATCCGGGCGGACATGCCTGAGGTGGATTTTTTATACGGAATACCTGACTCTGATTTTATTCCCGGTATGTGCAGAGCCTTTGGAGTTGCAGTTCCCGGAACTGTTAATGCAAGAAGGAAGATTCACAACACTTATCCGTATTCATACCTGAAAATATCAGACGGCTGTTCTAATAACTGCAGTTACTGCGCAATACCGCTTATCAGGGGACCTCTCGTGAATTTTCCGCCTGATGATATCATCCGTGACGCGGATGAATGCGTCGCATCAGGCGCGCTGGAGCTGAACATTATCGCGCAGGATATAACATCATACAGTTGCGAAGGGATTAACCTGCCGGCGCTTGTAGAGCGCCTGTCTCTGATCGACAACCTCAGATGGATCCGACTCCTCTACTGTCACCCGGATAAAATAACAGATGAAATAATAGCACTTTTTTCTATGAATAAAAAGGTTGTGCCTTATATTGATATTCCATTCCAGCATGTTTCTTCGCGCATCCTTGCCTCGATGGGGAGAAAAGGGAGCCCGGAGATTTACGCTGACCTTGTTGCGCGCCTGCGAAAAGCTGTCCCGTCAATCAGGATCCGTTCAACATTTATGACAGGCTATCCCGGTGAGACAGAAGCGGAGTTCAGGGTGCTGGCTGATTTTGCAGGTGCTATGAAATTGGACCGTGTAGGGTGCTTTACATATTCACCAGAAGATGATACCCGGGCATGCCGGCTTGAAGACACTGTTGCGCAGGAGACCAAGCAGGAGCGTTATGATGCGATTATGTCGCTCCAGAGGGATATTTCGCAGGAGAAGCTGGAGCAGATGACCGGCATGGAGCTTGATGTGCTTGTGGAGGAGAGGGTTGATGAAAACATGTATATCGGCCGGACCGCGTATGACGCGCCGGAGGTTGACGGTGTTTTTTACTTGACCGCAAAGATTGATCCTGTTAACACTATTGTACGTGCAAGAGTCACGGATTCAACAGAGTATGATCTTTTTGGAGAAATGATTTGAAACTCACAGGCGATAAATGGAATCTGGCTAATTTTCTCTCGTATTCACGGATAATTCTTATACCTCTTTTTATATATCTTCTGGCGGTCAATGATCTTATGCTCGCGCTGATAGTTTTTGCTATTGCGTCGATCACTGACTTCTTTGACGGCTGGGTAGCGCGCAGGTTCAACCAGGAATCTGAGTTCGGGAAATTTATAGATCCCATAGCGGATAAGTTCCTTGTTATCGCTTCACTCATTGCAATTATATGGCTCGATCCCTATTTCAGGGGGTATGATTCATGGATGATCGTGGTTATTGCCGGACGCGATGTGCTGATTACTGTCATGAGATGGCTTGCAATCAGAAAGGGCAGATCTCTCAGGACTAGCAGGTTCGGCAAATTTAAAACCGCATTCCAGATGATTTCGATAGTACTGATTCTGATGATCTACATGGAAAGAAAATTTCATCTTTTCGATACGCATGTATCTGTACCTTACTGGATAATGCTTGCAGTCACCATAATGACAGCGCTGTCAGGGGTACGATACATTGTAACTAACTGGCAGCTGTTTTTCCCTGAAAAAGAGAAATCTGATGAACAGGCGGCAAAATGAAGATCAAAGAATTTCTTTTTACTGCATTCTACGCGGGGTACTCTCCTGTTGCGCCCGGAACAGCAGGTACTTTTGTAGCCATGGCACTTTACATTGCGGAAAACTATCTCCTTGGAGATATTCTCAATAACAGCCTTAATTATATCAATTTTATAGTATTGCTTCTGCTGGTATATCCCAGCATTAAACTTTGTGATGAAGCTGAACCGTTTTATAAATCAAAAGACCCGCAGAGGGTTGTGATTGATGAAGTAATGGGATACTGGACCGGTCTGCTGTTTCTGCCTTTTTCAATAACGTACGCAATTCTTGCTTTTATCATATTCCGGATATTTGATATTCTAAAACCCTATCCGGCAAAAAGGCTGGAAAAGCTGCATGGCGGACTTGGCATCATGATCGATGATTACGTTGCAGGTTTATATACTCTTGCAGTCATGCACCTTGTCGCTTTTTTTCTTGAGAGTAAAGGTATAATACTTTTTTAAATTGCGGGGCGGGTGTTATGTATAAAAAAGGACTAATTCTGTTTTTTCTTCTCTCCATACTGGCTGCACCGCTTTTTTCTGCGAAAGAAAAAGAACAGGAAGTCATCCCCGTAGAAACAATTCGTCTATCCGGCGAAGACAGCGCACTGATTGCATCTAAACTCTCAGTGTCTCAGAACCTGGTCAAATCGATGATGCAGGATGAAATTGAGGCTGCAGACCTGATCCCCATGCTGAAGGAATGTGAAAAGATTTTTGACTCGCTCAAATCCTCGACAGATATCAAGGATCCTTTTGCAGTAAAGGATATGCTTCTTGCTAAACTTGCAGCCCTTGAGAGCAAAGCTCAGGAAAGGATCTATCTTCACAAAAGGATGAACCTGCTGTACCAGATAATGGTTGTATCGGGTATGCTTATTATTGTGGTTATGATTGTTTACTCAATCTATATGTTTTCTAAAAGGAAATGATCCGGTTTGGATAGAACATACCTGTTCAACACTGAAAAAATCAAGTATGTTAAAGGCGCCAAGCCTGATGTTGACTGCATCCTCTGCGCCATCAACAGGCGGGATCCCCGTGTAAAAGATCTGACTGTTTACAGCAATGAACTTTTTACTGTTGCCATTAATCTTTATCCTTTCAATCCAGGGCACCTGATGATTTTTCCAAAACGGCATATATGCAGTCCCGGTGAATTGACCGGTGATGAGGCTGCAGAGATGCACAGGCTGCTGGTCATGTCCATCGCAATTATTGACAGGGAGTTTTCACCGTCAGGTTATAATACAGGTTATAACCTTGGACTCGGGAGCGGCGCGAGTATCCCTCATCTGCATCAGCATGTTGTCCCAAGGTATGCGAATGAGGTTGGTTTTCTGGACGTGCTTTCAGGGACAAGGGTAATCGTCAGTGACCCGCTGGATGTAATGGAAAAGCTTACCGCGGCATTCACTGCCGCAGATCAAACTGAGACAGGTGAAAAAAAATGAGCAGCACTTTGGGGATTCTGTGCCTTGATAATGAATGGAGAATAACATCTGTTAGTGCTGGCGCGGCTGCACTGCTGGAATCCGTTAAGCCGGGTTCTGTAAAACTTGAAGGCGCATTGCTGGGTGACCTGATTCCTGCCGTTGCCGGGGGCGGTCTTCCTTCGCCGGAAATTCTGGAGGCGGCATTATCCGCAAAGGGGAATATCACTGTTGCAGATTTTACCATCAGTCCTGACGGCAGGAACTTCGTGTTCTGCATTTCCGGAAAGCCGCGGGCAGAATTTAATGATAAGGATGTTGCAGACCTTTACCGGCAGAATAAAAAGCTTACTGCCATAGGGATATTTTCAGGCGGTATAGCTCATGACTATAATAATGCCCTCACTGCGGTCCTGGGTAATATTTCACTGGCTAAATTTGAAGCGGAGCAGAACAGGGATCTGCTGGACCTTCTTAATGACGCGGAAAAAGCTTCGTTGAGAATAAAGGTGCTTACAGAACGGCTCAGTTCGTATTCAAGGGGAATAAGGCTTATCAAGACAAAAGTGAAACTGGCAGGACTCGTTGAAGATATCTGTGCACAAAAACGCAGGGATTTCGGCGGCACTATCACTGTTTCCGGAAATGATAATACGACTGAAGTAGAAGGTGATTCACAGCTCCTCTCCATGACAGTTGAATGTGTAATCCAGAATTCGATAGAAGCTGTTGAACCCGTAAATGGTAAGATTGATCTTGGCGTATCTATAGAGGATGTCGTTCTGGAGGAGGTCTTCAGGGAGATGGTACTTCTCCCGGGCAAATACATTAAACTGACCGTCAGCGACGACGGTTCCGGAATCGATGCTGAAAAACTTACTGATATATTCAACCCCTATTATACAACAAAGGAAGGTCATGACGGTATCGGTCTTGCCCTTGCCTATTCAATTCTGAAAAGACACCGCGGATTTATATCTGTAGACTCTAAACAGGGTCAGGGTTCAACGTTTTCATTATATATTCCGCTTTTCTGATTTCCTGTCCTATCAGCCGGGATCCTCCATACAGTCATGCCCTTAAGGTTTTTACTTATGACGTAATATTCAAGGAAAACTGCTGAAATGTTCCCTGTTTGTACTTATTCTTTTTATCAAATGCAAAACTGCGTTGAATATTTTAAACCTGAAAATTTTTAAGATTAATTACATGGAAGAATTATTTGAAATACATGCCGATTATTATTATTTATCAACTGTGATAACCTGATCTGACCGGAGTACAATAATGAAAAAGATTAAAGAATTTAAGATTGTCCCTTATCTTCCTGAAAAATTAAAGCCTCTGCTGAAAATTGCCTATAACCTCTGGTGGGTGTGGAACTTTGAGGCGATTGATCTTTTCAGAAGGCTTGACGTTGATGTATGGAGGGAGGTGGGGCATAACCCGATAAGTTTTCTCGGTACCCTTTCCCAGAAGACCCTTGATGAAGCTGCCGAATCAGAAAGTTTTATCGCACACATGAACAGGGTCGAGGAGGAGCTCGACAGGCACCTGACAAGGACATCATGGTTTGATGAAAATAAAAACGGCGCAGTCGATGCAAAGATAGCATATTTTTCTGCAGAGTTCGGGCTGCATGAATGCGTGCCGGTCTATTCAGGCGGCCTGGGGATCCTGGCCGGGGACCACCTTAAATCAGCCAGTGAACTCGGGATCCCCCTGTACGGCATGGGGCTCCTGTACCGGCTGGGCTACTTCAGGCAGTACCTTAACCTTGACGGATGGCAGCAGGAGCGTTACCCGGAGACAGACTTTTACAATATTCCCATAACGCCGGTTAAAGGCAGCAGCGGAGAAAATATTGTAATAAGCGTTGAGTATCCCGGAAGGACTGTATACGCCCGGGTGTGGCAGGTGGTGATAGGGAACATTACTCTCTTTCTTCTTGATACGAATATTGATAAAAATTCGACTGAGGATAAGAACATCACGGACGAACTCTACGGCGGCGATCTTGAGATGCGCATAAAACAGGAGATCATGCTCGGGATAGGCGGGCTCAGGGCGTTCCGTGCCATGGGTATAGAGATAACTGTTTTTCATATGAATGAAGGACATGCCGCTTTTCTTGCACTGGAAAGAATCAGGCTTTGCATGAAGGAATACGGGATGACTTTTGACGAGGCCCATTCATTTGTAACTGCAAGCAACATCTTCACAACCCATACTCCTGTGCCTGCGGGAAACGACAGGTTCCCTGTTAAACTGATTGATACCTATTTTGAGAATGTTTATGAAGATATGAATCTTGACGAGGCGAGGTTCATGGCCCTGGGACGTGAAAATCCCTTCGATATAAAAGAGGATTTCTGCATGACCGTACTTGCGATGAGGTGCGCCTTCTCTTGTAACGGTGTGTCAAGGCTGCACGGTGATGTATCCCGAAAAATGTGGAACAGGGTATGGCCCTACCTCCCGTCACATGAAGTTCCAATCGGTCACATAACAAATGGTGTCCAGACACTGTCATGGACATCGGATGAAATGATGAGACTTTTCAACAGGTACCTGGGGCCGGGGTGGATCGACAACCCGGCATCAAGGGACATCTGGAAGGGGATAGATAATATTCCTGATTCGGAACTCTGGAGGTGCAGGGAGCGCCTCAGGGAACGCCTTGTGAGCTTTGCAAGGAAAAGGCTTCACAACCAGCTTATTGCCCGCGGGGTGCCGCGTAAGCACGCATCAATCGCCAGCTCGGTCCTTGATCCTGAAGCATTAACCATAGGTTTCGCCAGAAGGTTTGCCACCTACAAAAGGGCGACACTTCTGTTTACGGACATAGACAGGCTGAACAGGATTCTTTTTGATTCGAAGAGACCTGTACAGATTGTGTTTTCAGGTAAAGCCCATCCGAAGGATAACCTGGGCAAGGAGTTTATCAAGGAGATAATACACATCTCCCGTGAAGACAGGATGAGGAAAAAAATTGTATTCCTTGAAGACTACGAGATTAATGTTGCCCGTTATCTGGTACAGGGTGTTGATATATGGCTGAACAATCCCATCAGACCGAAAGAAGCTTCCGGCACAAGCGGAATGAAGGTTGTGTCAAACGGAGGGATAAATATAAGCGTTCTGGACGGATGGTGGGACGAGGCATATAACTCCAGCAACGGCTGGGCCATAGGCAACGGTGAGGTTTATGACGACCAGGGCTACCAGAATGAAGTGGAGAGCCTCTCTATCTATAACCTGCTTGAAGAGGAGATTATACCGCAATTTTACACACGCGGTGATGACGGTGTGCCTTCTGCATGGCTGACGAAGATACGCGAATCGATGAAATCCATAATGCCCGAGTTTAATACAAACAGGATGGTTAAGGATTACACGGAAAAATATTATATAAAGGCGCATCACAATTTCCGTGAGTACATGAAGGACGGGTTTAAGGTTTCACGGGAACTGGCGAGGTGGGGCGAAAGGATCAGGCACCTCTGGAGCGATGCGCGCGTGCTTGATATGAATATCGACGACGGTGGAGACATAACTGTTAACTCGACGCTGAGGGCAAGCGCAAGAATCCACCTGGGGCGTATTGATCCCGCGGATGTACTGGTTGAACTTTATTTCGGCTCACTGGACCAGTTTGGAGAGATCACTGACGGGGTGGGCTCGCCCATGGAGTGCAGGGGCGATGAGGGACACGGTGTGTATAAATATTCAGGACAGATGCTGTGTCTGAAGTCCGGACGGTTCGGGTATAGTGTGAGAATTCTCCCATTTAACAAGAACCTGCCGCGAAAATTTGACCCTGAACTTCCGTTCACCTGGGCTTAATTATCCGTACACCTCCGCTGCTCCCGGCAGTGGAGGTGAGCAGTAAAATTTTTTTCTTTTAACATAAAGCAGGCAATTTTTTTATAAGCCGGTTTTAATATATTTGACTTATTTCCAGCAGTGGTCTATTTAGTCTGTGACTTGCCTATGTTGTACAGCAGCCGGACTGCTGTTTCTTCATCAACGTTATTAAAACTTTTTATTAGATTAATTAAAATAATGACATTGTACATCTTTGATGTATAATGCTGCATACATTCAGGTTATAATTATGCGCGAATCAGCGACTATTAAAGAACGTGACCAGTACAAAAAGCAGATGGAGCGGATCAGGGAATCCCTCATCAGAAAAAACATTGAAGAGAGCAACAACGAAGAGATCGAGTTTCTGCTGAAAAGACTTTAAGCCCCGGTTTTTGTTTTTATAAAGAATTTTTCCAAAGCTGCACTGACTGCCTGTAATAATCAAACGGCGGCGGACTTATCTCGAGGTTTTTTGTCATGATCTTTCTGGCCCAGCGCCGCTCGGTCAGCTCGCAGATATCCTTTATATTTCTGCCCGTGCAGTCCGGAGTCTTTATGCCCAGGTGCCTGCATTCATCCCCGGTAAGGTGTTTTGCGTAACTGCCGAATATAGATCCCCTTTCACTTTCGTCAGGGTAGGGAAATTTTATTATCTGGTCAAAACGTGAAAGGAGTGCGCTGTCAAGGTCGCTCATCCTGTTGGTCGCGCCGATGGTAATGGTTTTTTCCGCACTGTCTATGCCGTCCAGTTTGCGCAGCAGCACCGAAAGTATCCTTCTTGTGGCCTCGAACATGTTCTGGTCGCGTGACCCGGCAAGTGAATCAATCTCGTCAAGAAATATAACGGCCCCGCCCATCTCGTCGCAGAGGTCAAAAATTTCGGCAAGGTTTTTGGAGGACTGCCCGTACCACTTTGACATAATTGATTCCACCGGAACATATACCAGGGGGAGGCTGCTGTCCCCTGCAATTATGCGTGCTGCTGTAGTCTTTCCCACTCCGGGAGGCCCTTCAAAGAGTATGGCCCTGGGCCTGTTCGATTCCATGGTTTTCCTGGTCAGGCTGGCAATTGAATCATATACCTCGGGATTCCTGAGCGGGAGGATTACAGATTCCCTGATTTTTCGTTTTGTTTCTGAATAACCGGCAATGTAGTCCCAGTCGGGAACTGTGCTGCCGTTGATAACCGAAGCTCCGAGCTCCTTCAGCCTGTCGGCAGGGTCATAGGTTGTTTCGTAGTTGAGCTTTTTTATAATTTCAATTACGGAATTGATCTCCTCCTGGTTCAGGTTCCCTTTTTTTGTAACCTCGGCGCGTGAGCTGACTATGCTGAAAAAATCGAGTTTAAAATTATCAGTTACAGATGTGGTGTTGAATATGTTGCTGTTGAGCGACTGGAAACTGTAATGGCCTGCCTCAAACGAGACTATGCGTATATTCTCTATGTGACTTTTCAGTATCAGGAGCGTATCAAAAAGCATGGAATCGGTAAGTGCCGGAATAAGGAAGCCGATACGTGTCCGCTCCTTCTGGAATTCTATTGTCAGCGAAATGTTCCGGTCAGCTTTAAGAACCAGATCGGTGGTGGAATTCTCTATCTGCTCCTTCATCCGGTCGTATTCAATAAGCCGGTCTTCTGTCTGAATTTTTTCCATGTGTCACTGCCTCAAAGGATAAATTTAATTTTAAGGTACCGTCTTGATCTTTCAATCATCTTTGTGAAATCATCGTTCCATTCGATCATCACGATCACGATATATATTGTGTCCTGCTTTATTTTTGAAATCTCCAGCTTTTCCGCTTTGCCGTCAAGGTCTATGAACGAGGATACTGTGCGCCTGCACGTGTACCCGTTTTCATCTTTTGTTACGGAATCGAACCTGCTGTCCGAGTCATCGGAATAATACCAGTAGTTTGGCGAATCGTCCGAAATAAACATAAAGTATTCGGCGTTAAAGAGTTCTTCTGCTATACCGTTATTAATAAACCCGGGGATCTGGACAAGAGGTGTACCGCTGCGGGCGCTGTCAAATGATTCAGGATTAAACGACGCGTTGAGAAGCACGCTGTCCGGATGCCTGAAGTTGAAGACAAACCGGAACTGTTTTCTGCTGATCTCAGCTGTGTCATCAATTATATTTACTATCCTGCCCTCCTGTTCCAGGAAAAGGTCAATAAACTCGGACTTACGGTTTTTTTTCTGTCCGCTCCCGCTGCATGAACTGACAAGGGCAGCAGTAAGTAATGCAATGGTTATTCGTTTCATAATGCCTTCCATATATACCCTGTTACCGTTTAATATCCCTTAACTTTGCTGATAATAACCGTTACCGTCTTTCTGATAAGCCAGTAGATTGACATGAATATAATAACGCCGATTATCCCGTAAAGTATTGCATCTGTACTGAATGTAATTCCGGGCACAAAGTTTTTCATTGTTCCCCTGTATATGTCGATGTCAATGTTCTTGAAAAACATGAAGAGTTTGACAATGCCGGTAGAATCTGCGAGCTCCTTCAGCGCTTTGCTCAGTTCGTTAAAGCGGGTCAGGTTCTCTGTCATCAGCTGTCCTGTTGATGCGAATTCCTTTACAGTTGACTGCAGGTGGATGTTTATGTATTCATCAAGCGTCCTGTTGTTGGATGCAGCGTATGACCTGTACTTGTTTATGAGGTGTTTCAGTTCGTCAACATGGCCGCCAAGCCGCTGCTGGTACTGAACAATAAATGCAGGCATCTGGGCAAAGACTATTGCGCCAGTTACCGAAATTATCCTGTCAAGGAGTGATTCAAGAAAACTGAATGGAGCCTTGATGAAACGGTTCATGTCAACCTCTTTGTCCTGGTATAATTGCTGCCGCAGTGTGTATGTAATGAGGCATAATATGATGCTATCCGCCTTAAGTGTTCAAGTCAACTAAAAGTCTCCGGCGATTTTCACCTGTCCGGAGACGGGATGTCGTTCAGCCTGAATATTGCGTTTCCCTCACCGCTTACGGTGAATGGAGCGCTGCAGTACGGGCAGTAATGTTCACCTTTCATGCTGACCCGTACAGGCGATGAGCACTTTACGCATTCAATCACAAAAGGCCTGATTGCAGCATGGCCGTCCCCTGCAGTGTTATCTGCCGCAGTGGATGCGACGCCCTGTTCATCCACCGGAGTTTCACGTAAACTTTTCCTTGCCAGCCGCGATGCAGGAGCACTGCCCCTGCTGCCTGAATCCGGCTTCCTGACAAATTCAAGGGCTGCCTCCCTGTCCGGGACCGTATGGATGAGACTGTCGAATCCCAGGAGTTGAAACAGGAGTGATATCTCCCGGTTAAGGCTGAAAAACACAACAATACCGTTGATCGATGAAATTTTCCTGTGCAGCAGGAGAACAGCGCCGATCCCCTCGGAGCTGATGAAGTTTATCTTCTCTGAATTTATAAGAAGGTATATGATACCGTTATCGGCAAGCTTCGAGGTGTATTCCTCGAAATCGGAACTTGTTCCGCTGTTGAGCGGTCCGTCAATATCGACAATGGCAGTGCTGCTGTTTCCGGTTTCTGCATGAGTGATAAAAAACATATCCTACCTTCCTTTTTGTGCAGGTATCGCGTCACGGATCTCTGTGAATCCTCTTTTCCCGAGAGAATCAGCAGGAATCTTTCGCGCGATATAATCACCCGCAGCCTGCTGTTTCGGGATTACATCAGCCGGTTCATCATTAATCTCTCCAAGAAATTCCACGGTTATATAACCGTCATCGGATTTAGTTCCGCCAGGTACAGGCCTGGTATCCGTGATCCCGTTCCGGGAGGCTGTTTCAAGATCTACAGGGATCTCGTGCTCTTTATCAATTATTGCATCGCCAACAGGTTCATCCACGAAAAGATCAAAATCATCCATAACGCTGCCTGGTGATGATGCCTGCAGCGGTACATCTTTGTGTTCCGCGACCGGCACGTGCGCATGTTCTGCCTGTATTATTCCTTTTGACCGGCCGTATCCGGGAGTACGTGCGATCCTATCAGCCCTTTTCTGTATTGAGCGGTACCTGGCAAGTATAACGAGTGAAATGATAAAGGATATGATGAACGATCCGCCGATCACGGTGTAAAGGTATTTCAGGGTATTTGAAAATGTCTCCCTGATTACAGAGTATATCCTTTCTTTTCCTGTTAAAAAGCAGACCGAACCTGCAGCCTTATCATCAATGAATACCCCCCTGGTAAAGAGCCAGCCCGTGGTATTTATACCGGGATAGATATATTTGCCGATAAGATCGCGCTCCCTCCTGCTGAAGGGAATTTTTCTGTCTATTATGTTGTAGTCCGAGAATATAAGTTCGCGGCTGTTTTTCTTTACAGGTTCAAGTATCAGGTCAAGGTTGTATGCCATTTCGTCATTTGCAATATTTCCGCCAAGTCCGTTTTCAACAGAAGTATTTGAATGCACGATGAGCCTTCCGTCGGCCAGCACGAATATGGCTTCATCAATGGTATTCTGCTGAATTTTTTCATGGAATAATGTTTTCAGCGATTCAGTTTTATTTGTTTTCAGGCTGAGTTCCGCCACGCTGGCGAAAGCCTCGGCAAGTGTTTTTGAATAATTACGAGTGTATTCTTCAACGGCAGTAATTGTTTTTTTGAGAGATACATAAGTGTATGCGGATAGTGCAAGGGCACCAAGTACGGAGTCAATAAAAAATACCAGCAGAAATATCCCCGCGGGAAAGATTATTTTTCGATTTTTTCTGGTCATAATTCCATCCGTCTTACTGTCGTTTGCCGGCATACAGCAGATCCTCTTTAACAAGGGCTGCTGAAAGGCCGGAACTGTTCAATTATTGTATCGGATTATCTTTAAATTTGATTGATTAAAAAAGCAGTCACAGGGAATAGTCGTAATTGTCGTGTTACTGCCCGCCGCCTGGGATGGAGGGCGGAATAAAAAAGCATGAGATTACTGTTGAGTTATTATGGATTTTACGAATAAGGAACTTCTTGAAGCGTGGGACTGGGAGAGCGGAACACCCTCGGGTCTTCCTGTCGCACGAGGTGAATCATACAAAAAAGGGATATCCCACGAGGGTGTACATCTCTGGATTATACGCGCAGCCGCATCGTCTTACGAAATCCTGTTCCAGCACAGGTCACACTTGAAGGAGCTTTTTCCCGGATGCCTTGACATTACCGTGGGTGGTCATGTGCCTTTCGGCCTGAAGGAGAACAAGATCCAGAAGGAGGCAATGGAGGAGCTGGGCATATCACCCTCTGACGCGGATATGACTGACCTGGGCTATGCCAGGTACGAGGAGATTACCGGGGAATATGTCCACAGGGAGTTCCAGCACGTATATATCATGCGTGACGAGAGGCCCCTTGAAGGCTACAGGTTTAATGACGGTGAGGTGACAGGGCTCTGCCCTGTTCCCGGTGATTACGTATTATCCCTCTTTGATAAAGACAGCCATCTGTCAGTACCGTATTACGACGGCAAGTATGTGTCACGGAAAATAATCAGGAAAAAAGATTTTCATCCCCTGCTCTTCAGCAGTATTATGAAAGAATACATGACAGTGCTTTTTGCATCATGCACAGAGCTGATGACTGACGGAAAAGTAAAAACAAGGATGCCCGGAGTACTGCACCGGGCTGCCGGTTCAGGGGAAACTGAATGAGTGAAATTACATACGAAGAATCCCTGGACCTGGACAATCCTTTATATATTGATGTGCGGTCTCCGGCCGAATACGCTGAAGACCATATACCCGGAGCAATAAATCTGCCGATTTTTGACAATGAAGAGAGACGCGAGATCGGGACCCTGTACAAAATGGTCAGCCGCGAGGACGCAGTAAAACGGGGTACAGAGATCGGCGGAAAGCGCGTCGGCGCAATAATAGATTCGATCATGAGTCACGGCGGAAGGGAGATTGTCATCTACTGTGCGCGCGGCGGTATGCGTTCAGGGTCCGTGGCTTCGCTTGTGAATTCTCTGGGTATTAAAACATGGAGGATCAGGGACGGTTACAGGGCATACCGCAGCTTTGTATCCGGATACCTTGAGTCACTGGTTATAAAGCCGCAGCTCTTTGTTCTCCAGGGGCTGACCGGTGCAGGCAAAACGGAAATCCTGGGGTTCATTGAAAATTCAATCGACCTTGAAGCCATGGCCGGCCACAGGAGTTCTCTCTTCGGCGGCATAGGACTCAAACAGAACAGCCAGAAGGCCTTTGAAACCCTGCTGGCCGGCAGGCTGCATGAACTGGATGAATCTGATTATGCTGTAATTGAAGGGGAATCGAAAAAAATAGGCAACCTGCATATCCCCGAAAATGTATTCATGCAGATGCGAAGTGCTCCAGTAATCTATATTGATACACCGATAGAAAGGCGGGTCGCTATAATAAAAAAGGAATATGCCAGGTTTAATGATCATGACAGGATCATGGGAATTGTACTTTCGCTTACAAAAAGGCTGGGACAGAAAAAAACGGATGAACTTGCTGAACTGTATAAAAACGGAAGAATCGATGAATTTATTGAAATGCTCCTTGTTGATTACTATGACAATCTTTACAGGTATACCCTTGACCGTTTCAATTACGTTGCAGTTATAAAAAACAGCAACAGTGAAACCGCAGCAGCAGAAGTAGTTAAAACAGTCATGGAATACACAAAAAAGTAAACCGCTTTAAACATAATAAAAACTGTGTATAATTAACTGCTCCCGGCGGCAGGCATCACCGTACCGACTTGTATAGAGCAAAGTATAGATACAGTAAATATTTATTACCCCACAGCTCCCGGCTGCGGGCATCCCTGTGCGGACTTGTATAGAGCAATGCATAAATCGTCATAAATTAATTATTCCCCGCCCTTGCGGCTGCAGGCATCCCCGCACTGCCTTGTATAGAGCAATGTATAAATACGTCATATATTGATTTCTTCCCGCCGCCTCCGGCGGCGGGAACCCATGACTGATTTACTGCAAAGCACTGCAGAAATACATCTTATATTTATTGACATTTGAATATATTTTTAATTATACTGAATCCGGGTCTGTTTTGACCTTTTCCGGGTAAATTCCGGAAACACGAAAATGAATAATAATTACAGGAGGAGTATATGAAAAGGTTTCTGTCCGTCGCGCTTCTGGTTCTGGTTGTTGGCTGTGGAGGAAAGACCCAGTACGAGGACGTGAACAAGGCTGAAGGTTCCATGGAATGGGGCCCCAAGGAAATAAAAACTACAGTAAACAAAATGGTATCATCTCTTTATACCTTTCTCAAGGATGACTGGAAAAAACCCGTTTTTATCCAGGTAAAGAAGTTCAGGAATATGACATCAGAGCATATTGATACCGAACTTGTGGTGGGTGAAATACGCACAAAACTGATCAGGCAGAGGATCAAGTTTATTGATGATTCTCTTGATGAAGAGGCCCTTGCTGAAATAGCCAAAGGCCAGACCGGGCTTATCGATGCTGACAGTGCGATTCCTGTTGGAGAGATGAAGTCCCCAAACTTCTACCTTACAGGCGACATCAGGGAGAACGTAAGGTACGTTGACGGCAAAAAGAAACAGTACCTCAAGGTCACACTTACCCTTGTTAACATTAAAACCCGTGTAACTGAATGGCAGGATGAGCAGGAGTTTCTTAAATCAACAAAAACAGACAGCATCACCTGGTGAAACCTGCTGATACCTGGAGCATAGAATGAAGAAAATACCGCTTATAATAACGGCAATTATCTTCTCGCTGACCCTCGTTTCCTGTTCTTCAAGGAGTTATGAAGAGGCAATGAAGGTGCCCGAGGAGAAGTTTTACAAAGGCCAATACCTTGAGGCTGCAAAGCTTCTCCTCCCTGATGTGAATAAGGCCGGCAAGGACCAGCTTCTGTTCATGATGGAATGCGGCCTTATGCTGCATTCCGGAGAGGATTATGAAAAGAGCAACAAAGTCCTGCTCCCTGCAGCCAAACTTGCACAGTTAATACCAATCAGCGTGACAGACCAGATCTCGTCGTTCCTTACCAGTGATGTGAATTCTGATTACAGGGGTGAGGATCATGAGAAGGTGCTGGTCCATATGTACCTTGGTATAAATTTTCTCATGCTGAAAAAGTATGATTCGGCAAGGGTGGAATTTCTCGCTGTTAACAATGAACTTGCAAAGATCAGGAGCGAGGATGGTTCACCAAGGTACAAGCAGAATGTAATGGCCAAGTATCTCACGGCAATCGCCTTCGAGATTAACGGCGAACTGAACAGGGATGATAAGGATATTGATTATGCATATACTGAATTAAAGCAGGTATATGACCTTAAGCCTGACCTTGCCATGGTTAAGGATGACCTTTTACGCCTGTCAAAAAGACTGGGCTATGACGATGATTATGAGGACTGGCAGAAAAAATTCGGTAAAGGGTACAACGTTAATGAAAATTCCGGTGAAATTGTAACAATATTCCAGTCAGGCAGGGGGCCGATCAAGAAGTCGCGCGGCTCGCTACTTAAAGACAAGGATATGGGACCGATTATTAATGTTACACTTAGTACGGGTAATTTAGCAGCAGGTGTTACTATTGCCGCGATACTTGTTACACTACAGACTGCAGAGAATCCCATACCCAAGTTTGTAAAAAGGTCAAACAAGACAGACAAAATTAAGATTGAGGCCGGCGGAAAATCTATCAGCACCGTGATGCTTGAAAACGTAGAGCAGACCGCAATACAGAATCTCGAGGATGATTACGGAAGGCTTTATAAAAGGGTGGCTATTTCAATCGCAACAAAGGCTGCTGCTGCAGTAATTGCGGGAGTTGCAGCCAAGGCTGCTGCAGAGCAGATAAAGGACCTGGGGCCGTTTGCTTCGTTAATAGGCACAGCCGTAGGTGCCGCGACAGGTGCAGCGCTCTTTGCACAGATGAGGCCTGACCTGAGGAGCTGGCATACCCTGCCGGCCAATTTACAGCTTGGCCGGATTACGCTGAAACCCGGGAAGCAGAAGGTCAGGTATGTTCTTATTGGAGACGGTGGAATAATTGATACCGTGGAAAAAGAGGTTGAAATTAAAAAGGGGGAAAAGACACTGGTCAATATTAGAACACTCTATTAGGTACGGATTGTAAATAATGACACAAACAGATAAAATTAACGCGGGAGATCAGGCATCTCCCGTTTTTTTTAATTGTGACATCCTTGACCGCCTTCTCCACCCGGTCTGCATACTGACCTCAAAGAGTATGATTGAGTATGCCAACAATCCCTTTTTTGAACTTTTCGAAATAAACATACAGGAGAAAAAATTCGACTGGCCCAACCTCTTCTGTACAGACTGCAAAAAAACAGTATCCCGGAACTTTATCGATGCGCTGAATGGTGCGTTTACCTCGTGCCTTGCTGAGATAAACACCGGTGATGAATCATGCATACCCGTAGAAGTGACAATGCAGCCCATAACCGATGCCGGCATGGTCCATTCCGTGCTGGTGTTCATTACACCCCTTGATGAAGCGGATGATTCTGCAGGCCCGGTACATGAGGTTAATCCGGGCGATTCAACAAAAAACTCATACTTTGAATTTTCGCCATTCCCGATCATGAGGTTCGGCAGGGACATGAAGGTTGCAAAACTAAGCAGGTCCTTTGAGGGTACACTGGGCTATAACATTGATGATATGGTTAAGGGTGAATGCCAGGCAGTGAATGCACTGTTCAAGTACGATTCCGAAAAGATCAAGAACAGCATCCTTGAAGTATTCAGGGGGAATATACCTTTCAAGAGGTTCGGTGAAATAAAGATAAAGACAAACAGCGGCGAGGAGAGGATAGTAAACATCCAGGCATACCCTGTTTACAGGGATAAGGAGATCCACTCCATTGAACTTATCATGGAGGACATTACAAAGCTAAAGGAACTGAAGGCCAGGCTCTCTGCCATGAAGAGGCTTAACCTTATAAACGATATAGGACTCGGCTTCATCCATTCAATCAATAACACGATAAATGTTATCCTGAACCAGACGCAATACCTCCAGATTATTACTGAAAAGAGCATCGTTTCTGACGGCCTGAAGCAGATAGAGACTTATGTGCATGAAGTGGTGGACCAGCTGCGCAGGATACAGGGATTTCTCGAGGAGAGGGGCACCGAGCGCGAGGAGAGGGAGGAGCCCCTTGCCAGCATAATAAATGATGCCGTCGAGTTCGTGAGGATACACTTCAAGGTTGATGAAAACAGGAGAAAGAGAAGCGTCACCATCGATAATGATTACAGGTGCAGCTTTAATATTAAAACAGACACGTTTTTTTTAAGAGAACTTCTTATATGGGCAATGCTCAAGGTTTCTGTTTATTCGGGTAAAAAAAGTATCCTTCGGGTAAGGTTTGTCAAGGGCAACCTTCATTATATGACTGTATCAATTGACAGGACTGCAGGAGCAGACTCTGAAAATATAATACCATACACGATTGACAGCTTCTCGCCATCCGAGATCAGGAACGCGGCTGATAAATTCAACATAAAGGTTATTGAGGAGGAATCGCCCGAGCAATATTCAATGAGGATTATTTTCCCGCAGAGAATGATTGTTGAGAAGACACTCGTGAGAAGTGAAGACAGTTTTAACAGCATTGAGGACAGGAATATAATGATCGTTGAGGACGAGATTGGACTTCAGACTATCCTGGGAAACCTTTTTGAGCGTATGGGCAACAGGGTGTTTATTACTTCAAACGGAAGTGATGCGTTTGAGGAATTCAAAAAAAATCATTACGATATAGTTATTACCGATTATGATGTTGCCGGGCTGACGGGCATTGAGCTTGCGGCCAGGGTGAAGGAGATTAACGAGGATTCACTTACGATTCTTCTTTCGGGGTGGAGTATGGGCGACATAAAAGGATACAAGGGCTTCGTTGATCTTTTTATGGCAAAACCGTTCAGCATTGACGACCTGGTACACGGTATAGCATCGCTTGATTCTGCAAAGGATTCCTGATTAGAAACCGCTTTTATCTCCATAAAATTATTTTCCCAACGGCGCTAAGACAGCGTCATTATATTCATTCAATCTAAACAGCGGATTTGAAAGTAATTGCAGCCTGCAGGAAGAGGAAAATGCACAAACAGTATATGAAAAAAATATGGTTAATTATTCTGGCTGCGGCTATGCAGGTATTTTCATGCGGACCTGAAACAGTCCGGACCTTCGGGCCTTCCGGGAGCTACGATGTGCAGGTATACAGGGGCTCAACCGGGATCATCCGTACGGATTTCTGCAATGTATCACTTGTCAGTATAGACAGCGAAGGCTGGAAATATCTGTCAAAGACCGATCTTTTCAGGGGAAAGGGCAGGGGATTTCCGTCGAATCTATGTTTCTGCATAATGGTTGTCAATACATGGGACAGGCCGTTACAGATAAGCAGGATCGAGGTGCTATCCGGCGGTGATGTGGTCAGGCCTGAAACATTCAGTTTTACCCGGGGGAGTGATTACCTTCAAAACAGGTACGCGGTAAACCTTGAAGAGTTATGGAAAACACGAAGGATGCTCGCGGACAATGTACTCCTGCAGGAGATCGATTTTGACAATGAAACGCTTGAATATAAAATGGACTATATTGTTCCCGGCGACTTTATTTTTTTCTTCAGGACATTCAACTGGGTGAATCCGGATATTCCTGCAAAGTTCAGGATCGGAATAAAATACCATGAAATGGAAAAAGTAATTGATTTTGATCTGGCCCGGTTTGAATACTATGAGCCTGAACCGGGTGAGATCAATATGTTGCCGGAGGTTAAACTGAAATGAGAATAAATGAAAACCAGATAATAAAGACAGCAAAACTTGCGAGGCTTGAACTCTCCGAAAGCGAACGCGAAGAGTATTCAAAACAGCTTAATGATATCATTGAATATGTTGAAAAGATCAATGAACTGGATACTTCAAATGTAAAGCCTGCTGATCATATAATGGAAGTTTCGAATGTGTTCAGGGAAGATACAGTAAAAAAGTCTATTGACAGAAAGGGGATAGAGCAGAACGCCCCGGAATTTACTAATGGTTTTTTTATAGTCCCCAAGATTATCGAGTAGAATGGACCGCTTCCCTAAAAGGATGTTCATTGCCATGCCCGTAGAAGCGCCTGAAATTGACCGGGTAAGGACTGAACTTGAAAAGTCCGGCAGATGCCTCAAGGTAGTACATGATGACAATTATCACATAACCCTGAAATTTCTTGGTGACACCGGCCTGGACAGATGTGATGGACTTGTTGCAGCGCTTGACAGTTCATCAAGGCCGCAGAAGGTTGAGTGCGTGATTAAAGGTCTGGGCTGCTTTCCCGGTATTGCCGACCCCTCGGTAATATGGGCAGGCATGGAGTATGACAGCAGGCTAATGGAAAAACTTTTCCTCTTCGCGGAGAACGCCGCTGTTGCAGCAGGATTTCCGCCTGAGCAGAGAAGGTTTACCCCGCACCTTACCCTTGCGCGCGTAAGGAGGGAATCAATGGTTCCTGCCGCGCTGAAGGACTATATTAAAAGCAGCAGGGAAACTGTCTATTCGCAGTGCGTCATTGACAGGGTTATTCTGTTTGAATCTGTGCTTAAAAAGAACGGACCTGAATACAAGGTTTATAAAGAATGGAAGCTATCATGAATTCCGCAGCATACAAGAGAAGAGGTTACTGACAGAGATGGCAAAACTGCTGAGCATTCCCCAACCGGTGGCAAAAGACCATTACATGATGACTATAAAAATGGACTGCCCGTCTATCATGCCCGGGCAGTTTGTCAATATAAGGACAAACGAAGGAACAGACCCGCTGCTGCGCAGGCCTTTTTCAATCTATGACGCAGAAGGAAACGTTATCCGGGTTGTTATACGGGTAATCGGCCGCGGCACCGGGCTTCTCTGTAAAATGGAGCCCGGAGAAATAAACATGCTGGCTCCGCTGGGCAACGGTTTTACAGTTGAAAATGCCGGCGAGGTGCTTCTTGTGGGCGGCGGAGTGGGGAATGCCCCGCTTCTTTACCTTGCGAAGGAACTTAAAAAGGCAGGGAACCGTGTGACATATATCTACTGCAGCCGGGGTAAAGACTACATATTCGGCGAGGATGAGTTCAGGTCCGCAGTTGATGAACTTATCATCACCACTGATGACGGTTCTGCAGGTATCAAGGGGTTCGCAACTGATGTTGCAGCTCATGTAATGTCTGACCCGAAGTTTAAACGTGTCTACTGCTGCGGACCAGACCCGATGATGGAAAAAACCGTAAGGCTTGCACATCCCGGAGCTAAGGTTGAAGTTTCAGTTGAAAATTATTTCGGGTGCGGTGTGGGTATATGCGTGGGCTGTACTGTTGATACGACCGATGGCTACGTGCGCGCCTGTGTTGACGGCCCTGTGCTTGACGGCAGAAAAATACTATGGAAAAACATGCCTGACTGATTATTCGCGTTATACCGGTTGTAACTTTTGTCATTCCCGCGAAGGCGGGAATCTATTATAACACTGCACGTACAGGTTACACCTCTGGATTCCCGCCTTCGCGGGAATGACATTTAGGTCAGCCTTGAAAAATTCCTACCTGAACAGCGGCGACAGCGCCTTGAATCCCGGTGTCCCGGCCTTCTCTATAATAATGAACGCGATAGTTTCAGCAGGGTAGATCACTGCACCTGCCGCTGCAAGGGCCTCCATCGCGGCCTTCCAGTCACCTTTACGCCTTGAACCAACCGCGTCATTTGCTATAACAACCCTGTAGCCTGATGCAAGAAGAGTCAGTGCAGTCTGGAACACGCAGATGTGCGACTCGATACCTGCAAGTATTGCGGTCTTTTTTCCTGAAGATGTTACGGTTTTTCTTATTTCATCATCTTTCATACAGTCAAAGAAAAGCTTCTCAAGGTTCGGGGCGCCTTCGCATGACTCCGCGAGTTCGGGAATTGTTTCGCCCAGTCCCTTGCGGTACTGTTCAGTTACAATAACCGGCATCTTGAATTCCGCTGCGGTCTTAAGCAGGATGCTGCAGTTTTTTTTAAGCATCTCCTGCACCTTCGATTCCATGGCACGGAAGAGTTTCTCCTGCATGTCTATTAGCAGTAAAAATGTATCATCCCTGTCTATGATGAACCTGTTCATAATTCCCCCTGGCCGTATGCGTCCTGTTATTGCAGCAGGTCGTTTTCAATATTTTTTATTATTGATTCTTTCCTGGTTTCCCTTATGTTGCCGCGTATCTTTTTCTTCTGGTCCTCGACAATGTTGTCGTCAGGCCCTTTTGACGGCAGAGATGACGGATTGCTGCCGTTGCATAAATCGCACTGCTTATCCGGAACAAAACCCGGGATAAACACTTCGGAAATCTGTTCCCTGCACAGCGGCCCGGGGAGCAATCCTGAATTCGCACAGACATTGATCTGCAGGAGTCCAGCGTACACGGGAAATTCCATAACCGGATCATTAACAAGCGCAGACCGCATATAGTTGCCCCATACAGGCGCTACAATCCCCGCCGCTGCCTGTCCTGTGCCAAGAGAAAGCCCCATCTTGTCGTATCCCATCCAGATTCCGGTTGTGACATTCGCGGTGAAGCCTATAAACCAGGCATCCTTCCAGTTGTTCGTTGTACCGGTCTTCCCTGCCGCAGGCCTGCCCGGGTATGCCAGCTTTGCTGTACCAGCTGAAATTACGCTGCGCATAAGGCTGATCATCACCTGCGCTGTCTCGGGCCGTATGATCTGAATTGTTCCCTTCTTTGCCTCTTCCATGAGCATGCTGCTGATTTCCTGCTCCCTGTTTTCGATAATATTGCCGTTACGGTCTTTTATGTAACGTACGGCAAAGGGGATAACATCGCGGCCGCCGTTCGCGATGATGGCGTATGCGCGTGTAATCTCAAAGGGGCTCACCTCTATTGAACCGAGCGCTATTGAGAAGTTCCTGGGTATACGCTCCTTTTTTTCATCGTTGTTAAACTTGAGCAGTTTGGCATAATAATTTATGACCATATCAATCCCGATCGCCTCGGCAATACGGATCGATATTACGTTGATTGATTTTTCCAGGGCGCGTCGTATCCGTACAAATCCGTAGTATTCCCCTTCGTAGTTTTCGGGCATCCAGTCGCTCCCTTCCATGTCAAGGTAGACAATCGGTGAATCGAGCACGGTTGTTGACGCGGTGAACTTGCCTGACTCGATAGCGGCAGCATAGAGCAGGGGTTTTATTGCCGAACCGGGCTGGCGTTTTGACTGCATTGTCCGGTTAAGCTGGTTGATGCTTGAGAATTCGCCGCCGCCGACCATTGCCTCGATGTACCCGTTCTGCTGGTTGATCGAGATTATGCATCCCTCGACCCTCTGCATTTCCCGGTCTTCGCTGTAGGTGGACTTGTACTTGTCTATAAACTCGCCGATGTTGTCGAATCCTGCAAGAAAGTTGATGCCCTCAAGCTCCTCGACTACGTTTGCCCTCACATGGCTGTTGAACCTGCTGTTTTCAACAGACCCTTTGCGTTTGAAGGGCGGCGTGTTTAATATATACGATGCAAGGGAAATCTCGTCCGAGAAGTGGTTCATCACATATTCTTCGTTGTTGAATGAAAGCCCGCTTGAAACGGAACTCTGCCTGTCCAGCGCATCCTTTAGTATCCTCTGTCCCGCGGTCTGCTTGTTGATGTCGAGTGTTGTGTATACTGAAAGACCGCCTGAATAGACAGTCTCCTCGCCGTATTTTTTAACCAGGTCGCGCCTTATATATTCGGTGAACCATGGCGCGTTATTTATCCGGGAACTGAAAGCGTTGAGCGTAGGCGACATATCCTGTATTTTATAAAGAAAATCGGGCCAGAAATCCATGTACGCCTTTTCACCCTCGGGAACAGTTATGTATCCCATCTCAACCATTCTTGACAGGGCAACCCTGTGCCTGGTCCACGCGGTACGCGGGTACTTGATCGGCGAGAGCATGTTGGGCGCGGCAGGTAGCGTGGCCAGCAGAGAACATTCTGCAAGGTTCAGGTTCCACACGTCTTTTCCAAAATAGAGTTTCGCAGCTGACTGGACCCCGTATGCGCCGTGTCCAAGGAAAATCTGGTTAAGGTAGAGGTTCAGTATCTCGTCCTTGCTGAATGTAGCCTCAATCATAAGAGATATAAAGGCCTCCTTGATCTTGCGGTAAAGGCTCCTTTCACCTGACGTCAGCATGACCTTGGCAAGCTGCTGTGTGATTGTACTGCCCCCCTGCCTTATGCTCCCTGAGAATATATTAACAAAGAAGGCCCTGACTATACCCTTGGGGTTGATTCCCCAGTGGTCATAAAACTCTGTATCCTCCATGGCAATAAAGGCGTTCTTTAGATTCTGCGGAATTCTGTCGTAGGGAACCACTTCCCGTTTTTCGCTGAATATCTCGCCTATGAGGATATTGTTTTTGTCATAGATTCTTGTTGTAACATCGGGCTGGTATGTGGCCAGGGCCCGGACTTTGCTGAAATCCATAATAAGAATAATAATAAATGCGAAGATGCACCCTGCTCCAACTCCCAGAATTATTGTTCTATAATTTCTGAAGAATTCAGGAAAATTCGTAAAGGCTGACCTGAAAAGGTCTGCAATTCCTGAAAATATGCCGTTTATTCTGCCCGATGAGATATTAAATGATTTTATTGAAAGGCTTTTACCGGCTGAAGAGAAACCGCTGAATCTGCCTGCAGCGTTTTTACCCGCCGAGGGGAAGCCAAGTGACCTGCCTGCGGTACTTTTTTCCCTTGAGGGGAAACTGAATGACCTGTCTGAAGAATTTTTCCTGCCCGAATAGAAACCGGAAAACCTCTTTTTAAGATTTTTCCACGCAAATGGGAGGTGAAAAGACATAATAGAAAGACTTTTCCCGGGATTGAATTTTTTTATATTAAGTTTAAGCTTTTCCGGTGCTTTAAACGGGTCCTTACTCCCCCCGCCTGAACTGCCGAATGTTTTTCCGCTGTATTTTGCCATTTCACCGACCTGGTAATTCCGATTCTTGGGTGATATTTAATGCAGATATGTGCCGTTACAAATATTTTTTTTAAAAAATGCAAAAAATAGATATTGGATAGATATGTATTAAAAAATGCTGATATTATATAATAAACGACTATAATCAATCATAAACAACCCCTATGCTGTTATTGCAATTTCCGGATAAAGACGACCTTGAATGTGTAACTGGAAATTTACAGTGTTATCAAGGATGATGACATTTAAATTCAAGGAGGAATATAATGATAATAAATCACAACATCGCTGCAATTTTCTCCCATAGAACATTAAAGTTCCATGACTGGAGCATCACAAAGGATGTAGAAAAACTTTCATCAGGTATGAGGATCAATAAGGCAGGGGACGACGCTTCCGGTCTTGCTGTTTCCGAAAAAATGAGATCACAGATACAGGGTCTCCGACAGGCTGAAAGAAATACTGAAGACGGTATGTCTTTCATTCAGACTGCTGAAGGCTATCTTAATGAAACACACGACATTCTGCAAAGGATAAGGGTTCTTGCTGTACAGTCTGCAAACGGTATTTATTCAGACGAAGACAGGCAGCTTATCCAGGTAGAGGTATCTGAACTTGTAGATGAGATCGACAGGATCGCATCCCAGGCCGAATTCAACAAGATGAAAATTCTTACAGGTTCATTTGCAAGGCTGCACCCCACTGCTTCAATGTGGTTCCATATGGGTCCCAACATGCACCAGAGGGAAAGGGTGTTCATCGAAACCATGACAACAGCGTCACTGGGACTCAGAAATCCCACTGTACTTACATTTATTTCGATATCAACTCCGGGCAAAGCTAACTCGGTAATAGGTCTGACAGACGAAGCGCTGAGGATCGTTTCAAAACAGAGAGCTGACCTGGGTGCATATTATAACAGGCTTGAACATTCAGCTAAAGGTCTTATGAACGCTTACGAAAATGTCCAGGCTGCTGAAAGCCGTATAAGGGACACTGACATGGCAGAACAGATGTCATCTTTCGTAAGGTACCAGATACTTACACAGGCTGCAACGTCAATGCTTGCGCAGGCTAACGCCAAGTCGCAGACAGTTCTGCAGCTGTTACAATAAATTTCTGAGCCAACATCGCAGTACCATTCGAAACGCCGGATTCTCCCACCCGGCGTTTTTTAATTAATGCTGTAACCCCCTGAAATTTACCGGCCCCCGGCGGATAGACTTTTCCGGTGGCAATATGCCTGTACCCGCCACCCCCGGAAGGGGTATAATACTTTTTCATTTATCTCCTCTGCCTGGATAAAAAAGGTTCGGGATAAACCTCTCCCGCCGTAGACGGGAGAGGTCGCGCAAGTGTCAACGATGCGCGGGTGAGGGCATTGGGGGGAGTCTGTAAACTATTCCCCGGTAGAAGCGTAAATCACGATACCGCGCGATGCAGGCGAAGCAATCACGCGCGGATCATTTTTCACGAAGTCAGGGTCAAAGTCTATGTACCTGATCCTGTCGCGGCTGATCCCCTTTGACGAGAGGTACACCGATATGCTGTTCATGCGTGCTACTGCAAGGTCCTGGTTGATCCCGACGGAACCGTTGTAGTCGCTGAAAGCTGCGAGTGTTATTTTTATCGCGGAAAAGTTTTTTAGGATAGATACGGCGCCGTCAAGGTTGTTCTCGGCTGTGCTGTTAAGGTCAGTTGAGTTCATGGCGAATTCTATCTTTATTGTTTCAAGGCTCCTGCGCACGGTTTCTGTCTCAAGGCTGTTTATGCGCGTGTTAAGGTTTTCAATACGGCCTGAATATTCACGCAGCGCAGCAAAGTCGACTATAAGTACCCGGTTATCAACACTCTTCGTGAACTCAAGGCCCTCCAGTATGGCAGATATACTTTTTATCGTGGTGAAATCAGATGCGTATCCGCGCACTGTTGCGGTTCCGCCGTCGTATTCCACCGAGACATCACTCATGTTGGGCTGTGCCGATTCCCGTATCCTCTGCATCGCAGCCTTTTCATGTCTGCTGTCAATATAAAAAGACCAGGCTGATCTGCATAACCATGCAGCAGAGAGGATAAGGAGTATTGCTGAAATCACCTTCAGTTTCCTGTAAGAAACGGCCTTAACATCTTCGTGCGGTGTGTTATATGATGCCATGAACTCTTCAAACCTGGGACCGGCAGCTGCAAACAGGGAGACGTCGCCGGTGAACTTTTTCATTTTTTTCCCGTACTTTACCCGGGTTTCAGCGGTAAGGGAACCCGTGCTGTTCATGAACTCAAATGACGGGGCGCCGCTTACGACAAATGCCATGAGAAATGTTTCCGCGGACCTTATAATAATCCTTCTGCGCCCGTATTTTATTTCATCAAGCTCTTTGTTTGCATTGCCGTCGAATGCGGTTTTCGCGAACTCGTTTATGGCCACCAGCATACCGCCGACCATGTCGCGGTCAATGTTGTCATCCTGGCTGCGGGATGCATGGACAAGCAGGATCCCCGAATCCTTCTGAAGCATGAAAATTTCAGTAACAATAAAAGGCAGGGAATCCGCAAGGAGAAGTTCGGATACCGGGATGCCCGTGAAGAATGATTTTATCCTGTACCCGAAGGACCTGGCGCTTGTGACCTGTTCAAGTTTTTCATTCAGGTAATTTACCAGGTTCATGAATGCTTCTGATATTTTGCGTGATATGATTTCGCCTGTCATGGGGTAAATGGCTTCAAAGAGTTCGTCGCGTGGAATAAACCCGCTCCTTTTGAGCATCTCAACGTCGCGGCGGAGAAGTTTTATCTTTTCAGCGTTTTTATAGGCAAGGGAAATCTCCTCGATATCCTCTGTCAGTTCGTTGAAACTTACATGAAGAAGGTTCTTCCGGTCGCTTTTGAACTGGATTATTCCGCACCTGTGCAGCGAGTTGAGACCATGGTATATGTCCATCTTCTGGAGGCCGGTCTCTGCCGAGAGAAACGAGTACTCTGTTTTCAGTTCGGTCTTCATCAGGTTGGTAATGTCTATAAGCACGCCAAGGAGCAGGGTCTCTTTCGAGTCAAGGTTGAATTTTTTTATGAAATGGCGCAGTACCGGGTTCTCTATCTGGTTGATTCTTTTTATTATTTCAAAGCTCTCAATCCCGATATTGTCTTTCTTCATATCAATCCGTCAATATGGAGTTCAGGGCTGCTGAGCTGATACCCGTCTTTAAAAAAGATGTCAATACATGCGTCAACGACTGAAGGGTCAAGGGACTTTCCCCTCTCCTTCATTATAAGTTCAAGGGCATACTGGAGCCCCAGGGTCTTCCTGTACGGCCTGTCAGTGGCAATGGTTTCAACTGTGTCCGAAACTGCCAGTATCTGGGCCTCGGTCATGATCTCGTTTGCGGTAAGGCCGAAGGGGTAGCCGCTTCCGTCAAAGCGTTCATGGTGCTGGAGGACAATGGCTGCAACAGGCCAGGGAAACTCGATGTCCTTTAATATGTCAAAGCCTATGACAGGGTGCATTTTTATTACGTTGAATTCCTCCTCAGTGAGCCTTCCCGGCCTTGTGAGGAACTCGGAGGGTACATATATCTTGCCTATGTCGTGAAGCCTGCTTGCTATCTTGATTCCATCGACCGTGTCACTGTCAAAATTCATTTTACGTGCTATTGCCACAGAGAGGTCGGATACGCGTTCCTGGTGGCCCGCGGTGTACGGGTCGCGTTTTTCAAGGGCCTTGCCCAGTGACTGCACTGTCTGTTCAAAAACACGCTGTGTCTTTTCAAGGTTCTGTTCAAGTTCAAGGGTCCTTTCACCAACCTTGTCCTCGAGCTGACGGTTCAGGAACTTGAGGTCATTCTGAAGAAGTTCAAGTTCAATGTTGTTTTTTTCAAGTTCTATGTTCCGGTCCGAGATCCCCTTGTTAAGGAGTATGATCTCGTTCCTGCTCTGCTGCAGTTCCCACTCAAATATCATGCGTTCGGTCGTATCTTCAACAAAGAGAAAAATAGTCTTTGTATGCGGGGGATGGGCCAGTATGATGTTAAAATATATGTCGCCGCGTTTCGCGGTTCGTGAAATATTCGGTATCCGCAGCGTCTTGTCATTATCCGAAAGCAGTTCGAGTATGCTCCCCTCGTAGCCGAAAAGTTCGGGAAGAATGTCGAATATCGAGATCTTTTTATTTGCGTATTCTTCTGTTAAGTCCAGGTAGTTTAAAAATTCTTCTGAAGGTGTAATAGTCAGATCCCTTGAAAGACCCGCCCTGAAAATATGGAAATGGGAGGATATGAATTTGTCGATGTGAGTATCAGTCATGTGCCGCCGTCATCAGTGACGCTATCTCCATGAATATCTGTTCAACAGAATCCCCTGTCTTTGCGCTTGAAAAAATTACATGGAACCCGGTTGTTTCCTGGACCTCTTTTTGAAACCTGGTCACGTACTCAGGCGTTGTGCCGCCGTTAAGCAGGTCTGTCTTGTTGAGTGCAAAAACAACAGGCTTACCCGGGCATATATCCCTGAACAGGGCATGGTACTTGTTCATGTAGACAAGGGTCTCTTTCCTGGTCACATCGCCCGTAATGATCGCGCCCGAGGAACCTTTTATGTACTGGTGTATAACCGTGGACAGCCCGTCATTGCCCGCTATGTCCCATATGAGGAGATTCGCATCCGGTCTGTTATTATCCAGGGGGACGGACTTTTGCGATACGCGCACGCCTATCGTGGTAAGGTATGCCTCGTCAAAGGCATTCTCAACATACCTTCTGATCAGGCTTGTCTTGCCCACTGAGAAATCGCCCAGCATAATTATTTTAAATTTATTTTCCATAACAGGCATCCCGATAAAATAGCACCAATTTGTAACCAGTTCTATTTGATTGACACGTATAGCATATTATATATAATAATCAATAAAAAAATAACTGACCTTTTTTCCTCAAAAACCCCCTAAATAACTGAGGAGACATAAACATGAGAATGGACAGACTTACACTGAGAGCGCAGGATATCCTTAACAGCGCCCAGAACATTGCAACAGAACGTGACAGCTATGAAATTCAGCCTGAACATATGCTGAAAGCCCTTATTGATCAGGATGGAGGGATCTTTACCTCTATCGCGCAGAAACTTGGTGCGCCCCTTAACCAGTTAAAAAGCGAACTGAACGAATACATTGATACCATGCCGCGCCAGAAGGGGGCAGGACCAGGCGACGGATCACTGTCGCCTAAATCAAGGGATGTGCTGAATGTTGCATGGAACCATGCTGTAAAGCTTGGCGACCAGTATATGAGCACCGAGCACATGATCCTGGCGCTTGCCGAGGCGGACAGCCCCAGGGCAAAGCATATACTAAACTCGCACGGATTTAACAAAGAGAGCATACTGCGTGTCTTAATGGATATCCGCGGCAGCAAAAAGGCCGGCGATGAAAATGCCGAGGACAAGTACAATGCCCTGAGTCGTTTCAGCCGTGACCTGACCGACTGCGCCCGTTTAAACAAGCTGGACCCTGTCATAGGACGCGACGAGGAGATAAGGCGCGTGATGCAGGTGCTCACAAGGCGTACAAAGAACAACCCGGTTCTGATCGGCGAGCCCGGTGTGGGCAAGACAGCAATAGTCGAGGGGCTTGCACAGCGCATGGTAACAGGGGACGTGCCGGAAAACCTGAAAAACAAGCGCCTTGTGGCGCTTGACATGGGTTCACTCATAGCAGGCGCAAAGTACCGCGGAGAGTACGAGGAGCGGCTTAAATCGGTGATCGAGGAGGTCGAGGAATCAAGCGGCGAGATCATACTCTTCATTGATGAGCTCCATACACTTATAGGTGCAGGGGCAGCCGAAGGGGGCATGGACGCTTCGAATATGCTGAAGCCCGCACTTGCGCGCGGGGACATGAGGACAATCGGCGCGACCACACTGGCAGAATACCAGAAGTATATTGAAAAGGACAAGGCGCTTGAAAGACGCTTCCAGCCCGTATATACCAATGAACCGTCAGTTGAAGACACAATCGCCATTCTGCGCGGCCTTAAAGAGAAGTACGAGGTGCACCACGGCGTGAGGATATCGGACTCGGCGTGCGTTTCAGCGGCCATACTGTCGGACAGGTACATAACAAACCGTTTCCTGCCCGACAAGGCCGTTGACCTGATAGACGAGGCAGCCTCGCTCATAAAGATGGAGATCGACTCGATGCCCACCGAGGTAGACGAGACCGAGCGCCGCATACGCCAGCTCATGATCGAGAGCGAGGCGCTTAAGCGGGAAAAGGACCCGGCCTCGAAGGAGCGCCTTGAAAAGATCGTGCGCGAGCTTGCGGAACTCAATGAAAAGAAGAGCATCCTTGTTGCCCAGTGGCAGAAGGAGAAGGATATTATCAAGAAGATCAGCAATGTAAAAGAAGCGATCGAGCAGTACAGGATCGAGGAGCAGCGCGCTGAGCGCGAGGGGAACCTGAACCGTGTTGCAGAGATAAGGTACGGCAAGATTGTTGAACTGGAAAAGCAGATAGCTGACCTGAACAGGCAGGCAAAAGAGATACAGGGGGAAAATTCGCTCCTTAAAGAGGAGGTTACTGACCAGGAGGTTGCGGCTGTTGTGTCGCGCTGGACCGGTATACCTGTAGCACGCATGCTTGAGGGCGAAAAGGAGAAGCTCCTGCACATGGAGGACATTCTGGAAAAACGCGTAGTCGGTCAGCACAGGGCGATTGAGGCAATTTCCGGTGCTGTGCGCAGGTCCCGTTCAGGGATACAGGACCCCAACAGGCCCGTGGGCACCTTTATTTTCCTGGGGCCCACAGGTGTGGGCAAGACCGAAACAGCCAAGGCTGTGGCAGAGTTCATGTTCAATGACGAGAAGGCCATTGTGCGCATAGACATGTCCGAGTACATGGAGAAGCATGCGGTAGCAAGGCTTATAGGTGCGCCTCCGGGGTACGTTGGCTATGAAGAGGGGGGGCAGCTTACAGAGGCAGTACGCCGCAGGCCATACAGCGTGATTCTCTTTGACGAGATAGAGAAGGCGCACCACGACGTGTTCAACATCTTCCTGCAGATACTTGACGAGGGGAGGCTGACCGACTCGAAGGGGAGGGTGGTGGATTTCAAGAACGCCCTTATCATAATGACTTCAAACATCGGCACATCGTATATAAGTGACCAGTCGATACCGGAGGCAGACCGCTATGCAGGGATCGAGGCCGAGATGAAGATGAACTTCAAGCCTGAATTTTTAAACCGCATAGACGAGACGATCATCTTTAACCCGCTTACAAAGGAGAACATAGCCGAGATTGTGAAGAACCAGCTTACGGATGTTGCAGTTCGCCTGCGTGAACGCGGCATAAACCTTGAGATGACACGCAAGGCCCTTGATTTCCTTGTGACAGAGGGGTACGACCCGCAGTTCGGCGCAAGGCCTCTGAAGCGCGCTATACAGAAGCATATACTTAATCCGCTCTCTGTTAAGCTGCTTTCGGGTGATTACACAGGCAGCGCGAACCTGAAACTTGACATAAAGAACGGGGAACCGGTTTTTATATGAAAAACTTCACTAAATGCGATTTAATAGAATGTAAGCAATAATAGAGCTCTATTGAATCGCAAAAGGGTGAATTTTTTTTAACTACAGGTTTTAAAATGACTATAATATATATACCTGCAAAAAACAGTTGAATGCAGGTATATTTTTTTTATAATGCCGTTTAATTTGCAGCATGGTAAACATGCTTTAAGAATGGAGGCTTTAACAATGATAAGAACTAAACTATTTATACTGCTTTTCCCGGTACTGATGCTGTTTGCGGGAACAGGGGCTTATGCGGCACTCACAGTAAATGTGAATTTAGGAACTGGCAATGAGACAGCAGCAGGACTAATAGCAGATGATATCAGGACACAGCTCAATAAATATAGTGATATGCCTGATTTTACAAAGGGTTTTGCTAATGCCAATACATACGCGTCGAATGGGGCAACAATGCGCGGCTACCAGGGTTATGATCTTATCTGTATAGCAGTTGGTACAATGTTCACGGTACAGGCACCCAGTGCAGACCCGCTCTTTTTCCAGGAGATACAGAATCAGCTTGATAATGGAGACGTTTACACCGGTCTTGGCGCAAATCCCCTTGTTGGCCAGGTTGGATTAAATATGGGATTCATTATACCGGATCTTTACATAGCATTCAGGTTCGGCAAACTGAACTACAACGTTGATGCGGGAAGCTACAAGATGGATTATGACACAAACCTGCTTGGTGTTATCGTTGATTACCAGCTTATCCCCTCGCAATCTATCCTTGCTGGAATTCTATTATGGAAAGGGCTCAATCTTGAATCGGGATTTATATATTCAACAAACAATGTTGTTTATTACAAAGAACTTGATACAGTAACTTCAACTGTTTATGCTGGTCATACTGCAGTAACAAATCCTACTCTTGATCTGGCTCTGGATATTAAGAGTTATATTATTCCTGTTGAGATATATTCAGCATTCAGACTTTTTTATATGATCAACTTCGGCGTGGGTGTAGGTATGGACTATGTTTACAACAATACAACTGATCTTAAATTGCGTAGTTCAAGTGATATTACGGTGTCGGGGTCTACAATAAATACAACCGGAACTATCGATATTGCAGCCGATACAAGCAATGAAGCAGACAAGTACAGGTTCAAAGGAATGGTAAACGTAGGTGTGGGCTTTGGTCCTGTTTTTGTTGACGTTCCAATGACCTTCTACCTTGACAATGGTTATGCTGTTGGCTTAAGCGCTGGTATAGTCTGGTAGGTTTTAGCCTGCAGAAAGTTAGAAAAAACCCCGCAAGGGGTTTTTTTATGCCTGCGTTTTCAGAATAATGGTTTTAATGTAAAGGGAAATGTGCCCGCCGGTTACTTTTAAGCAGAATTACGTATTGCTGTTCCATGGATCTGCTGCTGCAGCACTCTCCCGTGAAGTACGAACCATATACGAACCTGGTACGGAGCTGTGAACAGCCGCTTCCCTGTTCCCCCGCTGTTTACCGGTTCATAAAAGCACCTGGTGCCCCTGAGTGTTTCAGAGATAAAGAGGTTCATTCCGTTCATGGGGAGTTTTGCAGTCCTGGAATTATACCAGTCCCTGGCTTCAGCAGTGAGCTCTCTCCACTGCCTGACAGCCAGGCTGAATGCGGCGCGGTTTATTACCTGTGAGTCTGTACCGGGGTTGCGCGGTTTTACATACCTGCGCACATAGAGCCTGCCGTGCCTGCGGCAGTATACACGGTCGCCGGTCTTCCCGGTCACGGAATTGAACATTGGATCAGCCCATCCCTTTGCCATAAAATACTCCTGGAGGTGATATGTATTAATACGATTAACCGGCCATAAAAGTAAAAGTTTTCCGGGAAACTTTAAAAAAAAGGCAGAACCAGATTACTGTATTCCGGTACTTTTTATCCGGAATGGGGAGAAACTCTTGACATTTTTTTGTATCATATAAACTTGTTTTTGAAATGGGCCTTTGCCCTGATTTTTAAAACCCGGAGGAAAAAAATGGCATACAAAATTAATAAAGATTCCTGCACAAACTGCGGCGCGTGCGAATCAGAATGCCCTGTAGAAGCAATTAAAGAGAAGGATGGAGCGCGTAAGATCGATCCAGATACATGTATCGACTGCGGTTCATGCGAAAGCGTATGTCCTGCTGACGCGATCTCCGCTTCATAACAGGTTCCTTGAATGGTTAAAAAAAGGCGCGTTTAAAACGCGCCTTTTTTTTAGTACCTGTCCAGTTTTGCCCAGAACATCCGCAGTATTGCGGGCAGCGACGATATTACAGGTATGAGAGTGCCGGCGATCAGGACTGTAGAGGTAAAGGCCGCGTTTATCTCCAGCGAGAGTCGCAGACCTGGAATTGAAAGCGCCTGTACAACGTAGTCCTTTGCATATGTAACTGCAATGACCCCCGCTGCAGAAGAAAGGAATCCCATGATAGCAAATTTAACAAGAATCGTGAATCCTATGAACAGCTTTGACGCTCCCAGCGCGCGCATGATCCTGTAATAGTCGATCCTGGTCCAGACAGCTGTAACAGAGCAGAGGGCAGTTGACACAACCGCGAGTATTGTGATCAGGCTTACCATGAGAGCTATGAATGTGTTCACTGTGCTCTTGAGCCTTACGATCTCTGCAGACAGGCTCTCGCCTGTCTCTATCGAGTAGCCCATGTTCTTTATCTGTTTCTTGATCCCCTCTATGTACTTGTGGTCTTTTGCCTTTACTATGGCAAACATGTATCTGCCTTTCTGCCCGAACTTTCTGTTTATATCCTCCGCGGCCTTGAGCGGAATAACAAGTCCTGTGATGTTTATGCCGTTGGTATACCCGGCCACAACGGACGATGAATCGAAAGCATCGTTCAGTTTTGACACGCTCGATTTACCAAACGAGACCCTGAACTTGAGGCCCGCAAGCTTTTCAGGTACTATTTCGGGCAGGTTGTTTGCAGCTGCAAGCCCGTTATTGTAGGAATCTATAAGTGCTCTTGGTACAAGTACCGGTATACCCTTTTCATGGGTGCCGGTCTTCCATGCAGTACGCATCTCTGCTGTTTTAAGATCCTTCTCTACGTAGCCGTAGCTGGCGCCTGCGCAGATCAGGTCAGTGTTGTACTGGAATGACCAGAAGTATATTGTCGCGGAAGAAGGGATTGTCAGTGCAAGTATGGAGTCCACGCTCTTTACGCCGTTAATGTTCCTCAGCTGGTTTACAGTTTTTGAATCGATAACCTTTCCCGCAGCGGGGGAGAACAGGAACAGGCTGCGGGTTTCGCCCGGTTTTACCTTTATTTCGTCAGGCGGGATCGCTGAAGCAAACCTGTTGCTTATGTAGTTGTTGAAATTGACTGATAAAATGTTAAACGATATGATTGCGGAAACTGAAAGCAGGATCACGCAGAATACCACGAATGATATGAACCTGGAGCCTGCCAGCTCCTTCAGTGTAAGGTAGAGCTTGCTGATCATTTTAGCTGCCTCAGTATGCCGTTTTCCATTGTGTATGTCCTGTCGGCATTTTTAAGCATATACTCCTTGTGCGTTACTATTAGTATTGATTTACCTTCGTCGCGCAGCATCTCGAGCAGTTTGAAAATCTCCTGTGATGTAGCCGCGTCAAGGTTTGCGTCAGGTTCATCAGCAAGAATGAGTGAAGGTTTATTCACTATTGCCCGCGATATTGCCACACGCTGCTTCTGCCCGCCGGATAGCAGCCCCGTGCGGGTGTTTACAAACTCGGACATGCCGGTGCGGCCCAGTATCTCGAGCGCGTATTCACGGACTGCCCTGCCGGCCCTGCCCTTTATGCGCGCGGGCATCATCAGGTTGGTTATTACTGTATCATCTTCAAGAAGCCTGAATGTCTGGAAAATCTGCCCGATCTCGCGGTTGCGAAGACGCGACATGAAAATGTCGGACCAGTAGCGTATGCGTTTATCTTTAAGAACAATGTGCCCGTCGTCTGGCCTGGTTATGCCTGTGATTATGTTAAGAAGGGTGGATTTGCCGCAGCCCGATTTGCCCGTAATTGCAACGATCTCACCCTCTTTGAGTTCAAGTGAAAGGTTGTCTATAACTGTAACCCTGTTTCCGGCTATGTTGAAGTGTTTGTGTATCCCGTTAAGGGACATGATGGTCTTTTTTTCTACTCCGACAGGAGTTTTCCTGCTACGGCCCATCGTTCCCTCTCAACTTCTTCGAATACAATGTATGTCGTTTCAGGTTTTTTGTCGGCTATCTCCTGAAGCGCGGATGTGATGCGTTGCGCGATTTTTGTCCTCTGCTCTTTTGTGAGCGGACCTGCAACCTGAACATTTACGTAAGGCATTTTATGCTCCTTTACCCTTGGTGATGGGCAGTGAAATCATGATATTAACTTTAACAAGAGGGTCCTTTTTTATGTCAGAATGATCAAGTACATTTTCTGCAAAAATTTCTCCGCCGTGTCTTGTGATTATTTTTTCGACAAAGGTGAGTCCAATGCCGAAGTCGAGCGAATTGTATTTTTCATAAACCATTCGTGATATCCTGTAAAACGGCTCAAATATGATCTTTTCGTATTCAGGCGGAATGCCCAGAATCCCGTCACCGGTTTTTATCGGGTCATTTACTATGGATATGCGCAGGGTGTTGTTGTGGACATAGATCAATATGTATATGTTGGTGGCCGGCTTTGAAAACTTGAGTGCATTGAGCAGCAGCTCTGATACTGCCTCTGAAAAATACTGGGTGTTTATCTGCACCTTGATATCCTTCATAGACCTGGAGTATTCATTAAGGATAACACGGTTTTCATTGATCTCGATAAGCTGGCGGCTTTTGCTGATTATGCCTTTAAGTATGGTGTAGAGCTCACGCATGCTCTTTTCTTCAAGCTCGATATTGTTTGATATAATCCAGTCTATGCCTGCAAAAATTTTGAAGCAGTCCTGGGCGATCTTTACGTTTTTCATTGCCTCTATAAAAAGTGACTGGTCAACCAGCAGTTTGTTGTCATCCTTTGGTTTGGATGTCTTTGATATCATTTCCATGAAAGTGATAAGTGTACCGAACCCGGCACCCTGGGTGAAGCTGTTATTGATGTTGTGAAATATGGACTTGTCTGTCCTGGAGACGTTCCTGCTGAGCATTTTCTCTTTCCATGTCTGCCAGTCCATGTCCTTGTCTATGGATTCAGCAGATGAACCGCGCAGCGTCTTCTTCATCTTTTCCAGTTCGAGTTCATCCTGTTTCTGCTGGGTTATGTTATCGGCATTAACTACATAGTATTCCACCACTCCATCTTCATTCCGCATTTTGTTTATAATGCCGTCGAGGTAGTATAGTTTACCATCTTTTGACATGTTATAGAATTCGCCTTTCCAGGATTCCTTATCCTTGAGGTGTTTTAAAAAATCGGGTTCCGGGAGCACCGGGTTTGGGGCCTGGGTAACGTTCAAACCTGTAAGTTCATTCTTTGAATACCCGCTCAGTATCGTGAATGCCTTGTTCACATAATTTACTACCCCGTGGCTGTCTATAAGAAGTATGGAGCGTGGGCTCTCTTCTACCAGGTCTATGAGGATTGAATTTTTCTGTTCAACCGTATTTCGTTTGTCGATCTCTTCAAGCAGCGTGGTGTTGGCGTTCTGCAGTTCCCCGGTCCTTTTACGGATCGTATCCTCAAGCATGCTCATCTGGTCCGTCATGGTCAGTTCATGCATCTTTCTGTCTGATATGTCGCGCACCATAACAAGCAGTACGGGGCTGGATGTCTTTATTATCCTTGATTCTAAAAAGATCCAGTGATCTCCCACCGGTTTTCTGTGCTCAAAAATCTGCACCTGCCCTGTTTCTATTGCCCGGGCAATATACTCAATAGCCTGCTTGCGTGTGTCGGTTGACCAGAACTCTTTTATCACCGCAGCGTCTTTTTCAGTCAGGGGCGATCCGTCGCTTTTTATCTCAAAGAACCTGTCGGGGATGGCATCAATTATTATTTTTCTGTTCTCTTCACTTTCACGAAGCCTGTTCTCCATTTCAAATTTGAAAAGGGCCATCTCTATGGTCGAAGTCAGGCTCTGGGCATTAAAGGGCTTCACTATGTAGTTCATGGGCATGGAACGTTTTGCCCTTTCGAATGTCGGGCCGTCTGTTCCTGCTGTAATGTAAATAAACGGTATATTGTATGTGTTGAATATTTTTTCAGCTGTCTGTATGCCGTCAAGTTCGCCCGGGAGTGAAATATCCATAAGTACAAGGTTGGGCCTGTTTTCATGTATGGCCTTGAAGGCATCCTCTCCTGTTTCAACGATCTCGGCTACATTATAACCGGATTTCAGGAGAAGTTTTTTCAGTATCAGGCCGGAGGGTTTATCATCTTCGACTACCAGAATGTTAACCATATACTTAAAAGCTCCAGGAACAGGATAAATCGGTTACTATCCCGTTTATTAAAGAATTTTACTTGAACTTGATTATTCATTACTATAAAAAGTAAACAAGCAATTAAATTTTAATATCATAAATTGTCTGGTTTTTTCCAATTTTTTTGCTGTAAATAATGAATTTTTTTTTGAACAGCACTTAATAAAGTACTGCCCGGTAAAATATAATACCGGCCGGAAAAAGAGCAGACGCTTTTTTTTGACTCTGAAAAGTATTTTATTGTAATTGCAGACTTTTCAGCAGGATTCATATATTTGCGGGATGCAGTTTCTAATAGAGAAAAAAAGTAATTAATAACGACCGGGATATATAAATGGAAGATCTGATAATAAACAGCGAAATCACCACCGACCTGAAAAAGATCACACCCTTTGTTGATTTTAACACTATCAGCAGGATTGTCAACAAGCTTACTGACTATGCTGAAATGCTCACAGAGGGGAAACTTGCGGGGATTATTAACTATAACTACAGGCTCAACAGTTCGCAGTCTAACATGATAATTGAAATACTGGTTGAACTGCAGGCGCTCTCAAGGGTGTATAACATCGCGCATAAAGGGAAGAAGGATCTTGAGATGGAATATATATCCAATATTTTTTCAGATATAAACAATCCATCTTCAATATCATCATATATCAGCATAAGGAACATACTCGAGAACAGGCTGAACCACCAGATACAGCAGTACAACATGAACATGAATAAGAGCAACACAACACTGTCCATACCGCTCAACGAGCTGCATGGCCACGTAAAGACATACAACGATATGTCGAGCAACAGTGTCGCCATATCCAGCAAGGTACAGCACGGGTATATAACCGCCTCCCTGCATGACGCCTATGTAATCGTGATGAACAGGGATGACTGGTGGGACGACAAGACATATATAAAGTTTTTTTTTAACGAGGAGGACTCGGAAAAGCGCCACCTTTCACTTATCAGCAGGGACAGGAGGCTTAACCTGCGTGAAATTGAATCAAACGTAAAAACTGTTTTGAATTATTTCATGGAACTTTATTCTGCAAAGACAAGGGCTGTCCAGGAACAGGTCGCGGAAGCGATGTCAGGCAGTGCTGTCCCGGCCGATTCGGGAAGAGAACAGGCTTCCGGTGATTACGGCGTAAACACCAGGTATTCGGATAAGGTTCTCATGACGCCTTTCGGAAAGCAGTACGGCACAAAGATAGACTCGATTATTGACACCTGTTTTTCAAAGGAGGCATATGCGGCTTCGGGCATCCCGGATGAGGAGGATGTTTCAAGGATGGTTATTACACTCTACCAGGTGTACAAGGCGCTGCCGGGATCGCTTGGAATAAGACAGAACAGGGATATGATTATGCTGCTGGTCCAGCACCTGCTCCACCAGGAGTACGGGATCAAGCAGTTTGCCGAAAAGTATCTTTATACCGACAGGAAGGTCAGTTTCAGCAGGTTTTTTGCTGATATCAAGAATGACCTTGAGGAATTTCTCACAAAAATTTTTACTGACTTCTTTGAAGAGCAGTTCAGTTCTGTTTTCAGAATAATCAGAAGCCTTGACATGAAGCAGTATGCCTGTGCTTTTATCATCAAGAGGATATACCTGAAGTGCGGTGAAAACCTGAACACATTCGGTTATTTTCTTGTCAAGGCCATATCAAAGTACGGGAAGATTAAAGTTGTATAAAGAAAAAAGTTATATGATATCTGCTGACAGACTACTGCAGCAGCGGAGTTTTACCATAGAAAACACCGGGGCCCATGCATCCGGGATATCTGTGCATGAAGGTGATGCTGAAGGCGGCATACAGCTTGAGGACCGGCAGAAACTTAAAGAACCCGAGATGTACAGGGTCATTTTACATAATGATCACTATACCACAATGGATTTTGTTGTCGAGGTGCTTGTGACCGTCTTTCACATGCCAAGCGCAAAGGCGACGCAGGTTATGCTCGATGTTCACAGGAAAGGGATCGGTGTGTGCGGAGTCTACACATATGATATTGCAGTAACAAAAGTTGAGCAGGTTCATCATATGGCAAAGGCCAGGGAATATCCCCTGCGTTGTTCGTATGAAAGGGCCTGAGCCGGATTATGCGGGTAAAAGTGCTGATCCATGTTTAAGTTTTGAAAAATTATGAAGGGTGATATATGGAGTTAAATCCCGTATTAAATGATGTTCTTATGGCCGCGTTCAACGAGGCAAAGAACAAGAAGCATGAATACATAACACCTGAGCATATTCTCTATGCCTCGCTTGATTTTGATGAGGGTAGAAGTATAATCGAAGGTGCCGGCGGCAACATCAGGAGCCTTAAAAAGCACATAGAGGATTTCTTCAGGGACAAGATGGAGGAGATTGAGGTTGATGAACCCAAACAGTCCTCGAGCTTCCAGAATGTAATGGAAAGGGCTATATGGCATACCGCATCGGCCCAGAAAAACACCCTGGACCTGGGCGATGTCTATGTATCAATACTTGATGAAGATGAATCATTTGCTGCGTATTTTATGGGGCTTGAAGGAATCTCAAGGTACGAGCTGCTCAAGTTTATTTCGCATGGCGTTTCCGTGATGCCTGACGAACCCTACGAAGAGGAGATACTTGAAGAGGGATTTGAGGAGAAGAAAAAGGAGCCTTCTGAAAAGATCATAGAAGCCTTTACGGTCGAGCTTACAGAGAAGGCGCGCAAAGGAGAGATCGATCCCCTTATAGGCCGCGAGGATATTCTTGAGCGGACCATACAGGTCCTGTGCAGGAGAACAAAGAACAATCCTGTGCACGTGGGAGATCCCGGCGTGGGCAAGACTGCTATCACAGAGGGCCTGGCTCAGCGTATAGCCGATGGAAATGTTCCGGACAAGCTCAAGGGGCTTAAAATCTATTCACTTGATATAGGGTCGCTGCTTGCGGGCACCAAGTTCCGCGGTGACTTTGAGGACCGCATGAAAAAGGTGATCCAGGAACTGAAGAAGATGAATGACGTAATTCTCTTCATCGATGAGATACATAATGTTGTGGGCGCTGGAGCGGTCTCGGGCGGTTCCATGGACGCGTCAAATATGCTGAAACCTGTACTTTCATCGGGCGAGATAAAATGCATAGGCTCCACAACGTACGAGGAATACAAAAAGTATTTTGACAAGGACAGGGCTTTATCCCGCAGGTTCCAGAAGATCGAGATACCCGAACCTTCAATTGAGGATACAGTGGATATACTTAAGGGGCTCAGGGAACGTTACGAGCAGTACCATAATGTGCGTTACACCGACGAAGCCCTCAGGGCTTCGGCCGAACTCTCTGCCAAGTATATAAACGACAGGCACCTTCCGGACAAGGCCATAGACGTGATTGACGAGGCCGGTTCCTTTGCAAGGATATACCGGGCTAAGGACGGCGAAGTTATAGAAATCGGAACAGAGGATGTTGAGCGGATAATTGCACGCATGGCCAAGCTGCCCGAGAAGAGCGTTACCTCCTCCGAGAAGACAAGGCTGCGCGACCTTGCAGCGGGTCTGCGCGAAAGGATCTTCGGCCAGGATAAGGCTGTTGAGCTTGTTGCAGACGCTATCAAGAGGAGCAGGGCAGGTTTCGGCAACCCGGACAAGCCCGTTGCCTCGTTTCTTTTTGTGGGGCCCACTGGCGTAGGTAAAACAGAACTGGCGCGGCAGCTCGCACAGAACCTTGGCGTTGAGCTTCACAGGTTCGACATGAGTGAATACCAGGAGCGCCATACCGTGGCAAGGCTCATCGGTGCGCCCCCCGGCTACGTGGGATACGAGGAGGGCGGCCTGCTCACAGAGGCTATACGCAAGACCCCTTACTCGGTCCTGCTGCTGGACGAGATAGAGAAAGCCCACGCTGATATATTCAATACGCTGCTGCAGGTGATGGACTACGCGACGCTCACTGACAATACCGGCAAGAAGGCCGATTTCAGGAACGTGATTATCATCATGACTTCAAACGCGGGAGCGCGCGAGATAGGGAAAAGGCAGGTTGGGTTCGACGAAAGGCATGTCAAGCAGGACGCCATAGAGAGCGCCGTTGACAGGATTTTCTCTCCCGAGTTCCGCAACAGGCTTGATGCTGTGGTCACGTTCAATGACCTTGACGAAAAGATCGTCCTTGACATTGTCGGTAAAGAGATAGAAACCTTCGCGACTCAGCTGAAAGAGAAGAATGTCATACTTGAAGTTACCGCGCAGTGCAGGGAATGGCTGGCAAAGAAAGGCTATTCCAGGGAGTTCGGTGCGCGCCAGATCGCACGGCTTGTGCAGGAGAAACTGAAGCCCTTCTTCGTTGACGAGGTCCTCTTCGGGCGGCTTACGTCAGGCGGACACGCAGTAGCCGATATCTCCGGCGACGATGTGGTGATTACAGTAGCCGACAACTGACATGCCCGTTTTCAGACTCAGCGAAGAACATATATTCCCCCCTGTCGAACTGTCCGAACCAGACGGACTGCTCGCCGTGGGGGGTGACCTCTCTGCCGGGAGGCTTATTGAGGCATACTCCCGCGGCATTTTCCCATGGTTCACGAATAAGAGCCCGATAATGTGGTGGTCGCCCGACCCGCGGTTTGTAATAATCCCCGGAGGCCTGAAAGTCTCGCGCAGCATGAAACAGATTATAAGGAAAAATGTTTTTGAAATAACCTTTGACCGATCATTCCGCCAGGTGATAACCTCGTGCAGCAGGGCGAAGAGGAGAGACAACGGCACATGGATTACAAAGGAAATGATCGAGGCGTATGTGAGGCTGCATGAAGCAGGGTTTGCCCACTCGGTTGAGGCATGGGAGAACGGTAAACTTTCCGGCGGGCTTTACGGCATATCACTGGGCAGGGCGTTCTTCGGCGAGTCGATGTTCTCGAACGTCAGCAATTCATCAAAGGCCGCGTTTATTGTGCTCGCGGAAAAACTTTTCTCCCTGGGTTTCAGCATAATTGACTGCCAGGTTCACACCGGTCACCTTGAAAGCCTTGGAGCTGTATTCATGAGCCGCGGTGATTTCATAAATACGGTGAATGAGTCACTGAAGCATGAAACCATCCGCGGTTCATGGAAGGATAACCCGCTCTTTTGCACTGCGTCAGAAACTGATCCCGTTGAATAACTTTTCGATCACCCCGTTAAGGTAACGGGCCTTCTCTTTCACCGAGTATCCCGTAACAATAATCACAACGCCTTTCCTGGCAACCATCCTTGTATCGCTTACACGGTTATTTTTGCCTTTGCACAGAGTGCGGAAGTAGTCCTCGTTGTTGATCCTTCCCCATCTTTTTTCGACCATGCTGAATCCCCTTTCGTCAGACCATGCTGACGAGAATTCCTGGAGGTTTACCATCTGAACCGGAACAGCGTACACCTCGATCCAGCCCGTCCTGTCCGGGCTTTCCAGCTTCATGCCGCTCCCTGACTCGCATTCAAGGTTGATTTTTTTCCAGCCGGCCGGGGCTTCGAACGATACCTCAAGCCCGGCGTATGCAACGGTTTCCCTTGCAGTTTTGTTCCCGGTGTTTTCCGCCGGGGTCCATGCTGTTCTCTCTGTCATCTTCCTCAGGGATTCGGTGCAGTTGGTGTCTATCTCCCTGAAGTTCCGGCCTGTCATTGTCCATGAAGCGACTTTAAGTTCGGGGTTTCCCGCAAACACTCCACGCATGCGCCTTATCTCGTTTTCGGTCGGGACAAGCTGTACCCTGAATCCGCGGCCGGCATAGTACCTGCAGAGTGTGACAGCCCCGGTCAGCGCCTCGTTCCCCTCACGCGCGAGGATCTCCCTGCCCGCGATTTCCCGGTCAACGGAAACAGCTGTAGATGATTTGACAAGCTGCAGTATGCTTCCGCTGCTGATTATTTCGATGTATGTGCTTACGCTTCCGTTTTTCTTTATGTCCGCGCTTATTGTTTCATAGATGCTTTTATACTCTTTGAGGAATTCATCTGTTGTATCCATTGCACCGATGGCGTCAGAACATTCTTTTGCAAAGGCGAAGAGCGCGTCTGTCTCGATCTGGGCAATTTTTATTTCCGAATCGGCGTCTGCTTTTTTATCACCGGTCATGGACTCGTTGTAGAGCCTGGTGTATTCGTCAAAATTTCTGCGTATTAAAGAGGCGGTAAGTGTAACCTGGGACCTGTAGGTCTGGTTGATTGATGCGAGTTCACGGACCTGTTCCTTTGTCATGTTTTTACGCACATCCGCGGGTACAGCGAAAGACTTGAGAATGCTGCGGATGTAATCAAGCGAATCCTTTACCACCTCTTTAACTATCCCGTGGTTCCCGGCGTCAGGGGTCCTGCCCAGTTCCGCCGAGTTTTTAGTAAGCTTTTCCATGAAGAGGATATATTCAATGTAGCGGCCGGACATGTAGTTCAGCGCCGCCATGTATGTTTCAGGAGTTGATGTACCGGCCTCTGCCACGGCCTCGATAAATTCTGATGAAAGGTCGACGTAAGAGCGCAGCCGGATTTTGATTTCATCAAAGTGTTTTCTTGAGGCCAGGAACACCTCTTCATTGTAGATAATCATGCTCTTGTTGTTTTTTTTGATTCCCGAGATCCTCAGCTCCTCTTTCCTGTATGCGGACTCATAGAGTGCAATGTGCTTTTCCGCAATGCCGCGCATATTGTCCCCGGCCCTTGAACTGAAAGATTTATCCCCGGTGCAGTCAATCCTGCGCATAAGGGCAAGCCTGTATTTGTCGATCTCGTCGACAGTGCCTGTAAGCTTTTTCAGGTCAGGGATCGAGTACATGGGATTTCCGTTTCCCGCTCCCACGGAGGCACCGGATGAATCTATCATGCCTGTTATTGAACTGCGTGCGTCCGAAAAAACCAGGTGTTCAGCGTATTCCATGCCCCTGCCGTTTACGTTTTCCGGTGCAATGCCGTGCCCGGTTGCAAAGAGTTCGGCTGACCTGTCCTTTTCATTTTTCCTGAGTGATGATGATTCGATCAGTCTCCATTCGGGAACTTTTACCAGGAGTGTTTCGCTGAACTGCGGATCAAATTCCCTGATGGCAGGTTCAAGTTCACCTGCCGCTTTTTCCAGTATTATTTTTTTAAGATCTATGTCATTCGAGTTGTAGTCGGTCCTGCTGAGTTCGTATTCAATCCTGCCAAGTATTTTTTTCAGCGCCGAGGCTTCAAATGCCGGGTAGTGTTCAATGGACATTTCCAGGATATAGCCATGGACAAGTTCTGTTACACCCGGTGTACCGGCCCTGATTCCCGCCACCCTGTTTGAGTTCGCGTACGCCGTAATCCGCGAAAGCACTTTTGTAAAATATACCGGGTCTGAAAGCCTGTCGGTTGCCGCCAGGAGATACCATGCTGATATTACAGGGATGGCAATTTCAGTTGTTTTAGATTCGATCTCGGTTATGGAATATTTTTTTGTATCGGCCCGGAGCGATCCGTCACTGGACGCGTAGCGTTCAAGCAGGCCCTTTATGTTTCCTGAAGATTCAATGCCGCGCCTGAGTATCTCTGATACAACGGGCAGGGTATCTCCAGGGACGGTTTTTGAGCTTAAGGCGGTAAGCCTGTCGATCCTGTTTTCCCATCTCTGAATCCGGGCATCTGTTCCGAAACCGGCTGTGATAACCGCAAGCAGGCATGATGCGGCGGTAATTCCTTTACTTATCCTGAGATTCACGGCTCAATCCTCCCCGTAAAATTGTCGGCAGGACGGTTCTGTTATATGACATAATTATTAAGGGGCCACAACCGGGTAATTATTCTTGACTTAATTATCAAAGGGGATATCTTTTTAGAGCGGATGAATTTTGATAAGGGTGTTTTTTAATGGCTGCAGATGAGGACAAAAAAAGACTGGAACGCCAGGCCAGGACAATGATGATGTCGCGCGACATTCCTTTGCGCGACAGGGAACATCTCAACAGCATCATGAAAGACGGCAGCATCCCCCCGGAAGTGAGATATAAAAAAATAATTATACTGTTAAAGGATTATCCGGAAAAGGAATTTGCAGAAATCCCCGATGACGAAGAACTGTCAGTCTCTCCGGTGACGGCGCCGGGACCTCTTAACCTGCGTAAACCGCAAACAGGAAGTCCGGCAAAAAAACAATCCGGGAGCCTGCCGGTGATTCCGGTACCTTCGGACGGCGAGGAGCGCCACCCTGACATCAATGGCCCCACTGATACGAAACTTTTTATCAACGAGATATACGCGCGCTACAGGAAGTATAAATTTTTCCGCAAGAGATACCTGGTGGATAAAAATAATGTGTTAGGCATAGGTATAGACCGCAGGCTTATCCCGACAAACAGGTTCCTTGCTGCAATGAAGGAGATACATGCATACCAGGAGAGGGCGCTTTCAAGGCTCGCTTCAATACTCGAAACCATACTGAAGAGCGAAACAATCGAAAGTCCACTGGAGTTCAATTACCTGAGGATATTCCGGAAATGGATGTTTAACACCCCGTTCGCCACGCTTCCGATGTCCAGGATAAAATGGATGGACCACTGGGGGTTCGAACGCGAACTCAGGAGGTACGTGGCCAGCTACCAGTCATTCCTGCACATACCTTTAGACCACAGGGAGAGTGTCCTTAACCTTGTAGAGAGCATCCTCCGCGACGAGCCCGACCTGAAACGCGAAGAGATACTCCCGGGGGATGAAAAGTCTGTTTCAGTAAGGAAAGAGAAGCAGAACTACGAAAAGGAAAAATATATATTTGAATACATGGGTGCCATGCGCTCATTCATGGCCATACCAGGGGAGGGGGACAGCCTGCTTGCCCGGGAGCTTAACAGCATGTTCGGGCTGCACTCGCTCTGGGATTTTCTGAGTATGACCCTTGAGGCTATTGTTTTCCAGAGGCCCTTTGCAATTGTGGAGCTGCGGGATTATTACAGCATACGCCCGGTATTTGCAAGCACTGCTGCCTGGGACTGCAGCCCTGAAAAGCTGAAGATGTTCGGAAAGGACCCGGATTCTGCACGCAGGAGGCAGGTTGACAAGCTCAAGTCCTCTCTCAAATGGTTTGATTCGATATACGGGCTTGTAAACCTTGACGATTCAGGAAAGAGCATACCGGTGCGTGCCGCCGATGATTTATGGAGACTTGTAGATAAGGTGAACAGGGACGCCGAAGATATATACCAGAAAAATTTTATAGTGTTTCTTGAGGCGCTGATAAAATATTTCAGGGACCTGCTGGTCCCGGTGCTTCGGGGTGATTCCCTGACCCTGGAGTCCGGGGCGCGGGTTATTTCCGGGCAGATGTTTGCGCCGGAGTTTTTTTCCGGGGAGCTCAGGGAGCTTGAAACCCTGAACAGCGATATATACAGGTTCAGGAACAGTAACCCCACGCTGAAGATAAGTGACGACGAGATAAAAAAGATAATGTCGGGAAAAATATCATCGATGAGCCACGTGGAGAAACTGGTATTTAAAACAGGGAGCCTTTTCTATACATTTGCAGACCGGCTGCACCAGGTATATGACGGTTTTATCACTGGCAGCGTGGAAAAGAATGGTCCCAGGCCAGTAGCAAGGCCCATGACGCCCGGGGATCTGGATCAGCCTTTTATCCCTTACCATGATTCCGTGTTGAAAGGAACGGGCAGCGAGACCCCGCTTTACGTGAAGATCCGCGACCGTCGCATACTCACGGAAAACAGGCGCGGCGGCGTATTTGTCTGGTTCATGGCGTTCTGCTACCAGATGGCAGAACTCTGCTATTACCCGAAGGTGCAGGATGACCTTGCAAGGCGCGAACAGATCAGAGTGGAACTTGAAAGGTTTAAACAGGAGGACCCGGGTAAAAGCCAGGGTGCCTGAAGTTTTTGCGGTTCACTTAAGCATCATGTGGATGTATACCCAGCGTCCATCTTCCGATGTATCAACAATTCCGTATGAATTTTCCGACAGGGATCCCGGGTTAAAAAGTGCAGGCGACCCGACAGTAAGCTGTTTCACGTGTGTATGCCCGAAAAACACTGCTGCAGCTCCAAGTTTTTTTGCTTCGGAATAAAGCAGGGATGTCCCCGCCTTTACATTAAACCTGTGGCCGTGAGTAACAGCGACACGCTGCCCGTCAATATTCTCAAGAATCAGTTCTTCAAAATCATCATAAGAATGCAGGTCGGTGTTTCCCCTGACCGCTGTGACTATGACTCCATCCGGAATGTCAACAGACCCGATGTCCTTTATGCCGTCACCGCAATGTATCAGCATGTCAAAGGGTATGCACTCCCTTATGGCCCTGGACAGTTTGCCGGTATTGCCGTGAGTGTCGGAAACTACGAGGACTTTCATTTCTTTGTGAGCATCATTATTGTGCAGTCGTCAGAGCGGATATATTTATCGCTTGCCATGGCGTTCGTGAGCGCGGTGAATTTTGAACGGTCACCGGGTACTGCTTCCTTCAGCTGTTCAATCAGGCTGCGCAGGTTTATCTGTTTGAATGATTCATCAATTATATCTTCAAGCCCGTCTGTGTAGAGAAAGAGCATGTCGCCGCTGTTGAGCTTTTTTTCATGGGTGGTATACTTACTGTCTTTTATGGGACCCAGGAACGGATCGGTTTCACCGAGTACGCTGATGCCGCTGTTGTTTATTATATACGGTGTGGGGTGTCCGGCGTTTGCGTACAGGAGGACCCCTGTGTTGTTGTCAATAAGCCCGCAGAACATTGTAACGAAGGATTCGACGGGAAGGTTGGCCGACAGTTCATGGTTGACTATGGTCATAATCTCGCCCGGGTCTTCTGTGATTTTCAGCGCATTGCGGAATACCATCTTTACAATTGCGGTAAACATAGAGGCTGAAATGCTGTGTCCCGAAACATCCGCCACGAAAAAGATCATGGTGTCGTTCCTGAAGTGAATGTAATCATAAAGGTCGCCGCCGATATCAGAGAGGGGTATAGACCATGAATAGACGTCAAGTTCATTTGAGATGTAGTCCGGCTCGGGAAATATATACTTCTGCAGTTTTTTGGCCATGAAGAGTTCAACCTTCATGTAGTCGTTGAAGTCTATGATTTCACCGATCTTGATTCCGTTTTCGATGCGTTTCAGCATGACCTCGGTCTGTTCAGGCTTGGTGATAAAGTCATAGGCGCCCAGCCTGTAGCTTTCAACACGCAGGTCCGCATCGTGCGTTCCGGAAACCATCAGTACGGGCTTGTTCGTGTAGTTTTTTTCACGGATGAGTTTAAGGACTTCCAGCCCGTTCATAATGGGCATATGCATATCAAGAATTATCAGGTCAACGTAAAGGCTTTCAAGCTTTTCGATCGCCTCCCTGCCGTCAGAGGCAGTAAAAATAATATAACCGGCGCGTGTAAGTATCTTCTTCATGAACTCGCGTACAGGGGCCTCGTCGTCAATTACGAGTATGCGTTTTTTCATCCGGTACACCGATGCGATGCCGGATTGAAAACTTTATCCCCGAAGACCCGCCGGTATTTTATTATATGTATAATAGAATAAATCATCATTTTATAGCTGTCAGGATGTGAGTACGGTTACGCTGTTTCAAACCGTATTCCTGAAATTAATATAGCGAATCAGTCAGTAAAAGTCAAATTGTAATTATTTCGGAAAAACTGTATCCGGCGATCACTGGAAAAGCTGACCGCAGGACTGGCACTTTGCTGTTTCGCCGGTATGAAAAATCTGCGATACAGGGGCGCCGCAGAAAGGACATTTCGTAAGATTCTTTATATCCTGGATCGAGTCTGATACGAAAAATTCATTAGTTGTACGGTCTATGTGGCCGTTGATCAGGTTCTGAGCTATGGACAGCGTAAGCAGGTTCTGGGCTTCGGCTTCAGGTATGCCCAGCTTACTTGCCATATCCTGGATGGAGAGGCGTCTGTACGTTGTGAGCATGGAAACAAGCTTCCGTATCTTTATCTCCTTTTTCGCAAGATCCAGGCCTTTCCTGTAAAGGAGGATGCCGGGAAAGATTATGAAAAGGGAAAAGATGCTGACACCCACACCCATATTGAAATCTTCAGGTTTATCTCCTCCAATGATGCCGAAAATGGCTATGAACAGGAGCAGCGCACCGGGGATAATCAGTACAAGGCCGAGTGTTTTTTTAACGGTATCCTGCATGAAGAATAAGAATTTCATAGAAGTCACTCCTTTTCGTTGTTGCTCTTTGCTGTCCTGGTTTCAATTGCAAGGGCAACTGCGCCCATAACTGAAACAAGAACAAGAAACGCCACTGTCTTCATCCCGAGCATTGCACCTGCATGTCTCCTTTCGAGCAGCAGTTCAAGATAAGGCTTCTCCTCGGGTCTTATACCTGCACCGTAAAACACCCTGTTGTCAAAGAATCTTATGGTGTTTAATACACCGTTTCCCTCCCTGTCCCAGTTTTTGTAACCTGCGAACAGCTGAGGCTCCCTGAGTTCGATGTAGGCCTCTTTCAGCGTATCCGGGGATGAGAGGAGTTTTGCCGTACGCGGTTCAACCAGGAAGAGCGAGTAAGCTGATATCACGGCCAGGATAAGAGCAGCGGCAAGCGGTGTAATAATGAATGCAATGAGTATGTTTTTATCATTAATTTTCATGTCACTTTCCTTTTAAGAGATCAATGATCTCTTTTTTTTCAAGTTTAAGACCCGAGAGCTCGACGTTTTTATCCTCAAGGGGCCGTGCTCCTGCATCCTCGCCTGATATGAGTTTATCCGCGCTGATTCCGAGGAACTGCAGGAGGGGCGCGGCTTCGTTTTCTTTAAGTTCAATCCTCTGGAGCACCACGCCTGCCTCAAATGGGAGAATGGTCTTTACCGTAAAGGGTACAGGCAGCAGGATTTTACCGCTGTCATCCTTAATGTTTAATGTGCCTGCGGCATTCATAAAAGCGGTGCTGTCATTTTCATTTTTAAGGGTACAGGTGAAATCTGCAATGTATATATTTTCCGACCCCCTCTTTTCAATTCCGATTTTAATTGCCGGTGAAAGTACATTTTCCGGTTTTTTTGCGCATGCGGTAAAAAGAAGAAGCATGGAGACAACGGCCGCGGTTACCTTGAATATCTGGGACATCGTGAAACTCTCCTGTTTGATAGATTCGATTTTTGTTATAACCCTTGGGGCATTAAGTCAAGAAAAATAAAATAAGCAGGAGGGAATCGGCTATATGATCCGGCCGGTAACCGGGTTGTCTTTCGGGTGGAAACAGCGCCCCGGGCGGTTTTTTATCACCAATAATAAATTATGATGGAATTTGCAGAGGCTTTTTTGGTATATTAAGCATGCTGATCATCCGATAATAATTCAGGGTCTCTTTGCGGCCTGAATGTCAGTAAACGAATTAAACCTGTGAAAGGAACAATGAAAAAAACAGCAGCCGCCATTATAATATTTCTGCTCGCACTGATGCCCTTATCAGCAGGGCCCTTTATCAATATCACAGGGGTCGATGCGGATTCAGACTTTCCCGGGGTAAAACTCACCGTAAGCGTAATAAGCCCGGACCATAAAGGTATACCGGGGATTGATGAAGAGAATATACTGGTATTCGAGGACGGTTACAGGGTAGATTACAAGGTCAGGGAGGCCTCCAGCCCTGCGGATTACCTGCATGTTGTTATAGCTGTTGATTCAAGCAAAAGCATAAACGGGATGTTCCTTGAAAAGATCAAATCCGAAGCCGGGAATTTCATTAATGCCTCAGCAGCCACGGACAGGATTGCGGTTATCAGGTTTAATGATACCGTAAGGCTTCTTAACAATTTTACGTCAAACAGGCTTGAACTGCAGTCGAGCATTAAGAGCGTTGACCGTCACGGGAAATTTACAAGGCTCTTTGACGGAATTTATGATTCGATTGAACTGCTCGACAAAGTCAAGGGGGGACGCAAGGGAGTAATTGTTTTCACAGACGGCAAGGATGAAGGGAGCAGCCTGACACCTGATGATATAATAAAGTTTTCACACGATACGGGAATCCCCGTCTACTTTATCTCAAATAACAGCAAGACATCGATGCACCTTGGCAGGATTGCAAAGCTTACCGGCGGCAAATACTTCTGCGTAAACCAGAAGGATGTTGCCTGCACATACAATGATGTAATAAGCAGGATCAAAAGCGTCTACGAGATACGCTACCAGTCAATGCTCAAACGCGACAACAGCAGTCACAACCTTGAGGTAAGGCTCAGGTACGGCGACCTTAAAGACCGGGATACAATGGAGTTTACTGTTGAAAGGAATATCTTCAAGTTTGATTTCCCTGACGGGTTCTACGTTATTGCATCTGCGTTCGTTATTGCCTCAATCCTGGTTCTACTGGTGCTTGCGGTCCATTTTTTCAGAAAGAGCAGGCCGCAGAAGAAAAAAGGTAACAACGAGTACAACCCGGTTTACAGCGGGTATTCGTCACAGGTAAAGGCCGAAGACCTTGTCCGGGAGGAATCGTATGTTGATGAAGCGCCTGCTGAAATCCCCGACGTGCTCTATTCACAGGTCTGGCTGCACCAGAAGGACGGCCGCGAAGCGGGCAAAAAAATACCTGTAATAAAAAACGAGATTACGCTTGGCACATCTGAAGAGAACTCGGTGATTGTTGAAGACAGGTTCGCTTCAGGCAGGCATGCCAGGATCAGGAGAATGCAGGGAGGGTACTACATATTCGACCTGATATCCGATACAGGCACATACCTTAATTCTAAAAAAATACTCAGGCCAAGGCTTCTCCACGACTGGGACGAAATCCGGATGGGGAACACGAGCTTTATATTCCGCGGGATCAGGTAAAATCTGTAAAAATTTACCCTGCAGACATTTTCGTCTGCAGGTGCCTGCCAAACCGCAGCCACACACTAAGCTATACTACAGATTTCGTTAACCGCTATAATATAATTATTTTTGTGTTAAATGCGGGGAACCTGCCGACCCCGATAATCTCATCATTGCGTTTTGTGCTTTTTGTGGACGCAAGTTCATACTCCCCCTGCGGCAGAATAATGCCGTATGCTTTGCCTTTTCTTTAAAAAATTCTTGTCATTTAGATTCTATTATTTGATTGTATGCTCATAGTTAGTGTTTTTTAAATTATTTCTATGCCAAGTTAAAAATTATAAAGTATATGTTTTAATATGAGAACGGCTATTACAGTCTGGGGGATAATTAATGAGTTTTTGTTCTTTAGATAAATGCCTTAATTCATTCGTTATTATATGCCTGTTTTTTTTATGTTTGTCATTGACTTCCTGCGTGAATGGAACTGCTCCTAAAATTAATTCAGAAATAATAGCAACTTATTCAGTTTATTACATAGCTAACGGTGCTGACAGTGGGATTGTCCCCACTGATAATACAGATTACATTAGGGCCGATACTGTTACTGTGCAGGGCAATCTCTATAGTCTTGTAAAAAGGAGTTACAATTTCACCGGATGGAATACCCAGCCTGACGGTAATGGACTTAATTTTGCCCAGGGAGAGACTTTTATTGTAGGTTCGTCAGATATAATCCTATATGCAAGGTGGTCCGCAGGAATAACATATTCTGTAAGTTACAGCGGCAATGGTGCTTATACCGGAGTCACTCCAATAGACACAACAATGTATGAATCAGAAGCAGGTGTCTTGATTCCTGGGAACACAGGTTCACTAGCCAGGCCCGGTTACAGTTTTACAGGATGGAACACGCTGGCTGACGGTAATGGGACAACATACACCCAGGGCCAGTATATGACAATGGGCGGATCTAATGTTATTCTATATGCAGAATGGACAACAAATACAACATACACAATAATCTATAATGCAAATAATGCAGATACTGGCACAGTCCCTGTTGACAGTACAAGCTATGAAACAGGGAAGTCAGTTATAGCCATGGGAAATACCGGCAACCTCAAGAGAGCCGGGTATAGTTTCACAGGCTGGAATACTCAGCCAGATGGAAGCGGGATTACCTGCCTGCAAGGTCAGACCTTCACTATGGGTACAGAAAATGTTATCCTCTACGCAAAGTGGACACTGGGGTATTCAGTGACTTACAACTCAAACGGAGCAGACAGTGGGCCGGTACCTGTTGATGCATTGTTTTACCCGCAAAATTCAATAGTTAATGTACAGGGAAATACTGGATCTCTTGTGAGATCCGGTTACAGCTTTGCAGGCTGGAATACAAGATTTGACGGCAGCGGAGCAACATATACACAGGGACAGAGCTTTCCAATGGGTTCTTCCAATGTTACTCTGTATGCGATCTGGAAGCTTAATCCCGGATATTCAGTAACATATTTCGGTAACGGTTCTACAGGAGGGGATGTCCCGGTTGATAACACGTCATATATATATGGACAAACTGTTGTTGCTGCTGAAAATTCAGGACTGCTTGAAAAAACCGGTTATGTTTTTCTGGGATGGAATACCGAGGCAGACTGGAGCGGCACATCATATACAGCGGGCGAGAGTTTCACAATGGGTGCATCCAATGTGGAACTATATGCTATGTGGGGTGGGTCTGGTTCTGTTGACATATCATTCAAGCCGGGCACAGGTGTTGATTCAGGCATATCATCCGTTGCTGTACAACCTGATGGCGATATAATCATAGTTGGAGATTTTACAACATATAATGAGGTTCCTCGTAATTGTATTGCACGTCTTAATTCAAACGGTTCATTAGATACTGCCTTTGATCCCGGGACCGGCGCCAATAATACAATATATGCTGTAGTTATACAGGCTGACGGCAGGATTATTATAGCCGGTGATTTTACTGCATACAATGGCGTGTCACGGAATCATATAGCACGTCTTAATTCCGACGGCTCCCTTGACGAATCATTTGATCCGGGTACAGGCGCTGATGGGCCAATATACTGTGTTGCTGTCCAGTCTGACGGGCTGCTTCTTATAGGGGGAGAATTCACAAATTATAATGACACTGCGTGTAATTATATTGCCAGGGTCAATTCTGACGGATCGCTTGATGTTGGTTTTGATACAACATATGCACCCGATAATATTGTTTACGCAATAGCAGTTCAACCTGATGACAGAATAATAATTGCAGGTTCATTCAGTAACTGCGGCTTCGAAACCAGGAACAGGATCGCACGGCTTGAAAACAGCGGTGTTCTGGATATTACCTTTGATCCTGGTGCAGGTGCCAGTGGCGATATTTATTCAGCTGTTCTGCAGCCGGACAATAAGGTCGTCCTTGGAGGTGAATTCAGCAGTTACCTGGGGTCTGAGGATTATATAGCACGTGCCAATGAGGATGGTTCGCATGATACTGAATTTTTATCATCAGGCACAGGGCCAGATCTTGAAGTATTCTGTATTGCAATACAGTCTGACGGAAAGATACTTATCGGTGGAAATTTCGAGAATTATAACAATACTTCATGCATGTATTTAGCACGCCTTAATCCGGACGGTACACTCGATGCGGGATTTAGAACAAATAACGGTCCAGATGGTGCAATAAGCTGTATTGCTATTCAGCCTGACGGTAGGATTATAATAGGCGGTGTTTTTTCAACATATAACGGAATTTCCAGAAAAGGCATAACAAGAGTTCTTGAATAGAATTGTATACAAAGAAAACCCCGATTACTGTTTATATATTTTTACCAATGAAGAGTGACGGGCAGTTCAAAAATCAGACATCCCTCTAAAAAATATCGGGGAATAATGCAATGAAGAGATTCTTTCTGTTTTTAGCAATCTTTTTTATAGTTTTTAATGCGGCATGTAACAGGAATGAAAACAACGTAGCACCTGTACAGATCAACACGACTCATGGTGATGGAATGAACAGGGCTGAAGAAATTTACATTCAATCTCTCAATTTGCCCGACACGGCTGAAAGAATAAGGCTGATGAAGGAGATAGTAAAAATTTCTCCAGATTCGGAGTATGGTCTTTTTGCCATGGGCTATATATATGTTACTGAAGGAAAGCAAAAAGAGGGAGCGGAATTATTTACTGCAGCCCTGAAGAAAAAAAATAATTTTGGTGAAGCATTTTTTCGCAGGGGTAACTCAAAACTGGCTTTTAAAGATTACAGCGGAGCTCTATCTGATTACCAAAGGGCAATAGATTATGGTTATGCAGGTTACGGGTCATATATGGCCCGAGGTGATATTTTGTTTATGCTCGGGAAGTATGGAGATTCAATAAATGATTATGATAAAGCAATTGAACTTAAACCCGACTTGCCTGAAGCATATTATAATCGGGGGCTTGCTGAAATACAAAATACTGGCTATATAGCCGCGGTATCCGACTTTGACAGCGTTATAAAATTTAAAGAAAAATATGCTGAAGCATATAACAATAGAGGATACGCAAAATACAGGTCCGGCAATTATACCGGCGCATTGGCAGACTGCACAAGAGCGATTGAATTAAAAAAGAATTATTTTGATGCGTATTACAACCGGGGGGACATAAAAAGTGATTCCGGAGATTATTCAGGTTCAGTTGACGATTACAACTCGGCCATAAGCCTGATGCCTGATAATGCTGAAGCATTTAATGGAAGGGGATACGCAAAATACAGGATGGAAAGATATAATGAAGCAATTGCCGATTACAGCATAGCCATTGAAAAGAAAAAAAACTTTGCAAAGGCCTATTACAACAGGGGAAACGTCAGGGAAGATGCGGGTGATTATAAAGGCGCTCTTGCTGATTATAAAATGGTAACAAGAATTGAGCCCCGGGATATATTCGCATACATCGGCATGGGGAATATTAAGGAAAAAATAAGGAATTATACTGGTGCTCTTGCTGATTATAGTACAGCGATTAAACTAAATCCGGGATATGATACCGGGTATTTTGCCCGGGCATATGTAAGACATAAAACCGGTGACTACTCCGGATCCATAGAAGATTACAGCAGTGTAATAGCGATTTCACCAAAAAACGCGGATGCTTATCGTGGCAGAGGCGCCGCAAAACAAAAATTGAAAGATTACAATGGAGCACTTTCGGATTACAACCACGCAATTGAGCTTAAACCTGAAGATGCAGGTTCTTACTACGATAGGGGACATCTAAAGCTGGTAATGAACATGCATAGTGATGCATGTTCAGATTTTAAACGAGCCGCAGCATTAGGATGGGAGGTTGATGAGGATCTTATGGCAGGTTGCAACAAATAACTACGGGGATCTTTAATGAAATCAGGTATAAGGATAAAATTTTTTTTTGTGGTTTTCCTGGTAATTATAAACCTTGCGAATCTGTACGCTCAAACCGGAACTTCTGATGAAGCGGTGAGGGAGCTCGAAAGGCGGCGGTATGAAACAGAAAAGAGGCTCCATGAAAAGGAGATGCTTGAAATAGAGAAGAGTAAAAAAGAGAAAGAGGAAGAGAAAGAAGCTCAGAAAAAAGAAGATGGCACCGAACCCGTTAGGGATGAAACCCGTTTTTATATTTCTAAAATAACCATAGAAAATTCTGATCTGCTTAGTGCAGGCGAGATAGCGGCTCTTATAAATCCGTTCCAGGGCAAAGAAATATCGCTCAACGATATAACGAATCTTGTGGGTAATATAACAAACAAGCTTGTCGAGAAGGGGTATATTACAGCAAGGGTCAAAGTTCCCCTGGATCAAAACCTTAAATCCGGGGTTCTTGTTCTTACCGTTGTCAAAGGTTATATAGGAAGTATTAAACCTGAAAAAGAGAGTTTAAGCACCCGTATTCAGGTCTTTACTGCATTCCCTTTTCTTGAAGGCGAACTTCTCAATATTGAAGACCTTGATTACGGTATTGAGCAGATGAACAAGCTGGGGTCAAATAATGCTACGATGAAGGTGATACCCGGTTCAGAGCTTGGTTTTTCAGATATTGTTATATATAACCAGCAGGGTAACTGGCTAAGCCTTGATATAGGCGTTGATAACCTGGGGCAGAAAACTACAGGTGTAAACCGGGGCAAGGTTTCCGCCGGTTTTGACAACCTTCTGAATATTAATGATAATATATATGCGAACTATACAGCCACACTCAACAGTGATACAGACAGGAAGTATAACAGAAGCGCGTCTTTCCAGATTGCATTCCCCCTTGGGTACTGGTCTTTTTCTTCCACATATAGCTACACTGAATACATGCAGTACGTGCAGGGACTGAACACCGAATTCAAATCATCCGGGAGTGACGCAAGTATGATTTTCGGCGCTGACAGAATGCTGGGGAGGATAGGCTATAACCGTTTTAAGGCAAGAACTTCCCTGGCTTTAAAAGACAAGAAAAATTATATTGAAGATGCGATCATAGATGTGTCCAGCAGGAAGCTCACGGTCGCAAAGATCGGCCTTGAGTACACAACCTTTATTTACGGAGGTTATTTCCTGTTTGATGCTTATTATAACCGCGGCCTTGAATTACTCGGCGCCTTTAAGGACGAGGGCGATATGGACGCGGATACGCCGAGGGCGCAGTTTAATAAATGTGACATGTCGCTCCTGTGGAATAAAACCTTTCAGTTTATGGGCCAGAATTTGGGATACCTCTTCAACTTTGTGGGGCAGTGGGGCATTGAGACCCTGTACAGTTCCGAAAAGATATCAATTGGTGACCTGAATACTGTAAGGGGTTTTAAAAACGGATCGATCTCCGGCGACAGGGGTTTTTATATCCGTAATGATTTTTCAGTTTTTGATTTTTCACGGTTCCAGGAGAACCTCAGAGGCCTTAAATTATTTGCAGGGTATGACTATGGTTATGCCATAGAGAGATGCGGGCTGGATGAAAATTCAGGGACGGGTGAAGGTTCTGTAATGGGATGGGCTGCGGGTTTATCATATTCCGCAGGAATAGCAAATATGAGCATTTCATACGCAAGGCAGCTATTCTCCTCATGGTTTGTTAACGAGGAGGATTATGTTGTCTATTTTGCGGCATCCATTAGCCTCACTGGTTTGTATGATGAGGGATTAAAGGCTTTTCAGTGAGGAAACTTTAAACACAAAATGACATAATACTGACACCAGGTCGCCTGAAATAATATTTTATCAAAGTGGTATTATGGTATATAATGTCTATTTTTAGAGTAAAAAATGTTGACAGTATTATTTTCATGTAAAAAATGAATAGCACAATACTATAAATTAAGAAGGAAACAATAATACTATGGCCAGATTTATTAAGAATGCGGTTGTAGCCGCGGCGGTATTCTGTTTTATGACTGCAGGTTACGCAAAAGACGATGATGTAAAAGTTGAATTTACAATTGAGGAACTTGCTTTTTCAATCAATGTTCTAAACTCCATCGAAATTATCGGAGAAGAAGTTCAGCCATTCATGGATATCAGGACTGTCCTCATGGATTCATACAAGGAGATGAGCGGCGGTAAAAAGAAATCAGGAACAATTACTTTTACAATGCCTATGGCGAAGAATTTTTTCTTTTTCATGCAAAGGGGAAAATTCAAGGGTGCCGATGCAGTTACGTTCAATAGTATAAGCACCAAGATTGTTGATGCAATAAAGAAAGAATCCAAGTAATTTTATTAACTCTCATATCAGCGGAATAAAGGATATAAAATGAAGAGATTAAAACATTTGTTAAAACAACTTCTCATATCTTTACTTGTGGCGGAACTGTGCTTTCCCGTACTGCCGCTTTATTCCGCTGATATAACAGTAGACACGTCCGTACCTGTAAACCAGAGGCCTACCCTTGACACGGCGCAAAACGGCGTTGTGATTATAAACCTTGCCACAACAACAGCGGGCGGGGTCTCGGTTAACAGGTTTACTGAATATAACGTTGGTTCAAACGGTATAATCCTTAATAACTCTACAGAGATGGGTATTTCTGTCCTGGGCGGTGCTGTATACGGCAACCCTAATTACCAGCTAAACGGACGCGAAGCTTTAATAGTAGTCAACGAGGTGACCGGAACAAAGAGGAGCGATATCCTTGGTTATATCGAAATGTTCGGCGGATCGGCAGAGTTTATACTGGTAAATCCGAACGGCATAATGCTGAACGGCGCGGGCTTTATAAACATGCCCCGCGTGACCCTGGGTACAGGGCGGGCGGTTTATGACGCTAACGGGTTCAGCGGTATAGATGTTGATGGAGGCATGGTCAGCATTGAAGGCAACGGGGTGAATGCCGGTACAGTTGACTACTTCACGGTTATTACCCGGATGGCATCGCTTAACGGCGCTATCTGGGGAAATGACGTAAGCATCATTACCGGTACCGGAACATACAATTACAATGACAGGATTTTTACCCGGAATGAAACGGGCACCCCTTTCCCTGAACTGGGCATAGACGCCTCTGTATTCGGGAGTATATATGCCGGACGTATAATTCTGATATGCAATGAGAAGGGAGTGGGCGTAAGATCAAGCGCAAACATGCTGGCTGATGTTTCGGACATAAGCATAAGCGCGGACGGAAGTATTGAGCTTAATAACACGCAGGCCGCGGGTAACATTCAAGTTGCTTCTGGATCTGACAGGATAGTCCAGCGCGGTGATGCCTTTGCCATGGGCGATATAACTTACAGCGGTACGGGGTTCACCAACAGGGGGAACGTAAACGCACTTGGAAACATTACTATTGAGGGCTATATAGATAACCAGTCTGGTAAGATTACGGCAAACGAGAACATTACGCTGCACACCGGCGGTATTATTTCAAACAGCGGCGGAAGCATAATACTCTCAGGCGATACAGGAAGGATATGGGTATACGGCAATGACAGCCTTGAGCTGCACGGCGGCGAGATAAAGTCCGCAGGCGGTATTGATATAGAGATGACGGGGAACGTGGTGTTCTCCAGTGACATATCCTCGGTTTATGCAGACAGGTATTTAAATATTGAAGGGCTTAACTTTATTAATGGAACCGGCCTCCTCTTGAATGGTTCCGTAAATGTATATGTATCGGGTGATATAATAAATGAGAGCGGCAGCAGAATAGTATCAAACAGCGAAATTACCTTTGTTTCAGGAGAAAAGATTACAAACAGCGGTGAAGTAAGCGGACTATATATTAATATAACAGGCAGTTATCTTGACAACAACACAGGCGCCGTTCTTACAGGCGGCAACGGTGTTTCGTCACTGAACATTACAGGGACAATAAATAACAGCGGAAGGATAAGCGGAGCGTCAGACCTGACTGTCCGGGCGTCGGAGATAATAAACACGGATGACATGTCCGAGACCCAGATATCGTCCGGCGGCAACCTGACTGTTGATACTGGTACATTACAGAATAATGGTAGTGTACTTTTCTCAGCCGGTGATATGAACATCACGACAAAAACCCTGAATAACATCAGGGGATATATTTACTCCATGGGTAACATGGTACTTAAGGGAAAAGAAAATTCAGGGAACAGCATATATAACTATTCTGGTAATATAGAGGCTGATGGTACTGCCGCTGGAATGCAAATGGGAAACACTACAGTCCATGGTATACTGATTGATATTGGTGATGATGGAAGCCTTATAAATACAGGCGAAGATACAGGGAACTATACAATGGATCTGGTAACCGTAGGTGATATAGGGGATGATGAATGGGCCGTGATGCAGCGGTATGAGTTTACATCTACAATGTACACTGATTATTCATGTCTTGTCTCCGGCGGTGATATGAATATAACGGCCGGAAACGTTGTTAATCATGGCAGTGTTATTGCGGCAGGAAATGACCTGACTATTGACGCGGATACATTAAGCAATGAAACAGTTTCTATGGTTGAGTACCTGCCTCAGTACGAGTACGAGGGTAATAATAAAAGGGTCAAAAAAAAGCATAAATTAGGACCATTCAAATGGAAATGGGGTTGGACTCATAAAAAATATTACAGATCGCAGTCTGGATATGTCACAGTACCATCAAATTCCAAAGCTATTATAAGTGCAGGCGGTGATGTTACTGTAAATGCTACAGAGATAGGTAACGAAGAAATAATTAAAGAATCTGTCGGAGTTAATATTGAGGGCAGAACCGGAATCCTGGCGAACACCACATCTGTCATTGAAGACGTAATGACTACAGGTTTTATTGATGTTGGCCAGTATATACGAACCGACGGCCTTTTCAGAATTGATACAAATCCTGCCTCACAATACCTTATTGAAACACGGCTTGATTATATAGATGTATCCAAACTTAAGGGTTCGGAATATCTTCTTGAAAGGATAAATTTTAATCCTGAAGCAGACCTGCGTTTTGTTGGCGACGCGTACTATGAACAGGAGCTTGTGAGCGAAGCGATACTTGTGGCAACATCAAGGAAATTTCTTGATGACAGCCTTATGAGCGAACAGGAGCAGATGGCCTGGCTGCTTGACAATGCTGCAACAGCCTACGAAGACCTGGAACTTGCAGTGGGAGTAGAGCTTACAAAGGAACAGATAAACCAGCTGCAGCAGCCCATTATATGGTATGTAGAGGACGTGGTGATGGGCGTGAAGGTGCTTGTGCCGCGCGTATATATACCTGAACATATTCTGGACGGCTTTACAACAGACAGCTCTTCTGTGATCGCGGGCAACACTGTAAAAATTAATGCGTCAGGGGACGTTAATAATTCGGGTGTTATAACCGGTACCTCGTCGGTAGATATAAAGGCCCATGATAATATTACAAACAGCAGCGGTGTAATTGCGAGCGGCGGCAACGTGTCGCTTGTAACTGAAACCGGTGATATAATAAACGAGACAAAGGTCTATTCGTCAGACGGTTCAGGATACACAAATTCCGAGCTTGGAAGAACAGCGACGATTGAAAGCGGCGGTGACTTAACAGTTAGTTCAGGCGGTGATTTTGTAAACAGGGGAGCTGATGTAAGTTCGGGCGGTGACGCTTCGATTACGGCCGGCGGCAACATAGACTTTGAAACAGTGCGGACCGAGGAAGAGGGCTACAGTGAGCAGCATGGAACATACGGCGTTTCGGATGTTACAACTGTGACAGGTTCAACCCTTACAACAGGAGGGGACCTGGAGATGACATCGGGCCATGACATAAATTTTATAGGGAGCAGCGCCGATGTGGCGGGTGACGCGGATGTTAAGGCAGAAGGGAATTTTAACCTTATAAATGATTATGACACAAGCCATTACCAGGGTGATAAAACAAATGATAAAACATTCAGCAGCAGTACAGTAAAAGTAACTGAAGACACAAAAACCGTTGTAAGCAGCACTTTTAACACGGGCGGCGACCTGAACGTAGAGAGCGGCAACGACATAAACATTGTCGGGAGTGAAATAAACGCAGGCGGCAACGCGGACCTTGACGCAGAAGGTGACCAGAATATAATAGCCGCGCATGACGAGCATTACTACAGCAAAACAAAAGAGACAAGCGGCATTGGAGTTGGCGGGTCTATATACGGAACCGAAAAGAAGAGCGATATGACCTACGACAGTAAGGTAAACGGGTCAGCGCTTGATATAAAAGAGA
>Ga0116171_10000014_pt1 | contig 184470 bp, 282 predicted proteins | sample AD_JPNHW2_MetaG_FD_89798 | JGI IMG/M metagenome (GOLD analysis project Ga0116171, IMG submission 89798) | Active sludge microbial communities of municipal wastewater-treating anaerobic digesters from Japan - AD_JPNHW2_MetaG | ecosystem: Engineered > Bioreactor > Anaerobic > Digestate | place...
CTTCAGTCCGATCAGTGAAGTAAACGCTATCGTCTACCTTGCTACCCCACCCGCGTTCGGATTCGATGATGTCGACTCTCCAATCACCGACTTTGGCATCTTTCTTATCAACCTTCATTAACCCTCCGATTTGTCATTTTTGCCTTCAGCTCTTCGAGGTACTTGACGCGGGCAGTAAACCATTCCTTCTTGGCAGGATCTTCGTGCCCGCTGGTCCCCCACGCTTCGATTCGATCCGAATGGCATTTGATGATTTGATCATGAATTGCACCCATAATGTCTTCTGCTTCAACATCGGATACAATGAAATCGAAGTGGATCATGTTGCAGCATCCAGGAAGTGTTTGATGTCATACTCCAGCTCGCAAGCAGTATTGGTAACCGATTGCAGGAGACAAGCCTCATCGGGCTTGTGTGCTTGCAGGAAGATGTAGGCAGTATTCAAGTCGCGATAGATACACATCATATCAGCCGAACACTTGTCAAGATTTTCCTGCACAGGATTGTCGTAGACCTCGCTACGAATCCTGAATGCACGCTCACGAATATCGCCGTAGAAACCTGCTTCCTGGTCGCGTCCCGCATTAGAAAGCATAACCATGTAGGCATACACGCCAGCACCAACCTCGGTAATGATGCTCTGCAAGCCGCGCATGGGCGTGAGCTTACCGCGCTTGAGTGCCATGTAGTCGTCGTGGTTCATAGTGTCTTTCGTTTGGTTCGGGATTACAATAGGCCGACACCGTTACGAACTAAATATAGCATGTCGCAACGCAAATGGTCAAACAATGCCAGTAAGGAAAATGGTAAACTCGGTGGAGAAGTTATGCGCCAGAGACGAATGGCCGAATATGCTGCTAATCCGAAATTCTGTTGTGGATGTGGTATAAAAATAGAATGGGGGAAACAACACAATTTCTATTGTTCCAGATCTTGCAGTGCAAAGCACACGAATGCGAAGAAAGATTATTCAAAGATAAGAACTGGACCGGTACCTAAACCAAAATCACCTAAGGCACCATTTTCCACTCTATATAAATGTGTCTGTAAACATTGTGGATATTCTTGGAGAGATCGGACTGCAAAGAAAATATGCGAAAATCACGAAACACTATATAGTCACGAGGGGCGCGCCAAATTTTGGTTTACATTCACTTTATCGGATTATCCAGATCTTTTTGATGGAACTCTTATTCGGAAACACGGAATGAGGAGTAAAGATAATCCAGGTGGTGTGACAAGAGATCACAGGGTGAGTGTCAACGAAGCTATCATAAATGGGTATGATCCATATTACATAAAACATCCGTTGAACTGTGAACTTATGCTTTTCAGCGAGAATGCCAAAAAACATACCAAAAGCTCTATTACCTACGAAGAACTTGTGGCAAAGGTAAAAGAATATGATATGGTGCGCCGGGTGGGGCTCGAACCCACGACCCGCGACTTATGAGGTCGACGCTCTAACCGACTGAGCTACCGGCACTTATCACACCATGAGCTAAGGGCCCTGTGTTCTTATAGGAGCATGAAGAGTAGGCCAGCGACAACCAGGTACACCGGGATCGACCAGAGGAGCAATGCGCCCCAGCCGTTTTCGTAGTTGCCGGTACGCTGCACGCCCAGCCAGCCAATGAAGGCAGCAAGGATTGAAATGACAAGGCCGATCAGAAAGGTCATGTTTGTTTCTCCGGTGTGGGTAGCTTGGTTTCTCGCGATACATACCAATCAAGCAACTTGGCACGGACCTGGTCGGCAACACTGCCGAAGGAAGGATCGTAGGCAAACCGCAGCGGGGAATCCGACCACGCGCCGCGCCTCATGAAAGCATGAACAGCAGCCCGATGTGCTTTCTTGGCAGGATCGAACTCAATGATTTCTTGACGCTTGAGTAACATTTTTAGTCCTTGTCTTTCATTTCAAAATGAAGTTCAGTATGGCAGTTCCTACATACAAGTATACACTTGTTTAGTTCAGCGCGCAAGGTATCAATCCTAAGTCCGCGTCGTTCGCCTAAGTGGAACTCCTTAATCGATGGATCGGTATGGTGAAACTCTAAAGCATCTAAACAAGTATTATACCCACACCTGGAACATTTTCCACCGTATTCCAGTTTGATATCTTTTATCTTATCCTTGCCTGTTTGTGCTGTTCTTTTATTCCAGCAAGCCTTGCATTGATACCTTGCGGTCTTATAAAAGTTTTCTTCGCCTGTTGTCGAGCATGTCCTGCACTGATATTTCATCTAACCTCCTCGGTTAGATTACTTATCTCTATTCGTATGGTCCGGCGTAGAGGAATCGAACCTCTATTGACGGCTTAGAAGGCCGCTGTATTGTCCGTTATACTAACGCCAGGTTGTTAGTGGAAGGCTGACAGGAAGACCGGTGCGTACTGGACAAACCACCATTCGGGGTTGCAGATCACTGCGCCGAACATTTGAAGCAAGACGACTTGAAGTTTTTCCACGGTATCTCCTTGTTGTGTATATTGTAGCAGGGCAAGCGCCTGCTGTCAACTATTTATTAGGCGATCATCCGTTTGAACACACGGGTAGCACGGCGCTTCAGAATCTCGAAACGGCGTCGGCTTTCTTTGTGATCAGCCGCAGACATGGTGTGATAGGCAGGTCCAGCACCGGGTTGGCTGAATGTCTTATCTTCCCACCGTCGAATCTTATCGCGCGCCCAATGGTCGGCAGCGATACCAGGCTTCTGAAACTTCTTGTTGTATCCTTGTACCCTACCATCAACACCTATCCACTCGACCCGCAGTTGAATGATCTTGACAACAGAGACAACCAGATCACGATCTTTCATTCTTTCACCTCGATGTACTTTGCATGGCCGCCCCAGACGCCAATCATCCACTCGTCCATTGGCTCGTTTGAACCGAACTTGTAGGTTTTCCCGCGATTGACGATTCTGTCTGGCCATTCCATACTGTAGGTTAGAAGGCCAGAAACCACCCAAATATAGTCCGAACCCACGCCGTAGATTTGGTAATCACCGGGTTGCATCTTCATTTCAGTTCTTTCTATAGTGCCCGAAGCGTTGCTCTAAATCGTCAATGAGCAGATCTCGTTCGTTAGAATCCCATTCGGCATTTTGGATAGATTCAACCGCGTAAGTGAACGCATCCACTTCTGCCTCCGGTATTGAATACCGGCCGCCGTTATCGTCCCACTTGATGTAACAAACGGGTTTTGTGATTTCTTGTGTTGTCAAATCAATCTCCGCTGTCGATGTCGTAATGCGTGCCGCACTTGGTGCAGGTGTAGATTGTGTAACACCGGCCCGCATTTCTACCGACGAATGTGTGTTTGCACCCAAGATCTGTCCCTGGGTCGATCTTCGTGTAGCCCAGCGCACGGCCACTCATTGTCTGGCCACCACAGTTGCAGCATGCCCGGTGAGTGGCTCCCTTGTTCCAGCTATAGGTAAGTTCCTTCTCGTCAAGCGGAACAACACCGGTGCCTTCACAGACAGGACACTGTTTATATCCTGCTGGAATAGGATACCAGCTTGAATCGTATTTTGGAGGTACTGTGGTCATGCTGTATTTTAGTGTAGACAGGCAGCAACAGCAACAGGTTAGCGGTTGCGCTTCGCCTTTGCTTTCTGCTGGCGGATTACTTTTGCTTCAGCCTTGTTGGGAATGTGCTCTCGCGTTGCCAACACCTCACGGATTTGGTCCAGCGTAATGGTGTGGTAGGGAGCATATTCCAACAAGTCGACCGCATCGTGCTGAAACTTGTGGCAGTCATCCCGTAGATTCATGATCTGCCTGGTGTGCAGGCCGCTGAGGTAGGCAATCGGGTCCCATGCAGGGACAATAACTTCTTCGTTCATTCGCGGAGATAGTCGGCACGGTCCGCGGCCCGTTCGCCGTCCATGTGGCCGCCTGCATCATACAGGCCGCCGGGTGTCGGATTACCGTTGGCATCGTACCAGTCTTCGGTGTCTTCGTCGATTTCGTCGTTGTCGATTTTTGCATAGCGCGGATTGGGCATGTCAGTTCTCCAGTGTGTAACCTAACAGTTTCAGCATGGCATCGCACCATGCTCGGGATTCTTGGTCAAACGCATCGTCGCCCTTGTCGCCATAGCACCAATCAAGGTGTTCTTCCCAACGATAGTTGATGTATTCGCCACCGTCTTCATAGGTGCCGCGATTCTCGCGTTGGTAGGCAGGGCGGATGCGAACACGCGGGGTCTTCTCGATGAGTGCAACACGGGAACGAACATCGTCGGGATCTGCGCCGACAAGATGCCGCGCAGCAGCATATCCGTCGACGATAACCCAGGGACCAACTTGTTTGTACATGCCTACATTTTAGCAGGCCTGCAATAGCTGTTAACTGGACGCAGGCTGACTATATAGTATGTCGATCGGTTGAACGAAAAAGAGTTTTACCAAGACCATTGCCCTTGCTGTCGCCTATATGCAACAAAGATCTTACAGGGTGAAGACCGACCAAGGCCAAGATCAATGTGTTGCGGGCCAGCAACAGGAGGAAGATAAGTAATAACTACATATCGGGAATTTTATGGAAGATAAAAGAAGGCAACCACGAACGCAGGAACACAAGGAAAAAATTAGCAATTCACTGAAGGAAGCCAGGCTTGGGCTGAAAAAGCTACCAGATGAGAAAAATAGACTTCGAGCACTAAAGGCCGATTTGAAATCCCGTTATGGATTAGATTACGAAACTTATCTAGAGCTTTTAGAAAGCCACAATAATGTTTGTGGAATATGCAAGAAACCCGAAACTGCTATTTCATCCTACGGAACACCGCGTAGACTTACTGTCGACCATTGTCACGAAACAGGTCGCGTCCGCGGGCTTCTCTGTGATAACTGTAATCGTGGATTAGGACACCTTCAAGATGATGTTTCAATCTTGAAAAGTGCCATTGAATATCTAGGTCAGTAAATGTAACTGGAAGTAACAGTTCGTAAGAACTGTAACGAACTGTAACAAAATTTCTTTGATTTTCGATGAAAATCTTTCGAAAAGTTTCCTAAGATTTTCTCGGTTTGGATGGATGGAAATCTTTACTCGTCGGCAATTTTGGGAGCGAGTTGGGTAGGCGCCGCTGTAAGCGGTTCGTCGTCATCGTAATCATCCACATCGCCGAGGATGCCTTTGCGTGACTTATGGTGCGTATCGCATAGCGTCTTTATCCAGCCGCCGGATCTACGCTCTCCAGGTGCACCACATTCTTCACAGGTGCGATGAGACAATGCTTCGGCAAATTCGATATAGTTGTAGACCTTATCGCTTGCACCACTTACATAGAAACGCAGGCCCCCGAACTTTTCCTTCACATCTTGGATAGTAGGAAGATCTTCCAATGCTTTTGCAAGATTAGCTTCGGCTTCGGGAATAGTCATGGCATATTTTTCGCCCTGATGTTCCATTGCATACTTCAGCTTATAGCGAGCCTGGTTTACATCGTAGGAAATAAAACCACACAATGTATCTACAATACCGATCCAACCATTACCGATTGAGAAGTATTCTAATCCTGCTTTTTGGAATAGGTCAGGATGGCGTTTGGCCAAGTTTTCGTAATTTTGTTCGTCCATAAAATAGTTTAGCTGAGACATTTTGGAAAGTCAAGAGTTCATGCGTGCATAGGCCTATAGGCGGGAAATCTGTGCAGGATTTTCCCGCAGGATTCCTGTGTAGGATTGCTATTCAAATTTCCAAATCTGAGATAGTAATCTGAGAATGAAAAGTAAAAAGGAAAATCAGACTGTTATCGGACAGAGGGTTTGATAGATTGGATTTGTTCTTGGAAGCTTGAATATGTTATCTTCAATTACATCGTCGTATGATTTACCTGTAATCGAAGTTGTGGTATTTGTCGGCTTTTCTACTTCGAAGTATAAGTCGTACAATGGAGTTCCTACACCTGCCGAACATTCAACCATTAATCGTCTTACCATACTCCGTATGGTTACATCAGGCTTACCTTTTCGTTTCGCAACTTCTGGCTGATTAGGAACTATAAGTAGTATTCCAATGCCGTAATCTCCGTCCCTGTCTTGAGTGCGTTCAAGACTATTTGTATCTATGTATACTTTATTATAGGAGTTCTTATAACCGTAAATAGGTTGCCAATTGGGTTCTTGGTCGGTTACGGGTGAGGCACTGGCGACAAAACACATCAATACAACGAGCATTAGGATAATGTGTTTCATCTTCTATTTATCGATTACTTGATATAACCGAGATTATTATAATGATGATATTCGTCACAGCTAAGTGGCTCAACTGAAACCATACCGTTGTACCGCAATTTGAATACCAATAAATCAGCGTCACTTAACGATAGGATATATTTTCTATACATTGCTTTTGTCATGGAAGAATGCGTATCAAAGATGATTGTCCCGACATGGACTGCACCTTCCTTTAGCATTGTTTCGATACCCGAATTGTCATCGGGGTATCTTTCTATAATCATGTAATGTTTCAAGACGGTAAGATTCTTTTTACCATTACATGGATTGATTCTTTCATTACGGGCTTCTTTATGACAATGTGAGGAAATATTAGTTTTAGCACCACCATATCTTCCTCTGTCATCCTGGCTGTATAGATCACAACGGTCTGCGGTTTCATTGTGACCATCCAGTTAGCATCCGGGATGCCGTCCCGTTCTGTAGATATTCTAAGAGAGTATCTTATTCCGTGGTTATAGAGGTATGAACCAACATCCCTATATTCTTCGGTGTATGGTTCGATAATGTTGTAATAAACACCTAGTTCAAGATCCACTTGAACATTCCTCTTACTTTATTTTTTGCATTTACAGCAGGACGGTTTCTTATAACTGTAACTCCGCCCACTGATAACATTATCGCTGACAGCTCATGCTCTTCGATAAGCACTGTGTATTTCTTTAGCAGAGCCATCGGGTGTGCTCCACTAAGTTCTTTATATCCGAACTCCTTGAGTTCGCTGGCAATATCGGCACCGAGATCGAAATCTATACCCTGTTCGCGAAGAAAGTCCTCAAGGTGCTTGTCATTCTCAGGCGAGAACGCCTGCACCAGGGTATAGTATTGTTTCATTCGTCGCCCACGTGTAACTTCAGGATATCCAGGGAGCTATCGGCGTACTTCCATTTCCAGAAATCGCCTTCCTCGCTTCCACGTAGGCGCCCTTTACGGTACACCACTTCAAGCCACCTGACTTCGTGCTCGTCGGAAGTAAGTCTAATAGGGCGCCATGCAAACCACTTATGCCAGCAGGATAATTTTTCTCTCCTAATATCTGCCCTTTCGTCGGCAGTCAGTATTCTGAACTTCACGGAGTAGTTCCGGTCGGCGGAAGCATACCATCAACTTTCACGGTAACCTTGATGGTATAACGATCATTGATTTCTTTCTCTTCTGCAAGTTCTTCTTCCGTGCGCTTGCGGCGGATCTTCAGATGTTTCATGCCCAGGCGAAAGGTAAGTGCAGCTTCCGGATCCATCTCGATTACCATTTGGCGATCGACATAACGGAGATCAGTACCTTCCTTGTGATCCACAGGGCGAACATCTTCGATGATGTTGTATTCTTCGGGCTCGAGCCGATCCAGGATACGACGGAAATTGGCTTCTTCCTTCGGCTCGAAAGTAAATGTGTATTCGGTCCAGTCGATGGTCATGTTGGTTCCTATTTGTTTTACTATTTTAGCACAGGCGCTGCAAAGCGGTCAAGTGTCTTGGTGAAGTTCATACAACCTGTAACAGGGAATGATAGCTTTAGAGACAGCTCGTCAACTGAATCCATTTTCACAGAATATAGGCTTGTACCGGGCCCAGGTCCAAAGTCATTTGACAGGTGTCTAAAGGCATATCCGTTTAGCTCCATATACCTTTCTAATGACCTGGCATCCGATTGCGACACCCTTACATAGTATTTTTGCTTCATAATGGATTTATGATTTCGTCTACTTCAATAAACGGTATAGACAGCTTCAGTATCAGAAATTCTTCCCTTGGCATCTCTGCCATGTATACTTGATAATGCTCTCCACGCCAAACATGCTGCGGTGTATATCCTAGTTCTAGGATTTTTTCTATTAGCAGTGATTCGGTGTCTTTTGTTACCAGCATGTGTACAATAGCTCTCATCGTGCTATTACTCCATCCACTGTTAACTTAAACACAAGGAAAGTTTCGTCAGTTGCTATAGCTTCATAGACATAAAGCGTTTTCCGATGCTTCTCGCCGGGATCGCTTATATTCGGAACTTCGGGCGGTAGGCTATGAATATTCATTTCATGTACCATAGCGAAGTCCCACATAGCTTCTGCACCGAGTACACCTATTGCAAATCGGTGTTTCTTCATGCCGAAAGGTCCTTAAAGACATACCTAGGATACTTTAAACGAATAGCGGTAGCATGCTCTTCGTCGACACGGAAGATGATAATGTTTTCTAACGGTTCTCCTGCTGCATCTTTCATACCACGGTGATCGGGCACTACCTTGAATACTGTAACCCCGACTTCGTTAGTCAGCCATTCTTTGGCCTTTTCGGTTAGACCGTAAATCACATTGTAGGACATAAGCTTCATTTTTGCTTATAATCCTTCTGCATGTCGAGATTGTGTCGAAGCTTGATGGTAAGTGCTGCCGCCGGCGATACAATAGCGCCAACCATTAGTTGTTTGACAAGCTCACCCTTATCGTCGAATCTATATGCTACTTCCGTAGACGGAAATATCTTCTGCTCCTTGAGCCACTCGAGCTCGGCATCTTTATCTTCCGGCTTGATATGATAGATTAGGGTGATCATGTCTTAGTATATTGCAGGTCAGCGAATATAGTAACCGGTTACTCGTACTTGTCGAGGTCTTTCCACTCGTCTAAATATTTAAGTTCTTCTTTTAAACTGTCGGTAGTTATAAGTCTGTTGAGCAAATCATCCTTTATCAGTTTCATGTATGAAGAATCGAAGCTACTTTCGTAATCGTAGTAATATTTTTTATTGTTTGAGGAACTTCCATAATTCCTATTCTTCAGAATCTTCATTTTAAGTTCTGGCTCTGGCTTAGGCTCCGGCCTTTTAACTAATTCCGTACCGAACCTAAGTTTTAGCAACATTGCAATATCTTCTGTCGTGGTAACAGAGATAACTACACTACCGACAACCGTCAGTCCATAGTGATGTGTAACATTAACCAATAGCGCATGCGAGTCCATTGAATGTACTTCGACAAGAAACTGTCCATAAGCAGCAGATAATGGGGCAAATTTGAAATCTTGTTCTATCGACGCCATACGCTATCCTTTCCGTATTTTAGTGTAAGTATTGTGAAATATTCTTCTGTTGTTTCTACTAGGTAGTAGTTGAAGTCTTGGTGCCTGCTGTGATTGATAACATCCAACTCTCTATCTTCGTCGAGTTCTGTATCGGACGGCAATATTACATTGAGCTGAATCACAGTTCCTTGACTAACCTTTCCATGTCGGGAATGCGTGTATGAGCATTCGTACTTCCGAGCAAGATAAGGATTCTTTTACCGACAGGTGAATTTAGTATCATTACCAAGCAGCCACCTGCCGGGTTAGTAAATCCAGTTTTTGATAATAGAATGTCAAGTTTAGCAGTTAGCGGGTTTGTATTGTTGATATGGACTGTATTCTTAGGTGTAGCTATATCGGCTTTAGGTTTACTCGATATACTGGAGATGACGCTATTAGCAGATGCTACCAACATGAGTTGCAATAAATCCTGTGCTGTACTTACATTGCGGCTATCTAGGCCAGTTGGTTCAGCAAAGGATGTATTATTCATACCCAGCTCTTTTGCCTTGCTGTTCATATGCTCAACGCAATTTGGAAGATTGGCACATAATATCTGTGCAGCAAAATTATCAGACCGGATTAATGCAAGCTCTAGGAGATTGTGCCTAGAAAGAGTTGATATCTTGTAAGGGATGCTGCTGTGGACTGTTCGTGTTTTTGGAATTGGAAGTTGTTCAGTTAGGTCCTGCTCTGAAGCAAGTAATCCTATCATTAGCTTACTAATGGATGCAATAGGACGAACTATATTACCGGCCTGTTCCCTTAGCACCGTACCGTCCTCGTTAGCAACAAGATAACTCTTCGCGCTAAATTCGGGTACCACAGGTTTATGGCCTCGGCCAGCAAATGCCAGAAACGAAACTGCTAAACTCAGTGCTATCAGAAGAGACTTCATTATTATAAGTTTAGCAAATATATTGACCAAAGTCAATGTTTAGAGTACGGTCGTATGAACAGGGAATCTTTGATGCAGAATTCTTCATGTGATTTGAGATTCCTTGTGCAATTTGTATCCCATGTTGCCAACACATTGGAAGAAACTATTCCAAAGAAAGTAAGTGCTTCTGGATCAAATATATACTCAACAGTCCTTTCAGTTATCAAGGTGCTGTTCGTATAGCCTGGACGATGTATTAATGTCCAAATTTTTCCTGAATAAGCGTAATTATCGAGAACCCTAAATTCGTCGATAGTGATTAGCCATTGATTCCTCAATATTACACTAACCTCTTTCACCTTTCATTTCTTATCCTGTAATTAGGCCTTGATCGGGTGCTTGCCACATAGGGCCAACCGATACTCTCCCGTAAGTTTTTACTGGTGCGGACAGTGTTGTTCCGTCGTCTAAGCGAAAGCTTAGTCTTCCTCCGCGGTCATTTGTATCTAGGTAATTATCCATTACCTGAACCATGAATGTGCCTTCGGAGTTATCAACAAGGATAAGCTGGCGCATCTGAAACACCAGGCTTGCTGGATTCTTAGGATACCAGTTTATTGATACTATACGGTTTAGATCTGTTCCTGTTAGACGGAAATAGCAGGGAACACCGTTTGTGATAACAATCCCTACTAGGCCGGAACCTTGAAATGGACTTGATGGTAATGCTTCGATGTTCGCTATAGTTGTCATCAACTATTTATCTTAATTTAAGGTGATCTCTTAGGAAGAAACGCTACCCAGGCAGTGCGAAACTCCTCGGCTCGTTTCTTGCTAAGAAAGGCAACTCTATCCATGACAAATTGCTGATATTCTTCGTCGGTGATTGTAGGTAGTTGCTTACCTGTGATAATAGTAAAGAAAGAATTGAAGCTATCGTCTGCTTCAAATATCCAACCGCTTGCCCAGTCATTCATTCTGATACATCTTTTGTGGAAGCTAAAATCAGCGGGATTCAGCCAAGTGCATTCTTGTTCTTCAAGATGATCAATGACACTGTGCGGTACATAGAACTTCATGTTCGATACTTATCTTTTAGGTCTTCTGGAATGTAGGATATACGCATACGCTCGGCCAGGAACGGATCTTGTAACTTAATGACCGATGCATACATGGAGCTAATCTTACCTGATACACGAATCCAGTTTAGCCCGCTATCGTCCTCAACATCATATTCATAATCGTCTTTGATCATTACAAAGTCGTCGCCGAGCGCGCCTAGCTTTGCCTGCAATATTCCGCCTTCTCCAAATGAGGCTAAGAACTCAACTAGAACATATTCTTTCATTTTCGCCCCTTGGCTTTGTAGCGAGTTTACAATATAATAACAGATGTGGTCAATCACTGGATGCTAAATAGTAGCACATAATGGGAACAGTATGGCAAAGGTATATATCCTAAAGAATCAATACAACGAATATGTAGTAAATCGTATTTGTAACAATACTTCTGCGGAAGTAGTAGAAGCAGAAGAACTCACAGATACCGTATTATTGGATATAGCTAAAAGCTGTGTAGGTGAATACTTTTATGTTATCAAGACATATAAAGAAATAATATTTACCGAGTTTGATTTTTCTTTTAGACCAGAAAGCAAAGACAAGGATTATGTGCATATCTGGAATAACGATATTGCATTGCGACTATTCAATACAGAGAATGTGTTGTCCGATCCCGGCAGATATTCCGATAAGGAACTTGCCGCAGGCACAGTGAGATTGAAGAGTATTCCTGTTGCAGCATTTGAGTATCCGCTCTTCGATATTATATTCCTTAGCTACGATGAAGAGTATGCTGACAGAAACTTTCAAACACTGCAAGATAGATTCCCTAGAGCAAAACGGCTGCACAATATCAAAGGCATTTATGAAGCACACAAGGCCGCAGCCGAATATGCATCATACAACAAATCAGATATGTTTTTCGTTGTTGATGCTGACGCGGTAATCCTGCCTACCTTTGATTTTACTTATCAGCCCGAGTCGCTTGATAGGCTGTCTGTACATGTGTGGCATTCTAAAAATCCTGTAAATGACTTAGAATATGGGTACGGTGGTATAAAGCTATTCCCTACCGATCTTTTACTAAAATATACAGGTTCTCCAGTTGATTTCACTACATCAGTATCCAAGAGCTTTAAGGTTATTCCCGAAGTAAGTAATATTACCCAATTCAATACAGATCCGTTCTCGGCTTGGAGAAGTGCGTTTAGGGAATGCGTGAAGTTATCTTCCAAGCTAATCCACAACCAAGATAATACCGAAACCGAACAAAGATTGCACGCTTGGTGTACACTAGGTGAAGACAGGGAGTTTGGGGATTTTGCTGTTATGGGTGCGAACGAAGGGCGCGCCTTTGGCGTTGCACATAAGGATCAACCCGATATGCTCGGGTTGATTAATGATTTTAGTTGGCTAGAAAAGAAATTTAATTCTTAGCAATAATTACCGAGTAGTTTTTCAACTTCTTCGTTAATATCCTTTTCAAGTCTATCAGTGTTGATAAAGATTTTAACATCTCTCATTTTCTTAAATGAATCTTCCATTACTGCCCAGCTTGCATTTCTGTTTACTGGGATAGGATGTGTTAATTCATTACCGCTTAGTTCAACAATATTACCATCATAATACTGAACAAGGATTTGTTCAATATACTTAGCTGGTATTTCCTTAGCTTCAATTTCCTTAACGATACGATCAAAGACTGATGGTTTCGCAATTCGACTAATAGCTTTATCTATATTGAAGCTTGTTGTTGTTTTCTTTGCCATTCTGCGCATCTCCCGACTCCTATTATTTATAAGAATATGGCAAGCTATAAACCTGCCATATTACGGGATTCACTGACTGGCCCTGGCAGCATCTCTTTTCATCTTTGCTGCTACTTTGGCATCTAATGCTGCCTCTTTCTTTTCAACTTTAGCTTCTGCTGCCTTGCGCTGATCGCGTTCACGACGCTTGGCCTTACGCTCTTCCATCTTCTGCTCAACAAGCTCTTCAGGTGTAGGAGGTCTACCTCTGCTAGGCTTTAGTTCAGGTGCTAGTGCATAGGCTTCTTCTCGTTTACTGTCTGCATCATCTTCCAGCTGATCTGCTAACGCAATCAGTGCCTTAGCTCTAGCTACAATTGCAGCAGGATCTTCCACAGGAATCTTACCCTGCATTCTTGCTGCTAATGCTTCTGCCGCTGCTAGCTTTTCCTCGGGTGTCCTAGTATCAACAGGAATCTCTTTCTGTTGTTGTTGGCTAGCAACATACTGATCAACCTTCTTGTCAATAGTTGCATTGATGAGAGCAAGCGGTACAGGCTGATTAGGAAGTGGAAGCATTGTAATGTTAGTTACAGGCTCCTTACGCAAATATCCGCGCTGATGAAGTGCTGTTAGGCAATTCAAGCCGTCGGGAAATGTCCTGCGATTCAATACTTCATAAAAATCATTAGTCTCGAATGCTTCTCTGCTATTCAAACATTGAATAACATAGTCGTGATAGCTGTCAGGCAAGCGTTCTGTTTCAACAATAAGGCAATGGCTCTCATCGTTAGGAAGCTTTCTGAATACTACAGCAACACGAACTCCGGTATTTGAAAGCTGACCGGCGTGCTTTTTTAGGCCTTCTATTGCCATAATGTCTCCTTTAGGGGCCGAAGCCCCTATCAATTAGGCAGCAGGTGTTTCTGCAGTTTCGGCTGTTGCTGGTTCATCCTTCTTTTGTACGCTTTCGACATACGCTAGGAAACTAGCAACCTTGTTGTAGGCTTCGCCGACTTGTGTAAGTTCAGCAGCCTGGAAAGCTCCACGACGCGATGCAAGATCAACGATACGAGCTAGGAGTTGGAGGTCAGCAATTGTAAGCTGAACAGGCTCAAGGCTTGTGGTTGTTTGCGCTTCAGCTTCTGGTGCTGCTGTTACAGTTTCTGCTTCAGGTGCTGTGGTCTTCTTTTGTGCTTTTGCCATTTTTGTTCTCCGTTTAATGGTGTAGGGTTAATTTTATCTACCGTTTTATTTATCGTTTGTCGTTCAATAAATTCTGATTATTGTGAACATTTCGGCAGATTTTTACCATTAAACACATAGAGAAAGGGCCCCGAAGGGCCCTTGTTTCTGGATTTGGCTTCTTAGCCGTGTCCTGTTGGCTGCGGTGACACCCTTACCAGGTGCTCTGGCCAATCGATGTAGAACTTCCATTCCTCATCACGGATGTGAATCGGGAGAGTCTTTCTCTTAGCCAAGATTTCGTAGTAAGAAGGTCTGTGCGGCTTCTTTTTCGGCACAATTGTCTCATCTGCGCCCTTGTCGCTGTTGCATGCTTTACACGACGTACACACATTGAGCCAGTTGGTTTTGCCGCCTAAAGAGCGCGGAACAACGTGGTCCAATGTAAGATCTGTGTGCTTGACTTTGCCCTTTGCGTCTTTGCAGCGACCGGTAATTTGAAGCTGGCAAGTGAAATCATCGCGCAGGTATACATTCGCCCGGCTGTATTTCAGATGCTTGTTCCACTTTACCTGCTCGGTCATGATGACAATGGAGGGGACCTTCATTTCCAAATGCTGCGACCTTACGGTCCAGTTATCGTACTCTTTCAGGACCCTGACCTTACCAAGGAACATTAGACGCATGGCTACTGTCCACGATACCACAGAGAGTGGTACATGGGAAAGAGGCGTTCCGTCAGCGTTAAGAAGTAAGGTATCCATAAGTCACCAATTTAGGGGTTAGTCAGATCCAGGTGGATCTAGTGCTTAGTTTACTTGATGTAGTGTTGCGTCGTCAACAGACGTAAACCAATCAGCAAATTTTAGGTATTTTTGAAATTCTTCGGGTACTCCACGAAGTCTCATCATTGTTGCATCTTCCTCATTCACGAAATCAACGCGAATGATATCATTCCATGAGGTGCGTCCCCCACCGTCACCTGCAACGATAGAATATTTAACTTGGTTGTTACCTATCCTATCGGCCCAATCCTCAAAGAACATCTTTATGACATTCTTATTATTCGGAGTGGCTATGAAATGCAAATATATAGAAGATGTGTACATCAAAATACCTTTGATGTATTTATCCTCTTTATGTCTGAGCCGTGAGCAACTTTAGGTTTATGGCATTGATGGCGGCTAAAGCATCAGCTGCATAGGATGCTTTCTGACGCATATCGACTTCATCGCACCCTGCCCAGAGTCGTTCAAACACACGGTCGAACGACAATGTGATGGCTTCTGTTTCCTGGATTGAAAGTCCAGTCATTGCTTCGAGTGCTTCAGTTGCATCGCGCATAAGCCTATCACGGGCAATAGCGCGAGCAACATCGTTAACGAATGCGTCGTCGTTGGGAAGTAAGTACGGAATCATGTATTACTTCTTTGGGGTATTCTCACGCATCCAGGCCGCCATATTGTCAATGACGCTAGGTGCCTCAGTGGGAACTACCTTAGCCACACCTTGTTGAGAAGGTGCGGCTGGCGGCGCATCTTTGCTGAACATCCAGATCAACACAAGCACCAACAGTACAAACAATACTTTCCACATGTTTCTTTCTCCTTACTTCTTGTTTTGCGGGCTGTGACGGTCCGGCTCGTACCAAGCAGTCATACCAAACGGGGCAACCAAACGATGCGCACTGTCACCGTGAATCAGGAACAACGTATCGCACCAGTTTTCATCACCCCAGCTACCGCACGGGTAACCGTCAGTCATCATGATGAAGCGTTCCGGCTGGATGTCGTTTTCCTTCATGTATTCCCAGTTGCACATGAAGTCGGTGCCACCGCCACCCTTGATATCGTACTCGTCGATTTCATCAAGGTTTTCCGGCGTGAACATCTGCTCGTTGTAGACTCGCGTGTCAAAGCACCACACGCGAAGCTTGAAGTCAACAAACTGTTCCATGATGCCCTTAACTTCGCTGAGCAAATCGCGCAGCATGTCTTCGGACATAGAACCGGAGCAGTCAATCGACACCGCAGCTTCTACGCGCACGTCTTCCTTCGTACCCGGCAAATAGATGCCGTAGGCTTGAGTCTTGCGCGAGCAACGCTGCCAAGTGAAGTCATTCTTGATCATCGATTGGATCTTCATGTTGAGGATCTCACGCCAATCCATCTGCGGATCAGTCAAGTCCTTCAGCATGCGCTTCACACCAGCAGGGGTGTTACCAGCACCGGCAGCCTTCGCAGCCTGCATCACGGCAGCACGGATCTCATCCGACAGCACACGACGCTCTTCTTCAGTCATCGGCTCGCCCTTGCCATCGCCCGGCTCCAAGTGAACATCGAACTCGGGCCAGTTGGCATTCGGATCCTTGAGCAGCAGTTCGTAGACTTCTTCCGCAAACATACCCTTGTACTTTGCGTCGAAGCAAGCCTGCACACCGGAAGTCTTCGCATCCGGCAGCTTGCCGATGTTGTGCTCGTGCAGTTCGTAGTTGATAACGAAGTCAGCAGCAGCATTCCACATCTTGGGCTTGCGACTACCGCGACGACCCATGTGGTCGTAAACGCAGTGTTCGACTTCGTGCGCAACAAGGAAGATGGTCTCGGCCTTCGTCAGCTTGCCGATAAAGTTGCGGTTGTAGTAGAAGTAACGCCCGTCAGTAGCAGCAGTGGGACACCAGTCGTCGTCCGTAGCATCCTTCAGAATCAGGCGAGTTGCCAAGGTTCCCCAGAAGGGCTGTTGCAGCAGCAGCGAGATGCGAGCACGGGTGATTTGCTCGAGGATCTTTTCATGCGTGTATTCAATCTTTGTTGCCATTTTGGTTCCTGGTTAAATGTCCATTGCGCATTCATGCTGACAAACTTCGCAGCAATTACATAGCGTGGTGTGATCGTCGTTGATATCTTCGGCATACGGGCAGGTATGGTCTTCCTGTGCAATACCTTTTCCACGGCAGCTACCACCAGTGTAGTATCCGTGTGCAAGGATTTGCGCTACCTTGTCCTGGTCGTCTTGCGAGTTCATGCTCATATTATATTATGTCCTTTACGGAGTGTCAAAGGTTGTAGGATAAAAAGGAAGGGGCAAAAGCCCCTTCGAAGTGGTTCCCCAACCAATGTAGCCTTATTATTTATTTGCCGGCCTGCTATATTCTTTGGGCCTAGTCATTGCCTGTGTGTAATAAGCACCAGTTGATGTTGCCCTTACTTGAATGGGGGCGGCAAGAGCCCACCCATCCTGGGCAAGTTGATTCACAATCTTTTCGACAGTGTCAAGACTGCCGTCGACAAGTTTATATTCGTACGCTCTCATTTCAGACCCTTGGCAAATCTTATTGCATCATCGATATTACCAAGGAATAACTTCTCCTGGTGTGAATCGATGATTTCAAACTTATCTGCGTGCTTCTCATCCTCACCAAAGGGTCCGGTTGTCCCGGCCCGATGGTGTCTTGGATGCTCAAGGATGCTTTGTAGCCTCTCAGGTGTCCTGTGGTCGAAGCGTTCTAGCTGCTTACCACCACAGTATGTTCTTAGAGTGTATCTTGCCACAAAGCCTTCCTATCAGTCTTCCAGGATGTACTTGCCGTACTTGTCGTGGAAGCCCTTGAAGGTCTTGAGCTGACGATGGTTGATCGGCAGAGCGTAGTCGCGCAGCGCAGTCTTCGCACCCAGGACGATCATTTCCGTTTGGAAGTTGTCCATCATGAAGGTGAAGAAGTGATCCACGCACTCGTGCCAGGTGTTCATATCGAACCCATCTTCCTTGGCCTTGGCCTTGGTGGTCCATTCCTGGAGCGTGTAGCACATGGAGATCGTCAGCGAGTACATCGCGCTCAGATCCTTGACATTCAGCTGCTTTTCCTTGCCCATCAGCACATCTTCCGACTTCGGCATACGAGCAGCAACCTTGCGGTGTGCGCTGAATTCCGTTGCCAGACCGTCGCCAACCGTACCAGCCACCAGCGCCGTGTTCATCGACTCGGGCAGATCGTCCGTGATCAGCTGACCAACGAACACCCACGAACGCGGAGTAGCAAACGCCTTGTCCGGGCTCTTCGGGTCGAAGTTGAACAACTTCTGCTTGTGGTGCGACAAGAAGCCAACCACATCAGCATGCACGCGGGCGCCGATCGCCCACTTCTGCCAGTCTTCGAAGTTCGACGCCATCTCGATGTGAACCAGACGGTTTGCCAGCGGGCTGGGCATACGGTAGGTAACACCCTTGTCGCTATCGCGGTTGCCTGCGCAAACCATCGACACACCCTTCGGCAGGTGGTACTCGCCAACGCGACGATTCAGGATCAGCTGGTAAGCCGCAGCCTGAACGCTCGGAGGGGCAGCGTTGATTTCGTCCAGGAACAGGATAGCGTTGGCCATCGCACCTTCGGTCGGCAGATCGGCAGGCTGTGCCCACTTCATCGTCCGGGTGTCGGGGTCGTAATACGGAATGCCCTTGATGTCAGTCGGCTCGAGCAGGAGCAGACGCATGTCGATCACGGGGCGGCCGGTTTCTGCGCCGATTTCGGCGATCAGTTCCGACTTGCCAATACCGGGCGGGCCCCAGATCATTGCAGGACGACCGACCTTGAAGCAGCGCATCAGAAGGGTACGGACATCACGGGGGCGTTCAACGCGGTGGGTGTCAAGACTTGCCATTTTGTATTTTCTCCAGTTGGGGTTAAAGTTTGTGTATATGTATTATGTAGCGACTAGCAGGCTGCGTCAAATGGTATCAAATGTGAGTTTGAAAACAATTGCATCTGCTTCCTGCTTAAAGTAGATGTCAGTGTAGTCGGTCTGAGTGGGGTCGGACCAAATCCATTTGTGACGGAGATTCTGCTGACACCATGTGTATGCAGCATCTCTGTGATCTTTTGAGATACGAACCGATGGAAATATCTTAAGTCTTTCCATATGGTTAGTATTATTTAGCCCAAAATTCCTGAGCTTCTTGTGGAAATCCGCAGGAGTCATTTTCCAAGGCATAGCTTGTACTTGCATCTTGGTCATTTGATTGTTCCTGCAAGAACTTCCCACATCAGTTTGGCTTCGGCCTCTTCAACGAAGGTGGGCCAAATCTCAAACAAACGGGCCTGGCTGATTTTGACATAGCCCTTCTTGAGCTTACTTCTTACGAGCTTTTCCGTAAGCTCGTAACTAGCAATATCCGCCTTAAATTGCATGGCTTTGCCACGTCGTGCCCAGAAGATGCAGCAGTTTTTGTGCCATTGCCCTTCGGGCGTAGGTCTGTAGAAATAGCCCCAAATCTTATCGTGATTCTCTTTGGGATCATTACACCAACCGATGAATCCGAATTGACTTTCGATGCTCATGTTATTCCTTCATGCGTGCAACAAGGCGCTCTGCAATTTCCGAACCGCATTGCTTTGCGTACTTCTTCATTTCTTCGGTGCAGGGATAAACATAGATGAAGATATCTACCTCACATCGTTCTCCCATTGACTCGGCGAACTCATCCCATCTGAAGTTAGGGCCGCAGTATCGTGGATTATGCATCATAGCAAACATTCCACTCACAATGGCATAACATGCCAATGCTACATCTTTCTTCTTACCTGGGCTCATCTTTGACTCCAAAGTGTGACTTAATCTCTTCACGACACAGCAATGCACCATCTCTGAAACCGCCTTGGTAGTCCGACAGTTCCCTGTCTTCTTCCACTTTGGTGCAACACTGCATACACTCTTGAATAATCAACTCGGCAAACTTTTCAATTTCGGGTTGTCCTGCATAGGATTCGCCCAACAAGCTCACTGTGCCATCATTATAGCAAAAGAGTCTGGATTGAGCCAAGAGTTCTTTCATCCGCGCATTCATGCTATGCCCTTCAGTTTCTTAACAACTAACTCTTGTTCCGTCAAATCAATCTCATGCTTCAGACCAGGCCAATCATCAAGGAAGATAGTTACACCATAGTTCCAATTTTCGTTACCGCCGCCACCGGATCCCGTTTTCAGCCCGACAATCTTTAGTGCTTCGCCGTAGGGATATGAATAGTTATTCTTCTTGGCGCGTGTTAGCGTACCTGCAATGTTTCCAGTCCACCCTTTATAGGATGTGGGATCACTAGGATTAGGATTCTTACCACACCAATTAGTTATGCCGTTATCGGGACACCGATGCGAGTTAGATGCAAGCGGATTATATCTTACGCCAAGGACCATTTTGGTAAAGCTATCAGTTTCCGGATAAAACTTATCCGAACTGAAACGATGCCCCATTGCATTCGCAGCATACATGATTCTCTTTTGATTGGCAAGGAACCAGGGAACAATTTCATCTATTGTTTTGATGCGCTTGCGTTCAGCCTTGAGCCACTTTATCCAATCTTTCTTTACGCGATCTTCCTCGCGCTTTTCTTTCATCTCGATCCGCAGCTTCTTCAGGTGAAGGGCATACTTCTTGAGGTCTTTCTCCTCGAAGATTTTACCTGTGAAGCGGCACTTGCGGACTTGGACTTTCATTTTACTTTTCGTTGTTCGAATAAGACACAGCCAAACTTACCGCGTGTCATTAGATGTTGTGGGTAGTGATTTTCCACAATCACCATGGAAGTGGGTTCACCGCAAGCACCATAGGAAGGATGCTGATCTCCGTCAATTTGCGGATGTTTGCAATAATTCACATGGCCTGCATCATAGGGAATGCCGGTACCACTACCGTCTCCCCACATTTTACAATCGTAGCATCTCATATTATTCTATAGGTATAGGGGTAACAATCCCTTGTTACCCCTATTGTATGCCCGCGTAGGGCTATGTCAAGCGGTGTTAGAAAAACATTCCACCGAAGATCATCACAGCTACAGTCAGGATGATCATCACCCAGAATGCAAGCCATTCGCCGTCGTTCTCCAGATCGTGGAAGCTCTTAGGGATACGAACCATCCGGGTACCCTTGAAGAATCCACCAAATCGGCTGTACTCAACCTTCTCGTAGCCCTTGGTGAACAGACGAGTGTAGATAACTCGCACCATAGTTAGGCCAACAGTAACGAACAAAATGCCGTACAGAGCCTTCACAAATGCAGCACCAGCCACCTTCCAGATGATCAGCATTGCAGTAAGCTTACCGGCATCGCTTTTCAGGAAGTCGTTGATAGTGACATTCAGTTCCTTTGCCGCAATGCCCATCGCCTTGGCAAAACCTTCAGCAGCGGCAGCAGCCTGCTGACCCCATGTAGAAGCCAACGAAACCATTGCAGTAACTTCTGCCGGTTTAGCAGGCTCAGCAGCAGCCTTTGCAGCATTGGCAACAATTTGTGCAGCATGCGCTTTCAGCTCGGCAACCTGTGCTTCGGATAGACCGCTGGTGTCGATTGTTGCAGCATTCACACCCAACGAGGCAATAGCTAGGGTGCAGATAACAAGTAGTTTACGAAACATTTTTCTTTCTCTCTTCGTTGATTTTTTTTCTGCCTGAGCTTGATATCTCCAAACATCGAGCTTTTATAGACATTCACATGCGGAAGTCCATATCGCTCATTCAACTGCTCGCACAGTTGAAGTGCTTCATCCTGCGAACTATGCCTTGATCGTATCCCCTGAAAAATCACATAGTGATAATCAGGGGACTTGTAGGCATAATACGCCGATGAATATTTCTGCTCAATCGGCTCAGGCATATTCAGCTCAGAATGCGTCCAGCCAGCTGTAAGGCGTCTTGTTGCTGTAGCTTTCACGAGTGATCACCAGCACCGCCATGTTCGGCTGGCCTTCGTTGATCACATACGTGAACTTGCCGGAATCAGCATCAATCTTCTTCAGCATGTCCTGCGTCACTTCGAGTTCGACCTGGTCAACATCATCCGGGTCTTGCCCTTCGGCAACAGTCGGACGAACCCAGAAGTTGAGCTCTTCGTGCGCAATCGGGTTGCCACGGATGGCACACGGGTGAACACGCTCAGCTTCCAACTTCTTGCCTTCCATGAACACTTCCACATTGTGGCGCACGCTGCCGGCATCGTATGGCTTCGCGTTCAGCATTTCCATGGCCTGGTTCGGGCTTTCCTCGTAGCGGTTCATTTCCTCGACAAGCGCCTTCAGCATGTCGAAGTTGAAGCTGACGAAGAGCAGCGTCAGACGGCACACCTGGTCGATGTAACCCTTGTTGTTCAGGTTGTCTTCGCAGTATTCGCGAATGAAATCTGCGTCCAGGCCCTTGAACTCGATCATGTAGAAGATGCGACCCGGGCGATTCCGCATGTGCGAATTGACCTTGTACTTGTCATTCACAGTCAGCAGGAACAGCTTCTTGGTCGGGAACACACCGTCGAGCAGCGTCAGGATGGCTTCTTGTTCCTTGTCGTCGTACACCTTCTCGAATTCGTCGAACACGATAACGCACGGTTCGTCGATTTCTTGGATGAAGGTATTGAAGGAATCGCCGCAGTACGCAGTGTTGATCACCAGGGTGGAAATACCGCGTTGGCCAGCCAGCTGTGAAACACGCTTCGCCAGCATGGTCTTGCCGCTACCCTTTTCACCGTTCAACAGCACGCCGGTGGTAAAGGGACGATCGGCAAACGTGTTCAGGATACGCTCGGCGTGGCGGGTGGCCTTACCGTAGATCTTGCCGCTGATGTCGAAGTCGGAGATCGGCTTCAGGTACCAGCCCTTCATCGGGTGGGCACAAACGGTGTAGGTACCGACGGGCAGCTTATCGCGCACATCGTACATGCCTTCTTTGGTAGGCCAAAGCAGCTCGCCGTCTTTCAGATAATAGCTCATGTATGTCTTTCTTCAATTGAGGAATTGAATTGTTGCCAGGCTAATCCTATTATCTGCAACAACTACAAATTGTGCAGGAAAAACCACGGCGCCGCAATCGGGTTGTGCTACTGCCCAATCACCTTTACGGTTTGCGCCGTTCATGAAGGCGTTGATGAACACATCGAGGTGTTCCTTAGAAGGGGCTTGATGTACTTTCAGCATGGTCTTACCTCGTTGTAACAGTTGAATCGGGAAGCCACAGAGTAACAGGATACTCTACGGTCTGCTCGATGATTTCACGGATGATTTCCCAATTGCCGCCGCCGCGTGCAGCACCAATTAGCGGAATGTGCAGTTCAGCAGGTTGTGTGAACTTCTTGTTGTTGATACCACCTTCCTTGATGTGCCAGTTGATCTGCTCAAAGCAGGTCTGGACGGCATCATAACTGGTAAGGCGTTTACCAGTTCCGTACAGATTCTGCGTAATAGCATTCCACACGACAATTTCGTCGCTGACTACCACCTGATATGCAACACCAAGGCGCAGGCCTTCGCTGTCGTAGATAGATTTGTAGTCGTGGTAAACATTGGGCCAGGTTTGTTTCACACCAAGTGCAACACCCGAACCCATCACGCCTTGTGCATTACAGCCATGCACAATATGGCCGGCTGTGACATGCATCAGATTACCGATTTGTGTTTTGATTTTCATTTGAATCTTTCGTACAAGAAGTAACCACTGAGACCAACAAAGATCAGGCTTAGGAAACCACCGCCCATGATAAGGCCGTATAGGTTTACTGCAAAGCACAATACAAGCAGGATAAGCCAAAAGTCCATTACACTTTCTCCACGATTGCTGGAACTACAACGATTGCAGGCGTATAGTCTTCCGGCAGTATGGTGCTAGCGCCGGGCTTGCCAACATGATCCGGATTTTGTGAAACCATACCCACAAAGGCATTTTCTGGCTTCCTGCGCAGGTCTTCCATGAAGGCCAGTGCTTCGGTCATTTCGTCCATCGTAAAGTGTGAATGGAACGGGAAAAATTCGCCACCGGACATATCCATCCAGTAAACCATAAATCCGCTCATCATATCAATATTGCTCATTTTTTCCCCATTAGCTTCAAAGCCAGTTGTTCTTCTGAAATCAGTTGCTTGACATCTTGCAAGTATTGTAGCAGACCATCTATGTCAAGGTCTTTTAGCACCACTACTCCACACTGTTGCATTCCGTGATTGAACTGAGTAACAACCAGACTGGCATCTGTACCGATCCTTATCCTCAATGTCCCTTTATTGATGCCGTAGCCAGATTCCTGCTCGCAGACAAGGGCATCCGAATCCCACTTAGCTTCGGCAACAGATAATACACGAAGCTTGCCCATTTACTTTTCCAGCAAAGCCTTCAGGCGAACCGTCTCTGCAGCAAGCAGGTCCCTGTGCGTTGTGGTCCAGGTTAGATCTGCATAATCTGACGTAGGCTCCGGCTTATCCAGCCAGCCGTCGTAGTCGTCGCCCGACTTGAGCATGTCAAGCAGTGCCTTGATACCATCGGCTCTGGCAGCCTGTTCCGGTGTAGGTTCAACCTTAGGACGTTGCGAAGGCGGCAGCCACACATGCCCGGTATTGATTTCGTTTGTCAGGAATTCCGTCCAAACAGCGCAGAAGTTGAATGCAATCTGCAGAAACCATTTTGGCGTCTTCTCATTCAAACGGAACACATCTGCATAGCCCTTCGACAAGGGATACGGGCGAAGATAGTATTCGCCGGCAAACATGCCGCGCTCTTCTTGGCGTGCTTCCATCTTTACGAACAAATCGGCCGCCAGCGAAGGCATGCTAAAATCAGAGTCGGTAACCGACATACGCTGATAGATGGAGCAATCTTCTGCCAGGGCTGCTTCATCGACCGGTTTGCCATCACGCGCATATTCTTCGGCGAAACGGCGTTCCTTGGCGTGACATGCAGCAATCAGTGCATCCCATTCTGCATCGGTCATTTCCGGATATTCGTCGATGCGAACTCTATTGCCGTCGACGATCATTCCGTTGCGTACACTATAACCATTGCCGTTTGTAAACAGCAGATGATCAAGCAATGAAGCAACAGTCGGAAAGATCGATGCGTATTCGCAGAGTTGACGATTAGCGAAGTTGTGAATATTTGACATAGTCTCTTTCGTAGGTAAGGGCTATACACCATTATAGTGCATAGCCCTATGTTGATCAACAGGCGTTGCCGCCTGTATTTCACTTACTTCTTGGCAGTAGCTCCGCGGACTACGCCCATGTCAATGCCAAGTTCTTTGGCAGTCTTGGCAGTCATCAGGTCCACCAGTTCGGTAGCACGCGAGCCTGCACTAGCACCACCTTGACCCATTTGCACTGCGGGAGACCAGGCACCGGGTTGGGCTTTCTCGATTGCAGTAGCGTATCGGTCGTTCATCTTGACCAGGGCTTCCAGCTTCTTGTCCAACTGACCGTCAGCTTCCATCACCAGCTTCTTGCGAGTCGCTTCACCTTCACCGCGCAAGATTTCAGCCTTCTTGAACGCTTCAGCTTCCTTGACGCTTGCATCCGCAATCGTGACCTTGGATTGTGCATCCGCAATCGTCTTCGCGTTCAGGGTCTTCTGTTCCCATTCAGCCTTTGCAGCGTTGGCTCGACCTTGAGCTTCTGCCGTAATTGCATCCTGGTCGGCACGTTTGGCATTCGCAATCGCAACAACCGCTGCGTTGGTAGCTTCCTGCTGCGCCTTGATCTGCGCTTCCACACGGTCCTCATACTTGAAGGAACTGATGGTCATCGGAAGCATAGTGACGTGATACTTGTTCACATAGCTTTCCTGTGCTCGGATCGGCAGGCCCTTTTCGTCCTTGACGATTTCGGTGATCTGCATGTCCTTTTCCACACCAGCCACATCCTTGGCGCGAACAGTCTTGCTCGTAGTCTTGTAGACACCGTGCAGGGTTTGCTCGTTCAGGATTTGCAGGAGCTCGTTTCTTCGACCAGCAGCCGATTCAAACGACGTCATAGTAGGACCGGAGAACGTCGAAGACGATTCCATTGAGCGTCGAATGGCTTGCAGTTCGAATGCTTCGGCTGAGTGGAAGTCTCGATGGATTTCCACAACACTCTTCGGATCCAGTGGCATCATCCAGGAGATGGAACCGCACAGAGTTGCGTTACCACCGTCATAGAAACGAATGCCAAGACCTGCACTGGTATGGTCGCCGACCTGGACGTCCTTAGCAGCAACAGTGCCGGCAGCGCAACCCAGGCTGAACTTGAATTCGTTACGTCGCGGATACTTCGTAACGGAACCAAAGCCCTGCCATGCAATGCCCGGCTCGGTAATCACATCCAGTTGACCCGAAATCGGGTGTTGGATGACCATGATCTGGCTCGAATCCAGATCTTCAAACATCATCGGGAGACAAATCACCACAGCAAGGGTGAGGACTGCACCGACAATCAGTGCAATCATTCGGGTAGCGTTCATTCGGGTTCCTTCAGTTGTGCCTTCCGGCGGTTGAGTTCATCTTGGAGAGCCTTTGCTTGGATCTCCTCTTCAGTTTCGGCAAGTTCTTCCTGGATGTGAACTACCTTCTGATGCGCAGGGGTACCACGCAACCACGGGAAAAACGGAGTCCCTTGGTAGAAAGGAAGTGCGACCTGCGTGACAAAGAAAACAATCACGCCAATCGCAACCAGGAATGCCAATAGATCAATAAAAAACATGCGTTCTCTCCTTGTGCTTATGCAGCAGTCATAATTATACACCCTGCTCTGCAGAGTGCAACTGGCTTATTCTTCTGGGCCGTCGAAATCGAACATCTCAACAACGGCGGCCTCGTATTCATTGATAGTCCAGCCGTATTGTGACAACCAGGCTTGCCTTGATTCATCGGATGCTACCATATCAAGGAATACCTGCTCGGGCATATCCTCAAGTAATGCGTACAATTCATCAAAAGTTAGTTTTTCCATATCAGTCTCCGAAGATGTCTTTCATGCGTTGTTGGTCTTCCAGTTGCCTGCGAATGAGTTTGATGTATTCGCCAAAATTGATATCGGAGTTTCCGACACCTACCAAATATTCCGAACCATCCTTTAGTACAATTGTACCAAGTAAGGTCTCAACTGTATCTGAGTCATGGAAGGTATCAGTAAAGGCAGACTCCATAGATGATTCTGGCTCTTTGGTCTTGTCCCAATCCACCCCGACCGACTTTACTTTTTCCTTGAATGCTTTGTTGGCAGCATCGACTTCTTCCCATTTCCAAGTCGAAGGAGAAGATTCCCAGTCGCCGCCATAATAGCTCCATTCGCCAGTAGTGAGCTTGCCACGCTCAATCATATGAGCCCAGACGAATTTTAGTGTGTTATTGTTATCCATTATAGTACCTTATATCGGCGAGTTCTTTCTCTCGTTCTTTGTCGATATCTGCTAATGCCTGTTCAAGTGTTTTGCCGCAGGTACCAACATATTGCACTCCATCCTTCCAGTGTGCATATAGCATGATACCTTGTTCAATACCATCGTAGCGTTCGTTGATGTCTCTTTCTGTTCTCATGTCAACCCTTTACACAGAGAATCTGCTTCAGGGTGGTAACAACATCCACAAGATCAGCCTGTGCAGCCATAACTTCATCAATGTCCTTATATGCACCCGGGATTTCGTCAATCACCGCGTCATCCTTGCGACATTCGATACCAGCAGTCTGCTCAGCCAAGTCAAGAGAAGTAAAGAGCTTTTTCGCCTGGTTCCGGCTCATCTTACGTCCTGCGCCGTGCGAACACGAACAGTAGGCGTCATGGTTGCCCTTCCCCCTCACAATAAAAGATTTCGCGCCCATCGATCCCGGAATAATGCCAAGCTGACCTTCGTTGGCGGATACAGCACCCTTGCGGGTAACCCACATTCCGGATCCGTTGTGCTCTTCCCAAGAAGTAAAGTTGTGGTGGCAGTTGATTACCTCACCAACCACCTGCATCTTCGGAATACGGTGACGCAGGCCGGCAAGTACCAAATTCATCATGGTATCACGATTGAAACGTGCATAGTCTTGCGCCCAATGCATTGCTTCAATATACGCATCGAATTCCGGAGTACCTTCTTCCAGCCAAGCCAAATCTTCATCTGGCAAGCCGTATCCGCGCTTTGCAGCCTGCTCCTTAGCAAGTTCCACAGCAACGGTACCGATTTGATTGCCGATGCCGCGTGAACCTGAGTGTAGCATTACCCACACTGCACCATTTACATCAAGACAGATTTCAATGAAGTGGTTACCACCACCCAGCGTACCTACCTGACGACCGATCTTCTTCTCGTCAGCGCGGCCAAGCTTCGCCTTCAGGGCTAGGTGCTCGAAAGCATCCATAGTCTTGTTGAGATTCTTTCGTAGAACATCAGCATACGGGCCGGAAACAGAAGGAATGCCCTTTGCGTGCTCGTTGAAGCCCACAGGGACGTCGCGTTCAATTTGGTTTCTCAAAGAGAACAGCGAATCTGGAAGGTCTTCGGCCCTCAGATTAGTCATTGCAGCAACCATACCGCAGCCGATGTCAACACCAACAGCAGCAGGAATGATAGCAGAACGGGTAGGAATAACGGAACCAACAGTGGCACCCTTACCCATGTGGACATCAGGCATGATAGCCATATGACCCGCAAGGATAGGCAGTTGCGAGATGTTCATGATTTGAACCAGGGCAGCTTGTTCTACTTCCATAGAACCCACCCACATTTTTACATTATCGATTTCCACTTTAGTATCCTCGTTTTAATTTCCAGACGAGTACATCGTCTGTGTCTATTATACACATCTCGTGACTATTTTTCTTAACGGATTTAGTAGTTTTTGAAGCATCGACCAACTTGATCCTTACTAGGCCGGACCCGATGCGTGCTCTTGCACATGTTCGAAAATCACAACCGTCCCCTGCACCAAGCAAATCTACCACCTGATAGATGTTGCTGTAGTAGACTACATATTGGCCGGGTTCGATATGCCGGCCCAGCATATCCGGCCAAGCCATTACGCACCCATTGCAGCTACGCGAGCAATCTCCAACCTAAGGATTTCCTCGATGTATTCGTTCAGGGTGATATCTGCTTCGTGCGCAAATTTCATTGCAGAGAAAAGCAGATCATCGTCGATAACAATGCTAATCTGCACACGAGTATCGTACTCTTCGCCTGCAACCATTGCTGAAGCCTTTTCCAGGATATCGTCGGCAACATCCAGATCAATGAAGTTGATATCGTCGATAGCATTTTCAAAGCTAACGCCGCGTTCCTCAGATTCGGCAGCGACTTCGTCGATGTAATCGGGATTGATCCAACGGTAGTAGCGTTTGGTACCATAGTCCCATGCCTGCATTTCGTAGACGGTCTGATCACCGGTATCGAACACGCAGGTAACACTCACGCCACCGTCGTCATGCAGGCCGTTCCAGTAATCCATTGAATACGCATCGGGACCATAGCAATGCCATTCATACTTGCTGCCATCCGTAACCTTGTACTGGATAGCTTCCATAAAGTCTTTTAGTGTAATCATTAGAAATCTCCCTTGTGAAACCCGATTGTCATCCATTCATCAGTAACACGCGGCGCGTGTACTTTCTCTTTGCCAGCACCACACGACTTACGAGTAAGTTCCGGGTGAGTGTTGGCGAAATCTTGCACAAACCAAAGTTGGCCACATCCGCCCCCGATATCATCCTGACCGGCAGGATCAAAGCAGCGAACGGAAAAGCCACGGCTCAGGAGCTTATCCATAAAGTCGGTAGCCAATTGGCGTTGGCGCTGATTTGCAGCAGCAACGGATTCGTCCTGCTCACAAATAACAGACACGGTTGCTTGCCAGATTTGCGGATTGAAGAGTTGCATCAAGCGATCTGCATCCTCCTGCGAAGTATTGCCTTCGTGTGCGCAATAGTTAAAGAATGGCTGACGGCCGGTCTGTGAAAACCAGTATGCACCCTCAATTGAAATCTCAGACAAAGACAGCTTATTCGCAAACGGAATCAGCTTATTGCGTGCTTCGTCAGTCGATTCGTGTACAGAGAATTGCAGGCCAATGGTAGGAATCTCCACTGACAGGTCAGCCAACCAGTTGTAATCCACATCCGGTGCAGAAGTGCTGATCAGCAACGCTGCACGAGGGTACATAACATGCAAACGACGCAATGCACCTTCCAGCCCTTGCTTGTTCAACATGGGTTCGCCCATCGACATGAACATAATTTGCATTCGATCAACCTTTGTGTGATCGATATTTTGATCTGCGAATAGATGCTGCACCTGCGCAACGATTTCATCGGCAGTCAGGCTGCGGATGAAGAACTCACCAGTACCGCAGAAACGGCATCCAATCGGACAGCCGGATTGCGTGCTGCAACATACAACAGTGCGATCCTCGTAGGTCGGATATTTGTACAGCACCGCTTCCGCAACAGCACCTTTGGCGCCTTCGTTGGTGAAGACATACTTGCGCACATTGGAGTCGCTGCTGGGAATGCAGCGGGTATTTTCCCAGATTTGTGTATTCATACCTTATTGTATGTTAGTTCTTAGGGTTAGGTCTAGCTGCCGTAACGAAGTTTTAGAAGAGTCACATCTTCGTCGGGAATATTGCATAATGCTGCAATCTTCTCAATTGACATTACATTGTTAGGGTTAACAAGAAACCATCGCCCTACTTCTGTATCAAACACAGGGCAATACCGGTTACCGGTCAATGAGGTATACAGATATTCCGGAAACGGTATTTCGTGCTTGTGGTACATAATCAAAGATCAATGATTAGGTCTTTATCAAATCCACCATTTGTGCTTTTGCCATGGTAACCGTAAGGGTTGCAAACTACACGAGTTTCATTAATCATGTAATCCCAATTCCTGTGCGTATGGCCGTGAACCCACAACTTGGCCTTATTATGGTGTCCAATCATATGTTCCAGGTCTGCAAAGTATGCTGTATCGCTCCTATCTCCGCGATGCCCTTTTCTCTTTAGGGCATTACCGGGACTGTGATGAGTAACTACAACAGTGTCACCCTCAAACGGTTCATCAAACTTCCTTAATAGAAAATCTATAAACAACTCATGTTGCGACAGAATGAAATCGGGAGTAATAAGCTTTCCATTCTGTTTTGTGTTTCTGTAGTCATTCATTACTCGATGTGCGTATCCCATAGCAATAGGATCCCCGTCATCGAAGCTTGTCCACATAGTTCCGCCAAGGAACCTGACACCGTCTATAATTCGCCAATCATTGTGTAAAAAATGGAAGTTACTCGGACCCGACTGTTCAAAGTCGCGCCAATCGCGTATTACCTTGTCGTAATCATTGTCGTAAAACTCGTGATTACCACAGATTCTTATTACGGTCCTAAATGAATCTGATAGAACATTCATCCATTCTTGAGCACAGGTACCCACATCGATATCTCCGGCAAGGATAAGTGTTGTTTCCTTATCCTCCGGCGCAGGTGTCCAGATGTGATCCCATTTGTGATTGGAAAATTCCAAATGTAGATCTGACCATAATCTTATTTTCACTTTATCAAACCTTTGCGCTTACGACGCGCAATTTCTTTTTTGTATTCTTTGGGTGACAGTTTAGCGCCGTCAATCCAATATTGTTTGGGACCAGCTCTTTCGACAACAGCAGGACCGTCGAGATTGTGAAGCACGCCTTCTTTATACCAGAACATATTGTCCTTATGAATGCGTGCAGGACCACCAATGCGGTGGAGTTTATCTTCCTTCCACCATTCTTCTAGTTTATACTTGCGAAGGCATCTAACAGCAGGGCCGTAGATACGATGTTTCTGCCCTTTTTCGTTTGTCCAAACTTCTAGTTTGGTAGGCATACCATAGCCCCAACTCCAGCGTAAATGCGCACCACCATATCCTCCATAGGCAGGACCTGAACCTTCGATGATATCGCGGTTCAGAGAAAGAGTTTCAAATAGTGCGTCTTCAGAGTTCGGATTCATACCTCTATTATATAGAGGATTCCTTACTTAGTCAAGCTGACTACAAGTCTCTAAGAATCCTTCTATACCACCATGCAGTTTTATCACCATCGAATCCATTTCGGAAAATAGAATCAACCTTCTCTTTGTAAAGAAGTATGGGTATTCCATTTTGGACATACCATATTGGTGTCTAGATTTTATTGTTTCCGGAATAGCAAAACTATAAACAGTGAATATATTCTTGAGTATTACAAATCCAGAATAGGAAAGTCTCAAACCGTCCGGATGATGGAACATGAGCTTATTTAGCTGTTCATCGTCAAATGAAGCAGCCTTTTCGTGGTGTTCCCTTACTTCGGTGAAGATTGCTTTCTTTAGTGGAGACATAGCAATATTTATAACAACCATTGGGTGATGCCTAGCAGATTTATAGCAATAAAAAAGATAATCTGGTGAGAAATAACCTTCGGTGCATTAGTATTTCTTAGCAGATACAAGGATGCAAAGTTTGAGAATAGAAACAAAATGTATGCCCAACCACTTACCGGTATATGCAATGCCAATAATATAGAGGCAATGATTGCACCCCAAAAGGAAATCTTCTCTATAAATGATTGTGACATTGTGTGATAAATAGTGTTATGAGAATTCGTGAAGCAGTACAAGAACATATGATAACACACCTGTTACAGTTGTGCAAGCATGAACTGGATCTTTCAGAGATGCCAGAAATAAATCTTGTTGATGATGATACTGTAGGTGCTGGCACTTCTTTTGGAGAGTTTAGCAACAATACAGTTCATGTTGTAACTAAGGGAAGACATCCTATGGATGTTATGAGAACCCTTGCTCACGAGTTGGTACACTGGAAGCAAAGAATCTCCGGGATGGAGTTAGACGGGTCTGATGGAAGTGAAACTGAAAATCAGGCTAATGCTATTGCTGGTGTTATTATGAGGAAGTTTGGTCAGATGTATCCACAGTATTTTGTGGATACATTGCCTTAATCGTCTTCAGTACAGGGCACGCCTGTAGTTAATTTGAATACTGAAAAATCTGTTGTTTTGAACATCTTATTCAATCTTTCAGCTAGATTGAACGCATGCCCCGAATTAGAAAAGCTCACCTTCTTATACTTAGGTCCTGGATACGAAACCAAGTGACTCAGGGTGCGTAGATTGATAGGTTTCTCTTTATAGAACACCGCGTAAATCGCTTCTGCATCAAGAACTTGTTCGGCCTTATAAGTTTTCGAATTAACATTTTCTAAAATTATGGTAGGCTTAGGTCTTGCCATATTTTCTGTTCTCCAATAAATGTGTATATATTTATCAAAAACACCTATTTATCGAAGCATTAAAAAAGGGACCCGAAGGTCCCTTAGAAAACGCCGCCGTCTAATATTTGAGTTGTTCTAACGGCAGTTTCACTGACAACCACTTGAGGTGGTTTTTCTTTTTGTAATATATCTATCTCTCGCAATAGTTCTTTGGCTTCTGCAACAGTCATCCTGTATTCTGTTACATTCTTCTGTACATTCTTCAGGCGTGCTCTTAGTTTAGTTATTTCACTCATTTACGCTTAGTTTCCTGAACAGCATATACAGACGCATCTCTTCCTTGAATGCAGTCCAGTTAGGAAGGATCTTGGCAGGATCGATGGTTTTATAGTTTTTCATCCTGGTGCTAACTTCTTGTTGGAATACTGTGGTATAATCGGCATCTTCAAGATATAATGACTTACCAATCTTACCGCGAAATACGCAGCATTCGACAGGAGGACGATCTTCCCAACGATTTAGAATTCTAAGTTCCACATTCTTGGGAGTAAAATAACCCCACACCTGCCCCCGGCCGCTATCGCGTTTGAATCCACACCAGTGAACGGTAATAAGGTCTTCCATGATTAATAGCCATATTTTAGCTTACGCACTAGAAGTAATTGACCGAAGTCTGCCAACACTTTATCTTTTAGTGTGTCATCCCTTGTATATTTTTTCATTTTCTCTCTGTAGTTGCCTTTTACAGAGTTGAAATTTTTTGCACCTTGGAAATAAATCTTTCCTTTTCTGCTACCCCAGAATGTATGGTATTTTCTGTTCCAGGGTGCAGTTTGATCATTAAGATCTTCTAATAGATATCCCCACACACGATCAGTTCGTGCATTGTCATATCCTACAAAATAAATATCGCAACCGCTCATTACTTGCCTGCATTCTTTTCCTTGCGTAGCTTAGTTAGCGAACTACGCATTTCTAATTCTGTCTTATAGGGACCTGCATATTCGTATGTCTCAAGGGTGGATAGCTTTGGACAATATGCAGGCATCCAATTCTTAGGGAAATGCAAGCAATAATATCCTGCACTATAATACACATCGCTTGTCGCTTTTTTGCTAAAGAGAGGCAACTTGTTACCTTTTAGCAACACCTCATTTGGACTATCAAAGTCCACAGGGAAACCGTTGATGAAGTAAGTTTTCTTTACAGGAGCCTCTTCCGTAGGCTCAACTACATTCTTGAAAACATCTTCGTTGAAATATATGTTTACTGCTTTTCTGTTTACAAACTGTTGCTTTTCGCCCTTAACCATTAGGACATACTGATTACGAATTTCTGTTAACAGACCAATTCTTGTATCGTCGGTGTCACCAATAACGAGCCAGCTTGTTTCTGTAATGGGTTTTAGTTTTATAGACATATTATGTTATTATCATTTCTCGTTTAATGCAGAGTGGTCCTGCGTCTTTGTGTTCCAGCAAAATTCCGTTTTTATTCTTGCAATCTATTTCCCTCTGTTTTTGTGCTTCGCCATTAGGAATGACAACTTCAACAAAAACCCAGGTATAGGCTGTAAACACCACCGAAAATACAATCGGAAACCACGGACTATTGGTGCTCGCTGTATTTAGCTTTCAACATTGGCATAAAAGCGTTGGCATTATCGCCGATCTTCTTTAGTGCCCATTTACCACAGAACTTCATAAACCCTGTTCCTATATCCATTGCAGGCACACTCTTTCTGCCAGTCTGTGATGCAATGATTTCAAGACATCCGATTTTTACATCATCGGGAATTTGGCCAAGGTCGATAAGTGATCTATTGAATTCGTATTTTTCTTTTACTCGCTGCTCAACCTTATTTTCGTCAACCCACTTTTGCAACATGAAGTTGTTCCACGAGAACCCTTTGCCCTCGCGATCGGAATATGCTTCACGAATACCAACAGTGGTTTTTGTGCCCTTCTCGCGTACACCCGGATATGCACTGAAGATGTTATCAGTGTCGTCGCCACGAATGCATTTTAGGAACAGTGCATAGTTAAACCAATCCGGATCGCAAACAAAATCAGGATTCTTTTTCCCTGCTTTGATTTTGGCACCAGATGTAACAGTAAATTCAAGCTTATTACCGTCATCATCATAGATTCCATCCTGCTTGATAAGGATATCTTTGACAGGATCGTATATTGTTACATTGGGATAGCGGAGTAGTTGAAAGAAGTCCGAATCGGAGCTAATCAGAATATGCTTATCATCGGGATGTGCATCGATGAAGATAGCAATCATGTCATCTGCCTCGGCCTTTGGATTCTGAAGCACTGTGATGTTTGTCTTTTCATCAAGGTACTGCACGAAATCGTCAAAGGCCTCCACAAGGATGTGGTGGTCTTCTTGTTCTTTTGGAGTCTGTTGCGCAAAGGCTACTTTTCTGTTTGCCTTATATCCGGGATATACATCCTTGCGCCAGCTACGACCTTCGAGATAGAAGACGACATGGGTTCCGCCCCACTTGACATATTCCTTCTTCATGCTGTTTAAGATGAGATGAAGAGCCATGCCTATCATGCTATCCAGCCCCAGCGCCGGATTAGTCATGCGGATTTGGCGGTGGAATAGGTTATGGCCGTCAGTATGGATATAGGTGTGCATTAGTTTATTATAACAGTGGGTAGTTGGATAGTCAACAGGGGCGTTGACTATTTAGAGGATTTCTTTTTCTTGTAGATTTCTTGTACAAGACGCAATTCTTCCGGATGCATTCTCCAGTAGACACGATAGGCAATGCGTGGTCTCTTTTGATAGTGGTCGAAAAGGATTTCAGCACGGCGTTCGCCGATAACTAATCCGTGGGCTATATGCCCCGGACACTGATGGCACGAATGGGTTCCAACAAGTTTGTCTCGGACAGTCCATTTTTCACCGCCGAGCCTGCGTTTCATTGCGTAGTAGGATGGATTCACTTATAACCTTTTCGACCTTTAGGAAAGGATTCCGTTCCGCCTTGCCAGCGTTTCACGGCTTCCAAATTGGCTTCCGAGTCAGCGGTAAAGTCTCCAGTACCGTCAAACTCTTCCATAGCAACATTTCGACATACTTCCATAAACCACTGATTTACAATGTTGTCTGGTGTAGGGCCAGTATAGCCTTCTGCTTTTAGTTTGTCAACAAACTGCTCGTTCCAGTCGAGTTCAAAGCTACCTTCCAGGGCAGTCTTCTTACCAAAGTCCATATTAATTACAGTGACCCAGGGTTCGTTGTTTAGGGTGGCAGTCTGCTTTTGGTACTCCAAGTCTGTAATTATACCTTCGCGGTAATCTAACTCCGCAGTAGCTAGTGCCTTCTGTTTTGGATCGCTAATTAGATCGGCAAGTGAACGATGATAAAAAGGTTCTGTAATCTTATTATATCTTAGATCAATCTCCAGTGACTTTCTTTTGAAGTCTGCTGAATTTGGATCATCGTGATTGATTTCAAGGATACGCTTTTCAAGGTCGTAACCTGTAAGCTCATATTCAGCTTGTGCAATTTCTCTGGTCTTTCCTGCAAGACCCCAATGTCCGGGTAAAATCCCGAATGGTAATTTAGGCATATTTATTTCCATATTTTAGTGTAAAAGCAAGACAATCCTCTTGTGTCTCAAAAACAAGAACAACAACTGCCCTACCATTTTCATATATAACATCTATCTCAGAACCTTCCGCAAGATTCTGAATCTGATCTAGTTCCCTGGCTGAGCTAAGTAGGCCAGAAAATCTGGTTTTGTAAACTCGGTTGATAAATTCTGCAGGAATATTCATCTCGAACCACTACCCCAAATTAGTGCAAATACTAGAGCATCGTCTTCAAATTCAAACCACCATCTAGTGTTTGTATAGTGGAAATAGAATTTACCTTTGCTGACATTTTGTTGACACCATTTCTTAGCATCCTTCATTTGATGTATTGGTGGTGGTGGAGATGTTTTCCATGTCTCTCTGTATTTCTTCTTTTTATTTAGAAACTTCATTGCCCTTTAGGATTTCTATTTCCTGTTCCATTTTATCGTCGTGCCATTTTTTCAACCACGGTGTCCTATCGCATTCGCGAACATGCTTCATGATTGCTTTACGACCTGCAGATTCAATTGCTTCATGTAAAGAAAGACTCATTACTTTCTTTCCTTCGTAACTGATTACGATAACCATAGAATCTGTCTTGGACATATCCCAGCTTAGTTTCTCCGGATTCATTCTTTATTCCATCTTAGTCTAAACATAGTAGCAGTTTCTTCGTCTGCAAAGCACCAATAAAAATTTAGTCCACCCCAGTATTTAGTACCTGTATAATCCTTGGGAAGATCTCTTATAGCGTAATCCCCAAAATGAATACCTTGTGTACCTAACCACGCTTTTTTAGATTCGTGTATAGATCTGTTTTCACTACAAGATATAACTCTGTAAGGATATTCTTTAGGCAAGGCTCGCATATAAATGCATTTGCAGGTTGAGCTTAAAGCCGTTATCCATGCAGTATCTTGCTGTATATTCGTGGTTAGCTTGGTTTTCTGCTAAGTTCAGCAAACCCGGTTCCCAGAAGCTAATAACTTCATCTACAGTGCTGCGTTCAGCCATTGTAATGTTACCCTTCTCTGCACGAAGTAACTTAATCTTCTGCGGGAAGGTATTGTAAATATTCATTGGGCTGCAATATACATCACCCTTTACCTGCGACCACTCAATAGCCCACTCGGGCACTGTGTGATATGGGCTATTAGGATCTGCACTCATTACAAACTTCAAGCAATCAGCACGCTCTAGAATAGTCTTGCTTGGACGCAGATACTTTGTAGGCTTGCCATCTTTCTCACCGCATTTGGGAGAGCAAACAAGCACCACTTCTTCCGGCACTTCGGTATCAAGTACACCATTACTTTCAATCTGTATTGCCTTGAAGTCACCGGCTTGTTGACGCATAAATTCTGAAAGATTATCCTGAAGTAAAGGCTCTCCGCCTGTTATTACCATTACAATATTAGGATACAAAGGGCCGCCGCCGGCCGGTAATGCCCACAACGGGACGGGTTGTCCCTTTGAATTCCAATAATCACAGATTGTGTGATATACCTTGGCTTCAATTTCTTTGAATGTTAGCCAGTCGCCATCATCAAAGAATGTATCACAAAAACTGCAATCGAGATTACACTTTGTCAAACGAATGAAGATTGCAGGTTGGCCGGCAAAGGGACCCTCGCCTTGCAATGTGAAGAACATACTTGTTACAAACAAGCTATCCTTTGGTGCATCCTTAAAATATTTCTTTCCGACAATTTCATTTGTTCCAAACATATTAGTCCCTCGGTCCTTTTAGTTTTTCCATTATTTTAGCAGCAGATAACAGATAAGTCAAGTCATCTGCAGATAGAGAACCTTTCTCTTTAGCAATCTCAATCAAATCATTAAAGACACTATCGCGCATCCTTTGCTTTACACCTTGTGTAATACCTGCCATGTGCTCTGCACCTAAACTCAATGATTTAGCAAATGCGTCTGCCGCTTCATTTATATTAATTTCGTCATGCCAAGTAACAGACCCATCTTTATTCAGTGTGACTATTTCTTTTCCTGCATTTGATAATTTAAGAACATTGGCTGCAGGGCCTTTCATTGCACCTATTGATCCTATCGAGAAAGGATTACTAATTGATATTCCACCACCGCCACCGGATATATTCACATACCCTGCACCAGCAGTTGCAGTGCTGGGAATTGTGTATGTATACGAACCGCTCGTAGAGGTAGACATATACGAACCACCTGTTCCGGCAGTTACTGTCTGGCTAGTCATCTGTGCCGCGGACGCAGTTGAGGCTGGGTAGATATATGACTCTATAGTGAAATCTTTAGTACCTAACATGGAATCTTCAATAGGTTCCTCTATAGGTTGTTTTGGTTTTGAGAACAGTTCTTTTAGCTTTCTAATGTTTGGTCCCATGTGTGCATATACCTCGATAGTCTTTCAAATTTAGCACGCTTTGCTTCTTCGATACCCGCTTGTGTAACTCCTAAACCGGAGTTTATAACTAACTCTACCATTGCTAGGACATCACCTAACTCAGTTTCTAAATTATTTAGATTAGTATCCGAGTCTAATCGTTTACCTACTAATCCAAATCGTTTGATTTTAGAAGCTGCCTGTATAACTTCCGCACATTCTTCTTGCAGAATATTCAGACACTCTTCTTGATGTTCATTCACTTGTTTCAAGTTTCTTCTCCCAATCCCATGCATGTTGCACAATATGTTCGATATTGTACATAGGTTCCCAATCCAACTTCTCTTTGGCTTTGTGAATATTAGCTACAAGAATACCCGGGTCACCTTCTCGTCGTGGTGCATATTCTACCAACGGTGTTTTGCCTACTACCTTACCTACAACATCTACTAAATCTTTGACACTGATACCGCTACTGCCGCCGCCGATATTGAATGTGTCGTTTTCATTTCCTGCGTCTAAATATTCTATTGCTTTTGAATGTGCTCTTGCCAGGTCTGCGACATGTACATAATCTCTAATACAAGTCCCGTCCTTCGTAAAATATTCATTACCGTAGATTTGAAATACTTCATCATTTAGTACCTTATTGCAAAGAATAGGAATAACATGTGTTGCAGGGCGTTGTACATATCCAAATCTGCATAGCGGATCTGCACCAGCAGCATTGAAGTATCTAAAGTTTACATACTTCAATCCGTATGCCCTTGCATAATCTTTGATAAGAAGTTCGCCTGTTACCTTTGTACTTGCATATGGATTTTCCGGATCATAATACAAGTTCTCGATAAGAGCGCCATTGCCACCTTGCCTGCCGTATGTATTACCGCTAGAACTAAAGATTATATTTTTGATGCGACGCTCGACCATATAGTCAAGCATAGCCTTCATTTTTATCACATTATTTGTGTAATACTTCTCCGGTTCTGTTACACTAACAGGAACAATATGTTCAGCAGCAAGGTGAACGATAGTATCATAATGAGTTTCGTTTTTCTCAAAAAATTCCAGGTAGTCGCTTACACGGTAGATTCCCGGATAACGATGTTTTGGTAGTTCTCTGTCAACAATAGTGATATCGTGTCCGTGAAGGGCTAATTCCCACGCAACTTGTGTTCCAATAAATCCCCCACCACCTGTGATCAAAACTTTATGGCTTTTCATCTGTTCCTTTACTTTTCACAATAGCTAATATTACCTGATAGGCATCGTATGCTTCTTTTAGCGCAGGATACTTTTCTTGCATTGCTAAATCAGGTCTGAGAACCATCATTTGTTTTTCAATCTCGCCAATCCTATCTGCAAGTTCTTTGAAATCTTTATTGGCAGGAAGATCAAGTTCGATATTTTGCCAGGTCGCTGTCGCTGATGAAGATACCAATAGCCCCGAACCAGCTGTAAATGTAGAAGTCGGAATAGTATTAGACTGGTAAATCCATGGATCACCAGCTGCCATTGAAGTTGAACTCATATTATCACTCATACTGAATATTTTATCTTGAAAAAGGTTGCATCGCTTTCGTTTTCAAAAGCAAAATATACCGAACTATCTATAAATCTTACATCGGCAGAACCAACGGTATTATTATTAACCCATTCTAACATTTCGTAATGCCGATGTGTGTGTCCTTCGAGTTTGAAGACTACTTTATATTTGTCTCCAAACTCTTTAGCATGCGGATCCTCAATTACCGCAACATCCGCCACAACTTTTTTCCTGCGGAACATATTGAAGAGTTGCGCCATTTTCCCCATCTTCGCTAACCTCTACAGAAATGTTGCGACCGGGGTACTTTGTGGAAATATAGCCAATAAGATCCTCTGCGAGCATTTCGCAACTTTTGTAATCTACCTCTAAAGTTGCCGCAGAATAAAGAGCCTCAAGTTCGCGTTTGAAAAGGATAAACTCGATGTCACGGTCGTTGTGGAAAACATCTACAGTAACCCTAAAGTGGAAAATATGCCTATGTGGATGTTGCAGGAACTCAACTCCTGCAGGTGCATCCGGATAGCGATGAATACCTTCCTTCTGGAAAGTAATAAAAATAGTTCTACTTTTTATCATGCCTTGCCTTTAGCTTTCTTCGACGGTTCTTTCGACGAGAGGGGATCCTTCGTGGCTCCATCCGCATAAGCTTCAGCAGCGTCCTTAACGCTAGCCACAGCCGGGGTTGAAATTTCTGTTTCTTGCGCATTTTCCTCCGGCTTCAATTGTGATACAGCAGATGTATCTAATCCAATTGATTGATCATTCTTTGCAGCTTCAACAACTTCCTTAGCCTTCTCTAGGTTTACTTCGGGCTTGTTGTTATCTGCAAACACGGGTGTCGGAACCGGTACACGCAAAACAGGATTAGGCACAGGACCTGCTAGTGGAGCAACAACCTCATCAGTTGTATAATCATTCCAGTCTGTGAAACGATTACTATCTGTAATTTCGTGATGGTTTAGACACCATACACCTGCATTTGTTGCCTTGAAGTCTACATCGTCAATCTTGATTGTAAGATTGGTACTTGATGTCTGTACATTAGGAATGCGAACACTCAGTAATGGTACGAAAGTACGGCACTGCCAAATACCCTTGTTAAGCATTAGCAGAACTGACTTGTGTTCATGTGCCTGGTAATCTAAAGTTACCCAAAATCCCTTATCTAGCAATGCAGTAATTGTCTTATCCCAGTATAGTGTTCCATCTGTTGGATCTACACTGAAGGAATGATTAGCACCTAAGAAAATATGAGGAGTCCTATATTCCCTTGCCATGCGTTCAATCTGTTCAACATCCTGCTTGCCTACGACAAACAATGTTCTCTTCGAATATGCAGGTGTATGTTCGACTTCTGGTCCAATGAAATACACTACGTCTTTATGTCCATCTCTATTCATCTTTGTTCCTTGATTAGTATTTTGCCTTGGCTACATACTTTCTGTAGTCATTGCTATTTCTTGCCCATTGATTGCCACCACCTTCTAAAATATCGATAGTGCGATCAATAGTACCATTCTGCCATGCGCTAATAAGTCCTGTTTCGTATTTCCATGGTGCTGCAAGCATATCTAGCAACCTTGTTTTAGCATCTTCAATGCTCCACGGAATATACATGTTTTTCGCATTATTAGCAAACACTTCGGGGAAGCTACGATAGGCGGGATATAAGGTAAGAGTTCCCAACGTATCAGCTTCGCTTACTGTATTACTTACCCAGTCCTGAAGTGCGCAGTTGAATAAAACGGTAGAATCTGCTAAAAGCCGGTAGTAATCATCCTTTTTCAGGCCAGTATACACTTTAAAGTTGGCTTGGTTACCCTTTTCTAGCTTTCTTGCTCGATCTACATATGCTTGCCGATTGCTCTTCAGTTCCGGATGTCCGCAGAACACAGCGAACTCTACTTCTGGTGCATCCTTATAAACAGCCTCTGCCAAATCCATGTAAAAATCAGGTTGCTTTTCGTCATCCCACCGAGCAGCAAATCCTACACGCTTTGTTCTGTTGACAAGCGGCTGTTGAAGTGGAACACGGCTCAACACTTCAGCCTTACCAAACGGTAGGCCTGTAACATAGATAGGTGCATCCATTCCTGCAATACGCAGGTGTGCAACCATTTCTTCGCTTGCAACTAAAATACCATCAACAAACTCGTCAACCATTTGTTCAAACTTACGCATCCAATGTGCCATGCCTTCGCGATTGACAAAATCGTCCGGATCAATACTTTGTGCCAGGCAGCGAACATATACCTTCGGACGATATGCTGCCGGGACTTGTTCTAGAATGTAAGGCAAACTTTCAATACCGGGTGTAAACATATCTTCGTAGAAGATAACATCTTCGTTTGTTACCTTGCCTTCTTTCATAAGCTTGATAAGATTTGCTGTCTGCATCAAACTGTAATATGTACGGCCGTGAGCATCGAGAACGCTACCTGTAACAATCTTCTTATCTGTTGCAAGCTCTGTACCTGTAACGCACTCGTAATCAATGCCTCTAAGCTTGAATACTCTTTCGTTCCAGTCTTGCAGTTGTAAGGTATAACGGGCTTCGTACGATTCGAGACCCATGTAATACAGTTTTCTCATTTTGTGCTCCTTATTTTTCCTAATAGTTCTTGATCAATTTCGGCAGCTATCATTGCTGATAATGCTTCTGTTATTTCTTTTTCTAAATCTATGCCGTGTGTAACCTGCAGGTCCGCCGTTGTTACAAAATCCCAGGTTGCTGTCAGCATCCTATGTTTCGGCTTCGGTGGTGCCTTTAGTCTGCGGATTATCTCTTCCGCTTCTTCATCTCTACTACGTTCCATCGCCACGCAATATGTAAGCCATTACATCCGGTCCGTCTACCACAACAGTCTGACTGGGATAAACTAAATATCCGTCACCTTCAGCCCATTTACGCTTACTGTTAATAGGCACTACCCTAAGCATTTTAGGATTTAACTTAACGATAGAGCAAATTTTCAAGCTATTATGATGAGATACCGCTAGCTTAGAACTTTCTGTTATAGGGTTGCCTAATAGGTCTTTATGTTCAACTTCTTTCGCCATATTTTATCTGTTATAATCGATCTTTCTAATAAGTTGTTCGCCCATCCAATATGAACCATCGCCGGATTTTTCTAATTCGACAAGTAACTTTTGAAATTTTCTAGGTGAAATCTTTCTACCGTCAATAATCTGCTCACCTAAGAACTTTTGCGAGAATGGCTCAAAGGAATCTTCTTCATTCCCCGAGTCTATCATTGTTACTTCGTCATACGCATGTTCGAGACTTTCGGCCTCAATTACATAACGATTGTGAAAGCTTGAGATTACATCGACTACAAATAATTTCTTTCCGATCATTTTATATTCCTGCAAGTTTGTTAAGTGTGAGTTCTTCTTGTGCCCATTGATACTCTTGTTCAATGCGCGCCTTTAGGTATCTGCGGATTGTTTCCCGCTCTTTCCATATAAATGTTTCGTATCTTGTAATACCGTTACACGGACAATCATCTACAAAAAGTATACCATTAAGCTCGTGCCCCGAAATAGCATCCCATTCCCAATGCAATACAACATTATCTGGATCTTCTTTATATTGCCTTTCGCAATCTTCTCTCCATCCCACTCCTTCGTCTTCGTCCTGTGTATAGGACTCGGAGGTGGGGCAAAGGTGTAATCTACCGCACCATCCACATGTTAAATCCGGTGAACCGACACCAAAGCCGGATACAGCCCTCATAAACATTTCAGATGGCTTTTTATCAGAATCTCTAGGATTTTTCTTTGACATTTTTATATACCCAATAACCCGAAACAGGATAGGAAGGATAATCACCAAACGGACGTGCATCTAAGAAAGCATGATGCCGCTCCCTTTCGACTGTCCTTAGCCATACCCACTTATTATCAATGTTTACAGGATACCATGCAAACCAAGGTTTCATAATTCAAAGTGCTTTGCACCACCGTAAGTGATTCTAAAACCGGCGGCGTGTTCGTGACCTCCACCACCGTATTTTGTAGCAATTTCGCCTACATGTACGCCGCCAGCTTCTGACCTTAGGCCAAACTCGCGTCCTGTAGGTTTATCGTAGTAATACGCCGCAAAAGGCTCATTTTTACAGAGTGCATGGCATATATCCGAACCGTACTGGTATGGCACATTAGCTACAGGCACGTTATAACCTGCAATGTTCATTCTGCGCACTACCACACCAATCAATTCCTTAACATCCTTTGCCATTCTGCGTTCAATGGCAGAGCCTTCTCTGATTTGCTCATCCAATGCTTGATTTACAAGCATATCCCAGTTTTCAAACGTATATTCATAGCTGAATACATTTGCCTGAATTTCGCGTGTACCACGTAATTTAAATTGCCAGCGATCTCTATCATCGATGTGTTTAATAAATTCAGGCACAGCAATATCTGGATAAAAATAAAGCCAGGTAAGCATTGCTCCGCTGGCCGAATTATCCGGGGAATACATTGTAAAGAAATTAGGGGCATCAAAGCCCTCCATATCCTTAATTGCTGTATCGTGATGATCAATGTGAATAAATTTTTCTGCCTGCGCAATAAGCTTCTCCATAACTGGACGCTTATAGCTGAAATCTACCATGTAGACGATTTTACCTGTAACATCGGGAGGCTCTGTTTGATAGAATCCCGGGATAAACTCAACCTCAGATCCTTGTGCTTGCCTAACTACCCATGCTGCTGTAAATCCATCTGCGCAATTACCGTGATATATACATACCTTATTTGTCATTAACTTCCTTGTTTTACTTTATGTCTTACTCTTGTATGTCTTTTTCTAAAAGGACGACTATGATATACTGGAGAGGAATCAGAAAATATAGCATGGGCACATATTAATCCATTTAGCATACCATGCATATATTGCACCGCAGGGTCACCGCGGCATACGGATTCTTTCTGTAAACCTATCAACTGTTCTAAAGTCGATAGGTGCTTCTGAAGTCTCTCATTCATCTAAGTCTATTAGGTCTTCCTTATCAAGACCTGCAAGCTCCTCGCCTGTTGGCGTATGCTCGTCGTTGCTGTGGTTGTCTTCTTCTCCAAACAACGAACTAAACGTTGTTGTTGCTTTCTTATCACCAAAGCTAACGTAGTCAAGGAAAGCTTGATTCTCCTTCAACATATTATACGGATCTTTATTGGAAGGATCAAGTAATACCTCCACAAAGTTGTTGAAGAATAAAATAGAGTTAGGAACAAAGTCGCTAAGATTTGTTTGCTTCTTCCTGTCGCGCATTTGATACCAGTCCCTATAATCCACATTTTTACGAACCGCATATTCGATATCAGCCAGCCTGTTGATTTCTTGTACTGCCTGAATATGGTTATACACATTATGTGCCATTACCAATGCATACGTAGTTGTATCCCAGCTTGTCTTACCTTCTTTGCCGTGTTTATTTAGATCACCGGGACCCATAACGCACATATCGCCGGCAGTAAGTCTTTCCATAATAGGTCCTTGGAACGGCATCGCCCTATTACTACCTTTCAGGCCCTTATCATCAATACCTCTGCCCATTGCATATGTAAGTTGATCTGGCTTGAAATAGTTATAATTATACGACAGAGCATATCCGCCTGCAGCAACAAACGGTGATGCAGCATCAAAGCTAATATTGATGTTAGGATTATCATATTTCTTTAACAGGCGTTCGATAGACGATAGATAGCATGCCCAATCAAGTCTGCCAATACCCAGAAAGTGGATCCAATCCTTACCACCAAGTAGGTTGTCACGACGCAGATCCAACATTCTTTCAAGAACAGTTTTCATGTTCTTCATATTGATACCAGCGAACGCCCAACCCTCTAATGTGCGATCTACAGTATATCCCATTTTCTCTACTTCTGCAGGAATACTATATTTCTTTACTGCATCATACCATTGCTTGGAGTTTTCATTGCTACTACCAGACATTACATTCAAGAACTTAGTTGCACCAGGCACACGATTCTTCATGAAATAATCTAAATTGTAGATTGACACATCTAAGCAATCTTCAAACTTTGTAAGTCCTGTCTTTTCGCTCAGTGGTGGCAGTGCAGCAAATGCTGGTACATCGAGCGTCATTGACCAATCGGCTGTATGCTCTAAATAACGCAAGATCTCTTCTCTTAGCTTGTCGCCTGCGGGTGTCTTAACCGTAGCCCAATCAAGCTTAATAACGCCGGTTGCGATCTGAAAGCCCCCTGAGTCACCAACAAGTACAGTGTTCTTTCGGTCACGCTTGTGTATCATGGGTTCGCGATCATCGCATTTATCTAGCTTACGTTCAGCGTGTCCTGCTGAATACAATCCATACTTATAATTGAAATAACTATATTCCGGATCTAAGAAGTTTAGTCCTTGCAACCCGAACTCGAACTTTTTAGGTAGGCGATCTGCAGGAACGAATGTTTCGTCAGACAAATCCTTACCTAAATGTGTAGTGTAGAATCCGCTGATAGCAGGCAAATACTTAGCCCAGCCACCTTCTTCGTGTCTTTCTGTGAAATTTACTCTGCTATTTGTCATGTGAATTTTCTGTTGTTTAGTTCGTCTAGGAATTCTTCTACTGTCCAACCACAATCTATAACGATGCGGTGATAAAGCTTATGAAGGTGTAGTTCAAATGTATATGGATTAACTGTAAGACGATTACCTACTAGACCTTCGACAGTCTTATAATCTTGTTTCTTGAGTTTTTCAAAAGTGCGGTCTATGTCGTCCATACTTTATTTAGGCAAATCGTCGTCAGTATCGTGTAATTTTTGTTTATAAAGGCCTAAGTTATTCAGGATCTTGCGTGCATATTCTGGATCGTTTCTAATACGATCCATCTCGTAATCCATATATGGTTTCATTTCCGGATCACTAAGGCGCACTATAGACCCATCGGGCCAATAACCGCCGCGTGCCTTGGCAGCCTTTAAATCACGCCATTTGTGATAATCCGGATATTTCAACGCTAAAATAACTTCGTTGAACTCCGGCTCATCTTCCATATTACGCTTTGCCTGCAGGTACGATGTATGAATATTTGCCAATGCCGCTATCGATGTCAATCTTAAGGGCACCCTGATCTGAGAAACTCATAGTCGAGCTCGATGCATTATCTGTAAGCTTCAGGATAGAAAGAACTTGTGCCAACGGATAAGACCACTGGTGCTTTAGTGTGCCTGTAACATTCTTAGCAAACGGAACTGTTGTTCTGTCTGTCGGTCCTGTACCGATACTAAACTTCAGTGTTCCCTTGTCTACGCTAACAATGAAACGCTTTTCGAATGTACCTAATACACCAAAGTTGTCGTTAAGCATTGAAATAGCTGCTTTTGACGGAACCGTAACAACATCCCATGTTGCACCCTTGAAAGGCGGAACCTTAATTTGTTCGTTGATCATGGACTCGGACATAAATCTGTAGTTTGATACAAATCCATCGCCGTTGTCGAATACAATCTCTGTAGGAACTGTAACCCCTGCGCGTGTTTCTGTTGAAATAGTCACAGTTGATTCTTCGTGCATGCCGATATAGCCCTTCAGCACTGCAAGGCGCGATAGTCCTAATGTTGTATCAACACCGCTAATTGGTTGATACATTTCACCGTAGATGATAACGGTATTATCGATATCTTTTGTTTCTAGCTTGGTTGTTGCTGCTGTGCCCATAAGCTTCACCATCTCGATAATGCCGAGACTGCTTGTGTGCTTGATAATGTCTTTGAATGCGTCTAATAGCATGTTTATTCCTTAGGTTTAAATACGGGCATGCTTTCTGTAGCATGTGTTACATAGGTGTGTTTATCTAAAAACTCATCTAATTGATCTTGTTTTAGGTTCTTGACAATATTCCTAATAACACCAGAACTGTTATCTTCAAGAATATAATGAAGTAACTGAGTTACTCCGTTGATTGTTTTATCTTGTTTTGAAAAATATTGTTCCACAACTTCTCCTATTCTGATTATTATACAGTGCGGTGTTGACTTAGTCAAATTTCAGACTGCGCTGAAGTCAAACAGAGTCTCTAAGTGTGCATGTTCTTTATTGGTTCTGCTAAGATCCCAGTTTAGAACACCAAGTAAGTTTTTTACCTTTTGGTCTACAATACCTGCTTGCATACCTTCGCTGTCGAATGGTAAGTTCAGGAACCAGTCTGGCAAGTGAACTTCGTCTACAGGATATGCAATGCTTGTAAGCTTGTTTTCGGGTGTATCTCTTAGTTTGCAAACAATCACTTTCTGCCCGTCGATAATCTTCATCGCATGTTGATCCATATTGATTTCTTTCATGCGATTCCAATTTAGACTTGCTGTAACGTGTCCAGGAACATGCAGATTTCCTACTTGTATACCCTTTGCCTTCTTGAATCCTGCATCTTCCAGCTTATCACGATAATGTGATAACTTATTGACAGCTCTCGGTGTACCTTGCTGCCATGGCTTCATACCCTCAAACTGTTCTTTGAATAAGCGAATCTTTTCAATAACAGCCGCTTCTCCCTTACCTGTAAGTGTATCTAATAAGATTTCAGATAAGAACTCTTGAACAAACTTAGGTGTGTCTGCACGCTTCAAGTCAAGACCCATAGCCTTAACCTTGCCAGGTTTTCCGCCCACATCTAATCTAATGCCATCCTTATCATACATCAAGCAAGCATAACGCTTCTTAACCATCCAGATACCAGATTCAGATACTGTTTCGCGTGAGCTAGCAATAACACCAGTTGAACGCTTGATAGGAACATTTAGCTTTTGCAGCAAGAACTCCGGGAATGTTGCTGAAACTGCTTTCGCTAATGCGTTGTAAGTTTCAATAATACTTTCCTTTGTCCACTCAACTTCTCCACGCTCGATTTCTTCTCTAAGAATAGGGTACGCAGAGAAATAGCAGGAATCGGTGTCCCCGTAGACGATGGCTTTACCGTAATGATCATATTCCCCCGTCATCATTTCGTTTGTTTTAGCTGCCATGTGCTTGGTAATAGTTCTACCAGACAATGTAGTCGATTGTCCTAATCTTTGATCGAAGAATCTGCTACCTGCATTCAACAAAGCGCCATATGCAGAGTTCAGGTTGATCTTCTTTACCAGCTGGCGTTTATCCCAGAATCCGATAATACGCTTTAGGTCCTTCTGATCCCTGTGGATAGCTTTACCGTCCTTAACCATAAGGTTGTGTTGATTCATGTACTGAACAACACGCTTTTTATGCCCTTCTGTAATTAGTTCCTTTAGCTTTTTCGGCTTATATGCCTCAGATTCGAGATAGGGATTAGCCTTTGTCTCAACATCACTAATATCTGCATTAGTAAACAAACTTTCGGGTATTTGTATACCTTCGATTTTAGCATTATCTTCGATGTCTTGATAGTTTGTCATGATTGCCTGTAGTGTCTTACGCTCACTGTACCAGCGAGTTAATAGACCCGGAATCACACCGTCTGTATCTGTCTTGAAGATTGTGCCGTTTGCACTAATACACCAAGGTTGGCCACTATTGAAAATTAGTTCATATAGCTCCTTACCTGTAACTTCAAATGATTGCCCATCTTCCATATCAAGAATAAGCTTGTTGCCAATATCCTGATTGTAAAAATCTTCCATTTCGAGCACATTGAATCTATCGTTCCACCAAGATGCAAATGTATATTTCGCTCCCTTAGCTTCCCAATCTTTGATTGCTTGATTTGTTCTATCAAGTCTAATCTGCCCTACAATCATTTCAGGACTCATGTTGAACGTTCTAATGACAGATGGATATAGCGACTTCATGTCAGTAGATGCGATCCACTTATGAAATCCCTTTTTGGGTGTTGCAACCCAGCCGCCTGCTGCTCTTGTAGACGTTTCGTCTTTGCTATGCTTCTTGTCTGGACACACCATATTTCTACTGTGTGCTTCCATTAGTACGTTTTGGTCAGTTACCGCTACCGCACCCATTGTTGTTTGAATTAACACGCAACTGGAATGCGCAATAGAGTTTGCCAGGCTAATAAAATCAAGCTTCTTATCTAATCTATCAAGTAATCGTGTATCTTGAATGTTGTACTCTAAGAACTTCTTAAAGTCATCGTTGTACAACTCGTCCAGTGTTCCCTCGTACTGGACCTTGTTTTCACCAAGCTCAATTTCTGCAATAGCATTCAGCGCATAGGAGTGACGTTCTTCGTAGTTGTATTTCTTGTAAAGCTGGAGGTAATCTACGTGTACCCTTCCAATCAAGTCGTATGTGTTTTGAACTTTTCCACCACGATCAAACTCTCTAACCTTTGGCTCTTGTTCCCACAAGCATAGTTTCCTTGCTTCGTGTTTACCTAAGACTTTCTTGATACGATTTACCACGTACGGGATATCATATGCTTCACTATTCCAACCACTAAGAACGTCTGCGTCTTCTACAACATCCATAAATGCCTGAAGCATTTCGCCTTCTGACTTGAACAATACAACATTACCCACTTCATCCGCAATAGCCTGTGCCTCATCCCACGTAAGCGTCTCTGGTGGAAGTGCCAAACAAATGATTTCATCTAACCATTGTAGATGAATAGAAATAGAGGTAATAAAGTTATCTGCGTCGGATGCTTCTGACCAGCCTGATTCCTTATCAAAGCTGGTTTCAATATCGAAAAATGCAATATTTAGATGTGGTGCATCAATATGCTGATAGTTTTGTTCAAGGCAACGAAAAATGGGATCAACGTCTGTTTCCCATTTCTTTACGTTACCCGACATTGATTTTACCAATTTTTGCTTTTCAGTAAAAGATCGTGGAACCACTTTCTTTACTGTGTCGCCATAGATGGATTTGTGCGATCCGCGTGGATCGTTCATGAAGAAGTGATAGTCAGGCTGAAATTCACGGTAAACTCGTTTACCGTTTACTCTTTCTACAACCTTGATTACTTCACTATCACCGCCACGTTTGAAGAGGCAGTCTACATACATTAGCCGAGACCCCCGGCCTTATATAGTTCCTCTAACTCGTCAAAAGCTTCGCGTTGATCGTTCATTGTGCCCTTTTGTACAGCCTTGATTAGACGATTCAACTGGGCTGGCTTGACTTCGAGTTCTTCAGCGATGGCTTTTACCGTTTCGCTTAGACCTTGCTTTAGATCTTCGCATTCCTGTAATACTTGTACACCGTCTGCAACGAGTTGTTTCAATCGTGAGACATTTTCTGGGGATAACTTAGCCATGTGACTCCTTGAGCTTTATGCTAATACTTAGCTTTGTTGCAAGTATAGCAATATTGTTTCTGAAAGTCAAAAGTTTCAGCGGCGGCCGAATGCGTTACCCGTTAGTGGGTCGTTGGCGCCCTTATACATATGAGGATCATATCCGTGTATCGGGGATAGGAGTCCTTTCTTTTGATTTTCGCCATCTTGATTATCGGCGAAACGATACATTTGGTCTGGCATTACGCGGTTGAACCATTCTACAATGAGCGGGCGAACGTCTAGGTTTGGATCGGAATCTTCTAGTTCTAGTAAGATGCCGTTGAATTCGTCATCATCGATAATCTCGGAAATATAGATAGGTGCAATAGCAGCAGGAATTGGCCTGCTCATTACTTCCTTTATCAAATCAAAATCTTCATTAGATAATGGAAGTTTATGAACTGCTTCTGCAACTTTATGAATATGAGGCATAATGCTTCTAAGTTCATAATAATCGTCGCGTAGGCGTGTTTTTAGAAATTCTCTACCGTTGGGTGTGGTCGAAGGATCAAGGATAGCATCAACATATTTGTCCATGCGTGTCTGGAGATTATCTATCTTACGCACAGTCTGCGGTGATAAACTTCTGTCAATGCCCTTCGGTAATAGAATTTCAATTATTCTCATATTACTATTTATCTAAAAAATCTTTATTTTATTGATAAAAGATAGTGATAAATTTTTCCAAGTTCTTCAACGGTGGCATTATTCTTAATCATGTTTGCTCTCATTGAGATAACCATTACATTACCAGGAATATATCCAAGTTCTGGTATAGTTCTATCAAGGCTCGGGCTATTGTCTTTATAACCACCTGTATTTATTTCTAGTTTTATATTTAGTATGGGGCAATATTCCGGAATTATAATATCATCTAATGTAATAGCGAAGGGTATATTATATTTTCTTGATCGCACTCTGGCGCCATGCAATAGGTATTGTTTTGGATTTTCTTTTTTCCTATCGATATGATATTGTGCTACTCTATCTTTATTTTTTAATGTGAATTTTAATCCTATTTCCTTAGCACACAAAATACATTTATTGGTCGATGTTCTGCGCTCGCATATATGTCCTCTGCAGCATGGAATTCCGGTAAAATAAAGATTTGAATTTTGCAATAGTGCTTCTTCTTTAGATTTTGGTAAATTTTGCATAATGTACATATTTATTGAAAAAGGGCCCGAAGGCCCTTTTATAAATGCATCAATAAATTAAAGGTTGAATTCCTTAGCTACGCTTTGTGGTACAAAGTCTACGCCAAATTCCTTCGATACCTTTGAAACAACTGGCAATGCAAAAATAGATCCAGGAATTGCCATGAATGCAGCAAATCGTGCTGTTACCATTAGTTCCTGTGCTAGCTTATTTGCAGAAGCAATTTCATTAGGGGAAGCATCTCCCGATGTTGCCTTGTTATAAGTCTTTAGCATTTCGAGTGCTTTCTTTGTCTCAGAAATGTAAACTCCCTTAACCTTGCTTGCTACTTCTCTTACATCGTGCTCATTCTTTGGAAAGAGCTTTAGGTAGTCTTGGGTTAAGTTGAAAAATTCTTGTGGTGTTGATGTTGTAAACATGATATTATTTCCTTAGTGCAGTTAAGCCACTGATTGAACTATCTCACCATGAGCATAGTTTTTGTAGTGTAACTTATTTATCAGAATTGCTGCGACCGCACAATTTTATCGGTAAATATTAGATGTTAATTTTTGAAAAATCTACAAAAAAGATGCCATATGTTTATATGTGCATTGAAAAGAATACAGGAAGATTTTATATCGGTTATAGATATAAAAACTATCTACCGTCATCTGAGGATTTTGGAAAAATATATTTTACATCAAATGCGTATGTAAAAGAAAACTTTGATAATTTTGATCATTATATCGTTGCTGAATTTTTCGATAAGAAATCAGCATATTTTTTCGAGTCGGTGTTATCAAAAGAAACAAAATCTGATTTACAAATAAATCAAGATAGAATTAAAAAATTATTTGGAAAGAAAAAGACTCACACTAAATATCCTATTTAGGCTTTTTCATACCTTTTTGGGTATTAGATAAGACAAGCTTCTTTAGTGATGCACTTAGATTACCAGCAAGTCCTTCATAGAACTTTTCCTTGTTATTTTCTAATGCATATTGGCGCATTTTGGTACTACTCATACCTGCTATGCCACGCGATTCAGCCAATCTTTCACCGGCAGATATAATCTCTAAATCTATACCCCACAACGGGCCGTAAGGTAACATTCTTTGTGTAAATTCAGGTAATTGATCGCTACCAACAACAAAGATAGCACGATCGTACTTGCCTATAAAAGACTCGAGTGCAATAAAGGGATTTCGGATTGATTCATCTTTCGATATATTTACACCTTTGAATGCATTCTCGCAAACACGGCGCTTGAAATTCCACTCAAGAGGATCGGTGGGTGCCCTATGTGTATGTGACAGATACACTGCATGGTCTCCACCGATTTTTTTGGCAGTTTCTACTACCTTCTTTACTAACCGTTCATGCCCCTTTGTTGGAGGATTCATTCGGCCAAATGTAAAAACAATACTCGTCATTTTTATAGAGTAACATAGTTACATTTGAATGTCAAATCATGGCTTTGGAGGCTTTGGTGGAGGATCTTCCTCTTCCTTAGCAGGTGGTACAGCAACAGGTCGGGCCTTGTCTCTTGTTTCTAAAAACTTATTAAGTGTTTGGTGGCCAGTTCCGTATGCAAGATACGCAACAAAATAATCCAAACTCATACCACCTAGCAGTATAAGTTTCCACATAAAAATAGTCGCAGCGAATGCAACCAACATAGCAATAACGCGGGCATGTGAATATCTGCCAGTAGCATTATCCTGTAATGACTCTCTACAGAGTCTGCAAAGTTCTCTAAACATTGGAAATCTCCTAATATACCTATATTTATACGAAATAGCCGTAAAAAAGCCCCTCCGGGGAGGGGCTTTGGATTTTAGGTTAGTTAGAAACTATTAACCTGCAACCTTGTACTCAACGAATACTTGTGCGGAACCAGAACCACCTGGTGTGCCGCCAACTGTTGCCTGTACTTGTACAGAACCTGCTTCAACAACATATGTTTCTGCAAGGTATAGACCAGTTGTTTGTGTATCGTTTTCTGTTGTAGCCATGTACTGACCGCCACCTGACTTACCAATCTGGAGTGTACCAGTTGCTGTGTCAGCTGCTGTAACATTAACCTTAACAGAAAGGATTGTTGCACCTGCTGGGAGAGCTGCACCAACGTTAACTGTTCCTGCGGAGGCCAAGCTAACTGTTGCTGTAACTGCCTTAACAGAACCAGCTGAAGCACCGGTAGCAATAGCACCATCAACATATTGCTTGTTGACGAGATCTGCTGCTGCCAAGCCAGTAGCATAATCTGCTGCTGTTGGGCCAGAAACTGTAACCTTGTTGCTTGTGCCGGATGGTAGAACCATTGTGGTGCTGCCTGTACCGGACTCAAGTGTCAATGTTGTGTTACCACGAACTGTTAATGCTGTAGCTGCATCCGACTGGATTAAACCAGCACCAACTGGGCCAACAACAACCGAGCCTGTTCCAGTTGGAACAAGAACGATATCAGCATTCGAACCTGCTGCTGTCAATGTAACATCATGTGATGTAGCATTGGTTGTCAATGTTAAGCCAGTAGCGCCACCCATTGCCAATGTGGCAACTGGTGAACCAGGTGTGAATGTTAAGCCTGCATCCGACTGGATTGCCGATGTACCGTTACCGAATAGGATCTGGTTAGCTGTGAACGATGTTGCACCAGTACCGCCGTGTGGAACATCAACCGTGTTAAGCTGAATTGAAATGCTGTTTGCACCTGCTGTTGTTGTAATAGCAGAATCTGCACTCGAGATTGTAACTGTTTCACCGAGAGCTACTGCATCCGGTGTACCTGTGTTACCTGCAAATGTAATTGTACTTGCAGATAGCTTGCCGATAGGAACTGTTCCAAGAACAACATTACCTGTTGTTACTGTAAATTCAGTAGCATCAAATGTTGCGACACCCTTCTGTGAAGAAGAAGCATTGCTAGCAGTAACGGTAAATGTTCCTGTTCCGTTAACAGATGTAACGATACCCTGAGTAGATGTACCCTTAACTTCTAATGTTCCACCTAATGCCAACGATCCCGAACCTGTATCACCATTAACAACCATTGTGTCATTAACAATCATAGCATTGGTTACAGAATTTGCGTTAATCTTTAATCCAGACGATGTCTGTGCTAGAGCACCAGCAGCATCAAGCTTCAAGTAAAGTTGAGCACCGGTTGCTGTCGATGGTGTTGTGCCATCTGTTGTAAGGATAACTGCACCGTTTGTTGGGTCATAAAGATCAACACCAATTTCGCCTGTTGGAAGTTCACCAATACCTGCTCCAAGCCTTGTACTGATCACGTTACCTGTAATGTCAATACCAACACCGCTTGTGTAAGCACCAGCACCAGAGAACTGTTGCCATACGATGTTCGAAGTACCAATTGTTACATTGGATGTTACTTGTACCCATCCAGAATCAGCGTTTGCTGTACCAGTCTGAACGAAAACTGCCGCGCTGTCAAGTTCTGGACCAGTGTTAGCATCCGAAGAACGAACTGGAGCACCCGAAGCCTGAACAATATAGATACCGTTTTGTGTTTGGTCTGTTTGGTTCTTGATAAGGATACGATCGTTTGTAGCAAGTGTAACACCGTCGATAACTTGGCCGTTAGCGAAAGCTGTAGCAAAAGTTCCGTTAGTTGTTGTTGCTGCTAGAACGGCTGTCTTCCATGTTAGACCAGTAACTGCGTTATCAACATAGTTCTTGTTTGCTGCGTCTGTTGGGTTTACAGGATCATCAGTTAGAGTGATGTGAGTACCTGTGGCCATTGTCAACGAACCAGTCATTGTATCGCCGGTTACGTTTACATATGTTGCATCTACAAGTGCTGTAATGTCTGCTGCGACTACCGGTGTATTACCAGTTACGCGGCCCTTGGTATCGAGTGTGACCTTAACAAAGTTTCCGGTTGCTGCTTGAGTAACTGTAGCAAGACCGAAAGTTGTATCTGTAGAAACACCAGATGCATCGCCTGTGATAACTAAATCACCCGAAACAACATTCATAGAGCGTGTTGTTGCTGTACCGTCACCTGTGCGAACAATATATCCAGTTGTTGTAAGACCTTCGAGTGCTGCTAAGTCATTAGCAAGAGCAAATGTTGGATTTCCTGCTACACCGTCGGCATCGGTAATTGTGATACCGGCTGCCGGAGCTACTAAAGTACGGTTGGCGAAGACACCGTCGGCTGTTTCAACAACAATACCTGTTCCTGCGAGTGCTGCAAGGTTATCGAGACCTGCATCCCATTTCTGAACACCGGATGTCGAACCCGGGAGTGCTTGTTGCCAGCTTGTACCGTTAGAATAGATTACTTTTCCAGCACCCGTTTGTAGGAAAATTTCATCTAGAGTGTCTTTCGACAATGCATAGTTAGCTACATTCTGAATAGCTTCTGTGAAGCTTGCTACTGTGCCGATAACTGCACCAGTGAATCCACCTGGAATAAAGTTACCCGATGAATCAATAGCGCCACCTAACGAAGTTTCGATGTTATCGATTTCTGTTTGTAATGCTGCAGACGAACTCAATGGGAACCATGATGTTCCGTTTGAGTATTCCATAGCACCGAGTGTCGAGTTATAACGGAACATACCAGCAATTTGTGTTCCTGGTTCTTGTCCTGTTGTACCTGCTGGCATAACAACGGCTGCTGTTCCATTGAAACGGAAGACGCCTGCCTGAGCACGGCTAAGTGTTGTATCTGTACCAACGGTAAGAACACCGGCAGTATCAGTTAATACTAAATCACCTGTGGTAAGTGTTACGTTACCTGCAGAGGATGTAATTCCTGCTGCTGTTAAAGCTGCATCGGTCGAACCGTTTGCTGCCTTGAAATTGAATGTGCCTGCATTGTTGACAAGGTGTGTACCGGCCTTACCAAATTGTAGATCTGCACCTACGCCAATGAGACCGAAATTCTTTACATTTGACATTGTTTTTCTCCTAATTTATCGGGCCGCACTGGCCTTCTACGCTTTATTTATCCAAAAGATTTTATTTTATACATAAGAGACTATAATTTGAGCAGTACCGGTGGATGCACCGTTATTTTGAAAATCTGCTGTTATAGTTACATCACCTTGTACTGTGTCTGTGCCGAAAAGTATGTCTGTGCTGGTTGTATAAGTACCGGAAACTGTTAAATCTATTAGTCCACTAATCATTAATCCAGATGGGACAGGCGGAGGCGGGACGGTATTATTGACTTGATAGCCAATTGATAATGCTGCTGGTTGATCAAACGGAGTCATTACTTCGACAGTGATCAATGTTACTCTTCTTCCTGTGCTTATTTCACCGATATTTATCGAGGATGGACTTGCCGTTGTAACGGTATATTCGAGAGATTTCGCATCAGTTGAAGCACTATCTTGATTGCTTGTTTCAATCCAGTTAGTTCCATCAAATAACCATAAACTCCATTCATTAGCATTGTTGCCTTGGGCATCGCCGCTATCGATAACATACGCTTGGTCACCAATTAATGGGCTAAGTGTATTCAGTTGTGTGAGATTAGTAACAACGGTAGATGTTGCTGTTCTTAGTCCTTCTTCGATGTATAAACCACACGCCTTAACGCCATTTTCTACTGAAATTAAACCAAAGTCGTCTACAGTAGTTCCGATAACATCTAAGAAATTAATAGGACGAGCATCCACAGCAGTAAATTGAATTTGATACGATGTACTTGCTGGGGTGAAAAGGGCTAAACCAGATCCAGAATTTGCACCACCAAATGGAACTCCATTAACATCCGACGAACCGTTTGTTATGGTAATACTACCCCCTGATGTATTGGTTATCTTTAATACAAGCGTGCTGGGAGTAGATGCAACAATATTAGAAATGTTTGCATTGTTGATGGCCTGCGCCATCTGCGCAGGTCTGGAATAATCTTCATATCCTGGATCAGTTGAAACAATGTTAAATATTACAGTTGTTCCATTAATAACTGCCGTTGCCGGTGAGCTCGATGCCCATAGAACAGGTTCACCGTATGTAGGAGAAATTAATCCATTGTTTGTCTGCACAGATGATGCTGAAAGAACAGATAATGCCGATACTCCTGTTGTTCCAGAAACTGCATTTGTTGCAGAAATAACATTTGCTGCGGTTCCTGCACCACCAACGGTAATATTTTCTCCGTTGAGCTGAAAAACATTGCCTGCTGTTGTTGGCCCAGGTGCTGTACTAAGGGAAATAGAAGATGTATTATTTCTTAACTTAATATAAAGTTGAGAACCGCCGGGGGTTGTTGTTATGCCGCCCGGAACAGTCAAAGATGAATAGATAATGTCGCCAACGCCACCGGGGAGATAATCTAAATTATCGACAATCTTCTGAACAGGGTTAATAGTGAACCAACCGGATATTGTATCAGAAATAGATGTTACTCTACCAATAACAATTCTGTTTGTTGAATCTGATAATACAAATTGATTTGTGTCCGAATCTGCTGCAATCGTATCATTTACAACAAAAGTATTACCCGATTGATATAACGGATAATCATATTGTAAATTTATGTATTCAAATCTACTTTGAATATTTTGAGAAAATTGTGCCGATGCACCTGCAGGAGGAATAGGATCAATCTGTGGCAGGCCGCCATCACCTATGTTGAATACAACATATGTTCCTGTGGCAGGACCACCGTTACCAACTTGTGCAGGATCTCTAAAAGTATTGTATCTATAGATATCCTGTACAATAGCTGTTACAGAAGTTGTAGATTTAGATTCAATTAAAATAATCTGCCAGGCCTGACCTGTTGTTAAATTAGCAATCCATTGCCCAACAGTAATATCCTGTCCATTGTATGTTCCCGGATCTCTTGTGATATATGAACTTTGTTCTTGATTAGAAACATTCATAACCACACGCCATCTAAAATCTTTCTGAATAGGTGCAGGCATAGGATCGCCGGGACCAATTGGGAAACTTAAAGGATTATACCAAGGCATGGTTTCAGTACCAACAACCGTGTTGATACTAACCTGAATTGATTTTAGTGGTATATTTAGAAAAGCCATTTATTAGAATCCAAAAACAACAATTAACCAGGCTCTATTGCCGACTGTTGACGATGCTCCTGTGTCTGACATTCTTGTTTGCAATGTTACTACATTGGTTGCACTAAAAATTCCATTAGCAAGATCTGGCGAAGCAGATGTACCACCACCAACGATACTTGCCGATGGTAAACTTGTGGTATCTTTAATGTTGAATGTGTTAGCTGCAAAATTCTGTCCATAAGTTGTAATGGACTTTGGTGGATTAGATTTACCAGTAAATGCATATGTTGCAATACAGTTTGCGCCATCTGTTACTGTTGCTGTAACACCAGATGTCTGCGAAAAGATTGCATCAACTGGCGTAAATGTTCCTGCGCCGCCCGCACTATAGTGAAATACAACGATTTCTGGTGTGTTTGAGCCACCTGTAATTGTGGTATTTGTAACATTTGAAATTCTACCACGGGAATCTACTGTAAATACAGGAACTTGAGTTGCACTACCGTATGTGGCTGCTGTTACACCTGTTGTTGTCAATGCAAATGTTAATGTTCCGGAAGTTGTAATTGGTGAGCCACCAACTGAAATATCCGACGAACCTGTTGCAGAAACAGATGTTACTGTTCCCGAACCACCGCCTACGGTTGCCCAAGAAACATTTGTACCATCAGTAGTTAGGAATTTGCCGTTATTGCCAGACTGTGTTGGAAGAACTGCATTTGCTGCACCAGCCTGAGTTGTTGCTCCGGTACCACCGTTGGCAATAGGTAATGTTCCGCTAACATGAGTTGTTAGTCCAATCTTACCCCAACTTGGTGCTGTGTTTGTACCACCGGAAATTAATGCATTTCCTGTTGCTACATCTGCTAATCTTGAAAGTGCTGATGTTGTGCTGGCAAATAGAATATCACCGACTGCATATGTCGAAATACCAGTACCGCCGTTTGCTGCAATTAATGTCCCACCTAGAGTAAGTGTTCCAGAACCTGTAATTGGACCACCGTTTAGTGTCAATCCAGTTGTACCACCCGAACCGGTAACAGATGTTACTGTTCCTTGCCCCGGTGTAAATCCTAATGCTGTTGTTACATCACCGCTTGTTAGGGTAACTGCACCTGTTCTTGTATTAAAGGAAGAAACACCACTTGCTGCACCGTTACTTGCTGAAGTAATTCTACCTTTTGAATCAACTGTAATATTTGCATTGGTGTACGAACCAGCAATTACACCTGTTGCTGATAATGCTGTTGCAAACGAACTTGTTCCCGAACCGGTAACATCGCCTGTCAATGTAATTGTTTGATCGCCGGTATTTGTACCCGAACTCGATCCGCTGAAATTGCTACCTGTTACAGTGCCTGTTGCTGCTACACTTGTTGGTGTAATTGCACCAAGAGTTAGTGTAATTGCAGGTGTTGTAGTCGGGTTAGCAACCACGCCAGAGACACCGTTTGCTGTTACAACAGAAACAGAGGAAACTCCGCCACCGCCGCCACCGCCTAAAGGTGTTTCAACTCCCGACGAGTTCAACGAATAGAATGTACCGCTTGTTTTAGCATAGAACAGAATTTGTCCGTTCGTCGGTGCTGGAGGAACGGTATCTCCCTCGACCATTAAAATTCTTGCTGGTGTGCTCATAATATAGCTATAACTCCGTTGTTGATCATATAACCGTCTACTTCAAGAACTCCGGTTACTATATATTGGTGCCTTGGTGCAACTACAAATGTTTCTGTTTCTGGAACTAAATCACGAACAGTTGTGTCGACATGCTGTGTAGTTATCGAAGTTACCAAACCCTTATTATTAACAGTTATTGTCGGTACGAAGTGATCATCACCATAAACACCCGGTGTCAAGTTCACTGTATTAAGTGTTAATGTTAATGCTCCAGTTCCCGAACCTGTTGCGTCACCACTAAGTACAATGGTCTGATCGCCTGTATTTGTACCGGATAAATTAGAACCGCTTACGGTGCCTGTTGCTGCTACAGAAGTAGGAGTAATATTACCTAAGCCGACTGTAATATTTGGCGTAGTGGTAGCATTTGTAACTAAAGTTGTAACACCTTGTGTTCCATTTGCAGAAACAGAAGTGACTGTACCTAATCCAGATTCTGAAATTGGGACATTTGTTACCGCTGTGATTCTACCCTTCGTATCTACTGTAATTCTAGGAACTGTTGTGCTTGTTCCATATGTGCCTGCTGTAACACCTGTTGCAGATAGCGTTGTAGGAAAACTTGCTGTGCCAGAACCAGTGACATCACCGGTAAGAATAATTGTTTGGTCCCCGGTATTTGTTCCACTTAAATTTGAACCTAGAACAGTACCTGTTGCGTGAACACTTAAAGGTGTAATATTTCCTAAGGTAAGTGTAATTGCAGGTGTTGTGGTTGGATTAGCAACTACACCAGACACTCCGTTTGCTGTTACAACAGAAACGCTTGTTACTGAACCCGAACCAACTGTTGGTTTATTCAATAATGTATTATAGTCTATGAATTTATTTTCCCATAGACTTGTAAATGAATTGTAAACAAGAGCCTGGCCATTTTGTAGACTTAGCGGGTTATCAACTGAATCTGAAACATCAAGTAATTCGCCTAGTCTATCAACACCACCACCGCCACCACCTTCTGCATTAACAAATGCTTTTCTAACAGAGTCATAACGAACTGTTTGACCGTCCCTAAGGTCCTTAATAAAAAAGGTGGGCATGTACTGGTTTAACAGTGCATTTTGTCCTACTATTGCCATTATATATTTTCCTTACAAGCTCAGTAATACTTTATCGATTTGTCCCCATTGCCATGTCTGCCATTGGGGATTTGTCGGTGGTGGTTGAATATAATCTCTTGTTAGAACAGCTCTTAGGTAAACAAAGTTTCCTATAAAAGTTGTTGCTATCGAACCTGTATCACCACCATTAGCCCCTGTTGGTGCATAAGGGTCAGTTGGGAATGGAATAAATGGTGTATAAACATCGCCCATCGGGTTTAGCTTAATCCAAAACCAATCCTCTGGTTCGGGTTTTAGTGCAAGAGTTCCTTGTAGGCCAAAACCACCTACAAAATTCTGGTAAATTACCTGAACTGTGTGTATTCCGTCGGTATAACCATAGTACGCATCAGCTCTGATGGGCTCACCAAAGACATTCCAGTGTGTACCGGTGTTTGTAAGCATTAGAACACTTTTTCTAATTGCCATTATTCTACTCCTTGTTTTGTAGCAAGAAATCTCCCCTTTACTACAATATTTTCTTTTGCCGAATATCTTAAAGTTTTACCAGATACATTATATTTTTTAGAAAATTCTTCAAGGCAATTTGTTATAATTTCTTCACCGGTGTCTATAAGTATTATTTTATACAAGTCATTGCGAGCTCTGCGGGATATCGACATTTTACTCTTAGTTTCATTTGTTCGTTTTCCGCCACTACGCCCTTTCAGTGCCTTAGATATTCTATCGCAATGTTCTTTTGTTCTTGGCGGATAATTCCATGTCCTGCCGCCTTGACCACCTGCTGCAATGTTGTATGACATTGGATTATTTACTGCCCCTGTTTCCTTAATTATCTGCACCTCTAATTCGGCTAACGGAACTCCGCATTCGGCCACATCTATGATTTCTCTTATAAAATTTTCTTTACCGTATTTTTTTATAGCATTTGTTAAAGCTTTTCCACTACCGATATATCCGGGTCTGTTTCCCTGATATTTTCCGATATACCACTTACCATTTATCTGGTTAGTGGTTTTGTAGATAATCCCAGTTGCCATAGCCTTCCTTCTTGTTCTCTATTATTTATCAGAAGTTGGCGAATATTATATCCCACAAAAAAGCCCCTTGCGGGGCTAATTTGTTTCAGTTTATATCAGGTTAGACCTGTTCCTGAAATAATCCAAGATGTTGAAGTAATCTTGATAGCTGTTGCCACACCATACGCAGCAAGTGTTCTGCTACCTGTTGTGCCGGCACCTGCAAGATACATTGTATCTGTAGTGATAGCGATAGTAGAAGTACCCGAACCTTGGTTAATAAATGTAAGGGCTGTTCCGATTGGATAAGCTACAGAACTGTTTGCAGGAATTGTATAAGTCTGCGCAGCAGTTGTGTTGAAAATGTGCTTACCGGAATCCGACAATGTTAGTGTTGTGGAACCAGTTGCATTTTGTGGAATAATCTTCCAACCAAGTGCATATGTTCCGTCAGTTACACCTGCACCAACAGTTGTTAAACTTGATGATGTTACACCAGCTGCTAGAGTTGAACCAGTTAATGAACCTGCTGCGGCAGCTGGAGTTGTTTGCCATGTAGGTGCAGCACCAGTTCCGTTTGAAGTTAGAACTTGCCCTGATGTGCCGAATGCTGTTCCTGTAGAACCCACGGACCATGAACCGTCGTTTAGAATACGGAATCTTTCAACAAGCGATGTACCTGGTCCCGATGAAACTACAAAAGAACCGCCGTTACCTGCTCCTGACGATCCTGAACCAAATGCACCTTCAACTACTACCTTAGCGCCGGCACCATTAGAAACACCGTTACCGCCCCGAAGTACAACCGAACCACCAAAATAACCGCTTGTATTTTCAGCACCACCTGTTAAGTTTACTGCTCCACCAGTACGGGAAGATGTACCACCGGTGACATTTACTGCACCGCCGGGGTTTGTACTGATAATCGGAGCAGGAACAATGTTTAGTGTAAAACCTGCACCTGTTGTGATAGTTGATGGAGATGTACCACCGTCTGCACCTAATTGCAATGTGGTTGAGCTATCTGTCCATGTGAATTTTGACGAGCCTGCAAAAGCACCGCTGTCATTATACTGAATTTGTGTATTCGAACCCGATGGGTTTGCCCCAACTGGTGTTCCATTTACCGTTGGTGTTGTCTTGAAGTCAACCACACCAGACGAGCGCAATACTGTGAATACCTGATTAGTTGTAGAACCGTTATCTGCCACACGGGTAAAGGCAAAATTCGATCCTGCATTACTACCAGATTCTGGAGTTGCATCTGCTTCAAAGAACCAACGATCGCTGCCAGCTGTTTGAAATTTTACAAGGCGCGAAGATGCTGCGGCACCACTTGCATTTAATCCAAGGGCCGTAATAGTCGAAAGACCAGTTACAGCACCAGTTGATTTGTTGATAACTAGATTAGCACTTCCACCAAAACTCCCGGCGTCATTGTACTGAATTTGTGTATCTGCTCCACCGGGTGTACCAGCTGCGGCAACCCATGAAACATTTGTACCATCTGTCTTTAAAACCTTATTTGCATTTCCACCTTGTGAAGGAAGTAATGCATTAATAGCCGATGTGGCGCTCGTTTGTCCTGTGCCACCTTGTGCGATTGGAAGCGGACCACCGTTTGATTGAACTAAAATATTACCAGCAAATTGAACACCCATGATTGTTTCTCCAAATAAGTTATAGGTATTTATCAAATCGGTTAGATAGATAAATAGATAAACTAAAAAGGAATTTTAATCATGGCGATTATACAACAAATCATTTCATCATTTTCGGGAACAGTAGTGGATTCAAGTTTTAAGAATATTTCTCTTCTTTTATCTACAACCGGAACAAATAATGCTCAAAATAATTCATTTGTTGATAGCGGTCCGCAGAATTGGACTATTACAAGAAGCGGAAATACAACACAAGGATCTTTTTCTCCATATAGCCAGACAGGATGGAGCTTATATTATAATGCCAATGGACAAAATTTAGGATTCGGTGCCGGTTCAGCTGCTGCTGTAGATATGGCATCAGTTTATACATTAGAAGGCTGGTTTATGATGCCTGATTTCGGCAGTGGTGCTGCAGGATCGTCCGGAAACAGAGCTATTATGTGTACATCATCGGGTACCGGTGCAAATTCTAATATCAGAACTTGGGGATTTAGTAATTCTACAACTGTTTATTTAAGTACACGAGATCATATATCATATATAAGCATTACATTATCATCGGCATTAACACCGAATGTATGGTTTCATCTTGCTTTTGTCTCTAATGGTGGTTCGGGTATAACTGTATATGTCAATGGGGTGGCCGCCGGTTCAACAACAGATAATACGACTTATGCCGGTAGTACCGGTATTACGGCATTTCTCGGATCTGGCACAGGAAATGGCGTTGCAGGATTTATCGGTAATATGAGCAATATTCGATTCTCAAATGTGGCTAGATACTCATCAACATTTACTCCGCAGACATCGGCATTTGTATCCGACGCTAATACAACACTATTAACTGCACAGAGTAATAGATTTGTAGATAATGGACCTACACATTATACCATAACCCCATCGAGTAATAATGGATCAAGCCCTGTAATTTCTGCATTCGGCCCATATGTTCCTCCTATAAGCTATTCTACACCTAGTGTTGGTGGAAGCGGATATTTCGATGGAACAGGTGATTATCTTACAACTCCAACATCCGGACAATTTACACCAACCGGTGATTTCACAATAGGGGTGTGGATATATGCAACAGCATTAACTGCTCCGACGCCAACAAATGCTATTATGGGGAATTATACAGGAAATAATACAACCGATTGGATGATTGAAATATTTACAGGTGGTGTCTTACGAGTATACATAAATGGCTCAACTGCTAGAATAGTATCATCTGCTGGTGTTATATCAACAAACGAGTGGATGTATATTGCTGTAGCACGCTCTGGCTCGACTATAACAGCATATGTAAACGGTGTAGCTGTTGGTAGTCAGTATACATTCTCGGGAACAGTGGGAGATCCGGCAAAAACTATAGTAATTGGAAATAGCAACAACTCTGCCCAACCATTTACCGGTTATATTAGTGATGTAAGACTTGTAGACGGGACTGCTATATCTTCTGTTCCTGCGATGCCATCTACATCAACAGGCAGTAATACAAAACTATTATTGAATTTTACAAATTCAGGTATATATGATAATTCATCTAAGCTCAATCTCGAAACGCGCGGAAATGCCAAAGTCTCGACATCTATAGTAAAGTATGGCTCGGGTTCCCTATCACTAGCAGCAGCCGGTGATTACTTGTGGGCACCTAATAATCCTGCATTTAATTTTAGTACAGGTAGTTTCACAGTTGAAATGTGGGTTAATATTACCTCGTATGTAAATACTTCATGCGTTCTCTGTGCGCAGGGGGGAACCACATCAACTGCTGCTGATGTAGCAGGATGGTCATGCTCCCTAAGTAATACAGGAGTTCTTACTTTTAATCTAGGAACAACAATAGTATCATCGGCAGCAGCAGCATTCACAACAGGTTCGTGGCACCATATTGCATTTGCACGAAACGGAACATCATTTAAAATGTTTATTGACGGCACTCAGGTCGGTTCGACAACTACAAATAGTACCGATCTAACATCATTGACTGAACCATTTACAATAGGTACCGACCATGCATTACATACCGCATATCCAGTAACAGGATTTATTAGCCAACTTCGCATTACAAAGGGTGTTGCTCGTTATATATCAAACTTCACAGCACCTACTGCATCCTTCCCTACTTTGTGATATTAAACTCAAGAGAAAGCTTGCTTTCTCTTGACTGTGATTTCTTAGATCAGTGTCTGTACAGGAATCGGATCCAACACATTAACAGTAATCGTATCGCAAACCACATCGTAGTCGACATTTGCACGGCCACCATTCTTCAGCTTGCCGAACAAGATTTCTGTTGACAACGGCTTCTTGACTCTTGCTTCAAACAAGCGTTCGAACGGTCTTGCACCCATCTTGGGATCGTAGCCGCTCTTAGCCAACCAGTCGCGTGCTTGTTGAGTAACATTCAGTGTAATGTTCTTAGGAGCAAGCATTGCTTCAGTCTTCTCAACTTCAGCGTTGACAATAAGGTTCATTTCGACCATTGTCAACTTGTTGAACTTAACGACTGCATCAAGGCGGTTTCTAAACTCAGGGCTGAAGAACTTCTTGATTTCTGCATCCACTGCACCACCGTTGTCTTGATCCCCGAAGCCAATCTTCAGCTTTTCGGCATCAGCAGCGCCAAGGTTGGCAGACATGATGATAATCACATTGCTGAAGTCAACAGTCTTGCCCTTAGCAGAAGTGAGTCGTCCGTCATCCATTACCTGCAATAGCACAGTAATAACATCTGGATTGGCTTTTTCGATTTCGTCGAGCAGCAATACGCAGTTCGGGTTGGTATCGATTGCTTGAATAAGCTGACCTTCGCCCATCTTGCCTTCGCCGTGTCCGACATATCCCGGAGGAGCACCAATGAACTTGGATACAGTGTGCTTTTCCATGTATTCCGACATGTCAAAACGCTGGAAATGTACGCCGAGTGCTTCTGCAAGCTTCTTTGCAGTGTATGTCTTACCAGTACCAGTCGGACCAGTAAACAAGAAGCTGCCGATGGGCTTGGCTGGGTTACGCAATCCTGCCTTAGACATGTAGATAGATTCCACAAGCTTGTCGATTGCAACATCCTGACCGTAAACCTTGTTCTTCACACGCGGTGCAAGATTTTCCAGTTGGTCGTTTTCCTTCATGTCAATCATTGCTGCAGGAATGCGTGCAATCTTAGCTGCCTGTTCAACAACGATATCGCAACTAACTTCCTTGATTTCACGAAGCTTGGCAATTGCACCGGCCGAGTCCATGATGTCAATAGCCTTGTCAGGGAAGAACTTAGACTTCAAGTAACGATCTGCCAAATCTACGCACATGTCGGTAGCACCTTCGGCAAATGTAACGCCGTGGAACTTCTCGTATTGATACGCAATGCCCTTAAGGATAAGCTTGGTATCAGCTGCGCTGGGTTGCAGAATGTCGTACTTCTGGAAACGACGCAACAGTGCCTTATCCTTCTCAAAGTGTTCGTGGAACTCGTCGTATGTCGTTGCACCAACGCACATGAGTTGCCCCTTGGCAAGCATAGGCTTCAGCAAGTTACCAGCATCCATTTGGCTACCGGTTGTAGAACCTGCACCAAGGATCATGTGGATTTCGTCGATGAACATAATGCAGTTACCAAGCTTCTTGACTTGATCAAGTACGCCCTTCAAACGCTCTTCAAAGTCACCGCGGAACTTAGTTCCGGCAAGCAATGCACCCAAATCCAGGCTGTAAACAACCTTGTCTTGCAGCGCCTTAGGAACATCCTTGTTGACAATCTTCAATGCAAGGCCTTCTGCAAGTGCGGTCTTACCAACACCAGGTTCGCCCACATAAATGACATTGTTCTTCTTGCGACGAGCCAAGATTTCAATGGTATCGATAACTTCGCGTTCGCGTGCAATAACAGGGTCGATGGAACCGTCTGATGCTTCCTTATTCAGGTTGCGTGCAAACAAATCAAGCGGAGTTTCCTCTGCATCGCCTGCCTTCTCTTCTGCCTTACGCATATAGGCAATAATCTTTTCTCTGGTAACACCGTTCTTACCAAGGAAGTAATATGCGTGGCTGGTTTCTTCGCTCAAAATACTGAGCAACACCGACTCGTTGTTGAGTTCATTCCTGCCGCTAAACACAAGTTGTGTAAGGGCACGCTGGAATGTTCTATTCAGTACTGCGGTGCGCTTGGCAGGAACTTCTTTCAGTGCATCTGGCTTCTTCAGCGCAGGATCACCTAAGAACTGAATTGTATCTGTTTTGATCTTTGCAGGTTGTCCGCCAATTGCCTGAACCAGGGCATCGATCTCTTTCTCGTGCAGTAGTGACAGAAGAATGTGCTCGAGTGTTACATACTCATGATTGTTATCATTTGCAATGGCAACTGCCCGCTCAACCATCTTCTCAACTTTTTTTGTACTCATTGTTTTCCTTAGATTGTAATTGATGCTCTGTGGTTCAGAGATTTAAGTGCAACTCTTTCTTCCTGTGTTGGTGTCCTTGGTATGGTAATTGCGATGCGCACTAACAAATCGCCATATCTATCATTCTCGGGGTTTCTCATCCCCTTGCCACCCAACTTGATTATCTGCCCGGGCTGAATACCACCGGGGATAGCAAACTGTAATTTAGAGCCGTCTAAATGTTCAAGAACTGCTTCGGCACCTAGTATGGCTTCGATTGCGCTGATCTCAACATCAACCAGCAAATCGTCGTTAGCACGCTTGAATTTAGAATCCGGTGCAACTTCAATCCTGATCAGCTTGCCACCGGCATAGAACTTAGTACCAGAGCGAACGCCCTTCGGGATATTTACCGTCAGGTTGCCCTCTAGTGTTACAGTTCTGCCAATGTATGCGTCCATTAACGAAATGTTTAATTGGTACATAGGTTGGCGCTGTTGTGTTTGTGCGCCTGTACCAAAATTAAAGCTCCTACCGCCAAAGATAGTGCTGAAGATTTCGTTAATATCGTTTGGATTTAAACCTTGTTCGAAATCGTGGAAGTGAGATCTACCAAAATTGGGATCTGTAGATGCGTGCCCGTGCTGATCGTATGCGGCACGCTTCTGTTCGTCGGATAAAGTCTCGTAGGCTTCTTTAGCCTCTTTGAACTTTGCCTCACCTGATACCTTCTCGGCATCGCTGAGTTTATCGGGATGGTATTTACTTGCTAGCTTGCGATAAGCTTTCTTGATGTCATCTTCCGATGCAGACTTTGGGACACCGAGAATCTCGTAGAGATTTCGTTCGCTCATGTGTGCTTTCTATTAGAAGCGATATGTGATGCGACCTAGAGTTAGATCGTATGGACTCATCTCAATCTCAACCAGATCATCGAGAATGATCTGGATATTGTTCTTACGGATTTTTCCACTAACAACTGCATTCAAGACATGCCCGTTTTCCAGTTTAACTTTAAATCGAGCGCCAGGGGCGGTATCAGTTACGCGACCCTTAGTGATAATCATGTCATTATTGTCTTTAGCCAAGTTGTTATTTCCCGTATTCAATTTGTGTATTCTTAAGCAACATTACCCTCTCGTCCCTATTGACAAAAAGATATTTTCCAAGTGGTAGAACATCGCAATTCCCTAAGATGCTGCTTAATACTTTAGCCTCAATGGGTATATTACTAATTCCAAAGGCAGATTCGCTTAAGAAGTTTCTGCCTATCACTGTATCGTAGTCACCAATGTCAACGACTTCAGCGACCACCTTTTTACTATTACCTCTTAGTGTAACGATATTACCATCAATAGTCAAGCCAGCCAAATAGGAATCACTAAAAAAATGTTGGATGTTTTCAGTCATATCTTTCATTTTAAAGTCTTCCTTTGGGACATAGTCGCCCGGATCAATAATAACATAATTGTATAGCGCAGGATCATCGGGCGAGAAAGACTGACCTTCTGAGAAGTAGGTTTTAACCTTCCACTCTGTGTTGTCTCCTGCCAGATTATTAATGTCCTTTAGTAACGCTTGGAACTTTTGAGGAAAAGTATCATCTCTCGACATTTCGACAAAGACGAGATAGCGCCCTTCTTCATCTGTATTGGGACTTACTTCAACATCCAGGGTGTCGATAAACCCTCTTTGGATGAATGTGTTAAGGTCTTCCGCCGGTTCCTCGTCGTTGAGATAAAAAGCCACTACTATAACATCTTCATTACTGCCGGCTTTTGGTTCAAACTCGTCAATAGAAACATCAGGCAAGATAGTACCTGCTAGATCGCCATTCTTTAAGCTCATACTTCTTCCTCTGGAGGCTGCATTTCACTTGTAGGACCAGCGGACATATCACCGCCTGTGCCATCATCAACTGACTCTTCTGGCATTTCTTCCTCATAAGCATCTGCAATTTCCGCATTCGTATCTTCGATGTCTCTTTGAATAATATCGTCGGTTTGTTCCAGCCCACGATTAATATACTTTAATGGCAATTCAATTGTCACGAGCCAAATTTCGTGTTCGGCCATTTTGGCCCTCTTTGATTCTGGGTTAACCCAGTCCTGTGGTCCTTCCACTTTTACAGGCTTCTTAAACACGCCCTTCTTGAAGCTAACATTAGCTCCGATCTTGCGTAGGCGTAAACCGCCGTTTGGATCTGGCATCATAGCATATGGATACATCCATACAGTCTTGTACCAGTAACGACTAATAGTCGGACCTTCGACGAGTTCGCCCAAGATCCAATTTTTATATGCAAATAATTCAGCATTGTCTAGTGTTCTTTCAAACTCAAGTAGGGTGTCGAGGATATCGTTACCCTTGGAAATGTTTACTAGCGTCTGCTTAATGGTGTCTAAATCGGTACTCATTCTCACCTCGTTTTGATTATTTATCAGTATTCAATAAGATTTCTAAAGTTTTGAAAGACCCGCCTTTCCAGTACAATATTATCGCAATCACATAAATATCTGGTATGACAAATACACGCGATAGATCTATCGTCGTTCCTCCGGATGAACAATTCCTGTTCAGCAATCCATCACACCAAAAAAACAACTCAGTAAGGAGCATAACCTTGAGCAAAAATCGCAAAATGGCGGCTAAGTCTTCGCCACAATCTCGTTCACCACGCCAATATCAGCATGATGATCAGCAGACTACTAATGTAGTCAAGTTGGGAAATAGAAATTACAAGAGAGTTGAGATGATCCCTCGTAATACAGCACAGGAAAATTATGTAGAACAATTGCTAGAAAAACGCATGGTATTTGCAGTAGGACCTGCAGGTACAGGCAAGACATTACTAGCAGTTCTGCGAGCAATCAAGGCACTAAGAGAAGGGGAAATTACTAAAATTATTCTAACAAGACCAGCTGTTAGCGTAGACGAGAAGCACGGATTTTTACCAGGCGATTTGAATGCGAAAATGGAACCTTGGACAAGACCTATTTTTGACGTGTTCGAAGAATATTATGGATTACAAGAAACAAAGCGTATGCTAGAAGAAGGTTCAATTGAAATTGCACCATTAGGCTTCATGCGTGGTAGAACATTTAAGAACTCGTACATCATTGCTGACGAAATGCAAAATGCTACACCAGACCAAACCAAAATGCTATTAACTCGTATCGGTGAGAATAGTAGCATGGTTATCACTGGTGACTTAAAGCAACATGATCGTGGCTTTGATAAAAACGGACTTAAGGACTTTCTAGAAAGACTAGCATTAAACAATAAGAGATCAATGGCAGTATGTGTGTTCAAACGCGAACACATTGAGCGTGATCCGCTTGTTGCTGAAGTTCTAGAGATTTACGGGGAAGATGATTAAACAGGGGTGATACAGTAAAAAAGGGCCGTATAGGCCCTTTTTGTTTATTTGCTGCTGTCTCTTGTTATTTCTTTTATTTGACGCTTATATCTTTCTTTCATAGCCATCTCGACAGGAGATAGTTTTGTTTGTGCTTCTTTTACATCAATTTCGAATAGTTTGTCTTCAAGCATCTGCTTTCGTAAATTGGCAGTCGTTTCTCTAATAATTATGTGGGTTTCCGCTTTGTTCTTCTCAACATCCGCTGCGTGAGCGTATCGTGCATCTACTGCAAATAATGCGGTCACAATAGCAATAACTGATCCGGCTGATCCTAGTAGAAGTTTCCCTGGGTTGTCCTTGACTGTTTGCATGACTGCCATAATATAATCCTCTGAATGATATATTTATTATGAGAGTGAACAATATTGTGTATGCACATAAATCAGAACATTGCATATGTGGCATAATGCGGAATATGAGAGTATTTGGTACCTGACGGTGGAGTCCACAGAAAGGGTATCGTCAAAACACCCAAATAAAAATTTGGAATTTCAACTCACCTGACAGGCATCGCCACAGACTGAAAAACAACTTTACGCAGTGTCGGATTGATTATGTCTAACTGCAACCATATGGAAATCGTTGATGGGCTCTTTCGAGTCATTGCATATGTTACTCGCATTTCAGTCGCTTGTAACGCAATCTATCGGCCATACCTTTCTTTCACATACCGATAGCGAACTTATTTTTATCTGGTGTTAATTTCTGTGGATTCCACATACTTTGATGATCAGAGTTATGTACTCTGATAACACCATGCCCTAATCGTGGAAGCCCACGGGATAACCGTACCAATAAAGTTCGGCTTGACCATCGAGCTCCATTCCGAGCTATGCGCCAGTGCAATTTTAATTAGGCGCACCAACCTTACAGCTTCATAATTATTTAGAGAGTAATTTCTTTTGCTCTCTTCTAATTCTTTTTTCTTTCCTTCTTTGCATCCATTCGGCATCAGACCGTCCTAACCTTTCGGCCTCGGTTAGTATGCGCAGTTTTTTCTTTTTCTTTTTCTTTCTGGCAAGGTAAGGATTTCCATTAACCTTACTATATTTGACTACATGTTCCTTAAAATATCTTAGAGTTTTTAATTCATCGATAGATACAACAGTTGTTTTCCAATGCTGGTTAATTAGCAATGGATTGTTTCTTGATTTGTATATAAGCATTTGCTCAATTTCAAATGCTGTCTTTGGCTCAGTGAATTCTGCAAGTATTTCGTATGTATAATCTTTGAAATTATTGCTAACTTCAATAGAACTTGTAAAGTAGTGTGTTCCGAAATCTAAATATGCAGGAAAATGGTTGGCTTCTCTATATCCTATATAGAATCGCTTAGTTTCCTTATGCTCACACCGATACACATAAGGTTTTGCCATGATTATAGGTTATATTCTTTTTTAACCATTTGAACTATTTCTGCCCAGGGCGTTTCGTAACTAACCCTTGGAAACAAATCAGTCTTATAGTGTGCATTGTAGGGATGATTAATCAGCACAGTTTTCAGTCCTGCTTCCCATCCTGCTTCTGCCTGACGCATATGATCCTCGATCCAGAAATATCCTGTACCGGCCCAGTTGCTTAACAGAATGTGGGCTTTGCTTGCGCCCATTTCAATGCAATGGATCTCATCAAACACATCGCCGAATAAAGCCTTTAGGTTTTGTGTTCTATAAACCTTAGCATCCGGATGGCTGCTAATGCTCGTAACAACAGTGAACCTGAAACCTAAAGATGCTAATTCTTTAACACCTTTAATTGCATCAGCAAATGCATCGAGTTCGGCAATCATCGGTCCTTCGTTGTATTCCTTAATGTATGCCTGCGCTTGCGGAATTGTAATTCCGTGTCGAACAGCCATACTATAATCATTATCGGTGTCCGGTAATTGCGGATGGCCCTTGGATTCCATAAATCTACGGAATCCGTTGTTCCAGTCTACAAGAACGCCATCGGCGTCTGTTAGTATGATTTTTTGTTTCATACTGTGTCAAAAACCGTTCTGGGACGCAGATTGCCAAACTCATCTGTAATAAGATCAGATACCGGCTGTTCAATGACAACTTGTTTTTCACGATAAGCTGCATCGAGTTCTCCCAATTGCTTAGGATACTTCTTACGAATATACTCTTCGAACTTTTCGTAATCGCCCATTCCTACGCGGGAGCCCGACAACATCTTTCTATTCAAATAATCGCCGATGGCACTGGACATTGTTGTGTGCTTATTACGGAGTTGGTTTACAAACTCAACAGTTTCCGTAACTTCCCATTCATCACGAGTACCCTTCTTAAGGTTATGCTTGTGTGATAAAACGATGAATACTTTTTCTTTGCTCATAAAACGCCCTTTGCGATCATTTCCAGCTCGCACAGTGTAGCTGAAAGGTTAATTTCTACATCCGCACAACTTGTGTGCTTTACCAATCCATCTCTAATTGCAAGAATACACTTGCCTTCCTTAACATCGTCGTCACCCCAAATCTCAAGGTTTTGATACATGAATTTAAAGATGTCTTCGTATTCTTCTTGGCCTACTTGTGTACAAATAAGCTGTCGTGCTTCTTTATACTTGCCTGCTTTAAATAAAGCGACCATATCGATCTTATAATCGCTAACGGTCTCGCTGTTGTCAGGTAATTGAAGCTGACCATTAAAGGAGTTCGCCTGAATCAAGCTAATTCCCCTACGCAGGTCTGGGTAAGCTGCCTGGACCATAGTGTCGACAATGTCCATGTCGAACTCGATGTTTTCCAGTGTTAAAATGTTAACAAGCCGCAGAGTAAACTCGTCTTTGTCTAGCTTGCTAATGTCCATGCGCCCTGTTTCAGTGCGTGACTGAATCGCAGGAATAATCTTGTGGGGATAATTGCAAGTCAGAATAAATCTAACCGTGCTTGCATATCTTTCCATGGTATTGCGCAATACAGCCTGCGCATTAATAGTTAGATAATCTGCCTCGTCGAGTAATACATATTTGATTTCGCCTACGCCCATTGTTTCAGCAAACCGTGTAATACTATCACGAATGAAGTCTACATTGTTATCTTTAGAAGCGTTCACTTCTTTAATATCAAATGGATCAACACCTAGTTCGTTTAATAGAACTTTAGCAAGGGTTGTTTTACCTGTGCCAGGAGCACCAGATAAAAGCATATGCGGAAGTGCTCCGCCAGAAATCCATTGCTCGATTTGTCTCTTTTGTTTTCCGTCTTTAAAGACATAGTCTTTAATAGAGGTAGGTCGGTATTGCTCAGTCCAAAGCTGTTTCATTCGTTATTCTTTCGTAACTAGTGTTAAGGCAAGTGTATTGCATATCTGTGAGGATATGCAATATTTTCGCAAAACAATCAGTAAACTTGGCCGCGTTCGTTTGCTTGTACAAACTCAGAGAAGATTTCTACTTCGGGATCTTCGTCCGAAACAAGCATTACAGACTTGGGCCACTCAACGCCCCACATTTGAAGTTCTGAACCGTCATCCTGCTTAACCTTAAGCATTCTGGTCCATCGGCCGTTCTCAACAAGTATCCACTGCCCGGGTACAATATCGGTAATGTCTTCGCCGACAGAATAGACCTTTCCCCAACGGGGACGGATACCTTCGCTCTTGCCATTGTCGTCAGGTAAAATAATACCCCTTAGAACGCGACTACCGCGTTCTAAATCTGTAACAAGAACTTTTCCTTTGAGTGCTTTAGCTTTCATACTTATTCTTTCTTAGTTGAATCTTCTTCCATTACGATGTCGCCGTTTGGCAATTCGCGCTCGACCATCTTAGGAGCAGCCCTTGCTGGTGCTGCAACTGCTGACGGAGCAGGCTTTGTCTGAATAGGAGTAGCCTTAGGTGCCTCTAATACAGGAGTAGGAGCAACAGGTTGCTTTCCCTTTAGACCAGTATTAACTACAGCAGACTGAACTCTGTGATTTTCTCTAGCAATCTGATCTGCGGTTTTTGTTACCTTGCCGCCCGAAATTTGATCGCCTTTTGCGTTTACTCGCATATTGCCAATCGCAGGAACTTTTTCGTTCTCCCTGCTCAAAGAGTCCATATCAATTGCAACTCCTCTATATGATACATGTCTACTCATATTCTTGTTCCCTATTTTAGATAATCTTTAATTTCGAGACCGTATTTTAACGAATCTACTCTGTGTACACCAATTAAATATAAGACATAGGATGCTACACTTGAGCCTCTTCCTACACCCCATAAAAACTTATTCTTTCTCATGTAATCTACAAGAAATATAAACAATCTTAGAAGCATAATTAAATCACGCTCTTCATACAGTTTATATTCTTCGTTTACACGATCTCTTTCCTGCTGCGTCTTACATTTATCAAGTAACCATTTTAAAACATCGATTTGCTGGTAAATTTCGGGAAAAATCCATTCTTCGGCACATTGTTGATGAAACTCATCAAAGGATAACTTCTCCTCTGGTGCATCAAGGAATGTAATTGTGTCGTGTAATAGTTCCGATTGATATTTCTGGAATAACTCAATCTCATCATCAAACACAACATTCAAGTGACTTATATTTTTTCCTTGTAGCAGCAGATCCCTTAAATTTTCACTAGATAGTATGGCTTGACCATACATGTTAACTTTTACACCGTTTTTCGACGAATCCATGCTTCTCTCATCTTTGCTTTTGTCTCTTCTGAATGTGGCTTATGAATTTTTCCAGAATTAGCTATAGATATCTTTTTCCTTGTTTCTTCTGAATGAATTTTTCCCAACATAGGCCCCGGTAAACCCTTACGAGATTTGGAAATTTTTTTCTTTGTTTCCTCTGTTTGAGCATGACCTTGTGGATTAATTCTTTTCTTACCTGTATTCTTTTTAACTCGCTTTTCTATAGTCTCGGATGATTGTTTCTTTCCGGTAATAGCAATACTAATCTTTCTTTTTGTCTCTTCTGAATGCGGGGACGAGTTATGAAATTTTAAATCGCCCTTATGCTTATTTAACCATCCCGGCTTATCTACAATTCTTTTTAATACCCTACCTTCATGACTAAGTGCATCTATCTTATTATTAAATACTTTTCTTATATCGCAGATGAATAATTCTTTATCAAATATTGTTAATAAAGCCTTAACTTCTTTGGATGATGTAAAATATGTATTCCATAGATCATCGGGTTTACACCCTATAGCATATCTTACACCGTAATATTTAGTGCCGTTGGGGCATATAATTCTATAGGTAAACGGGACTGTCATACAGTTTTTGGTTTCCATTTTTCAACCTGAACTATCCTTGCTGGTTCCCGAACAACACCAATATGTGTCTCAGAAGCCTCTTTCATTATTCTTTCAAATTCATCCATAGGATCAAAAATGTCTTTAAACAATTCTTCATCGCTAACTTCGGAATCTGCAGGCTTTACAAATTCAAAGCAGAATCCATCATCTCTGGTCCACCAAGGTATTTCATCTCTTGTGGTACCTTCGGTGTAATAATCTGCTGTTGCAATCGGTAAGTCATATGCACCATCGACACAATCAAATGTGTACTGAAGTGACATATCACTACCCTTTAGGTGTATTTCGCCTATGAGTAAATCTTCACCAGCCAATGCTGTTAATTTAGAGTGCAGTAACTGTGCAAACAAATCATCTCCGGGATTTGCCGGGCAATACAGTGCTATATTAGCTGATAAATTTGCAATATACAAGTCGTCTTCATTAGTGACATCAACTAGCACAATGTTAGGTAAATTTGTGTCTAACCAAAAATAAAGCTTCTGATATGTGACACCTGCATTGTATTCGATTTCTGTCTTTGTTTTACCTTTCTTCTCAGTGGCTACAAGGTCTACTGTTAGATGCCATTCAACCGGAGTTAAGCATGCTGATTGAATTCTGATCCCGGTAAACGCATACTCCATTGTCATATGGCTTTTGATTAAATGTCTTCCCCTTTTCATCATGAGACTTTTCCTTAATCTTCTAATTTACCTAATTCGATGGGTTTAAGCTCATCGGGGTATTTTCTTTTATATTCTTCGTCAAAATTCTTGCGCATGCGCAAACTTCTTTCATCTTCTAGAGATTGAATTATTTCCTTGATACTTAATACGGTAGGATTATGTCCTAATGCTACTTGAGCATTCATATATGTATATGCTTTTCCAAGGCGCTCAATAATTTCTTCGTCTGATAATTTACTCACATCCAAAAATGGGTGCATAAATACTCCTTAGTACAATGTATTTATGTCGGCTCTAGAGTAGCCTGCTAATTGCTGAAATTGAATCATTATTCTTACGAAGGAAACTTGTTATGGCTTCCTGGTATTTTACGGCAGTTTCCCTATTATAGAATAGAGCCATATAGCTGGGATAATCGCTCGGAACTAACGAATTTTCAAAGAATTTAAAAACTCTATCATCTCTGTGATTGTCTGGATCTGCTATAAAGTATTCCTTGGAACAAATATACCAATCGTGATTCTCAGTTGAATCTTCTATCTCCGGTATGTCTTCCGGTTGTGCTATCCAGCCTTCGCCCGGCATCATTGGATGTCCTTTAAACACAACAGGATTTACAATTTCGCTTAGACGAGCCTGCTCAAAGTCGTAAGAATATCTATCCTTATGCGTGTTGTAGAGCGTCCCGGGTTCGACAATATAAAGCGTATCGTTTCTTAAATCAAACAATTGTTCTAAGAACTCAAGGCGATGGGGCCAGACAAAATTAGGATCATTTGTCTGTGCCCATGGTTGTATTTTATTGAGTTGTGCGGCTGTCTTTTTATAATATTCGACTTGCCATGCATTGCACTTTAGGAACTTGAAGTCCCTAAATTCGTCTGTATATAGATCAAGATTCATCCGTTTCTACTACCTCATGGATAGTGAACCAACGCTGCGGCCACATTTTTACTTGCACGGAATTTGTATCAATAGACAATCTAAATTGCAGTGCATCGAGCTCATCCGTAAAGACAATGTAAGCACGCAGTCTGCGTTGATAATCGGGATTGAATAAGGATGCTATTTGAACTTGCTGATGCATACCAGCAAAATGCCCTGGACCGGGCGGCGCAGGGTGGTTAAACTCGTCTTTTACTTTCACTTCTTCGTACTCTAAAGACGAATAACCCCACGAACCTTCGATTAGTCTATAAGCGGTCCGCATAGTCTTTCTAAACATTGCGTGAGCCGCTTCTTCTGTTACATCACTCTCATACTGAACGCGAACCACATACGGATTCGCGAACGGTACTTTTACTCTGGTGTGCAACAGTTTTGCCATTAAAGGACTTCGTGATGCCTTCTGTGGAAGGCAGTTAGGTCTTCCTTCTCGGAGAATCGAATCAGGATGAACTGCCCAAGATCAAGCTCGGTGTATAGGCCCTTGGTTTTTCCAAAGCCTTCCTGAAATTCTTCCATTCTGCGATAGAAGGTTGTAGGGTGCAAACGGACAGACATCCAGTCAGCAGTAAAACTGGTAATACGAATCGGATCACCGACAATACACTTTCCTTGCAGTCTCATGTTGATTTCCCTGTTAAAATGCGACACCATTTTTCGAAGATGGAAGAACGGGCACCGTCGATGCCTTCGTCTTTTACTCTCCAATCTGAATCGCTAAACTGCGCCCGGGTGGAAATGGTGTATTCCCTACCAGAGGTCATAACAACCTCAATCAAGAGATCGTCTTTTAGTTTTGCGACTGTTAAATCTTCGTCTTCCGAAGGATAACGCATACTCTCGACAAACTTTAGCGCAATTGCTGCCTTGTTGTCGGTGTATAGGAAATCCTTCGTAAAGAGCATTTACAGGAGGCTCAGGTACAGAGACGACGACGGATCGAAGTCTTCCTTGAAGATGTAGATCTTCGGAGCGACAGTCTTGCCTTGCTTCAGCGTCTTCAGCACACGGCCTTCCATCGTCCACTTGTCTTCGCCCTTACCAACATTGGTATTGAGCCAGTTGACCAGCTTGTAGAAATGGTCACGATCACGAATCGTAACACGGAAGGTATGAGCCGCGTTCTGTTCCTTCAGGTTGACCGGAGGAGTAGTTGCCTTGTTCATATTACACTTTCTGTAGGTTGTTGAGTTACTATTTTACTATGACACAGCAGGTGTGTCAACAGCAGAATTCAGCATCATCTAGACAAGCTTTCCCTTGTGATGATTTGAGAGAGTTCGGTCGCCATATCTTCCTGATCGGTAATAATATACAGATTATTAGTCATCCTATCAGTGCGTGCATCGTACGAACTCATCTGTACAATTTTTCCACCCGATGCATTATATACACGGAAGTTCAGAGACCTGTTATCTTCAATGTCCACACTCTCTCTTACTTTCGTGTGATTATAGTTTCCACGAACGGGTTCTCCGATAATTACATCCTGGCCGCCACTGTGCGCCCAATTAATAAGTCTTCTAATTAGCTCTTTCATATTACATCCAGGTTAATTTAAATAAGGTAGCGTCTTGATCATCTTTTATTAGGACGGTGAACATTGGGTCTCCCGAGTTAAATCGGAAGTCACATTCGTACTTCCCTTTCATATTCTTTTTCATCCAGCGAGCAAAATCTTTATCATTTGCTGGATAGACCCAGCAATGCCATCCTACTAAAGCTTCATCAAATTCTTTTTCCCGCCCGTCGTATTTGTCGCGAAGAATGGTTGGAATTTCCCTCCAACCGTCTTCATATCTCCAATGCTGAACTATTGTTTTGAATTCCATTACCAGAATTTAATCTCACGACACATACTACATTTATAGGCAGTGGAGTTATGCGAATGCCCGTCCTCGTACCATGCTTTATTATGCGGGCATTTACCTTGCAGAATCAAGAGTGTTTGTTCTTCCTTCGAAGGTATTAGAAACCAGCCTTCGACTTTTTCCTATTTATTATTTTCCACTGCCTATTAACCTTTTAATAACCATATATTCTTCCCACGCCTGTTTCAGTGCAGGATGCTTATTAAGTTCTTCTTCCGTAGGAATAAGTGCTTGAGCAGGTTCGGCAGTTGAAAAAGCCACCCATTGATTGCCTTCCCATATATAACTACGGTAGGTATTTTGATCTACATAGACATCGCCTAATTGAGGATGGAGAGGTTTAGATCCTAAGAAGTTTACACCCATAACCATTCCATTGCATCAACATATGCTTTTGTTACTGACATGATAATCTGAAGAGGACTGCATCCTCTTCCTGTTCAAAAGAAACTTCAAGTAAGTTAGCAGTTACTGATTTTATGTCCCAGTTCCACGCTTCGCCTTGTTTTCCAATATGTTCTTCTAGCCATGCTCTATACCGTTCGTTAGGCTCTAAATTGCTGCCAACAAACATGAAGGATTTTATTACTGAATGAGGTAGAAGTTTTTTAGATTCCATAATTTTTCTACCCTTATACAATGTAGTTCTATTCTGGATATATTGTTGCAAATCTTCAGTATACGACCACAAGTGCCCCGGTAATTTAAAATCACCACAGTTGTGGCAACGCCAGGGGTGCCCCTTATCTTCATTGTTAAGAGTACCTATAATCATGCATAAGGTACAAACTGGCGGCCCTAATCCCATTTTAAATAGTTTCCCTGTTGATGCGGTCATGGGCTGAACGCTCATAATTTCCTGTGCCACAAGACTCGGAAGTATTCTCCGAATCATGGGCAACATTATTTTTCTAAAATCAGACATCACCCTCTTGCCTGTTTTCTGCATGCCACACAGAAAACTTACCACCCGGGTAGCGTGCCTCTAACTTAGCCACATTTTCAGCAATAATACTGTTAGGGTCGATATCAAGAGCAAGACAAGCTTGAGTCCAATACCAAGCGACATCGCCTAATTCCTTCTTCAGTTTGGTAATATTTTCTTCGTCGTATGCCTTACCATGGAATACAATCTTCTTTACCAATTCGCTGAACTCTCCAGATTCGCCAGGCATTCCAATGCCTGCTGTAAGCAAGCGGGGAACATTAGCGCCCTGTGCTTCTAGCTCTTGCATTCGGCTAATAAGAGCCTGAAGTTCCTTGCTTGGCTGGGCTGTTACGCCATCAACAAATTGTGCATACTTTTTTAGATCGATATTTTTTGTCATTTCTATCCTTAGTCAAATGTAGGACTTGTCCTTTACATGTTTGACTATTTTATAGAATTTCGCAAAATTGTCAAGTGTCTGAACACCTGGAAAATAAGCTTGTCGCTTATAATCTAGCTTAATCATTTCAGTCTTGTCTAATGTACACGGAGTTAGTCTCGATACATCAAAGCCATGTATTGAAGTTGTCTTCGTGCTGTTAAACGAATACGGATAATCAACTAAGAATTTATTATCACTCTTGTCAACTAATAATAGTCTTCCAATGTCGCTATTTACCGTTCCTAGATTAAACAATGCTTCTGCTTCAACTTTATCTACTTCTTCAAATGTCATTGACACCTTAGGAACAGCGTTGGTCGATACAGCAGATATAACTCCGCGAATAGAATAATATCGACCGTTCATATTTGAACTGCTGGTAAAGTACGCGGCGCCGCCGGCAATATCTTTACTCATTTCTTCAACTGAGTCTTCCCGTGTTAGCGGTGTTGCTGCCTTCTTAAGAACCTTTAGGATTTTCACATCGGTTTGATAGTGATATTTTCCCGGGGAAATCTTAACAACCTGGCGCCTTAGATAGACCTGCGGCTTATATACGCATGTTGTAGAATAATCATTCATTGGGCCATATAGAGATACAACACCCATGTATGTGCCTTTTAGCTGATTCTGTAATAATACTTCATCGCCGATTTGCACATCCTTGATGTTTACCTTGCCTTCGAGTAATTCTGTATTCGAAACTGCTTCTGCATATTTTGCAGAACTTACGGGAATCAACATCGTCTTTGTCTGTGTATCTTTGCGTGCCCAGATACACTTTTCTTGAATCAGCCCTTCTGTAATTCCTGTTACATGTAAGATCTGTTCTAGATTATCGTTTGTGATTCTAACTAGGAATCCGCGGGGATCAATGACCAGCCAAGTTTGATCGATTGATCCCCAATTTTTACGATCGGTCTTATGTAGTGCGAATCCGGGCAATGGTCGATTTTCAAATTCACGCAGATTTACATACTTCTTTGTCGCAGAGGCACCTTTCCGCTTCTCGTTTGCCGAGTCTCCGATTGGTATTACTTCTACCTCAGGTAATTCAAATTTTTGGTTTGTTGTGTTCCAGGCTAAATAGATATTTCTTGCAATATTAAGCATTATGTGTTTGTGAAAGTTCCTTAACCCTGCGCTCGACAATCCTGTGCAGGACTAATAATTGTTGTTGTTCTTCTGGGTTCGGAGTTTCTCTCATAAGATGCTTGTAATTTTCATCAAGGATTACTGCATCATCAAGATTTGAATGCTTGATAATAACTAGTCTTTCGTTCAGTTCTGCATTATCGTACATGGTATTCTCCCGTTTGTGTGATAAACTATTTATACCACGCTAAATTCCCAGTCCAAATTGCATTCTGAACATAGTTGCGTCAGTACCGTCTTCAAATCCGAATTTATTACCACCTAGCATAGTCCATCTACCTTCTAGATTTTCTACGCACCAAATTACAATTCCCTTCTTAGCAATTTCAGCATATGGCAAGTTTATATGCGTAAATGTCCAGGATTTTTCCTTTTCACGAATAAGCTCGTTCATAGGTACATATGTATTATTATCAGACATAAACGATCTCCCCTAATTTATTAATGTATTATAACACAAACTTATATTGTGTCAATTTTTATTGACACAATACGAAAACCGCCTTGCGGCGGTTTCTTATTTGTACGGTTTCCAGGTATCTTTTGTTTGCGTTAGCCTATCAGCTATTACATACATGGATATTGGATTGTGCCCTAATCCTAAATGACTTGCACCGGGAACTTCGATATTTTCAGAAAATTGCCCTTCTTCCTCAAGCGAGCATTGCCAATGGACTACACCATCGGATTTGCTGTATAAGGAAGTAAACGGAACCGGCGGAACTTCACCTACTCTTTTCAAAATTTGTGGATTACGGTGGCTCTTATCCTTACTTAACATTTCGTATAAAAATGTAGCGTTGGTACCTGCGGCATCTCCCTTGAAGGGTGTACCCAGTGTAATTACCTGCCTTACAGATTCTGGGGCAATCTTGGCAATTTCCCGTGCATAGATACCGCCTAAACTCCAGCCTATTAGGCTAACTTCTTTACCGCCCGATTGTTCTGAGATATCGCGTACACGATCGGCAAGTTTGTTTAGTAATGTATCTAAACCGTCACGAGGCCCAAAGTTTCTTCCCAATCCCCAAGGATGTGTTTCGTAATTAATGTTTGTTAAGAAATTACGAATGTAATGGGTTGAGCCGTCTGCGCCACCGAGGCCCGGAATAATCATAACAGGATGATTATCGCCTTTGGAACATATAAACTGCAACGGAACATTTAAGGCCCAGCCCAGCAAGTATTCGTAAATTCCACGAACCCCTTCGAGACTGAGTAATGTTTTAGATGGCTGCTCGAGGTCTTCCATTAGAAGCCTACGCTGCTACCACAACCGCAACTTGTTTTTGTGTTTGGATTATTGAAAACAAAAGTCTCGCCCATGATATCTTTCTTATAATCGATCTCAGCTTCTTCCAGATACATCATACTCATTGCATCCACAATAAGTGTATATCCGTCAGACAACGGTAATTCAGTATCATCCTCATCTTTTTCATCTGATGGGGCAAAGTAATACTGAAATCCGTTACATCCGCCGCCTTGGAGGCCAAATCGGAGATAAGGCATTTTTTCCCCGATTAGTACATCGACAATCTTTTCTTTTGCTTTATCTGTTACTGTTATCATGCTCTCTTTTCGACGATATGATCTGCAAGGCCAAGTTCAAGAGCTTGAGGGGCGGTGAGCCACTTATCTCTATCCATCAACTCAACAAATCTCTCGTACTGAACTCCCTTCGAATTATGTTTCACATAGAGTTCGGTCATTTCCTTCTTGATACGCAAACTTTCGATCAAGTCAATTTCCATGTCCGAAACCTTACCGCGTGTTCCCGATGAAGGCTGGTGAATCATTGTAATGGCGCGAGGTAGAAGATAACGCATACCCGGCGCACCTGCTTGAGCAATAAAGCTACCCATGCTAGCTGCCATTCCAGTAACATAAGTTGCCACAGGGCACTTGATATACTGCATGACATCATACACGCCTAAACCATCATAAACACTGCCTCCCGGACTATTTATGTACATGTTGATGGGTTGTTCCGGATTTTCTGCTTCCAGGAACAGTAATTGTGCAATCATCACATTACACATATTGGTTTCAACTTCGCCGGTGAAGAACACAACTCGTTCTTTCATCATGCGTGAATATAGATCGTACGAGCGTTCTCCGCGTGCGGTTTGTTCTACTACGATCGGAATCAGTGCGTTTCTCATTTGCTTTCCTTAGTTAAATTTTAATTTGAAATATGTTAAATCTTCTTCGGTTCTGAACTCTATGCCTTTTATAACAGTGAGTTCTTTGAACCCCGGATCCATATATACCTTACCTTTATATTTCTTTAGGTAGGCATCTATATCATACGGGAATGTTACTTTTTCATTCTTTTCAATTTCTTCCCACAAACCGTCCCAGTGCGGATCACGGGGGATTTTTATATCATATCTAATCATTGTTGATAAATAGTGCTATGAAACTCAAAGACATTATTAATGAAAGTGCTACCGATGTTGTTGCTCGCTTTTACAAAGAAGCAAGTCAAGAAGCCGACAAATTCTATAATCCGGAAGATGTGAAATACAAAAACCTGAATAAAGAATATTATGAAGAGCACTTTAAACAATGGTTTAGCGAAGAAGTAGTTCCTGTGTTTACAAAACCAGTTACCAAGCCACAACCAGAGTTTACCAATGCACCCAAAGAAGGTAAGCTACAATCACCGGGATACCGCGGTCTTAATTATGCACTAGCAGCAGCTGGATTGCCATACAACCACAAGGTTCAGCGATACGAACCTAATGCAACAAGAATGATTGCATCACAAACTATGGATGGTGCCCGTAATAATAACGGTCAATGACCCTGTAGTTTCCTTATAAGAAATTCGGCTTCTTGTTCTTTTGTAAATTCAAATACAACCAAATCATACAATCCAAATGCTACCATACATTGCTGTAGCAGATTATCTATTTCTGTAGCTGATTCTACCATTATGGGACTACGAACACGCTCGCGCCTGCGGAATTGGAATTTATCTCCAACTCGGCACATTATAGCATCATGTCGTTTGATCCCGTACATTTTTAAGTTTTAGAATGGTAATATCGTATATTTCTTCTTCGGTAAATTCCCTAACCTTTAGGGCACCTTTATAGATTATATTTAGTTTACGCATTCTTACTTCTGCAAGCAACTGGTGCTCTGCTATAAATGGAGAATATGCTCTACCAGTATGTGTAAAACCCACAGATTCGTGTAATTGTTTCCACGCAACAAATGAATGAAATCTGGTGCTATCGGCATCTGAGATAGCATGACACATTATCTCACCAGTGGGTTTTTCAATTCCAAACATCAGTCAATACCGAGTGCCTTGTGTACACTTGCAGCGAAATCGGGATCATAGTTATCGGCTTCTTCGTTAAACCAATCTGTGTTCTTCATACCCCATTCCCAGTAACCGTGCGGAATGTCAGTCATTAGCTCGCCCTTGTGCTTACCGAACGGCATGCGTTCGTAGATAATAGGTGCAGAGGCCCAGGCCATAATCTGCGGACCATAAGGCTGATCCCTATCGATAATATCCATTTGCTCCATGAAAGTAACAAATACTTCTAAGAGCTTTGCCGTCATATAGGAATCATTGCCGGCGCGATGGCAACGCATTTCGATAGGAACATCGAGTTCTAATGCGAAACGAAGATATGGGAGATTTGTTTCTGCAATCTCCGGATTATCGCTGAATAGCTTTTTAGCCATTCTCCATGTGCAAATCCAGTTATGCTTTGATGTATCAATGCCGTGTCTTTCTAAAACACGCATATCGTAGAAGTGATTATGTGCTACTAGATACCCTGTGGAATATCCGTTTACAACTTCTTGAAATGTATCTTTCGAATCTATGAATGTAGGCTTATCTACAACCATCGCTGGCGTAATATAACAAATAGACTGTACTTTCGGGGGAATAGGGCGCTCGATGGTATCGTGCAGCTCTTGGAAAATTGTCCAATCATTATTGTCGCGGATTACAAATCCTGATTCAATAATTTCGGCAATTTTATAATCATCGGAGTTAGTCTCTGTATCCAATACAAGACAACTCTGTAAAAAATCTTCTCTATGTGACATAAGAAACTCTCCAGTAAATATAAGTGTAACACTTACTTACTGGAGAGTCAAATTTTCGGATAACAATAAAGGATTAATAGCCCTTCATATCACCTAATTTAGAGAAACGCTTCATCCATGCAAGCACTTCTTGATCGGCTGTGTCAGTAGCTTCGTCGACTTTTTCCTTTTCTTCTTCCTTGGCGTCGTCTTTTGCTTCTGGCTCATCTTTCTTAGCATCTTTGTCTTTGAGCCAAGGTGGGAGATCTCCCTTCTTTTCGCCCAGTGTAACCATACCTAGAACAGGTGCAGCTGATTCTACTAACTTGTCGTATTTCTTTAAACTTGCGAGCATTGCTGCTACATCTTTATCTACATTTTCCATTTGAGGATTTCCTTGTGGTTGTTCATTGCCGAGCTGTGGCTGTTGTGGTGCCTGTGCCTGTGGTTGTTCTGCGCCCTGCTCAGCTTCAGCTTCGGCTTTAGATTTTGGGCGAACTTCGTCTGTAAAATATCCCTTATTTAGGAATACTTCTAATTTCTTAATCTCGTCATCTATTTCGTAAGTCTTTATCTTATAATCCTTTGCTTGTAAAGTTGGATCTCCCGACATATCTTTAAAGGCTTGTGACATTTTTTCTTTATTTGCTTTTAGTGCTTTCGCAAGGTCTGTATAAAGATAAGGAAATTTCTTTGCAATTGCTGCGGCAGGAGCAGGTTGATCAGTTGCATTCATAAAAGCAGGGGTGCCAGCATCGAATTGAAACTTTTCTGTATCGCTAAGTTCTTTCTTACCGTCTTCGTCTTTTACATTGATAAACTTACCTTCCTTATCTTGCTGTTTTGCATAAGGAAACATCTGAAATAGCATAGCTCTATCACTATACTTGTGATACCAAGTATCCGAAGTTGAATTGGCTGTACACCATTGTGTACCTAACCCAAGCAAACATCCTGCAGCACGGTTAAGTGTTGTATATACGCGATAATCATCGTTATCGATAAGTTTGATGCTCTTGGCCATTTTATTTCTGGCTGCATTCTTAGCTGCATCTCTAACCTTATCTAACTTATCTTTATAATGTGTAGTCATGTAATGACCGATATCGCGTACACTATTAAACTTTGGAATATCTGTATGGTTTGCATCGAGCATATTTCTATTCTTTAAGATATAGAAATCGCGCATGTTCATATTCATAACACCAGTTAAGTCTTCCCAGCTATGACTTCCTGCAATATAGCGTCTTGCAATCCATTCGCTGTTTACGCCGTCACGGGAATAAATTGTTCCTTCGTACCCTTCGCGCTCGATATTATCAATATTTTCTAAGAACCATTGTGCAAGTTGCTCATCTGGTGCCTTTTGAAATGTCCTTGCTGCATTAGGTGGAAAAGCGGGCGGATTTGTTCTTGCATCATCGCGTATTGCATCGGCAAGATCTGCAACCATAGCTTTATTGTTCATGACGCGCTGACTACCCTTTGTTAGGGTAGCAGCTTCCATCAATATTGCTTCAATGAGTAAGTCTAAACGATCCATTATGTCAATGCAACGAGTGTATCTCTTAGTCCGTCAAGAACTGGCTTCAATGCTGTAGCATTACCCTTAGCAGCATTTTCTAACCAGTGGTTGAATTCATCTGAACCCTGTGGGCCACCAGATGCTTTTTCAATAGACTTAACAATAGCCTTTGAAAACGCTTGTGTTGGGGAACCGTATCCTGTATCGATATTGATATCCTTGCCTGTATCTAGACTTACAAGGAATTGCTTTAGCTTAACGCCGCTGCCCATAATCTTCTGTGCGCCTTCTAAGTTACCGCCGTTCATTGCACGCTGCGCAGATCTGGTAATCTGGCTGTATGCTTGGTCGGCAAGCTTCTTAAGAACTGGACGAACACGCTTAAAGATTTGCTGAACACCTTGTTGTGGATCTAGTGTTGCACCCTTCTTCATGTCAGCACGCTTGCTCATCTTATCACGTTCGACAGAACCCGGTCCGGCCGGGGCATCCTTCTCATTTTCGTATCCGCTAATCCAAACTGTCTTTAGTGGACCGATTTGATCTGCAAGTAGGTTAAACACATTTGTAGGATTTTGAATATCCTTACCATTGTGCTTACCCATTCTAGCACGCATAGTTGTTGGATCAGTAGGATCTCTATAATCCTCACCATCCTCTGCAGGTGCTCTTAGCAACTCTGGATTAATCTGTTGGCCGTCATCAGTGAAAGCAACAATCTGGTAAGGCAATGTGCTATCGCCACCTGGATTATATGTCTTTCCCTTCTTCTGGAATTCTGCTGTACGATTCTTAATAAACTTTTCGTCTGGCTTAATACCTGCGACACCGTTTTCAGCAGAAACAATAACAAAGTTATCTGGACCACTCTTGAATTGTTTCCAGAACAATCTTTCATTGAACGATGCTGGTGTTAGACCGGCGTCATTACTGAGTTTATGCCTTCTGTGCATCCACTTAACAAGATTTTGCCCGCCGGGTCTCTTACCAAGTGTTCTGCTCAATGTACTTTCATCAATGATTTCTTCATTTACAGATTCAGTAAGGGCAACCTGCTTGAAGATTTCCCTGATTTCCTCGTCCCATTTGATTCTTTCCATTAGTGTAGGTTTTAGAATCAAATGTGCAATTTCTTCGCGTAGTCTAGGCACATTTCCTCCCGGTAGCTGACCTTGTCCTGCGCCGCCACCGGCAATATTTGGTGTTCTTGCATCGGCATCAGGATAAGCATAAATGTATTGTCCCATTGGATCTCTAACAACATGGAATCTAACTCCATTAATGGAGTATTCCTTGACATCTGGCTTATAACCAGGGATAGCTTGTCCATGGCTCAATTCTACCTTTCCTAAGTCTTGAGCATTGTCTCTTAGCCATCCTGCTACAGCACGCATTTCTGCATCTGTATTAGGACCTTGTCCGTCCACATTGGCAATTGTCAACAAATCTTCAAGTGGAGTAGAAGTAAACATGCTGAATACATTGCGACCCATACCACGAATATTGCGTTGGCCGAAACCTGGCAAATCGCTAACGCTATGCCAGTTTGGTGTCTGTACTCCCGATGCCTGCATAGCATTGCTAATTACTGCTGGAACATCTGTAGCTGTTCTAACTGCTACCGCATTCTGTGCTGTAGGATCTAAGTCTGGCTCGCCTGCACCTGCTTCTGGGTTGATACGATTCATATAATCACGCATTGTGTCAGAAGGAGTCATTCCTGCTGTTGCTCTGCGTGTTGCATCTGCACCTGCTCTTGGAAGGGCACCCATTCCGCCTTGCTCTGGCTCGTCGTCCATGCCTGCTGGCTCATCAATATTTGCAATTGGGTGGCTTTGTGCAGGATTTAGAATATCGTCGATGTCATCTAAGTGCGATGTGCTTCTTGTCTTTGTGGGCTTTGCAGCTTCATCCATATCGCCGGTAACTTCTTGATGTACCTTACGCAATTGTGGAGCATTCATTCCGGCAAGTTCTTGCTCGGAATACGGTCTTTGTGAATTGCTTAAACCCATGTCTTGCATGTACTTGATAACTGAGATCATGTCCATTGCTTCGTCGGGATCAATTTGCTCCATTTCGTCACGGGCATCTTGGCGGGACAACGGCGAGCCCATTTCTAGTTCTTCTTGGGCATCGTAATCTGGATCAAAATCCATATCATCCGGGCCTTCGTCTAAATTATCGCCGCCATTTGTCATAGGCGACTGTTGACCGCCGGTTGGAACTACTGTTGTGTTTTGAACAATATCACCTAGCTTTACGCCTCTTCCAGACTTTGGCTTCTCAGCAACTTGATCCATTTCCATTTCGTCTTCACCGACAACCGGCTTTGTTGATGGAGTTTGACCAACTGCAACATTAGCTCCAGCGCCACGCTGTTGTGATCTATTTCCTTGACCTGTGGCAGAACCAATGTGCTTCGAACCAAAAGATGATCCAGGATTACGAGGACGATTCATGTATGGAAGTTGCTGGACTTGGCCGCCATTTGCCTTGAATGCTGCAACTGCGTCATCGTCCTCTTCCATGCCAACTTCAAATTCCATTTCATCGGCTGGCAATTCGTCCATCGGAGCAAAATCATTGCCACCAACTACAACTGCACCCATTGGGTCGCCTAGGCCTAATCCATCGACAGGTTCCTGTGCATCGGGTTCTGGGAAGCATGTCTGGCAACTCCAGCGTCCGCATCCACATTGGTTCGCCTCTGGTGGGTTTTCTGTGATAAGACTATCTTCATCAACTGTAAGAGCCTCCTCAACTGATTTCATCCAACTTGAAAATTCGTCTCTTTGATCCATTGCTGGCTCCTTCGAAGTCATACCGCCATTTGCTGGCTGTTCAATTTTTACATTTTCTGATCCAAAGGACATGGGCGATAAATTGCCATCGTTATCCATTTCGTCAAAATTATCTTTCGCATCTTGTTCTAATACAGAAGCTACATTCTCAACAGGAACAACAATTTGTTTTCCGTCAAAGAGGACAATGCAATCCTCGCCTGTAGTTCCGTATCCAATAAATGTACCGAAGCCTGGTCCGATAACAGTTCCATATACATCTGCAATCTTTACCATGTCGCCTGGACGGAACTCTGGCTTATCGTTGGATGTTCCCATTGACTCTGGCTGAACGGACATATGAAACCAATCATTGCCGTTTTGCAGATCCCTTTCGGGCATGGAAAAATCATCCTTTGCAAATTCCCTTGCTACACCCTTGATATCGATCATTGCGCTATCTTCGGTTGTAAACTCCATGAATCTACCAACGCCGCCTCCGGCTCTTGGATTTATGACTACGGTAGCATCCCTTTCAAATCCTTTATTTGCCGGTACATTGGCAATAACAGGCGGGACGCTCTCCATAATCTTTAACAGTTTTCTCATTTCAGACATCAAAAGCCTCGACTATTCAATGTACTTATTTATCAAGGTCTACGGTCTTTACGGCCATTAAAAAAGGCACCGGAGTGCCTTTTGTGGCGTAACATAATCTTAAAATGGATTACACTACCTTAGCATTCGTGATATCAAAGGCTCTATAATAATCATTCTTCTCAGCCGTGATAGCTTGTACAACATCAAAACAAAATTCATTTTCTCCATCGATAAATTCTATCCATGAATGACCTGATCTGATATTATCGGCATATTTTGTCATACGAACTTCACCGTCGATTACATTGCATTGCCAACTCGCCCAAGTTGTGCCCGGAATCTGAGATTTTAGCCATCTTGTTAAGTCATAGCACCTGTTATTTCTCGTTTCTGCTGCTGGTAGACCATTCTTTATATAATCCCCGAACGGATGAGTTATGTTTCTTACTACGCCCGATCCGATTTCTGTCAGTTTTGTCTCGAGTTCCTCGGGTGTCGAATTTAGATTAGCTAACTCCAATCCTTTACTACGAGATTTTAGCATTTCAATTTCTTTTTTTCTAATTTTGGCTTCACCCATGATATCTTCTCCATCCTTTATATTGATCTTTCTTTCCTGTAATCAAATCCATAACTCTCTGCCCAAGATTGTATTTTTCCATTAATAATCTCGGATTCTTACCTTCTACAATATCACCAGCCGGGGAAATCAATTTATAAGGCGTTCTTCCTTTTTCCTCTGGATCTATATTTTCTTGATATTCTCTGCATTTCTGTCTATGATTTATTGCTAATTTAGAATTTTTATCTATATCTTTATTCCAAGCTTGCCTCGTGCCTTTTGCATTTCCACCGGTAGCAGGTTTACCCCTCTTTGGAGACGGTCCTAATTTTACTCCGACACGACTTTTTGATATCTTATCTGATCGTTCTTTTCTTTGCTTCTCAGACATATTATCCATCATCTGTTTAGTCAATATAGATCTATTTCTACTTCTTTCTTCTTTTACTTCGTCTGGAAGATTATCCAAAGTCCTACGACGCTTTGCCATCATCTCTATCTTTCTTATTTCCGATAAGGTAGAATAAACATCTCCACCTGTCCCACCCGGATGAATATTTGTTAGTATCCCGTCTTTATCAATGCCTTTGCGTCCATATTTCTTGATTAATTCAATCTCTAAATCAAATGCAGTCGATTCGGTATCACATTCAATAATATTATATTCAATACAGCGATTTTCTCTAAGTATTTTTCTAATCTTTCGAGTTTTCCTTGGATTATAGTCTTTCAATAAACCATACCCAAGATCTTCCACACTATTTGTTATGGCATATTTCTCATGAGAATAGGCTCTATCTTTCGATGAGCCTTTACCCACATAAAACGGGATACCGAGATCTGAAAGTATGTAAACAATCATCAATTATTTATCTACGAGACCGTTTTGAACAATTGATTGATGACGCCAGTGAATGCTGCCGGTCTGCACATGTCCTTTACGAACATATTTTGCAACACTTTTTCCAAAATCATCGTAATGGAAGCTACCTGCAAGGCGAATAACAAAACCCTCATCGTCAGTAGGAGACAATCCTTCGTGTAACTTGCGGATTTTTGCCTCATCCCAGATGTCATCATAGATGACAGGAACATGCTCAATACCTAACAAGTCAAAATACTGAACAGAATCATCCCAACCTAGGCAAATGTTTGTCTCGTCCCAAATGGAAAATGCCATAAAATACGACGGCAGGTCTGCGTAAGCAATCGAGTGACGAGCCCAAAGGTTCTCACCGCAAATTCGCCAGTTTTCGGGCATATTGTGTGCTATACCTGCCCACAACTGCTTGACCCAGTCCCTGTCTACACCGCCACGACTGTCAATACTACGAGCATGGACATACCCGTTGCTGTATCCGGTAGTGTTTTCGCCATCCATTTTCTTGGTGCCGATAACACGCTTACCAACAAAACACGAAAGGTCCGTTAGGACCTTGTCGTCATCGGTAAATCCGGGACTCCAAGGGAGATGGAATGTTCTCGGATATTTAGTAAACATGATAAACTCCTGTGCTGATAGCACAGTGCTACCAGTTACTTACAAATTCTTGCAATATCGTCAGCAGACTTATTTGCCTTGATTGCTTCTATGCGGCATTCGTTTTTCTGATGTTGCTCAAGGGCAAGGCCACCAAACATACATACAAAGAAAATGCCTAATACAATAGCTCCAAACTTTTCCATTACTTGATTTCCTTACTTGAGTTAGCAACAGTCTTATCAGTCCTGAATTCTGCAAATCGCGGCAGGAACAGGGAATCTACATTCGGCCTGTCTCTACTCTTGATGCGCTCATTATAAGTGACAGCAGCAATTGTGCCAATCAAATCATCAATGTTGTCGGTAATCCACTGGCGCAAATCATCCGAGAAGCCGCTAATAGATACTTCAACCAATCTATCACTGCTTGCCATTTGCAAGCTACCAACCATATCCTCAAACTTACCAGTGCCGGGATTATAGCCAGTGATTTCAAGATCACAGTCTTTCTCAGCTTTCATCTTCACCAGGTGCTTACTGCGCGAATCTTCCCAGAGAGCACAGTAATTCTTCAGGATGGTACCTTCGTATCCCAGACCCAGCAATTCCTGGAAGTGAGCTTCACCTTCTTCCAGATTATTGACAATGCGGTAAGGAATAACCCAGAACTTACCGGTGTGTCCCTTCAGTTTTTCCGCAAGTGCATCCTCGCCGGTCTTTTGTACAGCGTTTACTGCCTTGATAAGTGCTTCAAAGCGGTCTTTGTACTTTTGCTTGGAAACACCCTTCTTAAATTCTTCCAAGGGAATGACATCCCACAGCTGGAAACGAATTTGGCGTGCTTCCTCGTCGGAAATAGTGCCCTTGATTGCCTTGTTGATAATGCCGTTGCCGGTCTTTCTATCAATGACCTTACCGTTTTGGTCGACAACAACGAATTCGCCGTCGAAAACGCAATGGTAGGAAAATTGCTGAGCAAGTTCAATCAGCTCAGGTTCCATGTGTCCGAGCATGTCGATTTCACGACCGCTACGACCACACAAAGTAACCTTGGTGCCTTCAACAATGCCGTTTGCACGGAGGCCGTCTGCCTTCAATTGGCTGTACGCAGGATAGGTAATGTTCTTGATGTTTTTCGCATCGTAAGGACGAGCAAGCAAACACGGGTAGCTAGGGATAAATCCTTCTACGACAGCATTGACGATACCGTCCGCCATGCCACAGCGCAGATCTTTACCAATAATCCGCTTAATAACAGTGGCGTCATCACTATCAAGCTCAGACAGAATACGGCTAAGATGCTCAATACCTGCGTTGCCAGTGAGTTGTCTAGACGACAACTTGTCAAGTTCAGCCAGTGCCCAGTCGAGGGTCTTGTGACTGTCATCGGATCCGCTGAGGAATCGGAATGTATGGTCGGGGATTTTTCTGATATAGAAGTTGACATATGGATCCAGTGCAAGCTTCACCACCTGCATAAATTGTTTATTGCTTTTATGCTGCTCGATGAGTGCAAGCTTGTGCCCGCGCTTGGTGTCGGAGCCGATGTCTTCCAGAATCTTCAGAATGCTCATGTGTGTCCTTTGTTGCCACTATTATATTATGGCTTGTCATTGTTGTCAATGGTAGCTTTGAGCTCTTTTTCTAAGATATAATTTGCCATCTCGGGTGGCATTGTGAGGTACATTCTATCATAGTGTACCTCACAATAGGATTTACCATACATCGAAGGATGGCGGCAACCTTCGCCTTCGCCTATCCAAACACAAATGAATGATTCTTGTTCCATAAAATTGGTGCCCCCATGATGTAACACTTCAAACCACCGACCTTCCGCTTATCAAACGGGTGCTCTAAATGTAACTAGAACGACATTGAGCCGGCGGCGCCACCTTGTGTCTAGAGGCTGTTCGTTTTTCTGAGCTAATAGGGCTCTATAAGTATAACTGATTTACTCAGTAGGTTCAAGATGTTCGAGGATGATTTTATCGTATCCGTTCTTAACAGCATATTCGATAATATCGGCTAGAATGACTTCTTCGTCTTCCGTTGCGTACCAGTAAACCTTGCTGTAATCAATCTCATCAAATCCGGACAATACAGCAATTGATTTTTCAAGGTAATTTGCATATCCGCCGAAGTCATCAGTGTATGGGCCTAATGCTGCTTCTAAGATTTCGGTATGCGGGATTACCTGTATCGAGTCTAGAATGTTTCCTTTTGTATCTGCGACAGTATACTCTGTGCCAAGTGAAAGAAGATCTGTAATTTTGAACATTTTATTTTAACCTCGCATTAAATTAACAAAAGAAAACTCTAAAGTATTTATGGAAAATGTAGAAACTTTGATTTATTATTGTAGAACGGTTCTACACCAACCATTCTCGCAAGCGTTGCTCTTTCTACAATATCAGCAATGTACTGCTTTATTTCTGATTCTACCTTATCGGCAGGAATATCATCTAATGAGATATTCGAGACCTCGATTGATGCGGCATCGCCTGTCGGTGTTTGTCCTGTAATAACAGGGAAGAAACTAACATCGGATTTTCTTTCTAAAATATCCCTGTAGTTTACAGAAATCTTGTAATCCGGAGCACTCGGCTCGACATACAAGATAGAATGAAAATGCTGCCCACTTGAATTAACAACACCTAGTAATTCAGATGCTGCTCCGCTGCCACAGCGTATTCTATTCTCGTCGATTGCGTTTGATGAACCCTTGCCAAACAAAATATGGTTAAAGGATGCATTATCCTGAACAATAATATTTCTATAGCAAAAGGAAATAGCAGAACGGTGATTCTCGTAGAAGGTTGAAAGATTTAGTTTAGCACTTGGATACAGTATGTAATTGGTTACTGCATTCAGCGCACTGAAACTTTCTATTTCCTCTACAATCTCTACCTCGACATCGTTGGATATATTAAATACCACAACAGAATTGTAGAATGTCTCAAAATCCGATTTATATCGAACATAGATAGGCTCGTCAATCTCACCTATAATTTGGAAGGTAGTATGATTCTGGCATACAAGATACGCCAGTGTGGAGAATGTCTCCGGATTATACAAGTTACGAGGGTTTGTAACCTGATTGCTATTCTCTAAGGAATTTGAGACCACTACATTCGGATGATCGTAAAATTCCTTACTAATGTGAATCTCATTTCCGCAGATACTCACTACCATTCCCGTCAATCCGGGATCAATTATCATTTGAACTTTGTTATTCTGAATATAGAAACGCTGCTCAAAGAAATTATCTAACCCAGTGTTTTTATACTTGTCCTGGGATGCTGAATAAAGTAGTTCTGAGTAATATTTTCCTAGAAATGCTTTTATTGGAATTATAGTTGTTGACATTGATTTCCCGTATCTCTACGAGATATTTATGGTTTTTATAGTTCTTCGAATGTAGCAGTTAATGGGAAACCATTAGCTCTGGAAAAGTTGATTGTCTCCATCGTCTTTTCCTGCGCCACTTCGTGCGTATACGGTGCGCCAGCAACTCCTTGCCCGCTAACATGAATTGCCTTCGTAACCTCGATGGCATCTTCAACAGATTTGTGGAAAATCTGCACAAGAACCATGATAACAAAATCGAAGGTTGTCTTGTCGTCGTTGTGCAACAAGACTTTGTACATCTTAGGAATCTGTACTTTGATTGTCTCGTCAATTTTTTCAATGACTTCGATTTCTGTTGGCATTTTCTAAATCCCCGGGTGTGTAGTTAATATTTTACACGACCCGGGGCCCCTCGTCAATAAATCACTTAATGGCGATTAGCTTAGGCTTGGCTTCTTCCGGCACATTCTTAACGAATGTAACCTTCAAAATACCATCTTCCATGGTTGCGTCGCTAACTTCAAAGTATTCCGCAATGCGGAAGCTCTTTGAGAACGAACGAGATGCAATACCACGGTACTGGTATGTAGGCATCCCTTCTACAACTTCGTCGAGGTTCGGCTTTTTATCCCCCTTAATGGTGAGCAATCCTTGGTGCTCTTCCATTGTAACTTCGTCTTTCTTGAAACCAGCAACTGCGAGCTCGAGATGAAACTTGCCATCATTTATAAAGACGATATTGTGTGGGGGATAATTTGATGTAGGGCTTTGTAGATCCCTAAAGACGGGTCCAAATCCTACGCTGAGTGCCTCGAGCTGATCGAAGAGGCGGCTGAAGTCGTGTCTTGACATAATGTACTCCTTTTGTAGCAAGTCAAAAATTGCGGTATCTTACCGCTAAATTGCAAAGCCCCACCATGGGCACTTTGCAAATTTATTTATCTCTGTATTTTAGCTGAACATCAAAATAAGAACAAGAATCGCCAAAATTACTCCACCTATTATGGCCAAATTGTTCTTTTTACCCGAATCTGCAGGTGGTGTTACGGATTCTGTTGGTGTAACAACAGGCTCCACTGGCGTAACAGGAACAGATACCTTAAATGGCTCAATAAAAACTTCGTCGTACAATCTCGGAGAACCATCTAATTCCGGAACCTGTGTATATTTTCCAGCAACCATGAAATCGCACATTTCTGTTACAAGCTGTTTATAAGAAATGCCAGGATTTGCCATGGCTGATCTTAATAATGCTGCTGTTGCTGCACCCTGTGGAGAACCGTTTATAACTGCATCGGCCGATGTTTGGTCGGCATGGCAACCTGCAATAAGCAATGCACTTTCATTAACATCGCGGCTTGCTCTCCAATCAACAAGAGATCTTGTCTTTAATTTGTTGGCAACCTTTGCTGGTGGTTTCAAATAACGAGCACCTTTTACTTTTTTAGCAACCTTCGGTGCTTCTACCATAGTTTTTGTTGCATTTAGACTTTCAGTCTGATCCAACATTGTGCCTGAGTGGCAGCAATCTAAAATAACAGTGGTGTTTACGCCGTTTGGTACCTTATTGAATGCTTGTCTAAGTGTATCATCAGTGATTACCTTATCCATCCAGTTTAAATCAACTGGACAAATAATTTCTTCAAATCCATCTGCTTCTGTTGAGCTTGGTAATTGAGAACCATGTCCACTATAGTGGAAAACAATAACATCACCAGGAGTTACGCCCGATGTTAGCCATTCTAATCCTGCTTTGATACCATCTGTGGTTGCTGCCTCTTCTTGCAGCATCTTAATATCTGTAAATCCGCGAGCGGCAAGGAAGTTATGCATGTTATGGGAGTCATTGATACATCCCTTTAATTCATGTCCTGTGCCTACATAATTGATACCAACCAATAATGCTTTTTTCATATGTGTAATCTCCTTGATTACACATATTTATCTGTCTATTTGATAATTAACTGCTCACTGGAGCAACAATCCATTAATTTGTCGTAAACAACGGGCTCGAGATTGATACAACCCGAACTAATAAACCTATCATTTACATTTTTACTTCTTAATCGGTCCATTCTTCTTTGTTCTGGCTTCAGTAGCCAGACACGGTGGATGGCAAACACCATATGATCGTTCTCATGGAACTGTAAAACATCGCCTCCGTATCCAGGGTCCTTTGTAATACGCTTGCGCATTGTGAATTCACCAACAGGAGTAGGTATATTTTTGCCTAAAAGTGCCGGATGACACTCCTCTGTACCGTTGTAGGTAAAGCAGATAGTGGCTAATGCAATAGATACGATAACTGACATATTTTTATCCATGAAGAAGGCCGGATCATCCGGCCTTCTGTGTTGCGATATTACTCGCCTTTCTTCTTCGCAGGTACTTCAATAAAGACTTCGCGGACAGGGCCCGGAACTTCCTTAGTGATAGTCACTACCATCGGCACAGGGATAGCAACCGGCTTGGGAGCCTCAGCTACCTTAGGTGTAATGAACAAATATTCACCACGGCCCATTGCAGGTGTCCAATTGTAGCTGGCACACTTCAGTTTTTCACCTTCCTTTGTGCAAGGAACTTCCATTACACGCGGATAGATAGTAGCAGCAGTTGGGTGATTGGGCATGTATTGTGGAACATGAAAGATGTTGTTCTCAACCTTCGCATTATCCACGATTACAGCATTTTCAACGCCAGATGCATTGTAAACAGGTGTACCAGAACCAAGCACTGCCTTACCAAGATTTACTTCGGCAGCAAAAGCAGTTGTAGAAACTGCCAGAGCCGCCATGATGATTAGATTTCTCATGGCGTGTCTCCTTTACTCGGCCTTCTTAGCAGCAGCAACCGGGCAGGTATAGCCAGTCACTTCAAGTGCTTCGCGATTTTCCTCGTCCTTGCACATCAGCGCAAGAGCAGCAGCCTTCATGCCCATGTTCCAGAGTTCACGGCTGTTCTTCAGACGCACACAGTTTGTATCCGTGTAGGTCTTACCAACGCCCAAACCAAATCCAGGCAAGTTCACCGAACCAGATGCCGAACCCATGCAGGTGTCGTTGCTGGAAGTCAGCGGAGGACCGTTGACAGACGGAGTATTGCGGATCTTCTGGTTGGCTGCATCCTTCAATGCTTGTGCATTGATAGCAGCAACTTCCTTAGCTGCGGCAGCATTGATTTGTGCCACGCTAATTTCGGTGTCGCCCAGGGCTCTGGTTGTTGCAGCAGAGTTAGGGTCGAAAGTGTTCAGCGTGATGTTCTGGGTGTTACCAGAAGTAGCCGAACCATTTGTGAGACTGTTGCTCACCGCGCCGGATGCGATAGTAGCGGTAGAAGAACCACCAGCCACATCACCGACCGTACCAGTTGTGGTTACAGTCTGCGAACCCGTCGAAACAGTGTTGCGAACTGCGCCATCAGCAATGGTATTGGTGCCAGTAACGGTGTTGCTGTTGCGAACTGCGCCATCAGCAATGGTGCTGTTACCAGAACCGCTTACACCCGAAGTGGAAGTTTGCGATTGTGTACTGCCTTGGACAGTGTTGCTGTTGGTGCTGTTACCAGAACCAGCAATACCTTGCATCTGACCTTGCATCTGACCTTGTTGCTGACCTTGTGCAGCAGTATTGGTGTTAACGCTTGTGTTAGCGTTGGTGTTCAGGTTGGTGCTATTGGCGTTTGCTTCCGGGCTCAATGAACGCGAATTGGAACCACTGGCAGTACCAATGTTGTTGGTGTTGGTTGCAGCGCCACCGGCAACATTTCCAACCGAACCACCGGTTGCAGACGAACGATTGTCGTTGGAACTGTTACCAGAACCGACGACAGCACCACCGGTTGCGTTGCTATTGCCGGAACCTGTTACGGCGGCACCGGCAGTAGCACCTGATGTAGACACCGCACCTGCGGCGGCACCGGCAACTGCTGTGCTAGTTGTGACGGTAGCGTAGGACGCCCCCATACATAGCATTGCCGCTAGGGCAAGAAGACTCTTCTTCATTGTGTTTTCCTTTAGGTTGTGTGTACTTTCAGTACAATAGACACTATAAAGGAAAAGGCTTGAGTTGTCAAGCCTTTTAGTATAACCGGTTTTGTTGCTCTAGATTAATAAGGACGGTCTTTATGCCAACGACCAGTCTCGATCATCTCTTCGACTGTGCGTTCCCAACGCTTACGAGCTTGTTTCTTGAGTCTTTGTCTTTCAACAGCAGGCTTTTCGTAAGCCATTCGGTCTTTTACTTCCTTTAGCAGTCCAGAATCCTGAACTTTCTTAGACCAAGTACGCAATGCTCTTCCGAGATCGTCGTTTCTGACTTCTACAGTTAAGCCCCTATGTCTCTTTTCGCCGTATCTTCCGTGATTACTCATTGTTTGCTCGTTTCTTTGCCTTGTATACATGTTTAGTCTTACCTTGTTCGTCAACAAAAATCTTGTTGACGCCTTCCTTTGCTAATCTCGGCAGAATAAACTGTGTTGCCTGGAGATCTCTCTCCATAATCGATCGAAGCCCTCTTGCTCCGACTTTTTGCTTCAGACATTCTTCTGCTACATTCAGTAGGTATTTATCATCGAACTCTAAAGTAACGCCTTCATATTTAAATAGAGCTTTAAACTGGCTAACAATACTATTCTTAGGTTCTTTTAGAATTCGTAACATCATTTCAGGTGTTAAATCATCAAAAACAACAGTAACAGGATGACGACCTACAAATTCCGGAATTAGTCCATACTTGATAAAGTCTTCTGGAGTAGCTAACTTGGCTGTCTGCGAAAACGGAACCTTTGTTGTTAGTGTTGCACCAATTCCGATGCCGGCTTTAGAACGATTCTTTCTAATAACCTCATCTAAACCAACAAATGCACCGCTGCAAATAAAGAGAACATCTTTTGTATCAAAATCAACTGGTTCTTCATAACCATCTTCGACCTTAATGACTGTCCCTTCAATGAGTTTTAACAGAGCTTGCTGAACACCTTCTCCGGAGACATCTCTACCTACAGTAGCAGATTCGCTGCGACGACTTTTCTTATCTATTTCGTCGATGAAGATAATTCCCCTACTTGCTTTTTCCAAATCATCATCGGCGTTCTGTATGAGACGCTTAATAAGATTTTCTACATCTTCGCCGACATACCCTGCTTCAGTTAACGATGTTGCATCAGCAATAACATAAGGAAGATCGAATAAAGTAGCTATGGTCTTAACAGTTAAAGTCTTACCACTGCCGGATGAACCAACCATAAGTAAATTAGATTTTTCAATCTCGGTCTTTGCTGTGTTATTGATACGCTTGTAATGATTATAGACTGCTACTGAAATAGCAATCTTAGCAGAATCCTGTCCGATAATGTATTCGTCGAGATGTGCTTTAATTTGCTCAGGGGTCGGTATCTTTTCTTTTCTCTTTTTAGGTAGTTTTTCTTCAGTATGAAGAATATTATAAGAGACATCAACACACTCGTTGCAGATGTATATATTCTTACCACCTATTTCGGGACCTTCCACCATTTGTTCAACTTGATTGCGACTCTTATTGCAAAAAGAACAATGTATTAGTTTCTTAATGCCGCTGTCTTCGTTTTCACTCATGTTATGCCCTCTTAAATTCGGATAACCAGCTCAATGCTTTAGGATACTTATTATCGGCGACCCGAAAAGTGCCTTCATTGCGATTGCTCGACGCGTCATCCGAACCTTTATCTGTTCCCGGTGCTTCGGTATGTATTTCTTTAGCTTCTTCTTCAATCTGGATCCCGGTCTCAATCTCGGAATCCGTCTTGCCGGTTTCGGATGGGTGAACAATTGCAGGCTTTTCTTCTTCATTTACTTTTTGTGGAATAAAATGTGGTCTTGCACCTAATATTTCTCTTAGGATAGCTTCATTCTGTGCCCATGGTTGTTTTGCATCCGGGACTTCTTTTATCTTAGGTGTCGATAACGAGGGAATTTCTTCGATCTCAGTGCTGATTGCGGTTTGCGGCCTGATAACACTTGTAGGTATAGGCGAAATTGCGCCGGCAATAGGTGTCGTTGTAATTTTTGGTTGAAATTTCTCCAATACTGACGCTTCAATCTCATTTACATTGCCTTCACTTTGTATCTTGGGAACTTTCGGTGAGGTTGTAATATTAATTTCTTCTTCCGGATCCTCACAATTGAGGGTTGGTGCCAAAATATCCTGAATATCTTCTTCCTGTATTGTAGTCGGTACCATACCGAGTTCTTCTTCATCGATTACCTCTTCGTCTTGTAACCTCGGTTCCGGATCGGCCTCGGGGGCGGTTGATTCTTCGGAGTCTTCATATAACGAATCATTCGCAGGCGGGTCGGCCACCACGATTGTATGTGGTAATGTTTCGACTGGAATATCTCTAACCTTTTCCTCAATGACTTCTTCAATCTCATCTAGTAATCCCACAGTTTCCTGAGGTAACGGAACATGTATCTCGGTTTTGGATGTCTCTGTGCTTGGTGCGCTATTATTCGCCGCATTGTCGGTGTCTTTAAAACCAAAGTCCGGAAGTATGATTGGGCCTTCAACAAATGCTTGGCTGTCTGGCGTGTCAGTTTCGGGAATGTTGTCATGTCCAGCTTGTCTAGCAGGCTCTTCTTTTTGGGTTTTCGTGTCTTTCTCATTCCGTAACCGCATTAATGTGTGATTTGCCGCAACTAACAATATAACAGCAAGAGGGTCAAGTGTCGACACAAGAAGTAAGGTAAAGATTCGAACAGCAGTCTCTATATTCTTACCTGTGTCATTGGTAGCGCCGTAAAATAATTCAGCAATGTACCGAATTGGACCTACATCCAATTGTTGCTTTCTAACTTCGGATTCGAGTTTGAACTTTTCAGCATTTATGCAGTCAATTCTCTTTTGTGCTTCTGCTGTATCATTACGCAACTGGGTGCGTTGAGCGGCCTGGCTCTTTCTTACCGACAAAGCACGGTCAGCTCTATCTTTTCCTAATAACGAATTAACAGTATCATCTAATTGCTTTGTAAGCTTTTCATTATCAGTGATTGTTGCTTTCTCTCGCTCAATTTGATACTGAAGTTGTTCGATCTTAGCTGAATTATCAATTGTGCCAGCACCTTGTTCTAAGTGTGCCTTTGATAAAAAGCCAAAAACCCCAATGCTGGTGGCAGTCATTAGGGCTAGGGTGAAATAAATGAGTGGTCCTTTTAATCGCCACCCAGCATGTTCCCAGTTTCGGTAAACCCAACTGGTTGTTACCAGCTTGGCACACTCTGTGACCACACCCATGATGAGGGCATACATAGGAGCTCCGGCATAAATTGCCATAAATCCTACAATAGAAAACCATCCAGCGACAGCAGCCAATGCTAAGGCTGCTAATAAAGTTAGCAGTGCGAATATCATCTATTATTTACCTGATTTTCAGACGAGGCCTTTTAGCTTTAGTATTATAGCATCGGCTTCTGCCAATTCATATACATTTACATCACAGCCGATGATTAAAGCAGTCCTGCCAGCGGGCAAGGATTTTGTGACAGAATCCATTGCCCCCTTAACATAAGTATCGCTCAAGAATTTTGTTTCTCTCGGTAATTGAAAGATAAGAATGCTATGAGGCTCATTGCATTCAACTTCGTGTAGATAACCTACAATTCCGTGTACTCCGCGAACTTCTGTTACAGCCATATCAGCCTTCGTACCACGCAGAGTTAGCGGGTGTTTCGGATACAACTACTTTCCTGCAGTGGACACCAGAATAGCCGTTTTCGGGCAGCCAAATCTCGTTTACATATTCATGCAAGAACTTACTTAATCCTTCGCACCCGGTTCGCTCAACTACAACCATCTTGCAAAGCTTCTTTTCGTGAAGCATTTCGAATGTCTTAAACTCGGGATCATCCTGCGCAACTAGCATTGTATGATCGAATGTGTCATCGAGGAAATCCTTGAATGATTTCAATGATCCGAAGTCTACAACCCAGTTTCTTACATCTACAGTTTCAGATTCAAACTCTAGATAGAAGCTTAATGCATAACCGTGGATTAGACGGCAATGGCTTTCTGCACGCCACTGACGATAAGCAACTGCATATCCTCTTTCGGAACTATATGTTTTTGTTGATACAAATTTTCCCATGATTACTCCAATTCTACACTTGCGTGGACAAATTTAACATTAGGAAAGAATACTTTAGCCCTATCAATTAATGCTTGCGGTATCTGATTTTCAGTATTAAATTCAGCTATCTGCTCTTTGATAGCTTTCTTTTCGGACTCTAGCATAAAATCTTCAAAAGTCCAGCCATTATCTTCGAATGTTTTTATTCTCCAATAATGTATGGTCAATTCTCTATTATAGTATTGTGAAGATTCTACAGTCAATTGCCCTAGCTTGTATACAGGTGCAATTGGTGCAGCAAAATTTCGTATATCTATTTTTTCAGCCATTTCCGAAAAGGGAATTCTTTTCAATCTGTTAAATGTGTCGACTTGGTCCATTATTATTCCTTTACAGACACTAACCTCATAAATTCGGTACGAACATTGGGGTCGGTCTTAAACACACCGCCTAGTTTACTAGTGATTGTACTGGAACCTGTATCTTCGACACCTCTGCTCTTTACACAGAAATGCTGTGCATGGATTACGACACCGATATTGTCTGTGTCAAGGATATGCTGGAGTGCATGGTAGATTTGTTCTGTAAGTCTTTCCTGGATCTGCGGACGCTTGCTGAAATATTCAACGATGCGGTTGATCTTAGATAATCCTAAGACTTTCTTATTTGGAATATAAGCGACTGTGGCAAGCCCGTCGATAACAACGAAGTGGTGTTCGCAATTTGATTGTACATTTACATTTCTTTCGACAACCATCTCGTCATAAGACATTTTGTTGTCGACTGCTGTACATTTCGGGAATGCATCGTAATCGAGACCCCAGAAAATTTCGTTTACATACATCTTGGCAACACGCTTTGGTGTTTCGATTAGGCTATCGTCAGTTAAATCAAGTCCTAAGATTTTCATAATTTGACCGAAATGAATTTCGATTTCTTCAATCTTAGTTTTTCTATCTTCGAAGAGCTCTTCGCCCATCGGGGTTTCTACTCCCATCTTTACGAGGTGAGCATGAACTTGTTGACCCAATTCGGGGTCGCATTTGGTTTTATTGTATGACATTTTGAATCCTTCCTTAAGCGGATATTAGTTTTGAAAAGTTGTCACCGTTGTGTGACACAAGTATTTATCCGCTGCTTAATAGACATTGTGCTTTTGCTTTAAATTGTTCATATCCTGACTATAGCTGAATACAGTCATGTTCAACGCTTTCAACAATGTCGAGAAATCTCCCTTTAGAGACGCCAAATCGGCCTTTGTGGTTGCAAGATCCAGAGTCAGCATATCGTGTTCTCTAATAAGATGCATAAAAATTTCTGGATTTTGATCTATGCCCTTTAGCTTTGCCACAACCTGTTCAGATTCGGTAAATTCCTTCAGGGTAGTAACATCTACGGAGCCAAACAACTTATCAAGAAGTGCAATTTTTAGAATTTGGTCGTTTGACATTGTGATCATTTTGCCATCTCCGGCTTGTTAGCGATATCAGGATGTGGATCATATCCAATCAGTTCAACATCTTCCCATTGCAGATCCATAATGGCCTCTAGCGTAGGTAAATCTTTCTTAATATTGAGTGTAGGCAATGCTTTAGGAGTTCTTGTGAGCTGTTCCTTAACCATATCCATTTGATTCTGATAGATATGAACATCATGACCCATATAAATTAAATCTCCCGGGATAAGTCCCAGGTGTTTTGCAAAAATATGATTTAGAAGTGCATAACTCATAATATTGAACGGTAATCCAAAAGGAACATCGTTACTACGCATTACAAATGAAGTATGCAGTTTGCCTAATGGATCAACCGAATACATATGTAACATGTGGCATGGCGGTAATGCCATTTCGTGCAATTGCCCCGGGTTCCAGCCAGTAACAACATGCCGTCTACCAAATGGATCTTTTCTAATGCCTTCTAATAGATCTTTAATTTGATCTATTTCATTTGTCTTACCTGCATACAGACGATCCGGCGATTCCCAGTGTCTCCATTGATATCCGTACCCTTTACCCATATCTCCTTCGGGCAAATAATTTAGTCCGCGATTATCTAGAAACTCTCTAGAGGTATTACCCTTCCAGATATTAATTTTCTTTTCTTCTAGCAACTTTGTTTGTGTATGGCCGCGAAGAAAGAACATAGTCTCTTCAAAAGCTATGCGCAACGGAACCTTACGAGTTGTTAAAATTGGAAACCCTTCGCTTAGATCCCAGCGAAGTTGACGGCCGAATACGGCGCGTGAGCCGATTCCTGTCCTGTCTGACTTGTCTACACCATTCTGTAGAATATCTTGTAATAAATCAACGAAATTTTGCATGTACACCCCTTAACTACGAAACGATTTTACGCTGTAGTTATAAGAATGTCAAAGTGTTTCGGACAACTTCCTGATTATGTAATCTGCCTCAGTAATATACTCCACAGATTCCCTGTGACCGTATTCGTCGTCATCGTTAAATACTCTGCCATGCCCTGCAGACCATGTAAGAAACTTTTCGTAATAGGGTTCCCACCAAATGCGTGTCCCATCGGAACATTTAACCGGTGTGAATGCAAATCTCTTCTTATATTCTACTACAGAAGAAATTCCCGGATCGTTCCGCCAATTGTGATTTGGATTTACCATATAAAACGGGGCCGAAGCCCCGCCCATTTTACTCCCTTACAGGAGGTAGTCTGTAAAAATCGTGGTTTCCCACTCTCATTGTTTTCTTTAATTCCGATGTCCAGCCAGGTTGACTAGCAGTCGGGTTATGAAAATGGGTCGCCCCGTGTGTGTTATCCTTGACTTCTCCGCTGAGTACCTTAATTGCTACGATACTCGCTACCTGAAACTGGTCAACCACCTTTTGGTTAACGGATCCGTCCTTGTTTCGAACAGGTATTTCTTTACCCCGTTTGTCATTCTCGCAATACCATGAAAAAGCGCAGACAATCTTCTTACTAATCCTCGATGTGGCTGTTTGTTTAACCACCCTACAGATAGTATTTGGGAATCGTGAATCATTTACACGATTTAGGGTAACAGAAGCAACTGCAAATTGACCTTGTATACTTTCACTTCTCGCTTCATAGTAAATATTCTCTGCCAAGCAATATGCTTCGGAAGGGTCTATTGTTGATGTGTCAACGCCTAAATCAATGGCGCCTGCTGTGCTCAAAAGATATACAAGGAGAAGTTTTGCTGTAAGCATCTTTCTTTCTCCTAAATTGCCCTAGTTGGATATACCAACAGGCTAATTATTTAGCCCAGCAACATTACCATTATATACAATGTTAACGGTTTTGTCAAATAATGGATAAATAGTCTAAAGAAAAGGATTTTGACATGAATTCAGCCCAGTTCGAAAGTGATGATAACAGAGACCGTAGGGAAACTCCGTGGAGAAAGAATGCACCTCCACTAAATAAGCCGCCTACTAATCCTGACTACCAAAAACAACCGTTCAACTACGACGAATGGATGAAAACTTCTAAGAAAATGGAAGAAGACGAGTCAGATACTCCTAAACCAGGCGATACTATTCGCACAAAGAAGATGCAGATGGAAGGTAAGGTTGAAAGTATCGGGCAAAATCGCGCAGGATATGCAGAAGTTCTTTTTAGGGTGGGCGATGGACGCTTAATGAAGACTCCTGTAAGCAATGTTATTGTTGTTGAAAAACTTGCCGACGAAGATGAAGACATTATGGAAGTTTCGACCGAAAAGCTTGCACAGTACAAAACTGCTGCTGGTGCTGATGCAAGGGCTGCCGATAAGGCAGGTGATACCGCTCGTGGCAATAAGAGATTCCACGGAATTGTGCAAGCAACCAAGAAGCAATTTGCAAATGATGCTAAGAAGCATGTCAAGGAAGGGCCAAATGACGGTTCTAATGATAATTTCACAGTAGACGATATCAAGAGATTAGAAACAATTAGAGATCTACCAACTTTGCAAGCTCAAGCCAAAGTTCTAATAAAAGGAAAGGCTGCAAGAAGAATGAAGCCTGAAAAGATTGCTTATTTCTATGATAAGATCGACGGAATGACTAGGCCAATGGCGATTATCAAACTAATGTACGATCTTTTACTATCGGGCGAAGGTAATAGCGTTATAGGAACACCGCGTGGCATGAAACAAAATACATATCGCGACAGATTTGGTGAGGGTTCTATGGGCGGTATCAATCGCTGTGCCCCTGCACAAGATGTAAGCTATGAAAAGATGCTTGACGAAATTGTAAAAGAGCAAGAGCTAAACGAATTGAGTGTCGATACCATGAAAAGCTATAAGCAAAAGGTAAAGTCACCTGATAGCACAAAGAAAGCTTCCCTATATCGATTAAATAAGGATGTCGAGGGCTCTAACAGAGCAGATCAGAAAATTAGAACAAAAACCGGTGACAGATCCGGCCCCAACAGTAACAGGGCTTACGAAGAAAAGCTTGCTGAACTATTGGCTCCTATGCTCGACGAAGTATATCAAGGCCCTCATGTCGGTGATCCACAGAAACTTGCCAAAGCACCAAAAAGTTCAATGCAAGGCTCTAGTGCTGCGACATTTAGCCAACTTGTTCAGGACACCATTGCGGAGCATGGTGTTAAATGGGCGGTTGAATACTATGTAAAGAAACACGGCTTACCGCCGCGTCAGTTTAGAATATTTGCAGGAATATAAAAAAGGGCCCTACGGGGCCCTTAAACTTTGTACTGTTTCATATCCTGATCAACAAGCTCTACAGGAAATCCCCACAAATTTTCAATGTGTTTGATAACATTCTTTGATTGGGGAGACAATTCCCTATTACCTACCTTGTAATACATGAGTGTTAGCTTTCGTGTACCGTAATGATCAACATCGACCACTTCGATTTTAGGCATATAGTTCTCTGTTAGATAATTATCGGCAAGAGATTTTCTTATTTGTTTAAATCCGCGCTCGTCATGAATAGCTTTTACAAGGTAATCACTCTTGTTGTCGTCATTTAGCAAGAATAAACCCATTTTTCTGCACAGGTGCGGGCTAAGGAACTGTCTAATAAAGCTTTCGTCTCTGTAATTTGCTACAGCATCAATACATGCGTCAACCCAATTAACACCCATTAGATCTGGAAAATATTCCTCGTCTTCTGCGGTAGGATTTTCGCAAATGCGGCGAATATCATTGAAGATTTCAAATCCTAAGTAGTAAGGATTCATTCCGTTGTAATACTTACTATCAAAATCTGGTTGATACAGAACATTTGTGTGCAATTGAAGGAATTCAAGCATTGCACCCTCAGATAGTAGACCCTTATCGTAAAGTCTATTCATCATGTAATAGTGTGTGAAGCTTGCCCATCCTTCATTGAGCACCTTTGTGCATCTTTGTGGTTCAAAATACTGTGCAATCTTTCTAACTACGCGAAGAATTTCTCTCTGCCAGTTCTTTAATTTAGGGGATTTCTTTTCTAAGAAGTAAAGAATGTTTTCTTCTGGTTCTTTTAGAAATTTTGTATCCTCAACAGGCTTTGCCTTAGTGGTCGGAATAGTTCTCCACAACTCATTTACCTGCTCTTGCAGATATTTCTTTCGTTCTTCTTGCTTTTCTCTTTCTTTATCGAGACTTAGCTTGGAAGGTCTACGATATCTGTCGACTCCGTGATTCATTAAGGCATGTGCTGCATCTAAAGTCTTTTCAACCTCATCTGCACCATACTTTTCTTCACATTCGGCAATGAAATTCTTAGCAAAGATAAGATAATCAACAATGCTACTAGCATCTGTCCATTGCTTGAACATATAGTTATTCTTAAACACATGATTATGCCCGTATCCAGCGTGAGCCAATACAAGTACCTGTGTTGTTGCTGTATTTTCCTCCATAAGGAAATTAATGCAAGGATTTGTATTTAGGACCATCTCGTACGCTAGGCCACGCTTGCCTTTACGGTACATATCGCTCTCGTATGAGAATTGTTTACCGAAACTCCAGTGTTTATACATAACCGGAAGTCCAACGCTGGCATAAGCATCGAGCATCTGTTCGCTTGTAATAACTTCTAGTTGGTTAGGATAAATATCGAGCTTTAATTCGGGAGCTATTTTATCTAGCTCCTTCATTGTTCTATCCACGAGATTAAAGTCCCATTCGGACCCTTCAAACAAATATTTATTTTGCATCTTTGGGTTTCTTTGTAAATATTTTTCTAAATGTTGGCACAACATTTTCAACTGATCCAATATTCACAATAGACAAATTAGAATATTCTTCAGCCAATGCTTTCATTACGGTTAATACATTTGTTTCGCTACTGCTGCCATATGCTCTATCCTGCAGAACTTCATTATAGACATAATACTGGCATTTAGGTATTAGAAGTTCTAATTCATCTTTCAATGAAGCATTATCGTGATCAAAGTTATCGCCATCTGAAGCTTGAACACAATAAACATTCCATGCATCAAGTGGATATCTCTGCTGAATAATGCTGTTTACTTCCTTTACACCTGTACTAACCATTGTTCCGCCAGTTTCTTTACCGTAGAAGAACTCTTCCTCTGTACATTCAGATGCATCTGTAGTATGCCTAACGAAAACAATCTCAACTTTTTGATATTTTCTAAGTAAGAACAAATAAAGCAATAAGAAAAAGCGTTTAGCTGTCTCTTTTTCCTTTTCTCCCATACTTCCCGATACATCCATGAGGCAAAAAACAACTGCCTGGCAATTAGGTACAGGTGTTTTAGAAAATCTCTTGTATCTAACATCCATTTGATCAATGAATGTTACCGCGGCGCGTCTAGAACGGAGTAAGGCAAGCTCTGCTTCGATAATTAACTTCTCTGCATCGGCGGCAGTAAGTAATTCTTCTTCTTTTGCTTTGATTTTTCGATCAATAGGGAAAGCTAGTGCAATTCTTCTACCCAATGCATTTCTAAAACTGCGTTCTAGATCAAGATTGTTAGGAGAGCCCGATGTTGAGAAGCCGGTTCTCTTTCTTGCGAAGGTAACTGCTGCGGTTTCGCTTTGTTTTACCAGATCGGGTAGTTCTAAATCTTCAAAAAGTATATCTAGATACTCTTCTTTAGAAATAGTAAAGGTAAAATCATCTTCGCCGTCACCACTATCGCTGGCACTTTTACCTCTGCCCGAGCCACCTTCGCCGCGCTTGATTTTATCGCCCGATATGTATTCCTTATTACCAGGTAATACCCTATCCCAGTCTCCTACCTTGCGATTATAATCAAATACAGGTTCAGCAATATCATCCTGAGAAACGGAGATTGATTCTCCGTCTGTAGATGTTATGTTTCGGTTTACACTCTTTTCACGAACCTTTTGTTTAACCCATTCTCTAGTACGGTGTAAGAATCTTTGTCTATTCGAAAGATTCTTACCCTTTGGGTTAACTCTTCTATCAATGATAGTATAGTTGCTCATTAGGTGTTATCCTTATGAGCTCTTCTGGGTTCTCATATACCATTCGACAAGCCTCTTTACTTGTTTTTCGGTATAACCCTTCTCCATCATTCTCTTTACAAATTCGTCGTGCTTCTTTTGATCGTCGGTGCTGCTCTTTGCACTGAAACTAATAATAGGAAGTAGTTCTTCGGTGCTAGCAAACATCTTCTTTTCAATTACTTCGCGTAATTTCTCATAAGATGTCCACTTAACCATATTTCCCTTGTTCTTAGCTGTTGCTCTAATAACAAAGTTGACAACTTCGTTTCTGAAATCCTTAGGATTTGCAATACCGGCAGGCTTTTCAATCTTTTCAAGCTCTTTATTTAGGATATTTCTATCAAACAAGTTGCCTGTATCGGGATCTTTGTAGTCAATCTCCTGAATCCATGCATCTGCATACTCAACATAGCGATTAAACAGGTTCTGACCATAGTCGCTGTAGCTTTCGAGGTATGCCTTTTGGATTTCTGTACCTAATTGCTCAGAATACTTAGGTGCTAGGAATTCTTTGATGAAGTTAATGTACTTTTCTTGCTTATCTTCGCCAAATTGCTCCTGCTTAATAGCTTCTTCAAGTACAAACATTAAATGTACCGGATCTGCAGAAATTTCGTTAGGATCAAAGTTGAATGTCTTTGATAGAATCTTGAATGCAAAACGAGTGCTAATACCGCTCATGCCTTCGTCAACACCTGCTGCGTCTCTATATTCTTGTAAGCTCTTTGCCTTAGGATCACTATCCTTAATGGCTTCGCCGTCGTAAACTCTCATCTTGCTGAAGGCATTTGAGTTCTCATGCTCTGCAAGGCGTGTTAGTACACAGAATTTGGACAAAATATTCAATGTCTCTGTAGCACACGGTGCCTTAGACAGGCTCGAGTTCTCTAACATCTTAGAGTAGATGTTTTGTTCGTCTGTGATACGCAAGCAATACGGAACCTTAACAACATAGACACGGTCGATAAACGCTTCGTTTGTCTTATTGTTCTTGAATGTTTGCCATTCGCTTTCATTACTGTGAGCAAGAACAACACCATTGAACGGAATAGCACTAATGCCTTCGGTTCCTACATAGTTTCCTTCTTGTGTAGCTGTAAGCAACGGGTGAAGCATCTTAATAGGTGCCTTAAACATTTCAACAAACTCAACAACACCCTGATTGCCACGGCACAATGCTCCGGAGAACGAATAACTATCTGGATCGTTCTGGTCAAAGTGTTCCAGCATGCGAATATTTGTCTTACCAACCAAGTTACTAATGTCTTGATTGTTATCATCGCCTGGTTCAGTTTTAATGACACCTAGTTGTTCGAGCTTGCTAGGATATACCTTAACAACCATGAATTTAGTCTTATCTCCGCCATATTCCTTAAGGCGCTTTACGGCCCACGGGCTCATTACATCTGTTAGATAGCGGCGTGGAATATTGTATTCTTTTTCAAGGATAGCACCAAACTCATTCTTACCGAATAGACCTAATGGTGTTTCGAACACAGGACTCATGTGCCCGTCTTTATCGGCAAGCACATAAATTGGGCACTCTTGAATTAATTCTTTCAATCTTTCTGCAAGCGAACTCTTACCGCCACCGACTGGTCCTAGCAAATAAAGGATTTGTTTCTTTTCTTCCAATCCCTGTGCAGAGTGTTTGAAGTATCCAACAATGCGTTCGATTGCTTCTTCCATACCGTAGAAGTCGTTGAACGCTGGATAACGCTTGATGGTTCTGTTATAGAAAATCCGGCTTAGGCGCGGATCTGTGTGGGTATTTACTAATTCGGGTTCGCCAATTGCTGTTAACATCCGCTCTGCTGCTGAAGCATAGCACATATTATCGGTTTTACACAATTCTAAATATTCCTTAACTGTGTAAACTTCTTGGCGAAATGCATTTTGCTCTTCGGTCAATGCTTTAAAAAGATCAGACATTAATTCTCTCCTGCTATGCTCTGGTTGGTTTCAGTCTTCTGTATCTGTACTTATGGATATTTATCAATATCAGACTAAAGTACAGTTAGAATACTTATTACCTAGACTTGTAATATGTCTTAAAAGCGATAGTATTGGTGAAAGAATTTAAGTCAACATCTGTGTGATTTACTGTTCCGGATAGTTTTCCGTCAAGCATTAGTTCGAGAATAGCGACACCGGAACCTGCTGTCGTGGATTGAATTGCGGTCAAGCCATCGACACCGTAGAATTTGTCGGAATAACTTCTACGGACAAGTGTGCCGTCTTTATTTGTTCCAAGAGCATTGGAATAAACAACAATTACATCGTCATCTGTTGTAGGGAATTTAGAAAGAAAGATTTTCTTCATCTTCTCAAAGTCACCGTGTGTTTCATGAACAACGGATCTGACATATTTGTAATGACCTGGATAACGCAATGTCATATAATGAACATTAGGAACATATGCAAGGTCACGGACCAGACTTCCAACACCACCAGAAGTATAGGCTGCTTCATACTCCGATCCGTCAATAACCACCTTGGACAATCCATCTAACGCCTGAATCTCCATTTCCTTACCGTCCTTTCTTACACGGCATGGACGAATGTACTCGTTAACCAACCCATCAACACTCCAGGTTAGGTTATACGACTGTTCAGGATGAGTGAACGGATACGAAACTGTACGGGGCAGAGCACCAACACTTACCAAAAGTGAGTCAGGTATATCTATTCTGCCAACTAGGTTGTAACCAACATAGTTGATGAAGCCTGGTGCCAACCCGCACTTTACAGCGCAGGTTAAACCTGTACCTTCATACAATTTTTGTACACGATCTGCCATTACATCGTCTTCAGTGAAATCGATATAGGCACACTTTGCTTTGACGGCTGCAGACGCCACCTTTTCATTCAAGAAAAAGGGCAACGCATTTATGACATGCGTCACCCCTTGTTCCACCAGCAAGCTGGTTAACTCTGATACATCTCCGTCGGTAAGGTTCATCACATAGTGTGAACCATATACCAACTTTGAAATATTCTCTTCGCTAGAGTCGACAACAAATACTTCATTATCGCTGTACAGTCCACTAGTATCGTTTTCCCTAAGATCGGTTAAAATCTTGTATACTGCTCTACCAATTTGACCTGCACCTAAAACTGCGATTTTTGTTGTCATGTTCACCTCATTAAGTATGTGCTTATTTAGTGAACGCCCTCCTTAGCTCTGGCACGAACCTGGTCGAATGTAGTCTGGTTGCAGAACTTACCGTTGATCCAGCGAGTCTTCAGAAGGTCTACCTCTGTGTTGTACTCAAGCCTCTTGGTAACAAACTTACCATCGGCATCACGCACAAGCATCAAGCGACCTTTCTTACTCTTCTTGGCAGAAGAAGTAATAGGATCCTTGTATACATCAACCCACTGTCCAGCAATCACTGCTGCCGAGCACTTCATCGCAAACTCAAGAGTATCGCGGTTAACTTGCTGGAGCAATGCACCGCCTTGTCCAAATGCAACATTGTCGGCACTGTAACCATTTAGTTCCATTACTGTCAGGATAGCACGAATCATAACATGATCAATACCATCACCCTGGATAATGCGAACATTGTTCAGGACTCGGAAGCCCTTCTCGTTAACGGTATGTCCGTAATATTTGTCAAGGATCTTCAAGCAGTCATTTACAACTTGCACTGGATCGCCACTGTCCGGACGGACAACAACTACCGCACCGCTGTCAATAACTTCTTGCTTCAGCTCTGTTCCCCACTTCTTGCAGGCTTCGTAGATGTCGTAGCTGTCGCTAACAAACGCGACCGGCATGCCGGGTTTGCCGTAAATCTTCAGCATATTGCGATACGCATCCACCTCATGTTCACGGCCCCAGCTTGTAACTGTGCTGTGTTCCATGGCAGGAATACTAAAGCCGCAAACTTCTGCGTCGTAATATTCCATAGCTGCTAGGATACCAGACACGGTGTCTGTGCCCAGGAAGTTTACCAAGTGCGCCATACCACCCAATGCAGCACTTTCCAGGCTCGATACTCCACGAGCGCCAAAGTCGTGCAACTTGAAGTCAATAAGCGAAGGATCGCCATTGCGGTTCAAGAATTCAAGGATGATTTCTTTACTCTTGTAGCTGTTGCTGGCAACCGTAGTAGGATACCAGATTGCACGAAGCAATGCAGTTTCCAAGAAGCTTGTAAGCCAGAAGCACTTGGGGTCGGTATTCACAATCGACACCAGCACATTCTTTAAATACATTACCGAGCCTTCATCCACCGACTTGATTTCAACAGGCAGTATACCACCATGTTCTTTCACGATGTAATCCCAACCTTCGCGGTTAAAGGGCTCGCCGTGAACTTTCATGATTGCCTCAGCCTGATCAACCATTGCGCGAGTGACCGGTGTGGTCAGATATTCGCGCAGGAAGGCTTGCAGGCCTAGGAATACCAGCTTGTCGTATTTTCCGCCTCTGGATTCGATGTATGAGTAAACATACTCCGTTCCGGCAGGGTATTGCACCCATTGACTGTACTTGTAACTATCGCTATTGAGAATAATGTTTTTTGCAAATTTCATGATAAACTCCTTATCAACTGTTGCCTAACTCCATGTTAGGACTTCAACGGGATAGCCTTCAAAACCAAGGCCACCACATCTTCCCTTGTCAACTCGAAATCCTCGAGTTGTCCAGTAAATCTATTCTTCGCCATCTTCGCTGTTGTTCCATCGAGTGTATACACTCTTTCAGCAAATTGAAAATATTTAAGTTCACCCACTTCTGGAACCCGGCCGGTCACCTGGCAAATTGCTCCAGGGACCTTTCCCGATGCCACTAATACCTCAGAAAATTCAAATATGATCATTTTAAGCCAAGAGCACGCTTTTCCTCATCGTTTAATTTATTAAGGGCATCTTGCTTAACCTTTTCCTGCCTGGCTTTTTCTCGATGAGCTTTATCCAGCACCTTGTGAGCCTTATGCCAGGTAATAAGTTCCTTTTTGGTAATGCCGGCTTCACTATAATTCAGCCAGTCATAAAACTCACCTGTCTTTGGTGTCACAGTTTGCACTAAACCATCGACATGTTCTAGTGCGCGAAGTGCCGCACATAATGCACTTTCGGCAAAACTGATTTGCTTCTTAAGTGCGGGTTCTGTAACATCGCGAAAGTATGCTTCCGGATGATCGTCATAAAAGTCTCTGCAGGGCATAATAAACTCCTTATTCGCCTTTTTTTGGTAATTCTTTACTACAGGTGCCACCGTGTACCAAAATAAATGCAGTGGCATCCTCTTCTGTTTCAAACTTCAGATGTGGGTGAATAGATTGTACTTGATTATCCATCCACCCGCCTTCGAAGTAATCAACTTCCTTTATTCCGCTTTGTTCTAGCCAGTAGGAAAGCATGTATCTTTGAAGCCTTCCGTTGATCTGGTATCGAACATATACGGTCATTTTCTTGCTCGTGCTTTCAGCGTATCGATGATATGCTTATGATCTCCATAGATGAGTTCTTCCATATCATCAATTTCGGCAAGCTTAAACCATTTTGCGACCTTTGCATCATCGGCTCCCTTAACTCGCGGAAGCTTACCGTCGCCACCCGTAAGTTCAAATAGGAATGCTTCGGTGATGGTACGACCGCGAAGATCGCGATCCGGATGATCAAATCGCTTGGAATAAGTCATTGCCTTGCGAAGAACAATTTCCGGAACCTTGATCTTGGTTTCTTCCATTAGTTCACGGACGCAACCTTCTTCAAGAGTTTCGCGTGGGTTCAGGAAGCCCCCGGGCAGTGCCCACAATCCCTTACCAGGCGAATGGCCACGCTGGATGAGCAGAATGTGACCGCCTTGGATAACCACAGCATCCACAGTCTGGAAAGTCGGCGTAAAGGGTGCGGGTTCCCACTTCTTGTGGTAATCCCTATAGAACACAAATTCATCCACAAGAGCATTGTAGAATTCGGTCTTCCTGAATTCTTTCAAGTATTCAAATGTGGTTTTCGGAATTGTGCTTTGAATATAGTCCAGGTGACCTTCGAAGTACAGTTCGCGAACCTTTGTTGCATCGATGGGTTTAGAACCATGTTCAACAAATCCATTCAGCGGAACAAAGTCCCATTCCGGAAATGCGTGGTTGTACCAACTCGTATCGTCCTTATCATATCCCATGATGGCGATGTCTTTATCTTCGACATCAGGACTGTCGCGCTTTACTCGTTCCTGAACTGCGGAAATCCAGTCGTTGTTGCTATACTTGTAATCACGCAACGGATATACCTCGAAGTCAGCATCCGGACGAACGGCAAGAATTGCATCAGTGATCATTTCACTGCGTTCGGCGTACCTGAAAGGATTTTTCGGAGTGCGGGGCTGGTAGGAACTACCCACGAGAATAATCACCTTGTCGGCAATATTCAGTGCTTGAAGGAAGTTGGCTAGGTGCCCGTTGTGTGGGCATTGAAATCGTCCGATGAGGACGACACGCTTGTATCGTTTTGTCATATTTGGCTCCCAAATAATGTTGAAGTGCAGAGTCTGTCTCTGCGTTTGTATTTAGCCTTTAGTATAAACTATCGGCCACTTTTAGGTCAATCGCCACGCAATTTGCGGACGAGTAACTCCTGCGATGTAGGATGTGTCGCGGAAAATTCTTTCCAGGCTTCCCATCCTGCCATAATCATGCTACCGAGCAGATAAAGAATTGCACCGGCAAGCAGACCGCCCAGGAAAAGAGCCAGCCCGCCGACACCGATAAACGGCATTGTTGCTAGGCTGATGAATAACCAACTGATAACAAGAGTCAGCACTTTTCCGGCAGTGTCGCGCTGTCTCCGCCACCATTTGGCAAACTGAATAAATCTCACTTGTCGCTCCTGCTATCTTCGGATTCGTCGAGGATGCTTAGGAATGCTTCCTCTTCCTCGGGAGTCCATTCAAGATAGTCGTCGAAATCTTCCTCAGGGATTGGTACCGGAGGTGGGACATTTTTCGGTGTTGGTGTGTTTTGCATTTTCTGCCTCGTAAACTCTTTTTCTAAGACCTGATGTTGAAAATCCGTGATTCCGTGAATTAAAGACTACCTTCGAATTCATACCGGGAATATTATGCCCTGTGTAGGGTTTACCTTCCCAGTCTGAACCAATAAATCTCTTGTCAAATTTAATTGAGCAAAGTAAATTATACAGGTCTGCCTCAGTCTCGTAAACAATTACCTCGTCGATATATTTGCAAGCCCGAACCTGTAAGTACCTCTCATGTGTACTTTGTACAGGAGTATTCTTATCAGGTCTATCAAGATGCGGATTGGTTTGCAATAGAACGATAAGGTAATCGCACTGACCTTTGCATTCTTCAAACATCAAGTAATGGCCGGCGTGGGTTAGGTCGAAGCTACCGGCAGTAACTCCAATTACCACATCGCCCATTATGGCTTGTTACCTAATGGAAACGGCCAATATGCCGCAGGTTGTGCTTTAGGTGCAGGATACGCCTTAACAGGTGCTGCTGGTACTGCCTTAGGAGCTTTCCATGCAGCAGGCTTGTTTAGCGTAGCACCGACCTTCTCGGTAACAAACTTGTCCTTGATATGTGCAGCAAAATGCTTACCCTTGGATTCGGCAAGGAACAGTTCCCTGGCCACATCTTCGGGAACAGCAGAATAGATATATTTGCTGCCGGCTTTAAACTCAATGACAAGCTTTGCCTTCTCGAAATCATACTCCAGTGAGTTGATTGTGCTACTATCAGTTACTTCGTACTTATGTTTCATTTGAACTCCACAAATCTATCAACCTTAAACTTCTTATCGTGGAGCACAACTGCCCCAGATAAGAATCCACCCTTGCCACCGCCGGTGTCTAAGAAGATTACCTTACCGCCGTTCTTGTTTAACTTCACCATTGGGGAAGTTATAGGAACATTGAAGATGGGACATCTATCATGTCCAACTATAACCGTTTCCCCCATCGGTACTTCGTCTATCCAACTGTACAACCTCACGGGGTATCCATCGGGGTATTTGTCTCCGTTGGTTTCGCCGTATAAGGCTCGCGACTTGGCTGTATTTCCAAATCGGTCAGTATCCTCCCACATGCACGGATGACTGGCAGCATGCACCAATGTGATATCATCGAACTTATGGAAGTAAGCAGAGTAGTTCGGCGTATCCATGAGATCGGCATACAACTGCATAAATTCGTCATGCCTTTCGGGGCCAACATCCGCTAATGTCCTGCGTGCATCCACAGAGAGACTTACCTTAGCACCCTTACCGAGTCTATGGAATTTATCATCGTGGTTACCGATTGTGAATGCACCCTTACCAGCTTTTACAACCTCGTGCATCTTTTTAACTGTCTCGAATGGAAAAGAGCTACGGTCAACCAAATCACCGAGAGATGCGAAGAAGTAATCGTGCGATTCTGCATAGTGGTAGGCACGCATCAAGGATTCGATATCGCCGTGAACATCGGCGAATACTAACATCCCTGCAAAATTATCTCTGACATGATTTGATAAACTAGACATTATATGTTATGGGTCTCCAACCCATTCTCTCTAAGCATTCTTGAACTAATGGGGATACATACCCCTCGTTACCTCCACAGTAAAAGTCCATGTAGGTTTCACTCATATTATAGTTGTTGTTCCTGATATCAGCAATGATACCACCAGCATAGCGCCAGGAACAGGACCAAAGAATCGGTTTATTGCCCGATAAGATGTCTATTATTCGTTCATCTTCGGGTTTATCTTCGTAGACATACCAATCAACATTACACAAGGCAGCATAGAACTCAAGTGCTACATTCTTCTCAGCGCAATATGTAATGACTATCTTGTCATCTTTTAAATCTGCTTCTAAATTTTGTTTCTTTAAGTCCACATCTGTCTTCTTACTTTCATAAGACGAATAAGCATTTCTTCGTCTTCGTTGCTCCATGTTTCTTCGAGATTACTATTCCTGTCCATTGCTTCTCTGTGTGCAATAAAATCAGGAGCATTTTGGTCGAAGTCATCATCAAGGCATCCCATAATTCCCATACCTTGGTGGTCATATTCAGGAATAGCTTCTTCCTTACGGCTGGGTCTACCTTCTACCCACCACTTATATAGTATAAGCATCTCACGGGCTGCAACTGCCTGGTGATCGCATCTTTCGTGTGGCGGAAGGTTAGGATCATCTAAGGTAGATGCCCATTCCAGGTGTTTTATTCCTAAATCAGGCCGTCTGAATGGTTTGAAGAAGTAATAGAAAGGCATGTGCTTTTCGCACCATGTTGCAGTTTCGTCGCGTTCGGTCCACAGATAACGACTCCATGCAAGCTCGTCTTCTACAAAATCCTTAAGCATATTAAAGTTGACATGCAGCATAAGCTTTTCAACTTCGTAATATCCGGGTTCTAACCCAGTCTTCAACACATGATATCTATCATATGTACGATATCGAATCCAATTTGTGATAGCTTGATATTTCCACTTAATTGGATAAACAACTGCATGTCTCAAATCTTTTGAAATCCAGTGTCGGATAGGAGCAACTCTCTTATATTCCTCGTCAAAGAGACGCCATCCTTTAGATGTCATTGACCCTGGCGGATCATAATGCATCCAGGAACTAAATCTTCTAAATACTTTTTTGATTTGTTTATACATATGAGAATCCGGCATTGACGCATATTACTATGCATCTAACCGGACTGTCAAATATTAATGGTTGGCTGTAGAGATGAATGCATTCATCTTATTTGCTTCTGCAATAATTTCTTCAGTAATAGGAGCAGTTGTCTGGTTGTTACCGTTCTCTACTCCAATTGCTTTGTGCTTTTCGTTGAGAATTACTTGTGCGAGTTGCAATAGTTCTAAACGAATTTCATACGGCGTCTTTGGTGCTGATCTTGTTGGCATATTATTTCCTTGTGTGTTGTTAGGTAATTATGGAACTTTTTTGCGGAAGAGCAATACCAGTTGTAATACTTTCATATTGCCCTTCCAACTCTGCTACAGGACCCGCATCAGCTACCACATGAGCTTTGTTAATCTTCAGCTTGTCTGGATTGGCCATCATAATAAATGGGCCGAATTGTGGACCACGCTGGCCCATAACCATTTGCAACGGTGCCTTAATCTGATAATGAGTATCTGTTTCCTCAGTTACTCTGGCAATTATTTCTTCTCCTGTTGCAAGCTTAAAGACCCAAACATACGGTGTCTCTTTTTGTTTCTGTGTTAACATATGTTCCCTTTTTAGGCGTTTTCGTTATTATATGCGGTTAGTATATGGAATACAAATATTCGCATTAAATTTCGCATTGCCCTGCTGTACAGGCCAACATTTGTGCGCCTTCGACATTATCCTCGAGCTCAACAATTGCATCCCAATCAATAGACTTAGGCATCTGTGCTAATAGAGCCTCATACTCTTCTTTAGTGCAATCCTCGTAAGGAGCTTGCTTATATGTGCCGCCGTCGTACGGTAGGAATGATACACCCGACATTTCATCAAAGTATTCCCATACAAATGCACCTACTGCTGGCCATTCTTTTTCCGATACTGAAATAGTTACAGATGGCTTATGCTCACAGTAGTGTCTTTGATAAACAAGCCATAAATTCAAGTGCTTAATGGCATCAAGATCTTGTCTAAGAACTGCACCCTCTGGAGCTTTCTTAGGGAAAGTAAATACCATTGTGCTTCCAGGCTTCATAACATCAGGTTCGCTAGGGACACCAGCAACCATCATTGCTCTTGTTAGCGGATCTTTCACATCACCGCGAATACGACGATAGTAATAGGCAGCATGGCGTGGGTGAATTCCACTTGCTGTATCTGTTAATTGAGAAACTGTTCCAGACGGTTTTACAGCAGTAATAGCGGCGGCAACCGGAATATCAAGAATAGCAGCAAATTCAGCATTGACTGCAACAGTAGCTGCCTTGAGTGCTTCTAAACGAGCAGGCAATTCTGGATCGTTAGGATTATTTAGGAAGTGATTATCCAAGATACCTGTCATGGACACACCTAGCAAACGCTCCGCTTCGGTGTTATCTCGCCAAATTTTGCGTAGATAAGGGAAGTGTGTTAGCGTCGACTGGAATGTGCCGAGGATAGTAGCAATTCTTGCCTTACGCAATAGATCTTCAAGTGTGTCAGATGCACGGACAATAATTTCTGTTAGATTACAGAACTGGTAAGGTCGTAGGATAATTTCCGCACAAGGATTTGTACCAAAGTCAAAATCCGGATTACGACGACCGCTCTTCTTTACAATATTCTTTGCAGCTTCACGATTAAAGATTCCGCGTTCGCCGGACTTGGATTCGTAGAGAGAAAGCCATTCTTGCATGAAAATTCCCACATCGGGGCGCTCGGTGTGGCATGCACTGTTATTCGCAAGGGCACGCTGACCTTGTGTTTCCCACCATGCACCACTCTTAGCATTACGCATACGATCGTCAGAAAGGTTTGACAGGGAGATCATAGCAGATCTGCGCACGCCACCCACAACAACCACTTCACCAACCTTACACATAATGTCGTGACATTCAATACTGTTAAGCTTTCTTCCCTGTGCATTCTTAAATGTCTTAATAACAAACTTGAATAAGTCAATCAAAGGTTCTGGACCCGATGCACGGCCGCCAAAAACCTTTAAACGGGCGCCTGCTGGGCGAACCTTACTAACATCCCAACGAGGAGCTTCGCCAGAATACAACATTGCAATAACCTGGCGAAGTGCCTTTGCCCAACCTTCTTTACTGTCTGAAACAACAATAATAGATTCGCTGTCATAGATACGATCCGGAACTTCAGGAAGCTTACTAATGTATTGACGCTCTACACTGAAACCCACACCAGTGCCACATAGCAGAATAAACATTGCTTCATCGAAAGCCTTTGGGTCATCAACTGGGAGATATGAACAGTTGTAACCAGCAGTGTTATCTCTTTCGAGTGCCTTGCCTGCTGTCATAAGAGCACGCATAGAAGGCATAACTTCATTGTTTGTGACTGCACTCTGTAATTCGTTTCTTAACTCGGGAGTTAAGATATAATTATGTTTCTGCTTTAAATGATTCTCCATAAAATCAAAATAACGAGCAACAGTCTCATCCCAGTTTTCACGGCGCTTCTTTGAGTCTATGTAGCGTGCATATCTTGATTTTGCAATGTAGGTTTCGTATAGCATTTTATCTCCAATGTTTGTATACACCGGGACTAATGCCCGGATTGATTTATTGTTAGTTGATTGTTTTGACTTGTTCTTTTGTGTATTTCTGTATCAATCTAAAGTTATCGCTTATTTCAGGATAGTTATTTACCGAGCCTAGCTGGTAGTTTAAAACAAATATATTATCAACTACCGGCATAAGATAAATACCGTCTTCATCTTCTACTAGGTGCAATTCAATATACCTAGGAGTAGGTATCATTGTCAGTGTATAGAAAATTAGCAAACTTATAGAGCTTGTACAGAAAGATCCGTGAAATAGAATTTCCCACGGTGTTGGCCAATCAGCAGGAGAATAATAGTCCAGTGATCGTGATCCAATGGGCATTGCCGCACAAAATTTAGCAACTTCCATTAATTGTGCTTCGGGGTTAAGAGTAATAAGTTCTTCTCTTAATTTTTTCCAGAGGCGAAGGCGCTCCTCGTTAGGAATAGAATTCCAAATCATATTATTTGCTTAGAATGGCAGCCAGTGGATTGATGTTGTGTTTAATGTCAGCGGGTCGACAAAATCGTGCATGTATAAAATTTCAATATTAGAACCATTATATTGTGCCATAAAACTTATTTCTTTCGGAAGCAAAGTGTTTATTTCAGTGCCTGTATCAGTCAATGTTACGGGCGTCATTGGTGGGAACGGAAATACCGGTGGCGGCATAGGTGTTAATGGATCTACAGCAGTAATTTGCAATTCTCCGTTTCGGGAAAAATTAACACCTACCGAATTCCAATCAGGGCTAATGGAGTCTGTAATATCGTACACAATGTTGAAGAATGGAGTAGCAACATATGTTAATGCTGGTATAACAGTAAAAACTGCCGCAGGTGGTAAGATTATAGTTAGCGGAGGAATACCATCTAATGTTGTTTGAATTTCGACATATTCGCCATTTATATTACCTATAAACACTCTGCGGGAATCCACACATAATGCCATTTCTCCAGGTAATAAAATGTTTGGCCAAACATTTATATCTACGCCACCGATACCGGTATATCCAAACGGATATAACGAGTCGAACTGAGACTGTGTGCCTCTTCTATTCTGAATTCTTGAAACAATTACCGGTGATGCCATTACCTTATCCTTCTGATGTGTGCTTTATTTATGCCATACCGTACTGATCGTAATAGGCGCACACTTTGTTGGCCCACATGGTCTCGTAATGTTTAAATTCAGCACCTTCGATTACAAACTCTTGATATTTAGCATCTCTAGTAGCAATCATTACAACACCTCGATTTATACTTGTACCGTACATTTCATTATGAGATAGTGCATACGCCGCCAATTGCATAAAATAATCTTCGATCCAGTCTCGCTCTTTGGGTCGCAAACTGTTTTTAAAGTCCATTATAGACGGAATACCATCATGAATCCCTATAAGGTCAGTAGTACCTGCGTATAGATCTTTTGTATATAAGGCAACCTCTGTGCCCCATACTTCGCTTACCTTGGAAAGGCCTTGCTTAATGATTACCTTTGCGAGTGCTTTGGCCATAAAGGTGCCAGCCATGTCTTTCCCAAGAATATAGTTCTCGAGATTTTGGTGCATCCCGCTACCTAGATCGCTTGCTTCGTGTTTTATTCTCTCTGCTTCAGCTTCGCCAACGCGATCAACCCACTCTTGCAGGTGAGTCATATCTTTTGTTTTAGAGAGAATTGTTGTTACGCTTGGAAGCGGCCTACCGCCATCGACAATATAACGACGACCGTTTTCGGTATCGATTCTTTGCAGTGGCTGATAGTTAAATTTCTGTTGTATAATCATTGACAAAGTGTAACATAAAGAGTATCACAAGTCAAAACTTTACCAGCAAATCTTCCATTGTATAGTAGACCCTGTTGCAGGGTTTGATTGAATTTGAATCGTATAGCCGAGACCTTTAAAGTACGACAATACTTGATTCATTTGCATCTGAATTGGTTTGTTTGTAACAGTACCTGCCCAAACTTGCCAATATAATCCAGGGGTGGTTCCGAATGTATTTGTGTTCACATTCAAAGTAACAACAGCCGATGTTACGGGTGGATTAGGCAATGCCGCTGTAGAAGGATTCATAACAATACCTGTTGCTGCAGGTGTGTATTGAGTTCCCGGTGAAGTTACTGCAATTGACGCAACCGATGTTCCGCTAAGTGTCACAGATGTTGTTGCACCTGTTCCTGGGTCAGTAATCACCAAATAAGGTGGAAAAGTAGCGTATCCTGCGCCTATGTTATCAACAAGGACTTGTGTAATTGCGCCTAGTGGATCTGTTAGCACAGTACCCGTGAATCCAGAACCTAGTGGATATGCTACTAAAGGATTTAATGTAGAAACAATCTGTGCTTCGGTAACACTGTTCTGATATCCCGAACCTGGCTCTAAAATTGCAATAGCAATAATTTCACCTGTAAGACTTAATGTTGTAATCTTAAAAATTGCATCAACATACGCGATGTTAGGTAATACTGCTCTTGTGGCTGTGACAGTATCTAATGCTGTATATCCCGATCCACCGTTAACAATGTTGATTGCAACAATTTCGCCAGCGCCGTTTACTAACGGCTCGAGAACTGCACCAACCCCGGCTAATGAACTTACTGCCATTGTTGCAGGGACAGGCTGATATCCTGCACCCGGATTTGTCATTGTAATGCTTAGGATATTACTACCATTTGTTACCACATTGGCTGTAGCTAAAACGCTGGGTGATGATCCTACAGGAGGTACGAAATTGACCGCAGGGAGATCATTGAAATAGCCAGATCCACCATTTACTACAGTTACTGAACTTAAACCAGAAACAAATGTCATCGGTGTGTTGCCACCAACAGTTGTACACATCTGGCCACCGGAAGGCGAACATAGACTCGAAGCAGCCAATATGGCTTGCTGAATCATGCAAATTTCTTCCCATACTACAGGAAGATTAGTTGCAATTTGCTCCATCTGTGGAGCAGTTGGAAAACCCGTACCCGGTGTGCAGCAATCTGACATTTCTTATTATCCTATCTTTGTGGCACTCTGGGCCATATCACTTACCTGTGCTGCACTATCTTGCCCCGAACCGACAGCTTCAGAGCCCTCCGGCGGAGATAAGTTAATCATCATAGGAGTTGCCTGAGCTACAAGAGGGTTCTGACTTAGCAATGCCATGATACTATTTGCATCAACGGAATAACCCATACCGTACATCTGGTTTACCAGATCTTCGGTTTTGATTTGGGTGGCACCACTACCCTTAGCACCTACAAGTAAATTATTTAGATCTGCTTGTAGGTTAGCGTTGTAGTCTTCCTGAAGGATTTCTCTGGCTCTCATGCACGCTTCTTAGCTTCTTTAAGCTTTCTTGCCTTAGCAACAAGCTTCTGCATTTCCATAACCTTACGCTGTAAGGACTCTGTCTTCATGGAACGACCTAGTGGTTCTTCCTCTTCGGCGCTGCCAAATTCATCTTCTGCATCCATGTCACCGGCAATGTTATCAAGATCGGCATCAATGCCTGCATCTGCATCCATAGCCATTGTGTCATCCATACCATCCATACCGCCCATTGCTGGATCTTTTTCCATGTCAACTGATGCATCGAACTGACCAGTAGAAGCCATGTTACCGACTGCGTCGTCGACTTGACCCTTAGCTGTGTATAGTGCATCCATAACGCTCTGGAGAGCGCCGTAAATTTGTGTCTGGAATGCCGAAGCAGATTCCATACCATATGTTTCGCGCATCTGATCTGTTACAGGAGGAAGATCTTCGTTTTGTAAACGACCAATCTTTTCAACCATTTCTTGCAACTCTTGAGCAAAGCCCTTGGCTGCCATCATAACTTCAGCCTGACTGACTTCTGTTTCTAGAAGGCGGCGAAGATTCTTCACTAAATTTGCATGCTCTTTCATTACAATTCCTTTTTTTCTTGCTGCTTGTTGTGCTGCCCATGGATCTGGTACCATGCGACCGTGCTTATCTCTAACCATTTTTACAGGATTACCATCGGCATCAGTTTGGTTCGGATCATTCTGCATAGCGAAATCATAATCGCCGCCCGCAGCACGACTTGCACCACGTGTACTTAGCTGTCTAGGTAATTCTCTGTTAGAACTACGAACATGAGAACCTTGACCAGCCCAGTCGACTTCATCGCCACGGCCGCCCCCGGCTTCTTCTAAATCTGTTTCTTTCATTTGATCGTCATCCTGCATTACATCTTCGTCTGTATCTTCAAACATCGGAGGAGCCATTAATGGATTGCCTACTTCTTCACTTTGGGAAGCTTTTGTCTGCAATCTTGTCATCGCACCTTGTCTGACACGTTGCTCAATAATATCATCTGGAAAGCGATATTTGCTTGAACGGTATTGCTTCATAGCATCTCTAACAGATTCTTCAAATGCGCCGTGATGGGTTCCACAAATCTTAAAATCATTAACTACGAAATCAACCATATCGCCGACAACTTTTTCAAGCTCGGGTGATTGAAATTGCATAATTGCATATTCTCTTAGATTTCTAATTCCCTCTAAAACAAGCAGTCTCTTAGAAATTTCTGGAGAAGCTTTAGCATCGTCTCCATTGATCTTTAGGTCGGTAATCTCTTCTTCGATTTGTTCCATGATAGTAACCAAGTCTTGGTCGCTAACACTTTCGGAGATCTTAAAGCCATAATTAGTTTCAAGGTGCTGATTTATCCTCCTGAAAGTGGCATCAGGTGATTTACCAATATCGTTTAAAAGCATATAAACCGTTCCTATTAAGTTTTATTTCTAGTATTTATCATTATACAGGCTATTTCACTCTCTTGAAAATGGAGATGCGATCCCGTGCATTCTTGGCCAGTGTCTCAGATACTTGAAATTTATCTTCTAAGATTGCCATACGCTCAATATCGTGGCGCTTTTTCGCACCCTTAAGACAATGTAAGTAGTGAATCATATCTGTATGGTATTTTGAAAATCTTTCTTCTAATGCCAGCACTTGTTTTATAATGCTAGTCTCACCAGCATTATACCTTTGTGCAATAATAACTGCTACATCAAACACAGATATATTTTCGTACAATACATGCTTATCGATTGAAACAATATCATATAAACCCATATCGTTCTTTGTAACAAACACCCCACCTACCATAGTAGACTTACTAGACATAGGAATAGGATAGCCACGAGAAATGGCAACAGTTGCTGCCTTATCTGTTACTCTATCTAATTTGTCTAATAAGGATGTTCTACTCATCTCTTAAATCCGTTATTTGTCCTTGCTGCTGTTTTCTTTCCGCGGGCTGCCAAATCTGCTGATAGCTTTCCCGACGCCTGCGCTGGTTTTGTATCTCCGACAATAGTCTTTGCTGGCTCTTTTGGAGTATATTCAACTGGCGGAGCTTGTTCGTCTGTTTCTTGCCTGCGCTTCATTTTGCCCATAGGCATTGCTGCGACAGCAATTCCACCGGATCCTGTTGCACCAGCACTGCAATTCTCCCTAATTCCGGCTAATTCTTGTAGGCGTGTTAGGTCGGCGCCTTGCTGCCCTTGCTGACGCGGCTGTGTGCCAGGTTGAATGGTTTGTTGCTGATCTTGGCCTTGCGCCATAAATGGTTCTAATTCGTCGGTATTGCGCCATTCGTCTTGTCCTGTCGACGGATTCTTAACCTTAACGCCTTTAGATCCTGCATCGACCTGTGAAATTTGTCCAGGAACAGGTAGCCCGTTCTGATCTTTAATACCTACTGTCATTCCTACTTCGACTGGAGCACCTTGCCCGGGCCAAATAGATTTTACTTTGGTGGGCCCATTGGCTTTCTGCATTTGTGTGCTGCCACCCGAATTAGGTCCGATTGTGTTCCCAGACGGTGGTGTAATGTCAGCACTGGCTTCTACTACCTGCTTGTGATATTCTGTAAAAGACATCTGGGATAGAAGCATTCGCGCCTCTGTTAGCCCAATATTTCGTTCTTCTGCAATTCTTTTTACGACATCGCCGTACATAAGCGATCTAATAACTCTATCTTCTTTCATAACGAATCCATCCTCGAGAAGGCAACATTCTGGTTCCAGCCCGTCGGGCTACCTGTCACTGTTGTAATTCTAACACCACTCGGGATAACAACACCATTGAGGTCATCTATCAGAAGCCCAACAGGGCCGGGTGTTCCATATGGTGTAAAGTTATAAAACTGAACACCTCTTTCTACTGCAAATTTCCATATAAAGCCCTCACCTGAAAGCTCTAATGTGTAATCTGCTAATTCTAATACAGGAGCAGGATCAGTTAGGACAACAGGCATTGCTCTTAATCCTATGCTCATTAGGAATACTTCGAAATTCTTTTGGCTTTGATCTAGCGGACTACCTGTAACTTGAATATTAACCAGTCTTGCTAATTCTTCTGACGGAGGAGGATTGGGATTAGGATTTGTAAATGCACCAGGCGAAGATGCATAGCAGACATAATATTGCAAGTCTGCTGTTAAATTCTGCATCGATGTTGCTGCACCGTGTATTTGTCTTGGCATTTCTTATCCTTATCTTAGCTATTTACCAGGGTTTTATTAGTTAACAGAACCAATCTGGAGTTCCCAGGCACCGGCAGCATTGTTTACAAATATACATTCTTGTGTGGCGTCAAATTCGATTGAATTTGTATTACCTAAGTCTGTAGAAATAATATCTGCTATATTTCCGACATTAATAAAAACTGTCGACCCGATAGCCTTAGTTACAACAACAGATCTTCCCGCTGTATATCCAGAGCCTGTAAGTGGAGGCAATGTTACTGTTCCTGCGGCAGTTACAAAGTATTTGGTACTGATTTGTAGGGCTGTTCCTGGTGGTACAGGAATATAATCTGTTCCTGCTGTCGACGAAATTGTAACACTCTTAGCAAGTGCATTGGTTGTTATAATTGTATTCGAACCAGCAATTAAAGTTAGAGTATCATTGCCTACGGCAGTTAATGTCGGTTGCAATGGAGATGCAACAAACGAGAATGCATTTGAAACAATACCTACCGGACTAAAAACAAGTCCTGTTTCTGTAGGATTTACGGTTACAACATAATTGGCTGCGCCTACATATGTATCGGGAGTATCTGTTAAATCAAGAAATGATGTTGCTCCTGTACCGCATCCCCACACATAGGGAACTCTCTTAACTGTACAGACGGAACAATCCACATGATCTGTTCCAACATCCGGTCCTAAGGCTTGAACCATTGCTGTTAAACTAATTTCATCCCATACAGATCTTCCTGCTTCAAGAGCAAAAGAAAGATTACATTCGTTTGGGTTCATTATGTTTATGTATGCACCTTCCGATATTTTCGTAAAAATAATTTCGGCAGCAGAAAAAGGAACTGGTTGCCCATAACTATTAATTGCGCCGCTAAAATCGGCGCCGCAGATGACATAATGAGCTAAGGAGCCTGTAAGCACCTGCTCATCAAATACACCGCCCGTTGTTCTTACTGGCATATTGCTATTCCTTGAATATTTCTTGTATTTATCAAGAAAACACTATCCTTGATCAAAAGAAAAGCACCCATAGGGTGCCTTCTTTTAGAATAGCATAAATTATGCTAATTTGAACGGAACTTCAACAATTGTTACTGCACCAAGGTTAGCAACCGCTGTTACAGGAATAGCCGACTGACTAGGTGCGCCGACGGAAACATAAACTGTTTGATTTCCTAATGCCTGAACTGCTGCCTGCATCTGTGGTGCGGCTGCTGCTAAATCTTCCGGTGCATTAGCTGGAGGAACATCATACGGAGGTGTATCTGCACCCCATCCAAATGCCGAAGCAGAGCACGCAAATTGAATTTGTGTTGTTGCACCATACAATGCAGGTTGAATACTGATTAGGACAATATCGCATTGCTTACTAATTTCTGCAAGGGCAATGGCTGCCGCACTGTTAGGGACAGGAGCATCTTCGCCAACTACGAAATAAGATGTTGTACCAGCACCAGGACCACCATGAACCTTTACTGGCAAGTTAACTGAACCATCAGAAACAGTCCAAGCAAAGGGGCCTGTCATTTTGAAAAATCTTAGGCTACCAGTCAGTGTCTGACTATTGATGATGCCACCATTTACTTTAAAAACCATTTTGTAATCTCCTACAAGTTGTAGTATTTATCAAGAGTTAGAAATTTAAGCCAACAAAAAAGCGCCCGAAGGCGCCTTTTCTGCCGCTAATCCTATTCGGATTAAACTCCCGGTGTTGGGTAGTAACCAGCTGTACCAGTTGGGCTGTTTGTTGGTGTTGCACCAGATGTAGCACCAGGGCCGAGTGCCAATGCACCGTTCGCTAGTGTACCGATTGGCAATGTGCCATCCATGTATGCAAATTCCATGTCAAATGTAACTGCGGCTGGGCCAACAGAAACAAGAGCGCCAAGTACATTTGTTGGTGCTGCACCAGCTGTTGTAACAACTGCTTGTGCGCCAAGAACTGGAAGACCAGAAGCGATCAAGCCAGCTGCATCCGAGAACCAACCTTCTGCATTGCCGAGGATAACATCAACGCTGAATGCTGTTGCATCATACTTGCTGATTGCAAGAACTGTTGCCTTTGTTTCAAGTGTCTTAAGAGCTTGAACCATTGCGCTTTCGACTACGCCGAAAAGCGACGAAGCTACAGTACCTGCGCCTGCTGGTGTTGCTGTTCCGAGAACAAACAAATCAGCTGCTGCAAGAGCTGCGATATCCTTGCTGAAAGTAAGCTTAACGAAAGCAACCTTCTTTTCAAACCATACGCCCGAGTAAGCGGCGCCATTTACTTTTGTTGTCATTTTGAATAACTCCTTAAATTTTTGATAGGTTTATCCTATTCATAAACTTATTTATCACTTGACGACAAATATTTACTAATTTCGGTAGGATAGAGAAAGTTCTTACCGTCTTTCCAGTCGGTAAAATTAGAGGCCATGCGTTTCCAGATACGTTGCTGATCTGTCATCCCGTAGTTTCTTTCCACAGCATTTATGATAGTTTCTAGACTATGTAGGTCATCCGGAACACCGTCGACTGGAAATAAGATCCGAGCAATACGGGCAGGATCCTTAACTGGATCTTCGAGCACCGTATCATTCTGTTTTCTTTTCCATACACCTGTGTGTTCTTCTTTGGTACTTTCACGACGCACATGAATAAATCCGTTTGGTCCAAACTTCCATCTGATCTGCTCAACGGGTCTATCATATCCATCTACTTCCCTGGAGCTTTGAACATCTGCTACTGCACAAATAGCCGCAATGGCAAGATTTCTATGTGCGCCTTTATACTCGGAATCGTCTCCGGGACTGTAATGATAAAACTTCTCCCATGCGGTATCTCCCAAATTAAAATCAACTTGGACATATCCTGTGCGCGGACCGTGCTCTTTGAATTCGGGATTATATCCCACAATCGGGTACCTTAAGTGTACCATGCTGCCGTTTCTTGCCACAGCATGCTTACCGAAGATGTTTTCCAAATCGCCTCTTAGTGCTGCTACTCCGTGGCCCCACCACTTATCGTCGAGCACAAGATCGATATCACCTGAGTATTCTTTCTTACCAGTTGATCCAAGTACATATTCGTTTAGGTCAAAGGGAAAGTCCAAATCATCAGATAATTTGGTAAGTGTAGGTTTTACTTCGGAGATATGGATGGTTCCGCATCCGGGCACAGCAGAGCCGCCCTCTGAATCGGGCGGCGCAATGTATTTTAGTTTCATTTGTCTATAAGATCGTTTAGACTTATATCAATTTTTGAAAGTAAATCATCGTAGTGTTTACGATGCTTCATTCCCTTTTTCCAGGATTGAATTACCTGATTTTTGATACGAGTTATGTTGATATCTGTACCGGCCTTTGTGCTTAGGGCATGCAATAATTTTACATATTGGTTTGCCTTCAAAACATCGTTTAATGTTACTATCTCATCTAGTCTCATGTCAAATATCAGCTAACTGCTTCCCTGCAAGTATTGTTATCAAATCCTCTACTTGTACCGCTTGACTGGTACGAAAACGCATGTCTTCAAGAAGTGCGAATGTCGAAGCAAATGTCTCAAGAGTTCTCCTCTTAATACCTTCCCAAACATGTCCTTCTTGACTGGACGTTTCTTCTTCATATTTATCTAATTCCGATCCTAAAAGTTCAGTCTGGCATTCGAGTAAATTGAGCCAGTATTCTTTTACAACATCTAGTCTAATGCCTGTAGAAAGATTAGCAATACGCTCTTCAGTAATAGTTCCTGCTTTTCTTAGGTAGTTTTTTGCCTGCATCGTGCCTAGCTCGGGATGACCCAAGGAAGTAGCAAGTGCTACCTTTAAATTGCCTAAAAAGCTCAAATTACCGTCTGTGCTCCTTGCACTTTCGGTTAACTGATTGCGTGCTTTCCAGGCAGACTCGCGAAGTACACCAAAAACTTCCTTGTCAACAATTTTAACCATTTTGCCGGTTTCGGTGTGTCGAAGAACTACACCTTCAATCCATCCGCCTTCTTCGATAGGAGGACCGAATTCGCTGCGCTGTTTACGAACTATGCGATTTAGGAGGACTTCCTTAATCTTAGCCATGTGGCCTTCACGTAAGATGTGTTGATATTCGATCCTTTTTGCCTTGGCTTCTTCCTTTACATCTTTCCAGTCTTCCGGCCTGCACCATTCGGGCCTTTTATTAAGAGGCATACTTTCGATGACATGATTAGGTTGGCCGCAAATACCGGACGATTCCCTTAGATAGGCTGTCATTTTTGCAGCATGTGGAGCAATCGCAGTCCTTAACGATTCCACATTTATAGAAATTTTTGGTGCGCGAGAGAACATCCACTCGACAGTTACGTCCGATGTGTATATATCTCGCCCGTCGTCTGTAATTGGAGTCCGTTGGGTTATGTCTAGTGATCTCCCGTCAAGTCTCTCTTTCAAACGGTCGATATTTACTTCACCCTCGGTTGTGCGCAAGAAGATTAGATAGCTTCTATCTTCCGAGTAAGGTACAACATTTGGAAGTTCGCCGTACAATACTTCGGCCTCGACCTGATCACCTGGTTTTAAGCCAGCTGCCATTAGATCCGGATATACCATTTCCAACAGTCTGTGTGCAGATCTCATGTAAGTTGTTGGAAAACTTACACCATAATCTCCGGGGTTATATACCCTTACTCCGCCCTTTGTTTCACGGGAGGTATATAAACCGTTTTTGTCTAGTCCAAATAGAATCTGAGCACCGTCTACTTTTTCGGTAATCTCGTATTCATTAAGATAAATTAGAACATTAAGAAACTCGTCAACTCCAAGATCCTCTATGTGTGTGATGCCTTTGGATATTTCATTTATGATCATTTTTTGCTGCGGCCGAGGTGTGTTTGTTCCTGTTGTCGTAAAATTGCAAATCTATCTTTTCTTTCTTCTTGGATAATTGCAGTGAAGATATATCTTACATCTTCGGCAACTGCTTTCTTTCCAAAAAACTTCTTTAGTTTACTGAACATACCTGGATTATCTTGTAACCCTAGTTCCTGCCCGAATTCTTTTTCCATAAACTTCTTGACTTCGTCGGTTAATCCTAATTCATTAATATGATCAACCATTCCTTGAATTGCTGGACTTGCAACTGGCTCATTATCGTTGTCTTCATCTTCGTCGTCGGAATCAAATACATTGGAGAATACTTTCTCTATCTCATCTTCGGAGAAGCCAAACTGATCCTTTAGTATAGCAGCAATGTCTCTAGTGTCATCTGGAAAACCGGCTTCTTTCCATGCTTGTTGAAGATCGTTTACCTCAATCTTATCTTTCTGCAGACCTTTGAATATTCTTCCGCCCAGTGTTGGCTTGCTTCTGAGTTTAGCCGCACCTTGTAGCAATGCCTTTGCATCAGCAGTGGTAATCAATGATTCGGAAATATTTGTGTCATTAAGTGCGCGCCAGAATGTTTTTCTCTGCTTTGGAGACAACACATCTCTAATGGCATACTTAATTTTCTTTAGTGCAGCCTGTTTTTGCTCTGTTGATACTTCGGCCTGCTGGGCTGGCTCTTCTTGACTTGGTTGTTCTGCACCAGGCGAAGTTAACAACCTAAATACTGCTTCAACATCGTCTTCGCTAAATGTATCGCCGGGATTATCACGGATTGCTTCCTTTACCTTGCCTTTCTTCTGACCTGGTTCTCTAAACTCGATATCTTCAGCATCATCCTTACTATACTTAGATTTCTTTGCTGCAGGTTGTTGTGGGGAGGCTGGCGGAACACTAGACCCTATTCTTTGCTGGCCTTGCGGTACAGGTTGCCCCGGTGTTGTTTCAGATTGAGACCATGTCGATAGTGACGAGCCGGGTTGCTGTTGTGTGGGATTGTTCTGGAGTTTTGACTGTCCATTGCCTGCACCTTTCTTGGCAAGGACCATCTTGATAGCGTTTGATACTTTTTCTTCGGGAAAGCTTATATCTAGAAATTTTTCTAAATCTTGTGCAGTTACATCTCTTCTGTAATTAAGTTTACCGGACGGATCTGATTTAAGGTCAACAATTCTGTTATTTTTTAAATACTGAATCCAATCTTTTGTTAAAGCTTTAGTGTCCATCGAATTCGTCTTCTCCGTCACATCCACCCTTAATTCTCTTAACCATACGGGTAAATCGGTTAGGGTCGGAGCCACGGATGCTGGAAACAAAGCGTTTCTTAAGTGCTTCTGCTTCCGCTGGTGAAAAAGATTCGTCAATAGATTCAAGCAAATTGATGGCTGAAACTATTATATGTTGTGCTCTGGCCTCAATGAGATCTTCCTTGCTCTTTTGAGGAACATAGGAGCTAATCTCTTCTAAAATAGACCTGCTTCTGCGATTAATAGGCAATTTGCTATCTCCAATTACTTTCGCATATTTATCTATCTATTCTTAATAAAAGCTCTTAACACGGCCGCACCTTCCAATGGATTAGCTTTTCCACTATTCTGTGTCATTGATGTTGCGTCTCCGGAGCTCGGTTCTGCCTTTTCTCCGCCTCTTACTACACTCTTCTTCTTTAATTGCTCATAGATGTTCTTAGAAGTTGCTTGTATAGCATTATCGTCGCCTTCTTCCAGGTCAGTAATTCTAAGACATTTGTTATCAAAGGATAAGTCTACCTTAGATCCTACGCCCGAACTAGAACGCGTCTTCATAAATTGAATTTGATATCTACCGCCTTCTTTCATTGCAGCACTTGTAAAGATACCGATGACATTATCTGCTGTGTTAACTTTAGAAATACCACCAGCAATATGGCTTGGGTCAAACTCAATTTCTTCATAAGAACCACGATTCAACTGAGAAGCCGAAACTGTTACTACCTGTAACTCTACTGCAAGGTTACGCAACTCTTCAGTAACATACTTGTCCTTAACGAATAAGTTTTCTGCTGAAATCTTCTTAGACATTGGCATCATTAGATCCAAATAGTCTACAAGAATTGCATCTACCTTTACCTTCTTAAAGATCTCGTATTCTTTAACATAAGCACGAATATCATTAGAAGTACAGCCGTTTGGCAATTGCTTTACTTGCAGATTACCTTTAGTCTTTTGTTGTGATGCTCTTACCTTAATGTGAACATCATCGATGTTACGCATTACTTCGCGAGTTTCAAATCCAGTGTGCATTGCATCCACACGCATAGAACACAATGGTTCGCTAAGTTCTAGTGAAAGATAAATTACATTTAATCCTGCCTGCGCCCAGTTGACTGCAAGGTTCTGTAAGAAAAGAGATTTACCAGCACCAGATTGTCCGGCAAAGATTGTAATTTCACCTTTGTTTAGACCACCATATAGCTTTTCATCTACTGTTTTCCAGCCCGTCGATACCTGACCCTTACCCTCACGAATCGCTTCAAGTCGTGCTTTGGGATTTGCGTAATAATCTGTTCCAAGGTCCTTAACCAGGGCGATTTGCACCGCCGCCTTAATAGTTGATTCAACTTCGCCATATCTGCCCTCATCAAGCAAATCCGGCGATGCAAGAATTGCATCCCTAAGTGCCTTATGCCTACAAAACTTTTCAAATTCTCTTAAGAACCAATTGTCGTGCTTTGCAGCCTCGACCTCCATTAGGTCTATTTCTTTTCTGGTAACTGCTCTGATTTGTTGCAATGACGGGATTTCTGAAAAGTCAACACTATACCCTTCAATGAAAGCAACTGTATCTCTGTTTTGCTTATCATCAAAATATTGCGACTTTAGAATACCCTTGCATCGTACAAACAGATCCGGCTTGCTCATCATGAAACTAATGAACAAGTCTTCTATGTCCTTGCTATAGTCATTAATTTCACTTGCGTTTTCGTTCTCTGTCATTTTGTTCAATGTTCCATTTTAATTGTATTTTATCCTTGCCGTGAACTGCTGAAGAAATAACAGAGTGAGTTGTTAGTAACCTTCCGTATTTTTCTGCTGCTCTTGCAGGGTCTTTGAATTCCATGCTCCATTTGGGGAACGAGACCGCCCAGTTGTTATCTATTGCAATTTGAACTAAATCCCAACCTTTCTTGTCACCGTCTGGGCATACGATAACTTCTTTCTGCAATCGGTTGATAATATCAATCTTCGCCTGGCCTACTTCTCCTAATATACTTATGCCATCTAAAACCCAGGCATCTAGAACTCCCTCTGTAACAAGTGCATATTTACGAGACCACTCTTGTTGATTGTCAAGATTGTAGACAAAGTCTTCGGGGCATTGTTGATAGTATTTTGGGATAGACTTGTCGGGCGGATTGAAACAAAGTCGCGAAGTAAATCCTACAATTTTTCTTTTGTAGTAATAAGGTATAATCAATCTTTGATTTAGATTATGTTCTCGTAGCGGTGACCAGTAGAAGTTGTCTAAATCAAATATTTTTCTATCAAGTGCATAGTTTACAACTTTTAGAAAGTTGGGATTATCTAAACCGTATTCTAGCCATTGAGATACAGGTAACGAATCCTTGGGCAACTCCATTGGTTTCCACTTCTGGAACAAGTTTTTGAGTTTACCTTCCTTATCCTCAACCTTTTCGCCTTCACGCAATGCATCAATCTTATTTTTAGACTTAAAGATTTCAAATTCGATTTGCTTAATGAATTTGTCATCTATGTGTAATTGGGTTAGGAAAAACTTGAAGTGTTTAGATAGCTCCTCGCCTTCTGTGTAACCAGCGGAGAATCCGCAATTGAAACAATTTAGTGCGATTGAGTTTGGGTTAAACTGGATTCCAAAACGGTTGCGGGTATCTCTGCCGTGCCCTTGTGTGTGGCAAAGCATACAGTTACGCTTATGCCAGCCCTTAGGGGCTTGCTTAAGAGTACCAAGGTTGGAAAGGATTGCGTCTTTTAAGACATCTAGGATCATACGGTAAGTGTAACAGATTCTCTACAGAAAATCAATATTAGTTTTTACCGACAAATTCTCTATTCCTGGCAAGACCTTTCTTTGCAAATCCTGCCCACATTGCGCTTCCGTCGGGCCGTTGCTCATTAGAGCGAACAAGCCTAATACCCGTATCAATCATTTTCTGATACATTGCTGTTGCGAGACCTTGCCTTTTATATTCGGGATGAACTAAAACATCAGCCACTTCGTATACACCGGGGCTAACGAAAGATAATCCAAGCCATCCTGCTGCATTATTCTTATCAGATTGGTCCACACCCTTCGGAAATGCGTACATTCCCCGCTTAGGTTTTATTACAAAATCAAAATTATCATCAATAGATGATTCTATTAAAAATTCTTCTGCCTTCATGTTCTTACAATAAGTTTTCTCATAATACCGGGATCTAAAACTTCTGTGCTTGGGAAATATCTAAACTTCAACCACATAAAGTTTGCAGAGAAGGTCCATGCCTGTGTGCCTGTATATTGAATAAATTCAATGTCATTAGACATAGACGATGGATAAATTTTAAACCATCGTGCTGAATTTAGATACGGATCCGGAGTTTCTTCTAACGATCCCCAAATTTCGAGAATACCTGTGAAGTTTTCAGTGTATGTAGAGAACGAGTGAACCGAGTCAATATGATTTTGAACACGGCCGCCAGGAATTCTGGAAGTATAGAAACAAGGTGCAGGTGCAGTCATGGTAGAAAGGATAATATCGGGAATCCAATCTTCCGGATTAATAATAATGCTAGGTTTAGGTGCCTTGAATGCTTGTTCTGTAATTTCAATTTCCATAGCGACATTATCATTCATGTCACTATATAAGGGCTTCTCAACATAATAACCGGGCACATTAGAAACAAAGTCTTCTGTTCTAATCAATACAAAGTTATAAAGACCGGCGTGAAGTAAAGCAATATCGCCCGAATCTAATTCACAGGTAATAATCCCTTTAGCTGGTCCTATTCTGCATAGTTTCTCAAGAACAACCATTCTATTATCCGGATCAACGATTCTTGCATACACTTGCTGAGTGCATGAAATATCAAGCGGAACTCTGTCCGGGCCCAATGCTCTAAAGATGAGTTTGTTATCAATACCCTTATGGCATTTCAAAGGAGTATTATTATTCATTGGGCCTGTATCCTTGCAAGGACAAAAGGTGTCGCCAACAGCAAGTAGCTGCCAGACATGATCGTACAAATATATTTTTTTAAAGGTAACATCCACATTAGTTACTCCTTGTGTTTACAGTTATCAAAGTGGTGACGAGCCATTACCGGTTTACCACCTGTTTTATTACAATGTGGACAAGAAATCTGTGGCTTAGAAATACCACTCATTGTAAGACTAATTTTCATTTTGTGTTCCGCTGTAGGAGTTTTACCAAACATAGGATTTTTATTACCTATTTTCGCCAAACCTATATTTTTTGAATGTTCTACAGATTTCTTTACACCTGTTGTAGATATTGATGTTTTTACGGAAATTTTTTGTCTTGTTTCCTCTGATACAACATAATTTCCGTTTTCACGCCGAGTCTGCACTTGTTTCCTTTTCGATTCAATGGAAACTATTCTACCAGCACTACCTTCACCACCATCTGTCCTATTGCGGAGAATACCGGTTCCTAAATCTTTTCGTCCGTACCATTTAATCATTCTGCGTTCAAGTGCAAAAGCACCAATTTCGGTAAGACCAGTCTCTAAAAACACTATATTATTTCTACTATTTGGAACAGAAACATTATGCTTTTCGTATGCGCGAGACTCCTTGCCCTTTCCTATATAGTAGGGTGTATTGTCGGACTTACGAAGATAGGCATAGACATAGAACATATTATTCATATTTATCACTATCAGCGCCAAAAAAAGTTTCGACACCGCCCAAAGTTCATAAATAACAAGGTATGATTAATCTAGAAGAAATCAAAGAAAAATTTCCCTTTCTAAGCGGAATTCGCTGCCAAACTCACGAGTATATCGGCATTATACAGAATTCTGATGATAAAATTATTAGTTTCTATGACTACGAATCTATACGCTCACCCGAAGAGAAGGTGCTCTTTTTAGAGTACGGAGAAACTTGGTGGTGGGAGAGTAATAGACTTTTACCTATCAATATTTTCTTGCAGGGACAGATGCAACCATTCCGTTACTGCATGAAAACAATTGTAAATAAAGATGTAGAGATATTATTCGGCTCGGTAACAAGCCTTAATAATATTATGAGGAAGCGCATTAAGAAGCGTCAGATTCACTTAGTGAGACGAACAGACTAATCCTTAGATAGTTCTTCTATCAGTAAATTTAGATTCACAATAATAGCTAGCGCATAGCTAATTGCATGTGATCTCTTAAACTGGTAGTTTTCGTCGCCTGTTTTAACCCACACCTCATCCCTAATCTTATCCCAGCCTTGCTGCTGCAGGTGTGCCTTGGCTGGTCGGATAATAGCCAAAATCATAGCTAAGTCTTCTACGGACTGTGGTCTGTACTTGCTGAGCAAGTTGCTATGACCACTAAGGTGGAACAGTTGTTCTGTTACTTCTTTATATTCGAAGAAGTCCCAGGGTGGTTCCGTATTCAATAGTTTTAGGAGATGTTCTTCATCCCTAATATTTTCATACATATTGACATTAAGAAAGTCAATCTTAAAATAACCATAATCTTTGGCAATACGGTGATCGACTGTAGAAATATTAGTTACAGGATCACGCGGAATATTCTGAAAGTATACACCAGTGTTATGCTTATCGTACTTGTTATCAGCACGATCGATGCGGCCAAAGATACATTCTAATCCTTCTAGGATTTTATCCCGACCAAACACATCGATATCTACATCAGTTGTTACTTTTTTCATTTGGATACGGAATATAGGGTGCGTAGTAAGCAGATACATCAAATATCTGTTTATCTCGATATCCTACTTTATATGTTATTTCTTTTCTTTTTGAAAAGCAAGTTTGAACATTACAAAGTCTTCCTCTTTATAAAATTCGTACTTTGTACATGGACCAACGGAGCCGGTAAATGCTCCAAAGCCACCAAGGCCGGTAATGGCAACTAACTCGGCACCCGTAATGGAAATCCATTGCATAAGTTCAGTATAAGTTATATCCCAATCAAGAATATCAATAACCATTTTCATCTTCCATGTCTTCTATCATGCGATCCCAGTTAACCTGATTTCGTTCTGCGCACTCTTCCTCGTCGCATAATGCAACGCTTGTCATACCAAACCAATGTGTAGCTTTTCTATGGTTACACATGTCACATTTACCCTTTGGATCTTTTGATCCTACTTCCTTACCTTTTCTTCTGTGTGTCTTTGTCATAACTTTGATTGCTCCAAAATATTCTTAATGAAGTCAACATCATCGTCTGCCTTCTTAAACTTTCTCATCCAAAAACCGGGATCAATTACAGCGCCAATCATATTGGCATGATCTTCGTTAAAACGGGACATTAACTGTTCGCCGGTTGAACTAAGATATAAGACCCATGGACTAATTCTGCCTGTTCTAATCAGGTGTGCTGCTTCATTTGCATTTACTGTCGAAAAGAATTTATCAAACTCAACGGTATTCCTATCACACCATTCCATTATCTCTGTAATGGTTCTCTCGGTTGCACTTACAGCGGGTTCTTTTTTGAGTAGATCCTCAATATAGAGGTCATACACAAAATCCTTTGTCCAATCTTTTAACTTTACTCCATTCATAATAACAAAATCGATATACTTGTCAATATGAACTGGCTTTAGTAATGCTAGATGATTACCAAACTTTACAAAGTCGATATAGTAGGGACTATTGATAAAATCGTCTGTGGATTTTAGTTTCTTTGATTGAGTTGTCAACTCGTAGAATCGTTGGAATGTACGGAAACCAAATCTCGATCCAGAAGCACCGAGCTCCATATGGCGTCTTTTCTTAACGCACATATGGGTGGCTAGTGTAGTTTCCTTATGAAATTTATTTCCGCAAAACTTACAGCTGAAGTCTTGATCCATTTTCTTTTTTGCCAACACAGTTATTTACCCTTAGTGTTGAACAGTTCCTTAATTGTTTTGTCGTCGTATCCGTTGTCTTTAAAGAATGCTTCCCAATCTGCTTGGGTATTTAGTTTGAGTAATAATTCCAAATCGCTATCTTTAAGTAACGGGTAATGCTTTAGAACTGCTTCTTCTAACTTATTCTTTTTGATGCCCCTAGGTGGGGCGATCCATGGATGGAATTGTTTCTTACCTGTGCCGCACAATGCCAATAACTTCCATTGCAATTCCGGATGCTTGGAAATATTGCTGAAGTTATGATTTACAACATCATTAACCATCATTATATGGTGTTCTGTTGCACCTTGCGATGAACTCATGAATCTCATTAGCACCCATAAGCTGATTTCTTTCTTGTGCTCATCAGATAACTTCGCATAGAAGTCCATGTTACGCAAATCCATTGCAGGTAACTCAACTTGCAATGTCAGTGTACTTTCTTTCTTTTTCTTCTTAGGCTCATCATCAACTCGAACCGCATCTGGGTTCATTTGATAAAAACCTTCAATCCAATCACCTACTTCGTTACTCAAAGAGTGCTCCCATATCAATCACATCGGGAAGTTTACTAACTTCCTTTACAAATAATACACAGTTAGGATGAGGTTTATCTTCTACAGGAACAACTAAAATGTTTCCGTTCTTTAACTTAGGGAAATACCATTTCACTTCTGCGTAGACATTTGTAATGTTTACTTCTTGTGGTCTTGGTACCATATGCCTTAGTGGATTAAAAACCATGGTGTGAAATCCACGATCATTTAAACTTGTGAGTGGCATTAGCTCTAAATCACTATAGTCCTCATCGCATACAAGTATAGACCAATCAAGCGGCATTTGTACAGTATATTCGCCTATCTTTAGAACAACAGCTGGTGCATAAAAGCTTTCCAGGAAGATTAATGGTATAAAAAAGTAATCAGGATTCTTAGGATCCGAATAATCTAATACGCAATACCTAATGTCTTCTATTTCGTTCGGGATCTTATCTAAGTTGTAAGCCCTGTTTTCATTTGTTAAAATATTCATCTTGTGAGCCCAATTTTCCTTCTATGTTCTTGCCATTCTTTTTCTGCCAGCTCTGGATCTTTTCTCATTACGACTTTTCCTATTGGAATCATCATAGGTTCCACATTACATCTTATTAAATAATCACACAACATATTGTTAAATCCGAGATGCTTAAACGACAACCAGGTAATCGTTATATCAGTATCGGAATTTTCCTCATAATGAATTGTTATAAATTCACGAGTTGGTTCAGTTGTATACCTTGGCTCAAATTTCAAAACTAAACTATTTGCTTTTGCAAATATTTCTATTAATGGCAAATATCCCCAAGATATTTCTGTTTCAATAGTTTTCAATACTGCACCTTCTTAATACTAAATGGATATTGTGCCTCTGTATAGAACTTCTTGCGCTTTGTTAGGTGCCTCTTTGAGAACTTACAGTTCGAGCAAACATCATAGATGTTTACAAAGTCCTTATCTGGTGCAACACGAATGCCACGACCTATACTTTGAATTACTCTCACAAAGCTCTTACCTGCTTCAAATAGAACAAGATTAAAAATACGGACGATGTTAATGCCTGTAGATGCTACACCATATGTAGCAATAATAATCTTCCCGTCTACTTCCTGAACTTCTTTATACTCGGCTTTTCTGTCCTTTGACTTCATCTTACCGGAAACGAAAATCGAGCCCGGTATAAGTGATTGTAACTTTTCTCCAGTCTCAATGCGATCTACCAATATAAGTGTGTTGCCGGTCTCGGCCATTTCTTCCACTTGCTTGGCAAGATATTTTAGCCGTGCCGGATTAGTAGTTAACCATTTCAGTTCGGATTGATAGTTATCAAATGCTGCTTCACCTAAGTCTTGTAGTTGCCACACATTCACATGCAACTGTGCAAGGATTCCGCTATCTTGAAGATCTTTTGTATTGATTCTACCCAGCATAGGGCCGATACAAGCGATAACGCCTACCTTTTCAAAGTCTTCTTCCGGCATTGTACCAGTAAGACCCCAGCGAATAGGTGCTTTAGCCAAATAAGTCGATAACAGTTTTCTCAATACATCGGCTTTCGCCTTGTGTACCTCGTCCACTATGACGCACACCACGCCCTCGAAGAAATCTTCGATATAAATCTCTAGCTCGGTTTCTTTTGATTTCTTTGCTAGGCTTTCTAAGCTTTGCCATGTACAAATTGTGTGGGTCTTGCGATATTCTTTTCTATCGCCGTAATAGACACCTACATCTAATCCAAGGTTAATGTAATCTTCTTCTGTTTGTGTGACTAAATCCTTTGTAGGCACAATAACTATCGTGCGGCCATAAGGTTCGGCCTTATGGCTAAGAATCGCCGTAATTAGGGTCTTTCCCGAGCCTGTCGGGGCAATGTTAATGCCTGTGATGTTCTCAAGGTAAGAGTTAATTACATCAAGTTGATGTTCCTTGATCTTGATAGGTTGTCCAGCAAGTGGATGCCCTTTGGGCCAGCTAATGTGGCTGTAGCTATCTTCATCGACTTTTTCAAATTCAAAAGAATGCTGCTCGCGCTGGTCATCGATCTCAATTTCATAACCGTGCTGTTGCACAATGGGTAAGAGTTTATCTAATAGATTTAGATATGAACGACCGCCGATGTCTGCATACGACATTTTTCCCGACCATCGTCCCAGCCGGTAGGCCGGAGTGTATTGTGCCGATGGAATAAAATATTCTAGTGCCTCTACCATTTTGCGACGGCATACAACATCTAAATCATGGAAGCGAACATTCACTTCATCGACAATTTCTAATTTTGTTTTCATTTTCGTCTAGCCTTGCTGGAACATGTTTTGTCGCAATATTGCTTATGTCTTTTTCTGAAAGATAGAACCAGTTTACAGTGACAACAATAGGTCGGATTTTTAAAATACTCTTCGTCTCTTTGTTCTTTAGCTACAGACCATCTAGCTAGCTGAGCCTGCCTGTTATTCTCATTCTGATCGAAAGTTCGCGGACCTGTAGAAACACCACTGTTCCACGATTTACCATCCTTATTATGTTCAGCCATTTTTCTAAGAACATCTAACTGCTTTTCTGTTAACGGATTTTCTTTTCTAATCCGTGACATCTTCTGCCGAGTCTCGATTGTATGTTTCTTACCAACGGCCGATGGTTGTCTGCCAGTTAGCCCCTCACCGCCGTCTGTTCTGTTAAGAAGAATACCCGTACCTAAATCTTTTCTTCCCCACCACTTTATCAATCTACGCTCGAGTGCTAATGCACCTGTCTCTGTTAGATTAGTTTCTAATAAGATAATAAAATTGTTGTTTTTGGGTTTAGGCACATTTTTACGCCATTCGTATGCACGATTGCCTTTGCCTTTGCCTATATAATACGGAGTTCCTGCCTTTGCTGTAGCAGAATCTTTTGATCTTATATAAGCATAGGTATAGAACATTACTTAGATTTTGTCTCTAATGCCCCGATATGCGACACCATGATACGACATTGTGCTTCTAATTCGGCAACCTTTGTTTCTAAATCAATAATTGCACTCTGCTCTTTTGTATATGGTGGATTCATACCAAATGTTGTGTTAAATGTATGTGATTTGGTGTCGTGATGGTTCTGTAAATCTTCGTGAATATTTCTCGGCATATTGCCTCCTTTTAATATAATTTATTCCACATCCTGTCTTCTATGGCTGTTAATTCTTCACTGGCATGGATGCGCTGCCAATTTTCAGCTTGTGGGTGAGTCTTAATCCAATTAAGATTATTTTCTAAAATCTTAACACTGCCGGGGCTATATCTTCCCTCGGTTGAATATAAAACATTGCGAATAACATCTATTGGCTGGTGTTCTAGAGTTCCGCCAAAATAATCAGAAAGAGTACAAAGAATTCCTACAACAACTGTTATTTGAATTTTTTGATGATCTTCTACCGAACGAGTCGGTGGCTTAATCCATAGATGACTAAAATACTTACATATCCAGTACTGGAATGGTTTTGATTTAATCCATCTTTCTATTTCGTTTTCTGTTGCCATTAGATACTCGCATCATCCAATCCGGCCGCCCTTAATTTTATAATATGCCCGGTCATGAAATTCTTTGCTTCCATGCCCTTTGTTATTCCTAGATACTTATTTCGCAACAATGCAATTTCATTTATCAACAATGTTGAATCAACAATTGATGCTACACCATCAACATACTTTTCTGCATCTCGCGAACTCAGCGTCTTATTGTACGCCTCTAAGAACTTTTTAAATTCGATAGATCTGTCTTTACGCAACTGAATATTAAGATATTCTAGAATAGCTTCAATTTCTTGTAGCTGCGAATATCTGTGTTCCACTAATCCGGGCAACTCAGCCGCATGCCTTTCCAATGACTTACCTTTTAAAGATAACTCCATACGAGCTGTCTCCAGCTCTTCCTCGAAGTGTTCTATAAAGGCAGGTACATTAGAAAGATCTGCTGTGACCTTGTAATACCATGAACTCACAATTTGTGTACTTTCTTAATTCCTAATTCCATTGCTTGCACCAACAGATATGCTCTCTGAGGTCTTGACATCTGTGCTCGTCTGATTGCTAGAACACGCGGAGGGACTCCTAAGTCTTCTGCTAAGGCCTTATGTACCAAAGTCAGATTAACAGGTTCTGAAATCCAGGTAACGTAGTCAGCACCCACAGTAACATCTCTCATATTCTCTTTGTACTGCTGGACTTGCGTAATGGTGTTCAGAACATCCTTGCTCTTAATCGTTTCGAGTAATGTCTTTCCGAATTCAGAAGCCGTGGCCGTTGTCGTCATCGTCATACTCCTCATCGTAGTCAACTTCTTCCGACAAATGGCTTCTTGCTGCTGCACGCATTTCTTTATCTAAGTCTTCATCTAATAGATTTTCATCTACAAGACCGAACTCATCGAATACAACAACAAAAATATCTGCTACTTCTAATCTTTCTTTTGGAGACACATGGGACTTGATTCTAGCCCACAGTTCCAACAACAGTTCATGATTATCGTTTACCATAACTTACTCCTCTGATACTACAGGCACATTGATTCCGTCTTCGGCAGAATCGGAGATTACTACCTTGAAATCGTCGCCTGTAAATTCGTCCATAATGACTTTCATCTTCTCCAAGTCATTCCATTCCTTGCGGAAATACTTCATCTCTGCGCCGGTGCGCTTTGATGTATACTTATAACGATTGCCCTCTTTGGTTAACACTCCTGATTTCTCAAACAGGTCAAACAATCCGGAAATCGGGTTCATACCAGATTCCCAAGGGATATCAATCTTAATTGATTCAAACGGTTTTGCGTATCGAGTCTTAACAACTTTGCAAGTTGCTCTGATACCCTTTACTTCTGTAACCTTGTTACCGTCCTCGTCTTCCTTCAGCTTGTACTTCTTCATTGCAACGATAATGCTCGAAGCAAACATGAAGCCTGAACCGCCGGAAATCTTGTCATCGGGATCGAACATGTCTTGACTCGCATAGGTGTGATTTGTAACAACCATACCGATATTCAAATCACCAAACATGTTTACACAGTTTGAAACGAAAGCTTTCAGCTGCTTTGCCTTGCGTCCCATGTCTCCCTTCATATCGCCTGCTTCGAACTGATTTACTTCAGTCGGAGTAAGCAGCATACCAAGCGAGTCGATAATGAACATAATCTTAGGACGCTCTGCTCTAGGAAGATCCAGATAATTTGTCTTGTATTCAGTAACAAAGTCGTGAACAATCTTTGCAACTTCGTCAATCATAGATGCGCTGATACGCAACATCTTTTCTTCGCTTGTGTCTACGCCAAGCGGCTTTAGCCAACCTTCGTCAAGTGCATTTTCAGAGTCAATCATAACAACGAAAATACCTTGCTCTTGCGCAGCCTTTGCAATGTTACCAGAAACAATGTAGGACTTACCTGCACCCGATTCACCTGCAAACACAGTAACCTTACCCATAGGAACTCCGCGAAAGAAATCCCCGCTGATAAGATAATTTAAACCATATGAGCCTGTGCTAACCCATATGTCGGGATCGTTAAACCCCGTAGAAATACCTGTAATGCTTTTTGTCAGATTTTTTCTGAACTTAGAAATATCAAATGGCTTGGCCATGTCATTTATTCCTTTTCATATAGGCAAGTATATTTTCTATCTCGCCAATTGTTGAATTATTCTTTAATCTGTTTGCTCGCAGACTAATTACGAATACATTGCCAGGTACATAGCCTAATAATGGATCTAGTTTATCAAAACTTGCTTTATTAGGATTTTTGCGCCATTTTAATTCATCAGAATAATGATTTATACCGTAATGAAGTTTAATTCCTAAAATAGGACAATATTCCGGTTTTTCTATATCTTCAAAAATTATAGAGAATGGTATATTATTCTTTTTTGCTCTATTACGTAAATCAGAAAATTGTTTGCGAAATGCATTCTCATCGGTTTTATATTTTTCATAATATGCTGATGATTTGCGCAATTGTTCACATTCAGTACACGCCGAATCTTTTACTCTCCTAGGAGCAAAATGACCTCTCTTACATGCCTTTTCTGAAATATATGTAGAAAGATTATTATCTAAAGCAAATTGCCTGGCAGAATTTTTCATAAAATTAAAGTGGGGCGAACCCCACTATTATCATTTATTACGATTTCTGAGCATTGCCAGGATTTCTTGAGGAGATTTACCAGCCGGTGCTGCTGTGGTAGCTACCGGTGTTGCATCGTCAGCAGGAACATCAACATCGAACGGAGGATCTTCTGACTCTTCTGTAACTACAGGTTGTGTAACCTTAGGTACTACAGGAGTAGAAACTGCCGGACGCGATACAGGTGCGCTGCGGTTGACTTTCTTGCCTTCGCCTGCATCAGGATCATCACCGCCGGCTGCGTCGAAGCCGAATGGCTTGTAATGCTGGCTCCACTGTGCCGGATCATACAATTCGCCATCTAGAGATGCTTGGAACATTTCATAGATGATGGCAAGTTGTTCCGGAGTAGGACGCTTCGGTAGGTATGTCGAAAGATCAACCAAACCGTACTTGTCGATAGCTGCTTGCATATCTTCAGTAATGCTGGATTCCTTTCTTGCCCACTTCGAAGTACCGTAGTCGGCAAAACCGCCCTTGCTTGTCTTGGAAATGATAAAGTCAGTACCGTTGATTAAATCAACAGGGCTGTATGTCATATCAGGATCAAGTAATGCTGCCTTGATGATTGCGAAAATCTGCGGACCCATAATGTACTTACGGATTGGATTTTCTGGAGGATCTTGTTCGTTCATTGGATCTTGCTTGACAAAACCTTGCATGTAATACGAACGCTTTACCCAATACTTACGAGCGGTCTCTTCAAGAGACTTATCCTTCCACCAAGGACGGACTTCGTTCAGTACAGGACAGGTCTTTGGACCGTCAAACATTTCGATACATGGAACTTGAACAATAACTGGCTTGCTTTCGTCTTGTCCCTTGATACCAGGGAAAGGAAGCTTGATGATTTGCTTCTCAGCCCAGAAGAATGTGTTATCTTCGTTGGCGTCTGGGAGAAATCTTTGAATTGCGGATGTGCCCTCTGGGATATTCCAATGTGCGTAAGTTGCCTTATCGCCGCTGAAACCTTGTGTGCCGCCACCTTTGCGTGACTCGAGTGCTTGTAACTTCTTGCGAATTTCTTCTAATGTTTTAGACATGATTTGTTTTTCCTATGCTTTAGTTTAATAAAACGCTATTAATCGAGACACGGCTTACTTGGGTCGCGTTATACCCTTTCACGCCTTACTGACTACATTTCGTACAGTGTCTAGTGTACGAACTTATTGTGTGTTTGTCAAGAACTTCTTAATAGAAGTTCATAATGTATTTATCAAAGAAAGATGACAGGTCTGCAGATTCTTTAATTTCTTTTCTTGCACTTTCTGTCTTTTCAACTACTTGCGCATTCTCAAGAACTTGCGTAAGTACCGCCTTCTCGAAATCATTAATCTGACCTTCCTTACATAGCTTAGTGCCAATCTTATTAACAAAGCCAGCAAGTTCATCATTTTCAACAATTCTTAATGCCAATTCGTTGAGTTTAAATCCTAAACGAGCATGTTCGCCTGCAAACTCGAACATCGGTACAGTATTTATAGCCTCACGACGCAACATAACAGTATTTGCGGCCGCCTCTTCAATGCGCTTATGGAATGTATCACGCTCTTGAACAAGTTGCTTAACAATAGGAAGGACTTCTTCGAACTTCTCATCAAAGCGACGGATAGTGAAAAGTTCCTTAAGACCACTTGTGTCGTCCTCGGCAAGTGCCTCGCGTTCAAAAGTTTCTAAACGGGCCTTAACTGTCTCATATGTCTTTACGCCAGTAAGCTTCTTCAATTCGGTACGAATGGTCTCGATGTTTTCCTTTACTGTTTCAACAATACCAGAACTATCTTCGTTGATTAGCTTGTTTGTTGTGACATAACGGTTGAACGATTGAAGCTTGAGTAAATTTCCTGTGCTTTCTGTAATATATCCGCCAACTTTATCGCCTGGTGTGCCGCCGTGGGCCATGTGCTGGGCCATTGCTCTTGCGCCTGGTAGATAGTTGTGTGGGAAACGGAAACGCTCGCCATTGCACTCTAGGAAGATTGCGCTGATGTGGCGCGAACGGGCGCCGCGAACATTTTCATCAACAGGAGTCTTGTGACGGACTAGGATGCGAACATTTTCTAATGTCTGCTGAGATGTCTTTAGCGAACCAAACATCTTGCTGAAACTTTCCATAACTGCTTCGTCAACTGCTATTGAATACATAATATCTCCATGCGAATCTTTTCCTGCCTTGACTTTGCCGCTTGTTACGAGTCTATTCAAAACTGGACGAATTTCTTCTAACCCAATACCCAAATCATCAGCAAGTTGATAATCATATGTGTTACCGAAATACTTAACCTTCTTTAAAACCTGGCCGAGCAAGTGGTGATTTACGGGTCTTAGATTATTTTCCATAACTGCATCATTCTTCTTTTGTTTTGCCTGATATGCATAATCTCTTGGTTGAATTGTTTTACCAAAAACTTTAATATCAGAGTTCATTAAAAATTCATCAGCAAGGCGTCTAATATTTTTTTGTAGGTGTTCTACCGAATCGTCAACAGTTGCACCTTTGCTGAATTCAATCTTGTTACTATCTTCGTCAATGGTAACCATAATGTTTGGTTCAGTGACAAAGAAGCGACGACCGACATTAGGGTCAGTTGTTTCTGCTCCTGCCTCGTCATAAATCTTTATCTTTAAACCATTTCCCTTTAGGAGAGAAAAAATCTTTCCTGCCAGGGTATCCAATTCTACCATATGAAATCCTTGTTTCTCTTATTTATCTGCTATCAAATAAAAACAGGCATCGGTGCATCGTAGTTGCTGTCTTCCCCGATAGCGATATTACTATTGATAGCTGTCTGCGCGCCATCATCCCATGTAGAAATATAATCTGTCATGCGAACTGCCAATATAAGTGCCATGATTAAATCATCTGTCTGCCCGATACGAGCCTCAAATGTGTTTCCTCTAGAAACAAAAACCTTTAACTCTGATAAGATGCCCTTAGAATTAAGTTTCATTTTACCAGATTCAATTAAGAATTTCAACTTAGCACATGCTTCAAGTTTAGATTTATTAGTTGTAACAAATCCTGCGCGACGGCCCGTCTTGCCCTGAAGACGATTCTTTGGATCGTGCAACATAGTGCCCGGGAAGTTTTCTTCTCCTGTGTCTCTAATAACAACAAGAGCAGCTTCGCCTAGAGAATTACTTTCCACAGACCAGTAAAGTTCTGGCTTACCTGCTTGATACAATTCTTCTAGTATCTTGCGCATTGTTCTTACTTGTTCTTCAATTGGAGTTCTATTGCTACTCCATTCTGCTACCTGAACAAGTGTAGGCAGTTCCAATACCTGAATAGCTGCGTTGTCACCGCCGGTACCCATTGAAGGATCGAGAGAAACAACATATGTAAGGTTTGGACGAATATCGCCGTACCAGCGAACTTGGCCTGTCTTGCGAATAGGCTGCCTAGATTCGAGTTGAGAGAGCTTAACTGGGTTGATAAGTGTTTCTTCAAATGTAATGAACTGGCACTTGTGTTCGCGCAAGAAACGATCTTCGCCTAGACCGGCAAGTTCGGCGTCGGCCCATGTCTGATCGCGGTCTGGGTGAGCTTCCCATGTAGCAATATAAGGCTTAAATCCATTTACACCTACAGTTGTTTCGTTACCGTTGGCATCAACAAGCTTATTGGCGCCGAACCAAATATCAGCAAATTGATCTTCGTCGGTGTTAGGAGTAGAAGTGATAATACACTTACCACCGGTCGACAGTGTAGGAGATAGAGAAGTCCAGAATTCCTTAGCAATGTTTGGTTCCACGAACGCAAATTCGTCCAGGTAGACTAAGGACAAGGACATTCCACGACCTGTATTTTCTGTAGTGGTTGTTGCAACGATACGGGAATTATTATCAAAGTCCATTGAACGCTTGTTATAGACTTTTACACCAGCACGAATATGGTCAGGCACGGATTCGTAAGCATATCTTACTCTGTGCATAATTTCCTGGGCGCCGTCGTATTTGTTAGATGCAATAAGAATTGTTGCATCCTCGACAAACATAGCATACCACAAGAGATATCCTGCAGCAACGGTGGTCTTGCCCATCTGGCGACTAACCATGTTTACAGATTTTCTGGAACTGTGGTAGTTCTCAATTAATTCTCTCTGAAAATCGTATAGGTGAATTTTCTGTCTACCCTGCATCGGGTGTTGGATATACATGAAGTTTTCAATAAAATATCGAGGACCCGTAACAGGGTCCATGCACGCCTTGAGCTCGTCAATCTGCTCCTTACTATACGATATTTTCGTATACGCACGCTTGACGAGCTTATCGTCTTGATAGATTGCCATGTTATTTCTTTAGATTAGGCTTGTGACCTTTTTTTGCCTTTACTGGTTTCTTGGCATCTTCACCCTTTTTTGCCTTTTCTGCCTTCTTAGGCTTTTCGCCCTTCTTAGGTTTAGAAGAAGCTGATTCCTTTAGGAAATTTCTATAACCGTAGACAAGTTCTTTATGAACTTCTGCAACTTGCATCTTTTTCTGTTCTGGATTATCGCCTTGGCGTGCTCCAGACGGGCCTGTTGCCTTAACTACTGGACTATCAGCACCGTTAGGGAAGAAATCACTACCTGTTGCAACCTCAACTGAATCGTATCCGTTGTTCAGATCTTCTTCCATTGGGAAATCATCTCCGCCGTAATCTTCGTCTGATCCATGTCCGGCACTTGCCATTGCTGAATCAAAGTCGCCATCCATTCCGTCATCAAAGTCGCCCATACCCGAATCATCGCCATTAAGGAAATGATCTAATGCACCGTGGAACATATTGTCAAAGTCTGGGTTATGGCCGTAACCTGTTTCGCCGGCTACCATTTTCTTTAACTCTTCTTCAGATGTTGCCATGTCATAATTATTTCTAATCGACGATGCAATAAAATCTAAATCGTAATCTGAACCTTCCATTGCTAATACCTCTACAGCTGGAGCAGGATTGCTCATTTGTCCGTCTGAAACTTGCGATTCGTCTACTTCCTCGGCATTGCCTTGCGAAGCATCAAATTCTGAATCTGCCTGATCGCGCCCAACAGTTCCTGCAGTTTGCATTTCGGACTCAGTGCCTTCGTTAACATTCTTCATCGCGTTACTTAATTGTTTTGTGCCGGTGTCGGCCTTGTTGAATTCTTTAGCAACTCCGCTATCAATACCTGCTTTCTTGGCGAATTTAGGATCGTGTGCAGCAGCCGCCATAAAACGGGCTTGCTTCTCGGAAGTTGACTTTTCGTGTAATTCTGTGGCTTCGTCTACAGGTGTCTTGCCTTTGTGATCGGAGCAGTGCGAATATCCACTATCTCCTGGACCAAATCCTCTGCCGCATTGTGAGCAAGATACATTCTGAAATCTTGCTTCATTTAATCCGGGAACGGCCATTACGCCTTCCATTAGGTTTATTAGTTTTCTCATATCGTTCATAGAACACCTACCTTTAGCAAGTTAGGCTTCTTAACTCTACCAAATAACCCAACATCGTCTTTCTTTAAATTCTTAGGATCATTGAAACCATCATAGCCCTTAGGTAATGTGGAATGATCAATATCTTGCGGAACACTTAGAGGATTTTCTACCTGCGTTACTTTTCTTTCCTTGCTAACCTTTTCGAGTTCCTTCAGGAATGAAATATTATAGTCTGCACCGTATAGGCTCTTATCGCCTGTCTCTTCGTAGTCGCTTCCCAGCTTGGTTTTGTATTTTGCCTTGTACTCTGCAGAATTTCTATCAATGTAAAGATCGGTCTCAATTTGACGAGGATCATTTTCAGAGTATACAACTAACTGTCCCGGTGAAATTCCAAGATTGTTACAAACATATGTTCTAAGGAAATCTAGAGAACCGGGATATCCAAGTACAATACTGCAAATGAATACAGGTGTGTTCTTTACATTAGGAAAATCGAGAGGACTTTCTTGAATAGGTGTTTTCTTAAACGAGGATGCCTGCTTGATATCGTATTTCTTTAGCGAAGACTCTAATACATCAATCATTGCATCAGTCATTTCATGTACAGCAAACTTCAGAACATACTTATATTCTGTTTTTGTTTCTGCAAAATATGATCTAAATGTTTTCTTTTCGTCCATATTGACTCCAGTGTTACGACTATTTATCAGACTTTTCTGATTTGTTGGAGACAATATATTTTAGGAGTTCATTACGGTCAAATTCGCCACCGCCGGCAGGGCTTCTGTTACCTTGCCCTAGCTGTATATCAATTTGTTCGGCTTTTACTTTCTTAAGTTGAAGATCAATCATCTTAAGTTTACGCTCTGCTTTGGCATTCTTAGCATCAAGTGCAGTCTTGAGCATCTGGCCAGCTACTTCGTAGATCTTACCGGCATGCATATCTGGCACATTACCTCCCAAGGCAATTAGATCATTAAATGTTCTAACTGCTTTAGCAGCAATATCATCCATTTCTGAATCATGGGTGTCTAATCCTACTACAGTAGGAAGAGCGATATCAACTTTCTCTGCGGTTGTTATAGCTGAATATATTTCTCGTGCCTCTACCATTAACTCTTCACGAGTTTTTGTTGGCAGATCTTCTACCTCCGGCTCATCGCGGGGAGGTAAATTAAAAAATTCTTCCAGTTTTTTAGTCATCAAGCCTTTCCTTTCGGATTATTGAAGATATTATTTTCGTTCATAACCCTAAATGTCATGCCGTGGTGCCTAGCAAACGCATGTGCTGCTGCCCATTTATAGGTATTCAATGCGACCGCTGCCTTAGCTCTTTGACTCTTTGCCTGTTCTAGGAAGGTCTCTTTAGCTGGCTTTACTTCGATAATCTCTGCTTTTTGACTACCTTTAGCATCGACATAAGTAACCACGAAATCTGGTACATACACGGTATATTTACCGGTAAAAGGATTTTGATAAGGAATTTTAATGGATTCGCTGGCCCAGCTAGTTATGTTCGGATTAGAATCGAACATCTGCATAACTTTGAATTCCCATGAAGAACGGAAGTATATAGGATAAGTCCCTACATATTTACTTGGGTTGACAGGTTTATACTGCCCCTGTACATAGGAACTCATATTACGACCTTATTTCTCTTGCTTGTAGACTATATCTATTATTTACGCTGGTAACAATCCCGACTTGGTTGCCAGGATCTCTTAATAGATTAAACGAACGGTATGCATCTGCTGTGAACATCAACTGTCCAGTCGGCGTTACCTGTTCTAAAAGGGCCGCTGTAGAAATACCTAGCATGCTTGCCATATCTATAGCAAGCCCTGTCATTGTATCGGCGTACAGAGGACCTATTCCCCTTGATAGAAAATAGGATTTTGTAGAATTATATGTATCTGGTGCATAGTTTCCAACTACACCACCGCCTAATGCTGCCTGGGAGATAGAACCTGCACTTGGAAAAGTAGTAGGACCCGTTGCATATTTGAAGGTATTTGTAGGAACATTGTTGACAGACTTTACTGTCTTCTGCGTACCCAAATAAGTAAGCATCTGCGAGCTAAATCTGCCGATAGATGCTATATTTGCATTAGCCACCTGGGTTGCCTCCAATTCTATTAACATCCCTATACATTGTAGAATTTATATTAGCAGTGGATGCAAATGATCTTGCCGTAACGGGTGGTATATTTGGAGAAATGTATGGTGGAGGAATAATATTTACAGAGCCATCTAACGCGCCGGCAATGGCCGAAGTAGCTCCACGAACCGCATTTGAAGCAAATGCGCCAGTAACACTACCAATAGTAGATTGAACATTCTTACCAATTCGTTGAAGGATTGGATTATCGGAATTAAGCAAAGGATTGTTAGACTCAACAAAATTGTTTAACGCAGCATTAAATGACAATGCAGGTAATTCAAGGAATTCGCCGTGTTCGAACTGATCTTTTGTAGATCCGGATTCACCTAACTGTAAGTTCTGAATCGTGTAATATGCATATTCATATTCAAATGTAAATGTTAGCTCAAGTGTCTTATCGCTTGTGGCATAATTTAGTACATCGTGTGTAAATGCAGATATTCTGGGATTAACTAAAGTAACCTGATTAAATCTTCCACCGTGAACTTGATAGATATCTATAGTTTGAATTAAACTACGAATGTTCTGAACTTGAGGTAAATTAAATCCGAAGATATGGCTATCGAGTGTATCGCTGACAATATTTTCTAAATTAGATTTCTGTCCGTTTGTGCTGTTAGGATCGTTTGCACCACTCGGTGCATTACTATCAAACATGTTTTTAATACTTGCAGGAAGATTAGCAATAGCCGGGTTAATCTTCGGAATTAGAGACTGCGCTCCTTTCTTTAAAGTTTCAACCGAGAATGGACTATTTTTCTGTTGCGACGACTTTGCTTGATTTTTACCAGGTTCGTTGCCATCTCCGAAATAGTATCTATAATACATATCCCAGAATTTCAGTGTTTTGCCGTCTGCAACATCATGAAACACAACCTTAACTGGTTCAAATGCTATCTTTGTCTGGCTTAGTCTTTTTCTGTTATATTGGTTTAACGGAGTTGTCTCAATTTTCATCGATGGCATTTCCACCGATTTTACAAGCGGTGCTATTTGTGCCCAGTTTGGAGAATTAAAAGATTGAGAAATAAACGAAGCAGCAGAGCCTACATTATTAAGACTGATATTGATGTAATATTCAAAAGGAAAGCGGGGCTGGTTATTGTATAAACTCTGCCCTTCTTGATTGAAATTATAGGTAGCATGGCGAGAGCTCTTCTCAAAGAAGAACCCTGCGCCAGTCAATGAAGTTGCTAGACTAGTAAAACTTGGCACTAAGCCACCTCCAAAAATCCGCTATTAAGCGAATGTAGTACCACCAGTTGGGCTGGCGACATTTGGATATGGATTTCCACCGACTGTAGTACCGTCGTTTGTGTTTGGTCCCGAAACTTCTGTTGCGTTGTCGAAACGAATTGTCAATGTAATCATAGTTGGATCACCACTTGCATAATCGTTATCACCGTAGGCAGCAGCCTGGATCCAGCAACCATCAAGAACCCAAGACTCTAATTGCTCATTATCAGTACCGTCTAGCGAATGGATTTCCATTGCGAACTTGTAGTTGATACCAGCAACAGCACTTGTCTGTTCAAAGTGGTTCATTTGTTTCTGGACTTGCGCGCCAACCGACGAAACAACCGCATTAGTAATGTCATCGCGCAATGTAATTTCGATAGGATCGAAAGTGTGCTTGCCCTGAATCCATGCTACAGAGTTATACGAGTCGAGTTGTACTTCGTTATAGGTAATCTTTGGTCTGGTACATGTTACCACATTAGCAGTCATTTCGCGCAAACCGTTGTTTTCACCGAAGTTCTGCCAGACAACTCTAAAACGATACTTCTGCTTGGGATGTAGAATACCAAGCTTGTTTCCATCTAATGGAATACCGAATTTAGCTAAATTTGCCATCTTTTTCTCCTGCTATAAAAGCTAATACTATTTATCAATTATCAGAAATTTTTTTCCGACGGTATCCCTGCAAAATCATTTATGATATACGCTTCGCCTATATCCTGCCTGCAAGCATAAGGTAAAATTCCATAACCCTTATCGCCCCACTTGAGTCCGCTTGAATTTGCTACCATCCAATAATCATCTGTATATCCAATAATAGTAACTGCATGCCCGTGTGAAGGGCGGTTATCAATATCATTTATAGGCTTATACACCTGTTCTGAAAGCTTGCCGTTAAGTTTCCAAAACTGCCTGCCAGTGGCTAACCCGATAATTATGGGATATCCTTTATTTAACAAATAATTGAAATCTTGTTCTATAACATTAGTATATGTTCCGATTTTATAATTCTTTGCCTCTTCCATTGCAACTGCATTTGGCTCTTTATCAACTATTGTGGGACGAAGAGGCCACAATCTGTCTGTGCAACATCCATATTGTTTCATTGCCTCTAGGGTTGCCCCTAGCTCTGCACCTTTCTGCCCTATTCTACCTTGCATTTTTCTAGTCATGTAATAAACAAATAACCTAGAGAAATGCATAGGATTAGCACCAGATCGATTGATAAGCATTTCGGCAACAAGAAGAGAGGCACTAGCAGTACAGCATCCTACTATTTCTTGTGATGGCAAATATCTAATATCTTCTCTAAGATCAATCATGAAATATTTAGCCAAAAATATGCCCGGACTGGCCGGGCATATTCTAGATCAGTTTAAGATCAAGGTGCCGATAAGCTGGCGCCTGTGTTCTTGATTCTGATTGGAATGTAAATAAATTCAATTGCCTTAACTGGCTGAATTGCAATATCAATCCAAAGTTCGTTTCTGTCGATACGAGCTGGTGTGTTGTTTGTAAGATCGCAAACAACTAAGAAGTCGTATAGAGCACGCAATGTGATAAGTTCTGACATGAATCTATCAAATGCATCCTTAACTGCCTTACGAGTTGTTGTATCGTTAGGCTCGAATAGGAACGGCTGAGCAAGTAAGTTCAACTGGTAGCGCAAGTAATTTTCTAAACGAACTACATTGATACGGTCTGTTGCACTTGCGTATGGTTGGCGTGTCTTTTGACCGAACACAACAATACCGCCTTGTGGCATTACACGAATTGGGTTAATACCGTTGATGTAAAGAATGTCTCTTTGACCTTCATTCAACTTAACAGTAATAAACTGTCCTTCGACATTGACATAACCAACTGCTGCTGCATTGTTGACAATACCGCGTTGTAAACCAGCTGGAGCAAACCAAGGATAAGCAACCTGGTCGTTGTAAGCAATTGTTCTTAGAGCCATGTGTGATGGTGGAACAACTACATCAGTTCCGTCAACATTGGTCGACAATCCGCTTGGATACCATGCAGCAAAATACTTACTTGCCGATACTAGGCCATCAGCACCGTTACCGTATGCAACGCTCTTGTTGGTTGCCCAATTCTGTAGCGAAGTTCCGTTGGCTGCTAGTGTGAATGGAGTGTCGCCGACAACAAAAGCTGTCTGCTTACGGTCTTCATTCAATACAAGCATTTCATCAATAGCTTCAACATATCCCGGGGCAGCAATCAAGTTATAGTATAGATCTTCTGCGCGAATATCTTCGTTGGCTGTAATAACTGCCTGGATTGCACGAACGATACAGATATTCTGTGCTGCTGCACCCATGTACGGTGCGCCACCTGGGTTATTACCAGAAGTTGTTACCCAACGACCCAATGAGCCATTGTTTGTGTTATCTGGTTCAGCAGGAACGCCGTTAGCTACATATGGTGAATTCCATTCCTTGACATTGTTTGTCGAGTAACGAGTATTCCATAGTAAGAATCCCTTTGGATACAAGTCCGAATCTGGTGCATCTGGGTCTAAGTCAGGATTGATACCACTACCGTTATTTTCGCCCGAGTATGTACCCATGTGATATTCTGGATTTGGACGAGCATCTGTGAAGATGATACCGTTTGGAGTTGTCTGGTCTGTATTGTCGACTAGAATCCATGCTGTACCCGACCAACGCTTAATAACAGGATACGGATTTACATCTGTATCAACCCATACATCGCCTGACGATAGAACCTTTGGCGGTACATCGTCGCGTGGATCTGCAGATTGTGCATATACCTTAATTGCGCCTGGTAGAACTGCTGCTGTATTGAACGCTGTCCAACCATCTAGCCATACATTCTGCCATCCGCCTGTTCCATCAGCCATTAACATATCAACAGTGATTTCACCGTTGCTATCAACGCCAAGCTCTGAATTGAACCATAGCTGACCGTTTTCTGGGCCAGATGTTGGAACTGTTACAGAACCTTGAATGACTTGTAATGGAGCCCATGGACCAGATGCGCCAGTTGCCTTTCTAAACTCGTATGAGTTCGGTGCAGAAGTAGGATTTAAACCCGACTGGACTGGCTCAATGTAAATCTGGCCATCCGATCCTGCAGGATTTGTGCTGTAATATGTATTGGCTGCTGCATCATTTGTAAGAATTGGAGCTTCAACTTGCAAGAACTGAGCAAGTGTTGTATCCATTCTGCGTAGAACAAGATTTGCACCTTGCGCTGCTGAGGATGTCTTTAGCCAATATTCTTGTGTTGTCGATGTCGATGTAAGGTCCGGCCATACAGAGTTGATAACAACTTCAAACGATGCATTAATTACATCAGCAGCCGCAAACGGTGTTGATGGTACTGCAGAAACAGTAAACGATGTTGCATTGTTGATTTGAGTAATAGTTGTATTAGCTGCGAAAACACCAGTACCGGAACCAACTACTGGAACCATACCAACTTCTAAGCCTACTGTCGATGCAACATTAATTAATGCACCCACTGATGGGGCCGAAGCAGTTACTTGAGCTGCACGGGCACCAATCTGCGACCATGTAGATCCAACTTTTCTCCAGAACGATAATGTTCCCGATGCTGTCTGGAATACAACTGCGTGGTCTCCGTCAACACCGTCTGTTGGTGTTGGAGCGTTTGCTACACCTGTTGCAAAGTTATAGATGAAATCCGGTGCTACAACAGTCCAAATTTCATTTGGGAAAGTGCCAGAACGAATAAACAAACCATAAGCAGAACCGTTTGGTAATGCTGATTCATCAAACCAGAATGTTCCCGCTGCTGCAGGACTTGTTGGCTGAATTGGTGTTGGTTGTAATTGAACTGTATTGATATCGCAACGGACAACTCTTGCTAGGTTAGCAATACCGAGATACGAGTATGCTGCAAGCAAACCGTATTCGTTTAGTGGATAACCATTTAGGGATGTTCCGCTAACTTCATAGAAGACAGGATCACCGAAAGTCTGTACCAAATCGCGCTGCGAAGTGATAGACCAAACTTTTCCAGCATTGGCCTTTGTTGTTCCTACTGCTACTTCCGAACCATCCGGAACAGTCTTATCTTGTTGTGTGGCGATAAAGATTAACGGTACTGTACCTGGACCGGCACCAACATTAATGCTCTGGTCGATGACCGAAATACTTACGCCTGGTGATACTAGAATAGCCATGTAATTTAACTCCTTCTGAAGAATTATACTTCTTGTTATGAGTATTTATCAATAAGGGTGTTAAATATATGGCAAATGAAGCTCTAGAGAATTTTACTCACAATTTCCTTTACTTGGCCTTCAAGGAACTCCAGGCTTCCATCATTATTTACCTCAAAATCAATTTTCGAGCCAACCCATGCCCATTCACTAAAATGTGCACCGGAATAAGTTTGCGTCATAACATCCCTAGCAATCGAATTACCTTTATTTGCCAATAATGCTGTTTCATACCATACGGGAGCAGGGCCACGATTAATTTTCACCAGGATGCCACCATTAGATCGAATGAAATCGATTTCATTTGGAAAGCGTACATCACTAATAACCACATGCTGGTTAGGATTTTTTCTAATCCTGTTTTGCAATGTCAGGAACCAGATGTCTTCGTGGAAATTATTTCTTAGTGCGTCTGTTCCAATAACCTGCAAAGCAAGGCGCGGACTGAAATTAGGCATGCCCAATTTTTCTGACCACCAAGGATCAACAATTTCTCGCCACTCTCTTGATTCTTTTGTATCACCCTCGAGCAAATGACGAGGCCAATCGAACATCACAGCGCAAGCATCTTTCAACCCGGCAGCGAAACTGTCTTGCCTAAAATTGAAATTATCTACTAACTGTGAAGCAACTGTTCCTTTACCGCTGTTGATCAGACCTAACAATCCAATAATCATAAGAAAACCCCTAAGCTATATTTACATGTAGTTATACACGATTTGCTTAGGGGTTCGCAATTTTCGTTAGCCAATCACAAAACCATAACCATCCGAACTTGTGACTAGATCTAATAATTGTTTCTCAAGTTTTTCAATTTCAACGGTAGCTTCCTGTTTAAGTGTTGCACCGTTTAACATAACATTACCGCTCGGTCCAGGGAATCCGCTAGGGAATTTATCTCTAGCTTCTCCAACATATATTTTGCTTGCGCATAAGCATACGAACGCAACCAGGGACCGGAATAAGGGTCATTCATTAAATCATCTTCGGATTTTTTAGCATAAACACGAACAACAACTTCCTCATCGGCTGTAGGCCTACGAACAATTGTTAATTTGTGATTATTCACATCCCAAGTGAAATTATACTGACTTGCAAAGAGACGCTCCGTTGTCTCAAGGAATTGATTATAAAAGTCCCAGGTTGCTAGACCACCTGATCTATTTGGTTGTAGCAAATAGATATTATAGAATGCAGCATCTACCGGGTCGAAATTTATTCCACCGTTTGTGTATGCACCGACACCACGGCGGTATAGACGTCTCACTTCTTGCACTTCATCTGGAAGAGTATACTCTGATATGTCTCGTGTAATGTGTAGGAAAATGTCTTTCTCGAGATTAGCTCCGTCTGATTGCTGACGCAATTTCTGAAGACCAATCGTTATAGCAGTATTCAAGTGATCTACGTCTAACTCAATATCAACCATTTGCGCACCGAGCATAAGCTCGATTTGCTTCATTAACAAAACTCTTGGTGTTATTTGTGCGGACATAAGTGTATCAACTCCAGTGATACACTATTTATCAATACTCGTAAGCTTTTCCTGCCTTGTTTGCCAGCATCATTACCATAGCATCATCGAGCGCATTATGGACATCAAAATTATTCTCTAAGACAATTTGTTCAAGATCGTCATCCATAATTATGAATTTGTAATAATCATTCTTATCAAGATTCGAGGGCCAGACAGTTGTCTTATTCAGCAACCTTCTCAAATGTGGAAGATCCCACGAAATATTATCACAAGCAATAATAAATTCATGCCCCTGCTCTTCTATCCATGTTGCCATTTTTAGAGCACATTCTGATTCTGTCATTTTATATTCGCCACCCTTCAGGAAAGGCAAAACAAAATTCATAACAAAGTCGGAACATTCACACCGTTCATAGGTATCTGCAAGCTCGGCATAAAACGATTTGCCGTCTTCCGAAACCAATGCGATACTGATAAGCTTTGCTTCGTGGTGTAAATCAGTGAATTCGGTGTCCAGGAAGAGAAGCATGTTTAGATTCCTTTAATAATTGTTTATACATTTTTATATCCTGCAAATCTTTTCCTGTAAACATTTTATACAGATACTTATTTTCAATGCAATATTTCTTGCAGGCATTTTGTTTTTCTAAATCACGCGGAATAATCCTGCCTTTTACTTCTTCAATTGTTTTTTCACCAGACTTAAATTCTATTAAAAAATCAGGAACATAGTTATGATTCGTACCTTCGAATACATAAGGTATTCGTATTCTGTGATATTTTGTCCAAGATACAACATTTACATCATTATCTAGTTCAATCATTCTTGCTAATTCTAAGATAGAGTCTGCATGAAATTGTGTATTAGATTTAGTAGAAACATAATAAGCTTTTCTACCTCTATTACAACTTTTTATATTAAACTTTCCATCTGCTATTAAATCTACCTTACTCTTAGATTGTAATGCTCGTGTCTCAGCGGAGTGGTGTCTACCTGACATTCCATTTATTTTTTGAAATTGCCTGGCATATTTCATAACATCTGATCTGTCTTTACCAAATGATGGATTGCGGGCGCCTTTCTTCAGGCAAAATTTGCATAGGTCTAAAGATTCTGGATTTTTAGATTTTCTTTTTTTCCAGTTTCCTACTGTTGTTCCATAAATTAAATTACATTCATCGCACTGCAATTTCAGTCTATGCAATTGGCTATTCTTATCATCTATATCTTTTATACTATCACCTAATATAACTTGCCTATCGTGTATCATATATACCTCAATCTATGGAAGTATTTATCATATTGGTTCTGTATCTAAAAATAATTTCATTTTTTGCTCTTCTCAAAGTCGGAATAGGTGCCAACACCACCATTCCAATCTCTCCACTGTTTAACAAATTCTTCCCAGGTCCATCCGTATTTTGCCATAAAAACTTCCCACTCGTTTCCCCTATTATTTGGCCATTTAGGACCAATACCGGAACGATATATTTTCATCATTTCGTAGAATGGTATTCGAGTTGTAAGGATTCTGAATGTGTCATCCTCTGTCATTTATCAATCCTTAAGATTACATGATGCTCGTTTAGCTTGCCTCCAGCCGGTGTGTCCAATGTGCTTAATTCCTTTAAAAAGGTTCTAAGCTTCACCTTGCTAGCCTTCTTGAACTCGGCGAGTGCTTCGGCAGGTTTGCGTAGCGTTTTTTCTGCAGAATCTGTAGAAAAATTCTCTAGGCTAGCGCCCTTAACAAGCAGGCCGCGCTCGTCAACTGCCTTGTACTGTGCAAGCTTCCTGGTTTTTGTATTATACACCCATACTTCCTTAGATCCAAGAATATGTACAGGATTTAAACTTACAATTCCTAATGAACTATCCTCTTTCTTGTACTTGAGCTTAGATACAAGTTTATCCTGTGATACTGGCTTCTTCTTGCGTGGTGCTCTTTCAACCTTAGCAACTTCCTGCATCATTGCGCAGGCCTTTAATAAATTCTTGTGGAATAGATCTAGCTTCTTCAGCTCTGGCTTTGTAAAGTTAGAATAGCCTTCGCTGAGGTCTTTATTTGTACCTTCTGCTGCCTCTGCTATTTCTGCTGCACGCCTTTCAAAGATTGTATGCATGTGGCGTGCATGCGGAGCCTTTAGCTCGTTTGATTTGAATAGATTAACAAATTCCTCTACAGTCTTAGCAGGAAGTTTCTTATCCAGCACAAAGTCGTCTAACCACCCTTCCACCTCCCCCGCAACTTCTCTCGACCTTTCGCGGAGCCTGTCTTGGATAGAGATAACAATCTTAGGACTCTCGTTAACAGGCTTACTACCTGCCTCCTGAGATGCGATATAATCGGCTTCTTTTTTGATCGCTGCGGCCTTTTCTTCTTCCTCATTAACAACCTTCTCCATAGCAGGCATTAATCCGGTCATGATATCATCAGGAATATCGGCGCCATGATTAAGAATATACATATACTTACCGACAGTGGCAAATCTATTCTCATCAATATCTTTAATGCGCTCGAGCATAGGATGCTTTACATCTAAATGCTTCAAATATTTCACAACTTCTTTTTTCAAGTCAATGGCAGTCAACTCATAGTGAGCGTACATCATTGCTCCTTGAAAGTTTGTTCTGAAATGTTTATGTGTTTTAACAACGGTAGCGAAGCTCGGCTTAGGCCAACTTACATGTACACCGGTAGTTTTTTTCTTTGCCATCTTAATATCCTTTTGATACTTAGCTATTTTAGCTACTTATAAAACAGAAACGCAACTAAATGTGGTTTAGTTGCGTTTTTGGATATTAGTTACTTAAGGATTTTATTCGTCGGCGAGTCTCTTCTCGTCTCTTTTTAGCTTTTTATCCTTAGTTTTGTGCGCACCTGCACCGGATGTCTTTGCGTTCTTTGCCACAAAATTACGAGGTTTTGCCGCTTTGACGACAACCTTTTTATCAGCTTTAGCTTCAAATAATTCAAACAATCTCATAACATCTCCGATGCGAAAATGGGGAGATAGTAGCGAATTACCTCCCCACGACGCCTGTTGGCGTAACACCAATGGTCCTAAGGGTGTTATGAGTATTTATCAATTTCTGATTAAAAATACTTCGACAGATTGAAGTTGAAAACACCAATCTCGTAAAGCACAAATTCCTGCATCGCATAGAAATACTCTACAGGATCTTTTGCCTTTTTCATCTTGGCAAGATACCAACTTCTCAAAATACCTGAGCTCATTTTCTTTCCTTCTTTACCCGTATATAGTTATTTAGCAGTGATTGGATATTGGCCCCGCCCACAGGGTTTTTACTGTGAACTGTGAAGCTGAAGTTTTCCGGCATGGTATTTGTATCCATATCGTGCTCAGTCAACCACAGGGCAAAATCATACCCAGTTTTACCATCGGAATAATCCATAGCATAGTGCGCTTCTCCCAAATCGTGGTCAAAGCTAATCACATCAGGAAATCCGTTGTCGAGCACCCATGTAATTGCTTCTTCAAGAGAACGCACGATTGCCCAATCCGCACCCCAGCTTCCTACATTACCAATAAGAACCCAGGTAACATCCTTTGGCATTCTTTCATCATCGATAAACAAATATTTCATGCGTACTCCTTATCCTGCCTTCTAAAATGATGAGCTACTCTATGAAACTTCAACTTTTCGGCTTCATCATCGGAAAGCTTTCTTTTTTCCTTCAGGTCCCATGCTCCGTAAGAATCTTTAGGAAATACAATACCACAATTGTGGCACTGATATTGATCGTGATTTCCGCAGGAAGCAGGAAATCCAACAGCCTTGGCAATCGCCCACATCGCAGGCCAAGTGCCACCGTTATCATTCTTACTTTCGCAACCGCAGATTTCAGTCTTGTCAATATAGATGTATCTTACCCTATATTTACGAGTGATTGTAAATAAAAGCTGAAGATTTTCGTCGCGAATTCTTTCCAACTCGAGCGCATCGGGTTCGCCATTCATAACGAATTCGAGCAATGGGTCATTCTTTGCTCTGGCAAGATTTGCCATTATTCTTTTGATTTCAGGAATATTAATCATACTGCATTTTAGTCGGGATCTATGTCGCCGGTCAACCTAATTTTCGTATTGGCTAATTCGGATTCGCGCAGAACAGTCAATCTCTCATTCTTATCAAATCCGATCATTGCTTTTACATCTTTTGGAAAGCACGAACCACCGTATCCGAACTGTCCGTCGTTTCCCGGAACAGCCATATGACTAGATCCTAAACGATAATCATCGCCCAATATCTGAATAAAATCGTCCCATGATTCCGGATGTATTTTTCCTCCACCATGTATATCACTATAAAGTTGATATATCTGATTCATGAATACAACCTTGCTTGCCAAAAAAGCATTGATTGTGTATTTCAATAATGCTGCTTCTTTATAATCAACAAATCGAAATTTTGGATGCTTTACATGCGAATGTCTTTCATACATGAGTTGTACTTCTTTACAATCATGCCAATCTCCAGCAAGAATAATCATTCGTGGATTTACTGCATCTTCTTCCCAATGATCTTCTCTTAAGAATTCTGGTGAATATACATAGCGCAACGGTCCCTGCTTTTCCATTACTTTAGAATGGCCATATTTCACATATAAATCGTCTACTATTTCAGGTGGCAATGTGCTCTTTAGCACGACTATGCCCGCATACTTTGCCTGTACTAATTGACTAAAAATCGTGTAAATTACAGATGCATCCACTGTTCTGTCATCAAGTGTAGGCGCATTTATAGACACAAAGATAGCATGCGGATTTATATCTACCAACTCTGCAACTGAAAGATGAGTATGCTTGGGATCAACCACTGTAGCTTCGGAATTATATTTGAAGGCATAATGACATGCTTTGCCTACAAACCCGTATCCTATAAAACCTAATTTTAACATTTCTTTTTCTCCGTAAAAAATGGTAGTGAGTTGCCCCACTACCATCCAAAGTGTGTACTCAGGTTCCCCACCTAAGTTCCCCGTCCTGCGTTTAGGATCCCCCGCGGTTACATTCCTTCTGTAGAAGAAAGTGCCGGGCCGCCCTTAGTAGACACATGGTAGCCGTATACGGCTATAAATCCAGAGGCGCTATTTCTTGACCGCAGGTACTCAACCGGCCCTACAAAACCACACACTAAACCTTACTGGACTTCTTTCCTTGTGCCAGCTTCAACAATCTTCAATTGGGCCTTCTTCTGCCTTGCATTACGATCCTTCTGCTCGCGGGCTTCGTCGAGCGTAAGTCCGGTATATTCTTCCCAGTCGCCAAAAACACGAACCAGGTCATACAACTGTGCAGTCTTTCGTGGAGTAGGACTCAAAGTCTCCACAATAGGAGCATTGGCACCGGTCGCGAAAGGCCACGCAGCAGCAGGGTTCAATGTCTTGTGTTCCGGAACCTTAGCAGCAGGCTTCGGCGAATAGTCGTTATTCACTACAGCACTGAACGCATCAGCAGGCTTACCATTGACTTGTGCAACCACTTCGTATCGCATGCAACGACCCTTAGCACCGTTGTAGTCGGTAGGAATGCTAACGACATCAGCAGGGCTAATTTTCAGGATCATGACAGGCTGCGATGCGCTGCCAAATTCACCAAGGTAGCTTTCGCTGCAGAAGTGAAGACCGGTAGAGCAATGCGATTCCGGATTGTCATCGACCAGATTACGATCCATCTCGACAATTTGTCCAACACTGTTATCAATAGTGCCGGAGTGAATGTCCTTGTAATCGCTGCGAACACGCTTGTACGCAAGGAAATAACCATCTTCCGTAATTGGAAGCTTGTTCTTTTCCAGGAAGCCGTACACTTGGTCCACAGAACGCTTAGATGGGTTGTCCATCAAGTTTTCCATGAAGCGAACCATCGGGTCAATCGGAAATCCGTCTTGGTACATTTCAATCATACGCGAGGCAAGACTGTTGTGGAACGGCTGGCCTTTCCAGAATACCTTGTTTCCTTCGATCGATACATTGCCATTGCCAAAATCAACAATGGCCTTTGCTGGCTCGACAAGGTTATGCAACTCTTCCCAATCCTGCGCCTTTAGAGCGTCGACAATCTTGCCGTAGGCAATATGTGTGTCCTTGGAAATTGTGTGACTTTTGCCATTGATCACAAGGATAATATTCTTGCCTTGGATCAGATACGGGACTGCTTTACTCATTCTCTTTCTCCTGTTTGTCTACCATTTTAATGTATTGCGCCACAACAATATCAGGCGCGTTTGTCTGTACATGTTTCAGCAAAGGGTATGTAGCATACAACTTTGCCTTAGCATCTTCGAATCTCTTTTTCACCTTATCCACTTCTACTGCTTTGCCATAGGCACCGCAAAGTGTCATGAGTGCTGTTGCATTACCGGTTGCCCGTTTTATGCTACTATATTCCTTAACATATTTAGCATAGTGCGAATCTGGTCCTGCAAGATTTGCAATCGTTTGCGTAGTATGCACTTTATTGTAATAAGAATCAAGCATTTCCGCGGCAACCAGTGTTGCTACATGGGCATCAGAAATTTTCGCTGTTTCTTCTTTCAACTTATCCTCAAACCAAACCCAGTTGTCCAGATCTTGCAGTTCTTTGATTCGATTTTTGCGCACACCGAGAATTCTGATATTCTGAATTCCTGCAATGCCGCACTCGTCCATCTGCGCCTTCAGGTTGAACACATTGATGCCGTTACCTTCCTGATCAATAGGATCACAGTTATTCAGTGTAACATAATAGTAGGTCACATTATCGTCGAGTTCTTCGCGATACGGTCTCCACATGTATGCACCAGAGTGGCCGGCGCGTTCGTTAGCCTTGATTCCAATTTCCACAATGCCTGTGCTAGACATTGGCTTTGCGCGCTCTTTCTTCTCGAGCTCGCTAGCCTTCATGATTACCGGTGGATTGTGAAGTTCTTTCATCAGCAAGTCATATTCTGCTTGCCTTACTTCAAGATCGTCGCTGCTATGCGTGATGCAGAAAACGCTAGCCTGCTTTCCGTAATGATTTGCAAAGTGATATCTGGCCCTGGCTTGGCAACCAGTTTTCAGATCGTTTTGCACAATAACTACCTTCATGTCGACCGGAATGCTCCAAAATCCAATATATTCATGGCCGCCGGTAGCGTTAGGCTTGTTAGTGTATTCGTGGCTCTCGCTGTGCTTCGTTGTAGAACCGTTACCATATGTGCTGAATGCAGTAATGGTCAATCCACGCTCTGCAAGCTTCGCGGTAAGATATTTGAATTCTTTTCTGCCATAATGGTTAGACGCATCAAACAACTCAAACTTCGAATCTGTGACATAACGAATTACGGCTGCGCGGAACAACCGTGATTGTGCCTGCTCTCTAAGGTATTCTGCTCTTTTCCATTCACATTCAATTACATCTGCACTTTTCGCAATGTGCTTTGCAAGGTTGGCATTCAGAAGCTCAAGCTTCCGTTTGATACTTGCAATAGTGAGTGGAATATAACTAAGCTGTTCTCTGGATGCAGCAAAGTCAAGTTCGCCAATGTCAAATTCCAGGACCAGATTACAATCAAGTAGGCTGGCAAGTTCGCCGAAGTGCTTTTGTGCATCCGGAACATAGTTCAACGGATACGGAATATTTCCCATGATAGCAAAGCTACCACGATTGTAATAATCTTCGTTTTCTCCGCGTGTATGAACACCCGGGACAATGTCCTTATCCTTGTAGGTAATCTTACCGTGCTGGAAGCCCTCAACGCCTGTGATGATTGGCTTATGTTCAAACCACTTCAGCACCGTGTGTGCTTCGTTGCGGAAGGAATTATAATCGCTACGATCGGTAACGCTGAACTTTACTTCGACGCCGTTTCCTTCGTCTGTAAGTTCTTCGCCCATTTCTGCAATGGACGGAACACCGTGGTCGTTAATAAATGCGCTGTAGATGCGCTTGGTTCCATTCTTGATGGCAGTAACAGTAAAGTTTTCTGTGTAGCTGAATGGGGACTTTGAACCTAAACCAAGGGCGCCAATGAATGCATTGGAATCAGTCTTGGTAGATTCAAAATAGGTGGTGTAGATATTGACAACTTGATCGTTGTCCAGGCCCAAACCAAAGTCTCTTACCGCAAACCACGGTTCAAGCATTGTCGGGAGATGTACTTCAAACGGAACTTCTGCTTTGCCGGCGCCTACATGGCTATCCAATGCGTTGCACGATAGTTCGCGAATGACTGCGCGGATCTTGTTCGAATATAGGCCGTCAGAAAGAATCTTAAACGCCTTGGCGGAATTACGAATACGGAACTCGCCCGTTGTTCCCACATTCGATAATACTACTTCGTTGACTTCGACATCTAGCTTCATTGTTGTTGTTTTCCTGTGTTTATTGTCTAACAATTATGCATGCGGTCATGCAATGTGTCAAATCGGGGATTATCCGAACATAAGTCTAAATAATGTAAGAAATTCAGGTGTCACAGGATTCTCAAATTCCACAATCATCGGATGTCCCCAACCAGGAATGTAGGTATCCGATACTACCCATGACCAGTTATTATCAACAACATTTTTATCTAACCAGGTAGTTACCGGCAGCATGTCAAGCGTTGTTCGAATGTTCCTGGACGTCTCGATTTGTTTTACCATAATCAATTATGCCGGCGAACCATATAAGGTGTCAAATGGCTAAATCAAAATTCCTCCCAGATATCAAAGGCACGAGAATTCTTACCTTTGATATTTCTTACCGTATTGTAATGTATACCAAAACGCAATGCTACATCACGGTTGGTTCCGGTCGCATTATAAACTGCTTCAACCTCATCGCGCGTCATTCCGTAACGTCTTACCTGACCAGGTGTTCCGAACCCCGATGTTATCTTCCTAAATGATTTTTTATTCTTTATGCTTTGGACGACTCTTTCTGTCGCTTTATATTTTTCCCAGAAATAAGCATAATCTCCCGAATCGTAAAATATCTTTTCAATAAATTCAATAGGCAAAGGGAGACGTGTTGTTTTACCTTCTGTATAGAATCCCGGCAGATCTAAAATATCCCTTGTCACATTCTTATACGTTAGTTTTCTTTTTATGGATATTATTTGATAGGTTCCTACACTGTATTTCTCGGATAATAACTTATATGATTCGGTAGAATGATATACCTCAATGACTTGCTCGGACGAAAGTTTGGCGTTGTTATTTCCTACTCCGGAATGTGCTTCTGCAAACTGCTTTCTAATCCTCCCATACCATTTATTATTTCTTTTATTTTTCGGACTCTTACAGCACATCATCGATAATGCCGAAATAAGTTTCTTATTTCCCGGGTATATCTTTACAAGCAGTTGGTGGGCGACAAAATGTTCTTCTGGGGAAAGGGATATGATATTACCGGGCGCATCTGTTCCATTCATACACTTCGGAATAATATGATGATCTTCTTTCACCTTCGGGGGCAATCTATTCTTTGCCTTGTCGATCAATCTTTCATAGTGTTTCTTATAATCCATTTTATACCTATTGAGCGCGTTTATTTGTATATTTACCGACAAGGAGATAAATATCATGTAAAAACAATAATGGAATATTATTCCAAAGGAGATAAAATGGGAAGACCCATCAAAGAAAAGTGGTTCGGTCCGTCAGCTACAGCTGGTAACCAAATCCGTGTCAATGGCGTTCGTTGGGCAGATAATACAACTGCTACCAATGCATACATTGTTAAGCAAACAGGTTCTGCTGCTTATGTAGTAAGCGATGGAACAAAATCAGAAATCGTGTTTATGGTAAATGCTAATGCAGTAGGTGCATTGCTACCAGGACAGTGCTTTATCACAGCAACACCGTTCGGTGGTGCTCCGTTGCCATGCGCAAAGATTGCACAGTTCCGTGTTGATATTTTTAATGTTGCAAACACAGTTCCTCAGGAAACTGGTGCACCAATCAATATCGCCATCACAAGCTATAGCTGGTCAACACAACCTGCTGTTGCATTAGGACAAGCAGATCTAAACCTAGCATAAGAAATTATGCTCAGCAAAAAGGGCACCTTGGTGCCCTTTTTCTTTATTGGTCCCGCTGCACCGAATCGAACGGTGATCAAAGCCTTAGGAGTGCCCTATTCTGTCCATTGAACTACAGCGAGTTATTTCTTTTCGACTTGTTCGAGCCTATCGTAATAATCTGGAAACTCATTCAAATGATCTAACGCAATTTCCCTTGCGAGAGCTAAATCACCCGTATGTTCCATTTCTATCTTGATACCTTTTGAAAGTTGAACCATTAGGTCTCTAAATCTAACACCATGTTTAAGTTGAATTTGCTTAAAACTCGGAGTAGGCTTACCAATTAGATCAATTTCACTTAACTTCATATTTTCCTGGAGGAAGATAATGGAATCGAACCATCCCCTGCTCATCACAAAGGGCCGAGTTTTCGAGGCTCGTTATGTCCCAGACATGCTATCTTCCAGTGTACTATTTATCGTCGATCATCGTAGTCATGGTCTCGATCGTACTGGCTTTCTCGATCCCACTTCTTTCTTTTCTCCGGAGGAGGTTCATCTTTCTTAAACTTACGAGGTCCGCGGTGTTCCTCATAATCGTCATCTTCGTAGTCATATCCGTCTTCGTACGATGATCTCTTAATCATATCATTTATTAGCTTTTTGCTAATTCCTTCTGTAAACCAAAAAATCCCTCGGGTATATACTGTCCATCTTTGAAAATTTGTGGCACAGTCTTTACCTTTGTTCCAACTCTTTCTTCTAATAACTGTAAATTTGACCCAGCACGAACATCAGTGTATTCGTACTGAATTGCTTTTGATTCGCATAGCAAGACTGCCTGCTTGCAATAGGTGCATTGTTCTGTACCGTAAATTTCAATCATTGTAATGTCTCCTTGAGATATTTACTTATCTTGATCATCACAGTGGTTAAAATATACAGATATTGTGATCTTATGTCAATCAATCACTGCCATAAACTCGAGTGTCCCGTCCGGATATTCAAAGATACCAATGGTTTCGACTTTACGACCCTTAAATTGATTATTTTTCGGCAGCTCTGAAACTTTAATAACTAACACATTCTTTCTATATGTTTCTGTTATTTTTACAATCGTGCCTTTTATCCCATTGAAGCTAAAATTGCTTCCTTCCCTAAAATATGATGCCATTCTTATTATTCTTATTATTGGTGGAGCCCCTATCAGGAATCGAACCTGAATCTAATACTTCGGAAATACTTATTCTATCCATTGAACTATAGGGACTTGGTGCTGGATGAGAGAATCAAACTCTCGTGACCGCGTTACGAGGGCGGCAGAATATCACTATCTGAATCCAGCCATTCTTCTTCGATGCCTGTGTCTGTTTTGTCCATTGGGGCAAATACAAGAGTATCAAGATCGATTACTTCTTTATTTACCGCAAGTTGCATCCATTCAAGGCATTGCTTGATTTCTTGGATGTTGTCTCCAAATACACCTTTTGCTGTTTCTGTTACAGCCCAGATGCTACCGTCAGCATTGTAATATGCTTCGCGAATTTCGTAGGTGACTTCTTCGTAACCGTCACCCTTGTATGTTGATTTACAAACTCTATAATTCCAGTGGCTCATGTTAGTATGTCAATCGTCTTTTATCAAATTCAAAGTAATATACCATTCCAGAACCGTATTCATTATCGAGATATTGAGATCCAATGCAATCAGTATCCTTATAGAAGTACATTCTATCCTTATAAGAAAAAATTAATGCAAGGTAATCCAACCTCTTGATTTGAACTGCTCTTTTATATTCTTCAAATTTATTATCAACTGTAAAACACTGTTTACCCTCAAATGGATACAGATATGTCTTTGCTTTAACATCGACTGCAAATGCGCCTTTTTCCTTTGTATATACAAGGAAATCTGGCAATATAACTCTGCCTTCTGTACCTACTAATCGCGGACCAGCAAACTCACCATGCTTCTGTTGGCGTAAATCTTCAACAAACCCATAGTGCTTAATCATGTAGGAATAGGCAACATTTTCTGCCTTAATTCCCATCTCGAGCTTTTCTCTAAACTTTTCGTTTTGCTCGTTCTTCGTAGAGTTCATTTAGCTGATCTTGTAAATGTGTCAGATATGGTATGCCCGATCTATTCAACCTATCAAGTGGATAGTTAACCAGGACAAGCCTATATCTTCTTATTTCGTCTTCCTTGAGCTGTATTCTATGCTCAATATTTTCCGGTACGGATTTCATCTCTTGTCCTCATTAGGACTTCACCAAGCCAGTTTGTGCCTTGCCAATTTTTAGGATCCAATGCTTTAGGATCATTCTCAGATAATCCAATCCCCCAAATCTTATCAGTTGGGCTTGCTTCGGCAATAATTGAATCACCTGTATCGAGTAATGTTGTTAAAGAATAGGAATCTTGTGTAAACTTAGATACAAGTCCGGGAACCATAATGTCTTTACATTCTGCATTCCACTTTTCCGGATCAAATCCACGAACTTGTCTTCCGAGAAACTTCTGCTTACGCGGATGACCTTGTTGCATAATCATTTCAGCAACATCATAATCCTTGAAGAGCATAGCCTTCTTGTACATCATGTATTGTTCGGAGCAATTGAATTCATGTCCGTTATGAATAAACGAAGCCATGTACCAATTGGAAAATGGATGGGAATTACTATAAAATAGTGTTATTGTTGTCATATTCTTCTAACATATTTGATAACATCGGGTGCCACAGAGAATCCAGCAGTAGGGAAATACTCTATCTTGCGATTTAGATATTGTTCGACATCTTGAAACCATTCACTATTGAGTCCCTCATCATCTATGTCATCGACATGCAATGTTAGTTCTTCGCCATCCTTGAATTTTATAAGGATGTTGTGACCCTTTAACCGTCCTACAGTACGATCCTCATCTGTCATATGTGTCTTTCTGTTATATGGTACCTCTGGTCCGGCGTAGAGGAATCGAACCCCTATTCGCTCTTTAGAAGAGAGCTGTATTCTCCATTATACGAACGCCGGTGTGTAATCTTTACATTCTTTGAGAGTTTTCAAAAAATAAACATCTTTCCTATTCAGCAATAACCACTCCACCTTTTCCCGTTGTGCTGACATAGCTGCTGTATTTTTTGGATCGAGATAGATATTATATTCTTCTAAATAAAAATCCGGAAAATAATGCCTTTTCTTGTTTGTCTTATCTACCCAATCTATAGGATCAACGGGTCTTATCCATTTTATGTCCAGTTCATCTAATCTTTGCGCAAGTATCTCTTCCCACGACGAATCTAATAATATTTCAGTCCCGTCTTTTCTTACATATTTTCTAATAGATCTTACCAACCTACGATGTTTACTACTCAGTCCTGCATTGCTTATTTTATTTCTACTATCCTCGGTATGAGTTTTTCCATAAAATGGATTTTTATCACCTACATATTTTCCTCTGCGGGATTTGCTTATTCGATCTTTTGTTTCTTCTGTCCGAATTCTTCCTATATTAGATACGGACATTATTTTTGCATGGTTGGCAACCTGCTCTCTATAAAATATATTCTTGGGGTTTGATGTACACCATCGTGAGTGATTTGCTTTTTCGGTTGTCTTAGACAAATAAAATAATAGATTACAATGTTTACAGGTCCACATAATGTATTTATACAAAGACCCAGATGCTTTCCATGAAATACTGGTAGGACATAGAGGAGTTGAACCTCTCACCTCGATCTTGTCACGATCGCAATCTACCGCTGATATAATGTCCTAATTACCTACCTTTTTCCATCTTGCTTTAGCATCAAGTAAATTCTGCTTTGCACATCTGAGATCTGCTTCTGCATGCAATACTGCTACATATTCTGGAAAAAGGTGTGGATTTGTTTTCTTTAGTTCCCTTACACCCTTCTTTGTATCTTTTATAGTCTGGCGTATGTTCACTTTATTCTATTTACCTGATATCTGTCTTTGATGTTTGTATGAAAGAATCTTCCCTTTGAAGGGGCATTTGTCCATCTCTCAAAGGTCGTCCTTGTCATGCCAGGAATTCTAAATTCTCTACCATTCGACAAACGCATTGTCAATGTCTTGCTCGGACGGCTAAATCTTAGATCAACAATCCAACTTGATTCAACTGGTTTTTCTATTAGAAATTCTGCTGCCCTCATTTACGCACATATTCAACAAACTTATAGTTATAAGTTTCATTGCTCCCATTTATTGTACTATTTATCACCCATTGCGCCGGATCAATATATGGGAAAAATGTGTCTGCTTCAAATTCTGCGTCTATGTGCGTTATCACAAGTTTGTCAGCATGAATGATTGTTTGCCTATAGACTGATTCGCCACCTATTACCACAATTTCCGGGTAACAGTAATCAATAGATAGTGCTGCATCTATCGTACTAGCTCTAATAGCAGAACCATGCAAATCCTGCGTGGAAACAACTATACACTTTCTACCGGGTAAACCCTTGCAACCAATACTTGCAAATGTTTTCCTTCCCATGATAATAACTTTACCCATGGTATAGGATTTGAAGTGTTTCATGTCCTCTGGAATATTCCACAACATCTTATTATTTAGTCCCAATTCATTATTGCGACCGATGGCTGCAATAAGAGTTATCATTCGGGATTAACAATATCTTCGCAGATTGCTCTTAGTTGGGTTAACGGAGTCTTCATTTCGTTGAGCTTTGCAGTCATCATCTTTGACATCTCAACGGTTGCTTCCATGGGAGACATAGTTTCATGCATTGCATTGCACTGCATTTGGAGCAATCTAAGATTGTTCCGATGTGCCACAGGCGCTTTTTGAATTTCCTGTTCTAGCACTTCTGCTCTTCTGCGTTCAAATTCGGCAGGATTGGCTTCGTACAGTTTAGCCCATTCATCAAACGAGAATTCGGTCATTCGTTACTCCTTAACTATCAAAAGTATACTACTTATGTGTTAGAGGATCAAATGGTGCTATTTATTATGGAGGAAGATGTGAGATTCGAACTCACGGGCCCTTTCGGACCTTTAGTTTTCAAGACTAACGCAATCGGCCGCTCTGCCAATCTTCCGAATATTAGGTAATAACGATATCTTGTCGAACTGGTAAACCGGCAAGATAGGCATCACGAATCATGTTATTTGGCTCGGTTTGCTTTGCAAGCAACCATGCATCGCCGTTTAACGCTGAATCAAAGATAATGGTGTGTTCGTAAATATTATTGCCAACATGGACGCCGAAGCCGCTAACATAGCCAGGCTGCGCCTTATTCCAGGTAATAATATCTGCCAGAATTGTTGCAGCATTAGGTGTTCCACTCTCATAAAACCAAGGTGTTCCGTTTGGCTTTGTAGTGGTAATTTTTATTCTATATGACATATCTTTTATTCCTTCTGGTAGGAGTACCAGGATTCGAACCTAGATCGTGCACCTATCTAGTGCTTACACAGGGTATAAGCCTGTCGCTCTACCGTTGAGCTATACTCCCAAATTCTTTATTTTTTTGTGGAGCTTGATATGAGCTCTTTACCCTTATTCCAGAGCATAATCCAGAAGGGAGAAAAAGCTGCACCAAGTGCAATACCGATCAATAAGTTTAACATACTTTATTTATCTTTTTTATTTCGCATTTCTTTATATTCTTCCATAATAACATCTACTTCGGTGTAATCTTTCTGGAAGAATATATGTCTCAGAATATAGGCAATTGCTAAGACACAGAAGATTTTAAATACAATCATATTTGGAGCGGGTATCCGGACTCGAACCGGATTCTATAGCTTGGAAGGCTAGGGCACAACCTATATACCATACCCGCGTTGTTTTCTTATCGATCCTCTTCCATTACCTTTATTCTTAGAACCATAAAACTCGGTCTGAGTATGACAATTCGGGCAAAGTAATGATAGATTATTTTCTAAATTGTTAGAACTATCACTATCAATATGTTCTAACTGCATCGATAGCAATTTTCCGTTGTGCATATTATTTTGACCACATTCAACGCATGTATCTTTAAATTTTTCTCTTATATAACGCTGAATATAATTCGAAGTTTGTAAATTCTTTACACCCTTAGAACCGTCGACTAATCCACTTTTCCAATCCTGAATATATTTATTATACTCAAATTCTCTCTGGCAATTCTTTGTACAATATTTATTGAGGCTAGACGGAAATCCTTTCTTTTTCTTTCCGCAATGCAGGCAGCTAAAAATCATTAGCCTTGACAGATCTCAGTCTTCTTACGAATTGACTGGGCTGTTTGCATTGCATCTGCCTGCCTAATAAAGAATCGGCCTAACAATTCGAGTTGTGTCGGGGTAAGAAACAATTCATTGCATGCATGAATATGTTCTGGACGAAAATTCTTTTCAAACTTAACAAATGCAAGCTGAGAATACTTATCGCTCTCACGAACCGTTACATCAACATCAAAAGTGCTATCAACATTAATCTTAAGTGTGGCCATGTTATTCTCATTATTATCTGGTGCCCTTTGTCGGATTCGAACTGACCACCTACGCATTACAAGTGCGTTGCTCTGCCAAATGAGCTAAAAGGGCTTATACTTATTTATGTCTTTATTATAACAACAAACTAAACTCTGGTCAATTACACCAATCCGGCTTTTTGCCTACTCCGCTATAGGGTTTAGCAAAACCCTTTTCAATCATATCCTTACCAACATCAACACCGTTGACCTCAACAACTGCATCGATTCTGCCGCCATACTTATCCCATTTTACATCCTTAGCAACCATTGTCGTGTGTTTACCAACCAATGTAATCATATATGCCTTTGCTTGCAATGCCTTTGCCTTCTCTGCAGGACACTTGGCTAGATAGGTTGATTCGGGCGTGTCAATACCGCGAATTCTAACGGATACTGTACATAGTGGACAAGGAAGCTTTACTGCACTCCTAATTGTGTCGCCATCTACTACATCACGAATAGGTAATGTCATATCAGTAGCAAACGATGCCATTGATACAACCGATAAAAATGCTGCTGCTAATAATTTCTTCATAATATACTCCAAGGAAAAGCCCTAGTGACTTATTTATCACTAGGGCTTTAATTTTGGAGCGGGAGACGGGAATCGAACCCGTAACTTGTCCTTGGCAAGGATATGTGTTACCACTAGCACCACACC